>Ga0137375_10000706_pt1 | contig 37061 bp, 33 predicted proteins | sample SagtaG_24_FD_104936 | JGI IMG/M metagenome (GOLD analysis project Ga0137375, IMG submission 104936) | Vadose zone soil microbial communities from Sagehorn Ranch, Mendocino, California, USA - Sage1_R_113_16 metaG | ecosystem: Environmental > Terrestrial > Soil > Vadose zone | place: USA... | reverse complement strand
CGCGGGTTATGACCGAGACGACCCGGAAGGGGCCGGCTTCGATCTCCACCTGAGCCAGGAGGCCTTCCGTGTCGATGCGCCGGATGATTCCGGGAAAGCGATTGCGGGCCGAGAGACCCGAAGCCGCCGTTTCTCCGCGCAGGCGCTCGATTTCGGAGGCGTCTACGAGCCGACGGTTGGCGGCGTCGCGCCGCGTGCGAATGCGTCCCTGCCGGTCCCAGCGGCGGAGGGTGTCGAGGCTGATCCCGAGCAGGCGAGCGGCTTCGGAGGCGGTGTACGGTTTCCTAGGCAGCGCATAGGCAAGCTTACTCGAGTCGTCGAGTGAGCGCATGGTTCTCTCGGAGCTCGAGCAAGTATTGGACCAGGTCGGTGCGATCGAGGTCGATCGCGCTGTGCGCCCGGCGGCGACCGCTAGAACAGGCCGTGCGTGCGCCCCTGCTCGTCGATGTCGATCTCGAGCGCGGCCGGGCTCGCGGAGAGTCCGGGCATGGTCATGACGTCACCACACAGGGCGACCACCCAGCCGGCGCCGGTGAAGGCACGCAGGTCCCGCACGGGAAGCGTGAAGCCGGTCGGGACCCCAGTGCGAGCAGGATCGTGTGACAGCGACATCTGGGTCTTGGCCATGCAGACGGGCAGCCGGTCGACCCCCAGCCGCTCGAGCTCGAGCAGCCGGGCGCGGGCGAGGGGTGCGAGCTCGATGCCGGCGGCCCCGTAAAGGCGCGTCGCGATCATCTCGATCTTCACGGGCAGCGGGTCCTCGAGCTGGTAGAGGAACTCGAACTGCGACGGCCGCGAGGCCGCTTCGACGACCGCCTCTGCAAGCGCGGAGGCGCCGTCTCCGCCCCGCCGCGGCGCTTCGTTCAACTCGGCCGCGATCGCGCCCAGCTCCAGCGCGATCCGCTTCACGGCCTCGACCTCCTCGTCGGTGTCTCCGGGAAAGCGGTTGACCGCGACCACGGCGTCCAGGCCGAACTCGCGGACGATTCGTAGGTGCGCAGCCATGTTGGCGGCTCCGCGCTCGATCACCTCGATTCCGCCCTCCGGATCGCCACCGTGATGCTTGAGCGCCTTGGCCGTCGCCACGATCACGACCGCCGCCGGCCGGAGGCCGCCGAGCCGGCAGACGATGTCGGCGAGCTTTTCGAAGCCCATGTCCGAGCCGAAGCCGCTCTCCGTGACGACGTACTCGGCGAGCTTGAGCCCCAGCAGGTCGGCGACGAGAGAGCTGTTGCCGTGCGCGATGTTGCCGAAGGGACCACAGTGCACGAGGGCGGGGTTGCCCTCCAGCGTCTGGACGAGGTTGGGCTGGATCGCGTCCCGGAGCAGCACGGTCATCGGGCCGGCCGCTCGGAGCTGCTCGGCGGTCACCGGCTCGCCCGCAAAGCTCTGCGCGACCGTGATCGAGCCCAGTCTCGTGCGCAGGTCGGCGAGGTCGCGCGCGACGGCGACGATCGCCATCACCTCCGAGGCGGCGGTGATGTCGAAGCCTGTCTCGCGAGGAGAGCCGTTCGCGCGCCCGCCGAGCCCGACGACGACCTGACGGAGCGAGCGGTCGTTCATGTCGACGCAACGGCGCCAGCTGACCGTGTGCGGATCGATGCCGAGCGCGTTTCCGTGCATCAGGTGCGCCTCGACCATCGCCGCCAGCAGGTTGTTCGCCGCTCCGATCGCATGGATGTCGCCGGTGAAGTGGAGATTGATCTCCTCCATGGGCGCGACCTGGGCGCGCCCGCCGCCCGCGCCTCCTCCCTTGATCCCGAAGACGGGGCCGAGCGAGGGCTCGCGCAGGCAGATCAGGGGCCGCGTTCCGACACGGGCGAGGCCGTCAGCGAGCGAGATCGCCGTCGTCGTCTTCCCTTCGCCCGCGCGGGTGGGAGTGATCGAGGTGACGCAGACGAGCTTGCCGTCGGGCGCGGAGGTCAGGCGCTCGAGCGCGGCGAGCTCGATCTTCGCCTTGTGGCGACCGTACGGCAGGACCTCGTCCGGTTCCAGGCCGAGCTCCGCTCCGACCTCGGCGATTGGCCGCAGCGCCACCCCGCGGGCGACGACGAGGTTCGAGAGCGCGGAGGAGAGATTGGACGACACGCTGCCGGAAGACCGTAACGACTTCGGGGTCGTCCCGGACGACCCGCTGGGTGTGCCCGCAGTCGAGTAGCCTGGCTACTCGGTCGTGCGGAACATATAGAGCAGGGCTCCGCCCGTCATCAGAACGATCTTGAGGTCGAGCCAGAGCGAGAAGTTCTCGATGTAGAAGTTGTCCCACTCGGCGCGGTCGGCGATGGACGTCTTGCCTCGCAGGCCGCATACCTGCGCCCAGCCGGTGATCCCGGACTTGACCCGGTGCCGGTCGCTGTAGCGGTGAACCGACTCCGCGAACTGGGACACGAACTCGGGGCGCTCGGGCCGTGGCCCGACCAGGCTCATCTCACCGCGGAGGACGTTGATCAGCTGGGGCAGCTCGTCGATCGAGGTGCGGCGAAGCAACCCACCGAACCTCGTGCGCCGATCCGTGCCCTCTACCCCTCCGGGCGCCAGCCCAGGTCGGGCGGCAGCCGCCGGGACCTCGTGGCCGGGCGAGTCCAGCATCGAACGGAACTTGAGCATCTCGAAGGTCCGCCCGTCCCGTCCCACCCGAATCTGGCGGAAGAGGATCGGTCTTCCCATCGTGAGCCGGATCGCGACTACGACCAATGCGAACAGCGGGGAGAGGAGGAGCACTGCCGCTGCTGCCACGACGCGGTCGAGAGCGTACTTCGCGTAGAACTGCCAGTCGGTGGGGTCCGCGCGTCTCGGCATGACCAGCGGGAGACCTCCGAGATGCTCGATCGTGAGTTGTTCGGGCATGCGTTCGAACAGCCGTGGAACGATCGCCACCGCGACGCCGCGCTCCTCGCAGCGCCGGACGAGGCGGAGGAGGATCTCTTCCGGCGCGGTCGAGAATGTCACGACGACCTGCTGAATGCCGTAGCGGTCGATCGTCTCGTCCAGATCCCAGCTGGCTCCGACGACCGGCAGGCCGACCGTGTGTTCGGTGTCCGCGAGCGGCTCCTTGTCCAGGAACGCCACGGGGCGGAGTCCGAGGTCGGGATTCTCGAGCAGACGCTTGGCCACCAACTCGCCCACCCGGCCGGCGCCGACGATGAGCGTGGGCCGGATGCTCTCGCCATGCTCGCGCGAGCGCGACTGGGACCAGTAGAGCGCGGCCCTACCCGCGGAAACGTAGACGAGGGCGAACGCCCAGGGCCGGAACGACTCGACCAGCACGTCCTGCGAGTCGCCGAGGAGCGCGCGCAACGAGAGAACCGCCATGGCGGCAATCGTCGTCGCCACGGCAACGCTTAGGACGTCGTCCAGCGCCCGGAGGCGGAAACGTGGCCGGTAGAGGCCTCGCTTGGCATAGAGGAGGACGCACAGCCCTGCGAATGCCACCATCCAGACGGCGGGGGGCGAGGAGATGGCCGTCACCGCACCGCCCACCGCGGCCGCTGCCCCTGCGAAGGCGAGCATTGCCGAGTCCACGATCACGCACGACGCCGCCCATCCCGGCCTGAATCCGAGCCGACTCCGCTCGAGCTGCTGTAGGCGGCCGGTATTGGTCGTCTCGGCAGCTGTTGCCAGCGCAGTATCCATCATGACCCCTAAGGTGTCCGGCCCGCCGCTCGGCTCTCGCTCAGCCCGTCCTGCGAGCGAAGCGCCGCAGGCCGACACCGAATGCGAGCAGCAGAAGGGCGCCGATCGAGATCAGGGCCAGGTCGAACCCCGTGAAGGGAAGACCGCTGGTCGAGGCCTTCACCGGAGGCGGAGAGACGCTCTTCTGACCACCCAGTACCTGTCCCGCCTTCTTCTTGACTGCCGGCGCGAGCTGCTTGCCGGTCGGGCCGCCGTAGCCCTGAACCACCGCGTCCTTCAAGGCACGCTGGAGGTCTGACGCGCTGTAGTGGCCATCCAGGTGTCCGTTGTCAGCGAAGTCGCGGTAAATCTGCTGAGGCGTCGCCCCCGACCCCACCGGGACGACGACAAGCATCGCGGCCGCACTCGCGACAGCGGCCACAGCCACAGTGAGCTTGCGCATCGTGTTCTCCTCTCTCTCCCACTTATGCGGCCCGCTAGATGCGGGATCCGCATAGACAGTGTCGTCGCTTTTGGCCGAATCGTCAATGGTGAAACTACCCATCGCCACCGCAAAAAGGGTGATTCGCGGCCAGCCAGGCACCGGATTTCCCTCAGCGACCGATTGCGAGCCTGATTTGCGTCCCGGTCGATCTCTATCCTGGGCGCGCTCCGGCAGCGCACGACGAGAGGAGAGCGCCTGAGAGGAACGCGGTCCGAGATGGCCGAGATGGCCCGGCTGGGATGGATATTGCGCCTCGTGCCAACGGCGGCGCTGGTGTCGGCCACCTGGGCGCTCGCCTGGCTAACCAACGGGAGCTTCGACGCGACGGACTGGCTGGGGTATGCGGTCGGCTGCACGCTCGTGCTCGCAGCGGTTCTGCTGCCCGGTGCTGCGGCGCTTCCGGGCCGCTGGGCTCTGGCGGCGACTGGGTTTCTGCTCGCGTTCGCCCTCTGGACGGCAATCTCGCTCCGCTGGTCGCCCTTCCCGTCGTTTGCTCGCGACGAGGCTCTGCTCGTTGGGTTCTACGCGGTCGCCTTCCTGATTCCCATCGTCAGTCTTCGCCGTGAGCGCGAGCGGCTCGCGGCTGCCGCGCTGGTGGTAGGAGGGCTTGGGTCACTCGCCGTCGCCGGCGCTCTCGAGCTGCGGTTCTCCAGCAATCCGGAAGACCTGACTTGGGGGGATGGGCGCATGGCGTTTCCCGTCAGCTATCCGAACGCGCTCGCCGCCATGCTCCTCGTCGGGTTCTGGCCAGCCATCGGGCTTGCCGCCGACCGTCGCCTGCCGGCACTCGGCCGCGCGCTGCTGCTGGGGGGAGCGGCGGCGATGCTAGCGGACTTCCTGCTTGCGCAGAGCAAGGGCGGCGCCGTCGGGCTTTTCGTCTCGGGAATCGTCTTCTTCGCCGTCTGCCCCTTCCGGTTGCGCGCGCTCGTCCCGGTGGGGATCGCCGCGGCACTGGTCGCCACGCAGGCAGAAAACCTCACCGAGCCCTACCGCGCGAGCTCGGACGAATTCGTCTCCGCGATCCAACACGGGGGGGCCATGGCCGCGGTCGTTGCCGTGCTGACCGCGGCCGTTGGTCTCGTCTACGCCGTTCTCGATCGGCATGTCGAGGTGTCCGAGCGGGCGCGACGTGTGGCCGCAGTTCTGGTCATGCTGGCTGTGGTCGCCGGAATCGGGGGCGGCATCGGCGCCTTCTTTACCGCCGTCGACCGGCCGGGAGACTTCCTCCGCGACCAGTGGCGCTCGTTCAAGCACCTGCCGCAGAAACGGCTGGGCAGCACCCACTTCTTCAGCCTTGGCTCGAACCGATACGACTTCTGGCGCGTCGCCCTGCACGAGTTCGAGCACCATCCGGTGGCGGGGATCGGCGCCCGGGGCTTCGCGAACGCCTATCTCGTTGAAGGGCGTAGCGCGGAGACGCCGGAGCGCTCCCACTCCCTGGAGATGGACGTTTTGAGCGAGACCGGGATCGTAGGCATCGTGCTTCTCCTGAGCGCAGCCGCCTTCCTCTTCGTTGCCGCCTGGCCGTGGGTGCGGCGCTCGGTCGTGGGAGCGGGCATCCTCGGCGCGGGCACCTACTTCGCGGTACATACGGGCGTCGATTGGGTCTGGACGATCCCGGAGGTGGGCCTGCCGGCGTTCGCGCTGCTCGGAATCGGCGCCTCGAGGGGCGGTGGAGCGGCGCTTACTGCTCGCGCCGCCGTTCCCGCGGGCGCCATCGCGCTCGCGCTCGCCCTGCTGGCGTTCGCGCCGCCGTGGCTCTCCGGGCGCTTCGTCGACCGGGCCTACACGGCAGGCACTGCGAGCCGGACCGCAGACGAGCTCAGGTGGGCGCGCCGCCTGGATCCGCTCTCGACCGACCCACTCGTCGCGGAGGCGGTGCTCGCGCGCCCGCCGGCCGACATCGCTCCGCTCGAGCGTGCAGTCGCGAAGGAGCCCAGGCGGGCAGATCTGCACTCCTTGCTCGGCAATGCCTATCTCGCCGCGGGGCGAAAGGCGGCTGCGCGTCGCGAATTTCGGGCAGCGCTGCGCCTCTATCCCGGCAGTGAGCTCGCACGGCAGGGGTTGGCCAGGGCACGCTGACCCGATGCGCGTGCGCACCAGGCGGGTGGGCGGGAAGCCGACGGAGCGAGAGTCATCCCCGAGCTGGGACGCGATCGTCGGCCAACGAGCTCTACGAGGCGGCCAGGCGCCGAAGCACGTAGCGCAGGATGCCTCCGTGGCGGAGGTACTCGCGCTCGCGCGGGGTCTCGAGGCGGACGCGCGCCCGGAACTGCCTGTCGTCGGCGCGCACCGTGACCTCTCGGGCCTCGCCGTCCTCGACCCCCTCGATGGAGTAGAGCTCCCGGCCGGTCAGCCCCAGCGCCTCTCTGCCTTGCCCCTCGGCGAACTGGAGCGGGAGCACGCCCATCATCAGGAGATTCGAGCGGTGGATGCGCTCGTACGATTCTGCGATCACCGCTCGAACGCCCAGCAGCGCCGGGCCCTTGGCCGCCCAGTCGCGCGAGGAGCCCGAACCGTACTCCCTGCCGGCGATGACGACGAGCGGGATGCCCTCCTCCTCGTAGCGCAGGGCGGCGTCGTAGATCGTCGTCTCCTCGCCGGAGGGAACGTGGACCGTCCACGTGCCCTCCGAGCCCGGCACCATCAGGTTTCGGAGCCGCACGTTGGCGAACGTGCCTCGCATCATCACCTCGTGGTTTCCGCGCCGCGACCCGTACGAGTTGAAGTTGCGGGGCTCGACGCCGTGCTCGACGAGGTAGCGGCCGGCGGGGCTGTTCGGCTTGATCGCGCCGGCCGGCGAGATGTGATCGGTCGTCACCGAGTCCCCGACCATGACGAGGCAACGCGCCCCGGTCACATCCTCCACGGTTCCGGGGTCGCGCGGCATCCCGTCGAAGTAGGGCGGTCGCCGGATGTAGGTCGAGTCCTCCTCCCACTCGTAGAGGTCGCCTTCGGGGACCGGCAGCGAGCGCCACTGCTCGTCCCCCGTGTAGACGTCGTCGTAGTTCCGCCGGAAGAGCTCCCTGCGGATCGTCCTGGTGACGACCTCCTGGACCTCTTCCGGGCTCGGCCAGATGTCGCGGAGGTAGACCGAGTGGCCGTCGGCGTCGTGCCCGAGCGGCTCGGTGAGCAGGTCGAGGTCCATGCGGCCCGCGAGCGCGTATGCGACGACGAGCGGCGGCGAGGCGAGGTAGTTCGCCTTCACCTCCGGATGGATGCGCGCCTCGAAGTTGCGGTTGCCGGAGAGCACCGCACAGACGACGAGCTCGCTGTCGGAGATCGCCTCCGAGATCGACTCCGCCAGGGGCCCGGAGTTGCCGATGCAGGTCGTGCACCCGTAGCCGACGATGTCGAACCCGAGCGCCGAGAGCGGCTCCTGCAGCCCGGCCGCCTCGTAGTAGTCGGCGACGACCTTCGACCCGGGCGCCAGACTCGACTTCACCCACGGCTTGCGCTCCAGCCCGCGCTCGACCGCCTTCTTCGCCAGCAGGCCTGCGCCGATCATCACGCTCGGGTTCGAGGTGTTGGTGCAGCTCGTGATCGCTGCGATCACGACCGAGCCGTGGTCGAGCTCGAACTCCTCTCCGTCCAGCGTCACCTGGGCACGGCTGGGACTCGGCTCCACGACCACCGTCGCCGTCTGCAGCGGGCGCTCCTCCTCGACGAACGGCTCGTGACCGGGTGACATCGTCGAGGGGGGGTCGCTGGCGGGGAACGTGTCCGCCATCTCCTTATCGAGGCCGCCGTTGGGGTAGTCGACACCGAAGCTCTGCAGGGCGGCCAGGAAGGCCGTCTTGGCCTCGTCGAGCGGCACGCGGTCCTGCGGCCGGCGCGGCCCGGCAAGGCTGGGCTCGACGGTGGCGAGGTCGAGCTCGACCACCTCGGAGTAGTCCGGCTCTCCGTCGGCCGGATCGTGCCAGAGCAGGTTCTCCTTGCAGTAGGCCTCGACCAGCGCGATCCGCTCCTCGTCCCGTCCGGTCAGCTTCAGGTAGTCGATCGTCTGCCCGTCGACGGGGAAGAAGCCGCACGTCGCGCCGTACTCCGGCGACATGTTCCCGATCGTGGCTCGGTCGGCCAGCGGAAGCGCTGCGAGCCCCTCGCCGAAGTACTCGACGAACTTCCCAACCACACCCGTTTTGCGCAGCATCTCGGTGACGGTGAGGACGAGGTCCGTGGCGGTCGCCTGCTCCGGTAGGTCGCCCAGGAGCCGGAAGCCGACGACCTGCGGGACGAGCATGGACACGGCCTCGCCGAGCATGGCCGCCTCCGCCTCGATTCCGCCCACGCCCCAGCCCAGGACCCCCAAACCGTTGACCATGGTCGTGTGCGAGTCGGTGCCCAGCAGGGTGTCCGGAAAGGCCTGGCCGTCCCGCGCCTCGACCACCCGGGCGAGGAACTCGAGGTTGACCTGGTGGACAATGCCGGTCGCGGGAGGCACCACCTGGAGGCCGTCGAAGCCCTGGCGTCCCCAGCGCAGGAAGGCATAGCGCTCTCGGTTGCGCTCGAACTCGAGCTCGCTGTTCCGGTGCAGGGCGATCTTGCTCGCGTAGACGTCGACCTGCACCGAGTGGTCGATCACGAGCTCCGAGGGAAGCTGCGGGCTGACCTTCGCCGGGTCGCCACCCAGCTCGTGCATCGCATGGCGCATGGCCGCGAGGTCGACGATGGCGGGAACGCCCGTGAAGTCCTGGTGCAGCACGCGCGAGGGGCGGAATGAGATCTCGCGGCTGGGCTCGGCGTCGGACACCCAGCCGGCCACGGCGCCGACATCGTCTGCCTCACCGTGTCGGAGCACGTTCTCGAGCAGGATCCGGAGCGTGAACGGCAGGCGCGAGACGTCAGCGTCGACGCTGTCCAGGCGGAAGATCTCGTACGAGGATCCTCCGACGGTGAAGATCGAGCCCGCCATGATCCCGATTCAAGCAGACCGCAGTAGCATGGCGGCGTGGACGCCCTTCGGCTCGCGAGCGTTCTTCCGGACTTGCCCGTTGAGCGCACGCACCTGCTGGGCAACCTCGGCCGCATTCGACGCGAGGGCGGCGCGGTCACGCCCGAGGCAGCGGACGCGCTCGCCGACCACATGAACATCCGCCGCGGGGACGTGCACGAGGTCGTCTCCTTCTACTCGTACCTGCGGCTTCCGCTCGAGACGCCGCGAGTCTGCACCGGCCCCGTCTGCGACTGCTTCGGCGGGCGGCGGCTGCTCGAGGAGACGTCCGACGCCGTCGAGGTTCCCTGTCTCGGCCATTGCGACCTCGCGCCGGTCATGCTGCACGGCGACGAGGTGGTGCCAGAGGTGCGGCACCAGACGAACGGGTTCCTCGTCGAGGAGGACGAGCTGCGACCCGCGCCCGAGTTGCCGCCCGAGCGCGTGCTCGAGGAGCTGCGAGCCTCGGGTCTGACCGGCATGGGCGGCGCGGGGTTCCCGACCTGGCGCAAGTGGGAGGCCGTTCGCGCCGAGCCGGGGCCGCGGGTGGTGATCGTCAACGCGGACGAGGGGGAGCCCGGGACCTTCAAGGACCGCTACGTGATGGAGCTTCGACCTCAGCTCCTGCTCGAGGGCCTGGAGGTGGCAATGCACTTCGCCGAGGCCGTGGAGGCGTTCGTCTACCTGCGCGAGGAGTACGCGACCGCCCGGGAGCGTCTGAAAGAGGCGATTGCGGCCCGCGGCCTCCCCGTCCAGATCGTCGTCGGCGCCGGCTCGTACGTCTGCGGCGAGGAGACTGCGATGCTCGAGTCGATGGAGGGACGCCGCGGGATGCCCCGCCTGCGCCCGCCGTTCCCGGCCCAGCGGGGACACCTCGGCAGACCGACGCTGATCAACAACGTCGAGACGCTCGCCCACGTGCCGGCCATCCTGCGGCGCGGAGGCGAGAGCTGGCCCCAGACGCGCCTGTGGTCGGTCTCGGGAGCCGTGCGCAGGCCGGGTTGCTACGAGGCTCGGCTGGACATCACGTCGCGCGAGCTGGTCGACTCCTGTGCAGGCGGGGCGACCGAGGAGATCGGTGCGGTCGTTCCCGGCGGGGCCGCGAGCGGCATCCTGCCGCCGGCCGCGCTCGACGCGCCGCTCACTCGCGACGCGCTCGCCGAGTGGGGCTGCGGCGTGGGCTCGGCGGGCGTGCAGGTCTTCCCGGCCTCGTATCCCGTGAAGCGGCTGCTGGCAGAGACGATGCGGTTCTTCGCCGAAGAGTCGTGCCAGAAGTGCACGCCCTGCCGGATCGGCAACCGAGCCCTGCACCACCTCTTCGAAGGCCGCGTGGAGATGACCCAGGAGACGATGGAGGAGTGGCTCGAAGCGATGGTCGAGACGTCGATCTGCGGTCTGGGCCAGGCTTCGCCCATTCCGGTGCGGAGCGCGATGCGACACTGGCCCGAACTGGCGGAGGCGCTCCAATGACCCCGCAGACCCGGTACGCCAGGAGCGGCGACGTCTACATCGCCTACCAGGTCGTGGGCGACGGGCCGCCGGACCTGGTCTGGATCCCCAGCCTCGCGCATCACGTCGAGCTGAACTGGGAGAACCCGGTGGTGGCCCGCTTCCTCACCCGGCTGGCGGCGCTTGGGCGACTGATCGTCTTCGACAAGCGTGGAACAGGCATGTCCGACCGCGTCTCCAGCGACACGACATTGGAAACGCGCATGGACGACGTTCGCGCTGTCATGGACGCGGCGCAGTCGACCCGGGCGCTCGTCGTGGCGCTGGGGGAAGGTGGTCCGCTCGCCATGCTGTTCGCAGCGACGTATCCCGAGCGGACGGTCGGGCTGGCGCTGATGAACACGACGCCGCGCTTCGTTCGATCGACCGAGCTGCCTTGGCTCTCCTCCCGCGGGGAATACGAGCGCCGGGTCGACGAGATGGTGCATCGCTGGACGCAGCCCGAGGCCTACGACGAGTCACTGCCCAGGGGCTCGCCTGACCTGACCGAGGACGAGAAGCTCGCCTTCGGTCGAGTCGTTCGGCTCAGCGTCAGCCCGGGAGCGCTCCGCGCCTACATGCGCATGAACCTCGACGTGGACGTCTGCGGCGTGCTGCAGTCGATCCGGGTACCGACGCTGGTCCTGCAAAGGACCGAGATCGAGCAGGTGGACGTCCGTACCAGCCGCTACCTGGCCGACCACATCGCCGGAGCGCGGCTCGTCGAGCTCCCGGGTCGAAACTTCGCTCCGCAGGTCGGCGACCAGGAGGCTGTTCTCAGGGAGCTCGAGCGGTTCGTCGCCGACGTCCAGTCAGGCGAGTGGGAGGCGGCCGAGCCGGACCGGGTGCTCTCGACTGTGCTCTTCACGGATATCGTCGGTTCCACTGCCCGCGCGGCGGAGCTGGGCGACCGCGCCTGGCGATCTCTTCTCACCAGACACCACGAGCTGGTGCGGACAGAGCTCGCCCGTCATCGGGGCAAGGAGCTCGACACGGCCGGCGACGGCTTCTTCGCGAGCTTCGACGGGCCGGCCCGGGCGATCCGCTGCGGGTCTGCTGTCGTGGCAGCGGTACGGGAGCTCGACCTCGAGGTCCGTGCCGGGCTGCACACGGGCGAGTGTGAGCTGGTGGACGGGAAGGTCGGCGGCATCGCAGTCCATATCGGCGCTCGGGTTGCCGCGCAGGCAGCGCCGGGCGAGGTGCTCGTCTCGAGCACCGTCAAGGACCTGGTCGCGGGTTCCGGGATCAGGTTCGCCGAGCGCGGAACGGTCGAGCTGAAGGGTCTGTCGGGCGAATGGAGCCTGTTCGCGGTCGAGGAGGGGACGACCTAGGATGGCCGCGATGGTCGAGTTCACGCTAGACGGTCAGGCCGTCAGCGCTCCCGAGGGCGAGCTGCTCGTCCACGCCCTCGCCAGGCACGGCACGTTCGTTCCCACGCTGTGCCACGACGCCAAGCTCGACCCCTACGGCGGCTGCCGCGTCTGCGTGGTCGAGCTGGAGGGAGCGCCGCGACCCGTGCCCGCCTGCGCCACGGGCGTCACGGCCGGGATGTCGATCTCGACCAACGGCCGCGCGGGCGAGTTGCGCCGCACGCTCACCGAGATGCTGCTCGTCGAGCACCTCAACGCGAACCCGGGTGGGCGTCCAAACGAGCTCGTCTCGCTCGCGCAGGAGCTCGGCGCCGAAGCGCCCTTCGTCCTCCCGGACGCAAAGCGAGAGCCCTACGACGACCGCAACAAGCTGATGGGCTACGACCCGGACGCGTGCATCCTCTGCGCGCGCTGCGTGCGCTACACGCAGGAGGTGATGATGTGCTCCGCGCTCTCGCTCGAGGGTCGCGGCGCGGAGGCTCGGATCGTCCCCACCTGGGACCGCTCGTGGCTCGACACAGAGTGCGAGCTCTGCGGCGGCTGCCTCTCCGTGTGCCCGACCGGGGCGATCTACGAGAAGTTCCTCGAGGGCGCGCCCGCGGGGCAGGAGCAGGGCCTCGAGAAGGTCAAGTCCACCTGCACGTTCTGCGGCGTCGGCTGCCAGATCGACCTCAACGTCGAGCCGGAGACGAAGCGGATCGCCAAGGTCACCTCCGACCCGAGCTACGTCTCGAACGAGGGCGACCTGTGCGTGAAGGGCCGCTTCGCGTTCAACTTCGTCCATCATCCGGACCGCCTGACCGAGCCGCTCGTGCGCGGCGAGGACGGCGAGCTCCACCCGACCGACTGGGACACCGCGCTGCGCCTCGCCGCGGAGGGTCTACGCCGCGTGATGCATGAGCACGGCACGCAGTCGGTCGGCGTCCTCTCCTCGGCGCGGCTGACCAACGAGGAGAACTTCCTGATCCAGAAGCTGGCGCGGACGGCCCTGCGCACGAACTCCGTCCACTCCTGCGAAGCCACCTGACACGCTCCGACCCTCTACGGCCTGGTCAGGTCGTTAGGCAGAGGTGCAAGCACCAACTCGATCCCGGAGATCGAGAACGACCGCTTCCTGCTCGTGATCGGCTCCAACACGACCGAAGCCCATCCGGTCCTGGCCCTGCGGATCAAGAAGGCGGTCCGCAGGGGCGCGACCCTCGTCGTCTGCGACCCGCGCAAGATCTGGCTGACGAAGATCGCGAAGCGTCACCTCCAGCTTCGCCCGGGAACGGACGTCTGGCTCCTGAACGCGATCATGCACGTGATCCTGGAGGAAGGTCTTCAGGACGACGAGTACATCCGCGAGCACACCGAGGACTTCGACTCGGTGCGCGAGGTGGTTGCCCGCTACACGCCCGAAGAGGCCGAGAAGGTCACGGGCGTCCCGGCGGATGACATCAGGGCCACTGCCCGTGAGTACGCGGCCGAGCGGCACGCGGCGATCTTCTACACGCTGGGCATCACCGAGCACGCGTGCGCCGTCGACAACATCTGGTCGCTCGCCAACCTCGTGCTGATGACCGGCCACCTCGGCTACGAGTCGACCGGCCTGAACGCGCTGCGCGGCCAGAACAACGTGCAGGGCCTGAACGACTCGGGCGCAAATCCCGCCTACCTGCCCGGCTACCAGTCGGTCGAGGATCCTGAGGTGCGGCGCAAGTTCGCCGATGCCTGGGGCGTGGAGGTGCCGGAGACGGCCGGGTATCGCCTCGACCAGATGATGTCCGGACTGCACGACGGGCGCATCAAGGCCCTGTACCTGGTCGGCGAGAACCCTGCGCAGACCGAGCCGAACGCGCACCACGTGGAGGAGGGGCTGGGCAACCTCGAGTTCATGGTCGCGCAGGACCTCTTCCTGAACGACACGAGCCGGCGCTTCGCGAACGTCCTCTTGCCGGCCTCGAGCTTCGCGGAGAAGGACGGCACGTTCACGAACACAGAGCGGCGGGTGAACAGGGTGCGCGCCGCCGTTCCGTGTCCGGGGAACGCGCGCGTCGACCGCGAGATCGTGATCGACCTCGCACGGGCGCTCGGAGCCGAGTGGCCGGAGTACCCGGACGCGGAGGCGGTCTGGAACGAGCTGGCGGACCTGTCGCCGGCCTGGTACGGGATCCGCTACGACCGTCTCGAGGAGCAGGGGCTACAGTGGCCCTGCCCTGAGCCCGACCATCCCGGCTCCCCGTTCCTGCACGCTCCGCACCCGGCCCGGCCGAGCGGCAAGGGGAAGTTCTTCCCGGTCGAGTACCAGGCGCCGATCGAGCAGCCCGACTCCGAGTACCCCTTCGTGCTCACCACCGGCCGCACGCTCTACCACTACAACTCGGCGACGATGACCATGCGGGAAAGCGGCATCCTGGAGAAGCAGGAGGAATCGTTCTTCGAGATCTCGGCCGAGGACGCGTCCAACCTGGGCCTCGCCCACGGCGCACCCGCGCGGCTGGTGTCGCGGCGCGGGGAGCTCGAGGCCAAGGCGCACGTCTCCGACCGTGTCTACCCCGGCCTCGTCTGGATGGCCCTTCACTTCGCCCAGGCCAAGGTGAACTGGCTGACCCACGACGTCGGCGATCCGCTCATCGGCACGCCCGAGTACAAGGTGTCCGCCGTTCGCATAGAGCGAGCGTGATCGGAGAGCCGCGCACCCACGTCGAGGAATGCGAGTCGACACAGCTCCTCCTCGGGCCCGAGGATCCGGAGGGCGCGGTGGCGACGTCCGACTACCAGTCGGGCGGCCGCGGCAGGCTCGGGCGAACGTGGGTGGCGCCGCCGGGAACCGCGATTCATTGCTCGGTGCTGCTCCGCCCGCCCGCTGAGCGCTCGGCCCCCCAGCTCTCACTCGTCGGCGGCCTGGCAGCAGCCGAGGCGGTCGAGCTGGCGACTCGGCTCTCGGTGCAGATCAAGTGGCCGAACGACGTGATGTTGAACCGGCGCAAGGTGGCAGGGGTTCTCGCCGAAGCTCGTGAGAAGGTGGTCGTGCTGGGCATCGGCATCAACGTCAACCAGGCGCGCGAGCAGCTTCCGGCCGACGCTCGTCAGCCGCCCGGGTCGCTGCGCTCGCTCACGGGCCGCGAGTACGGCCGCGAAGAGCTCCTGGCGGTCTTGCTGCAGCGGCTCGACGACTGCTACAGCCGCTGGCGAAGCGACGGGCTGGACGCGCTCTACGGCGAGCTCGGGGCACGGGACTTCCTGCGGGGACGCCGAGTTACCGTCGACGGGGCGGAGGGCCTTGCCGAGGGCATCGACCGCCAGGGTCGCCTGCTCGTGGCTGGCCGTGCAGTCGAGTCAGGCGAGGTCGAGTACGAGCGCTGAGACGAAGAGACGAGACCCGCTCGAAGGGCCTCGGCGATGAAGCGTGCTTTCGCCCGCACGCGGTTGACAACCACCGCCATTCTAGGGAGGCGGACCTAACCGGACAGCTTTCTAGCCCGCCCGAACCCCCGCGAGGCAGCTAGACCATCAGCGATGCTTGCCGAAGGCGCGCGAGCGCGCAACCTCTTCTCGCCGACGGGCGGCCTCTTTCGCCAATCGCCGGTGCTTTGGCTTGTGGAGGCGACCGACAGGCAGGTGCTGTCGCGCTGCTCGCGCAGCGGCTGCGATGGCGATTGCGAACGCACTCATCGGCGTTCACGTCATCTTCCCTGATGCGAACTAGACACGTCGCCGCCAGCGCACGAAGACGTCTTCGATCTCCGGTCGCATCGACCGCGGCGCCAGGACGAAGAGGCGATCGCCGGGCTGAATCACCGTGCTCCCGCGCGGCGGGATGGTCTCGTCCCCTCGCGCAACCACCGCAACCAGGGCCGTTCGCGGCAGTCCGAGCTCGCGGACTGCGGCGCCGGCAATGGCGTGGCTTGGGGAGACGTCGAACTCGATCAGCTCAAGGGAGCCAAGCGCGCTGACCTCGATCGGCGGCGGGGCGATCGAAGGCGCGGGATCAACAGCTCCAAGCCGCTCGGCGACCCACTCCAAGGTTGTCCCCTGGGCGAGCGCCGAGATGAGAACGACGAAGAAGACGGCATTGAAGATCGTCTCATCGCTGCTGACCTTCGATGAGAGCACGAACGTCCCGAGCACGATCGGCACCGCACCGCGAAGCCCGGCCCAACCGAGCAACGCTCGCTCACGCGTCGTGAACTGGCTGAAGGCCGTCGATAGCCACACCGCTAGCGGACGGATGAAGAGCACGAGCAGCGCCGCGAGCGCGAGCCCGGACAGGGCGACTCCGGGAAGCTGGCGCGGGAAGACGAGCAGGCCGAGGACGACGAACAATGCCACCTGAGCCAGAAACGCGAGGCCTTCGTGGAAGGCGACGAATTGGCGCCGGTACCGCGAAGGCGTGCTACCGACGGCGAGTCCGACGAGGTACACAGCGAGGAAGCCGCTGCCGCCGATCACGTCGGCGACACCGAACGAGAGCGCCCCAGCGGCGACCGAAGCAGCAGGTGCGAACGGCCCGATCGCCTGTGGGAGGCGCGCAAACGCCCACGTTGCCGCAGTGCCGAGGACGACGCCGACCACCAAGCCGAGACCTAGCTGGCGGACGATCAACAACGTCAGGTCGCCTATCCCGTAGCTCGAGTGCTGAATCCACTCGATCAGCCCGATTGTCAGCGCGATCGCCATCGGGTCGTTGCCGCCCGTCTCCGCTTCCAACGTGCGGGCCAGGCGTCGCCGGATGTTCGTGAACCGAAGCGTCGCGAAGACCGCGGCTGCATCGGTCGAGGAGACGACCGCTCCGAGCAGGACTGACTCGAGCCAGGAGAGATCAAAGAGGGAGTACGCCGCGAGGCCGGTCAGGAGCGCGGTGACGACAACGCCGACCGTGCTGAGCAGCGCCGACGGAATGACAACCTCGCGCAACCGCCGCCACGAAGTTGCAAGCCCACCCTCGAACAGGATCGCCGCCAGGCCAACAACACCGACCTTTCTGGCTAGGTCCGCGTCATCGAACTCGATCCCGCCTGGCCCGTCGGAGCCGAGTAGCATGCCGAGCGCCAGGAACGCCACCAGCGACGGCACACCTGCTCGGGAAGCCCCGAGCGCGACGACGATGCTCGCCGCGAGTACGCCGCCGACGATGAGCAGGATGACGCCCTCGTCCACGACCCCAATCTTCTCCGTATCCGTTTCGCGGCGCTTGGAGCGGACCCCTCGACGGCGATCCAATGCCACGCCATTCCCGCAGCAGCACTGTGTTAACTACAAGAAATGGAGGCCCGGACTCGTCGGGTGATTACTTCTCGAGGTAGACCGGAATCTCGTTGATGTGTATCCGCTGGCCGTTCGCGGCCGAGAGCTCGTAGACGATCAGCTCGCCCAGGCCGGACCGGTCGACGGTGAACGGCACCGTGAAGTCGAACGTCCCGCGTGTTCCGCTTCCCGAGGTGGCCGTCACGAAATGGGTGGCGATGATCTTCCCGTCCGGGTCGGTGAGGTCGTAGTTGAACGTGGCCTCGAAGGTGTTGGCCGTACCCGTCGCGCGCAGCGGGCTCTTCACGTGCTGGAAGGGAAGCGGCGACTCGACCAGGATGATGGGGGTCTCGTCCTCGAAGTCGGCGCGGCTGTAACGCTTGCCGTCGATCTCGACCGCCTTCACCGTCGGAAACTGCGTCAGGGTGTAAACGGCTTGCGCGAGCCCCGGCGTGGACAAGCCGGCCGTGCCCTCGACGTGCGCGACCCCCCCGGCAACGCTCACTCCCCCAAAGCCCGCGTCGACCTCTGACGTGAGCTGGAGGTCACGCTCCTCGACCTTCGTCGGGCCCGCCGCGAGCTCGTTCAGGGCCGCGGCGGCGACACCTCTCGTTTTCGGCAAGTCGCGGGCTACCGGCCGCACCCTGCCGTCCTCGAGGAAGTAGACGAGCAGCGCGGTCGTCCCAGTAGCCGTGGTCGTGGTCGCAGTCGTGGTCGTCGGCGCGGTCCCGGTCGGCGAGGTCGTCGTCGTCTGACCATCGCCGCAACCCGCGGCGAGCACGGCGAGCAGGCCGAGCAGGGGCAGGACGCGCCTCATGTCGAGAGCGTACGCTCCGTGTATGAGGATTCCTGTCGTCGGCATCACCGCCTACGCCGAGCGGGCGCAGTTCGGAGCGTGGGACGTGCCGACGGCGTTCGTGCCGCTCTCGTACGTGCGCGCGGTCGAGCGGGCCGGTGGGCGGCCGCTCCTCGTGCCGCCCAGCGAGGAGGCGGTCGAGGAGACGCTCGACGCTCTCGACGGGCTCGTGCTCTCGGGCGGCGCCGACCTCGACCCGGACCTCTACGGCGACGCGCCGCACCCGGAGACGTTCGGGGTCAATCCTCAGCGAGACCGCGCCGAGCTCGCGCTGCTCAGGGGCGCGCTCGAGCGCGACCTGCCCGTGCTTGCCATCTGCCGCGGCTCCCAGGTGCTGAACGTGGCGCTCGGCGGCGACCTCGAGCAACACGTCCCTGACGTCGTCGGCCACGACGAGCACAAGCAGACGCCCGGCACCTTCTCCGAGCACCCCGTCGAGGTTCTGTCCGGAACGCGCCTCCGCGACGTCCTCGGCGACCGGACCGAGATCAAGTCCCATCATCACCAGGGCTTCAAGAGGCTCGGCGCCGGGCTCCGCGAGGCCGCCCGGGCCCACGACGGCACGCTCGAGGCGGTGGAGGACCCTTCCCGCCGCTTCGCCCTCGGCGTCCTCTGGCACCCCGAAGCGGGCGAGGATCGCCGCCTCTTCGAGGCGCTCGTCGAGGAGGCGGGGAGCTACTGCGCAACGCGCCGGGTCGGGTAGTCATGGGACGACTCGACGGGAAGGCGTGTGTAATCACCGGCGCCGGCGGCGGCATGGGCCGCGAGGCGGCCGTGCTCTTCACGGAAGAGGGTGCCAAGGTCTGCGTCGCCGACGTGCTCGGCGGGGCGGCCGAGGAGACCGTCGCGCTCTGCTCAGGTGAGGCCTTCGCGGTCGCTTGCGACGTCGCGGACGAGGAGCAGGTGCAGGCGATGTACTCGGCGGCGGCCGAGCGCTTCGGCGGCATCGACGTGCTCTACAACAACGCGGGCATCATGCCCGCCGACGACGCCTCGATCCTCGAGACGAGCGTCGGGGCCTGGCAGCGCGTTCAGGACGTGAACGCGAAGGGCGTCTTTCTCTGCTGCAAGCACGGCATCCCGCACCTGCTCGAGCGGGGCGGGGGATCCGTGATCAACGTCGCGTCGTTCGTCGCGCTCGTCGGCGCGGCGACCTCGCAGATCTCGTACACGGCCTCGAAGGGTGCGGTCCTGTCGATGAGCCGCGAGCTCGCGGTCGAGTTCGCCCGCCGGGGAGTCCGTGTGAACACGCTCTGCCCGGGCTCGGTCGAGACGCCGCTCTTCATGCGCTTGCTCGAGGAATCGCCCGACGCGCACGAGCGGCGACGCGTCCACTGGCCCATGGGCCGACTGGCAACGGCTCGCGAGGTCGTCAACGCCGCGCTCTTCCTGGCCAGCGACGAGTCCTCCTTCGTCAACGGCGCCACGTTCCTGGTCGACGGCGGCCTCACCGCCGCCTACGTGACGCCCGAGTAGCCGCAGGTAGAGTCGAAGCCATGCCCGAGAACGGCATCGAGGCCGAGAGTTTGGCGCGCGATTTCAAGGGCGGCATCCGGGCCGTGGCCGGAATCGAGCTCGCCGTCCGGCCGGGCGAGATCTACGGCTTTCTCGGTCCCAACGGCGCCGGCAAGTCGACGACCGTGCACATGCTCACCACGCTGCTCCCTCCGACGGAGGGGAGCGCGACCGTCGCCGGCTACGACATCGTCCGGGAGGGCCCGAAGGTGCGGACGGTCATCGGCGCGGCGCTGCAGGAGGCGGCACTCGACCCGTTCCTCACCGGGCGAGAGCACCTCAGGCTGCAGATGGCCCTGCACGGCGTGCCGCGTCCCGAGCGTCGTGCCCGGGGCGACGAGCTCCTCGACCGCGTGGGTCTCGAGCTCGCGGCGGACCGCACGGTGCGCACGTACTCCGGCGGGATGAAGCGGCGGCTCGACCTCGCGCTGGCGCTGGTCCACCGGCCGCGTGTCCTCTTCCTGGATGAGCCGACCACCGGCCTCGACCCCCAGTCCCGCACGGCGCTCTGGCAGGAGGTCGGCCGGCTCGCGCACGACGACGGCGTGACCGTCTTCCTGACCACCCAGTACCTCGAGGAGGCCGACGTCCTGGCCGATCGGGTCGGGATCATCGACCACGGGCGGATCGTGGCCGAGGGGAGCCCGAGCGAGCTGAAGGCCGAGATCGGACGCCCGACCGTCGAGGTGGTGCCGTCCGACCCCGAGGATCGCGCCTCGTTCGCGCGCATCCTCTCGGGCTTCGGCGAGCTGACGCAGGTCTCGCCGAAGAGCGTCGCGGTCCGGCTCGAGCAGGACGAGTACGAGCTCGCGGACATCATCCGGGCGCTCGACGCCGAAAGCCTGCACGTCGCCAACCTCCATCTCCACGCTCCCAGCCTCGACGACGTCTTTCTCGCCAAGACCGGCCGCAAGCTCGAGGGCGAGGAGGCCGAGCAACCCGAGACGCTCCTCGCCCCAGGAACGTGAGCGGAACGGCAGGCCAGGTTCGGTACCTCGCCGGCCGCTCTGTGATGCGCACGCTGCGCCAGCCGGCCTACGTCTTCCCGCCGCTCATCTTCCCGATCGCCCTGCTGGCCGTGAATTCGGCGGGCCTCCAGGCTTCGACCCGACTGCCGGGCTTTCCTTCCGGGACGTTCCTTCCGTTCGCGCTCCCGGTCTGCTTCATGCAGGGAGCGCTGTTCGCGACGATGAACGCCGGCACCGACCTCGCCCGCGACATCCAGACGGGCTTCCTCAACCGCCTCGCGCTCACTCCGATGCGCGCCCCCGCGCTGATCGCAGGCCACCTCGCCGGCGTGACGACGATGGGCTTCCTGCAGGCGTGCTTCTACCTGGCCGTCGGGCTCTCCGCCGGCTCGGGCCTGGATACCGGCCCCGGGGGCGCCGTCGTCCTGCTCGCGCTTGCGACCCTGATCGCGGCCGGCTTCGGCGCCGTCGGAGCGTTTCTCGCCCTCCGCACGGGCTCGGCCGAGTCCGTGCAGGGGTTCTTCCCGCTGCTCTTCGTCGGCCTCTTCATCTCCTCGATGAACGCGCCCCGCAACCTGATGGCCGTGACCTGGTTCCGTGACGTGGCCACGGGCAATCCCGTTTCGTACCTGCTCGAGGGCGTCCGCAGCCTGATCATCGAGGGGTGGAACGGAGAGGCCCTCCTCCTCGCGTTCGGTGTCTCGCTCGTGATCATGGTCGCCTCCCTCGTCGCCGCATCGGCAGCGCTTCGCGTGAGGCTGACCAGGACATGAGGGCGTACGTGCGCTCGTTCGTCTCAGTAGCACTCGGGGTCGCCTGGCGCACGCTCCACAACGTTTTCACCACCCCGTCCCTGCTCATCCCGTCGATCTTGTTCCCGCTCTTCTTCTTCACCGCTTTCGCGGGAGGTCTCGCCCAGGTGAGTCGGCTGCCCGGCTTCGACTTCCCGTCCGGATACACGGCCTTTCAGTTCGTCTTCGTCCTGCTCCAGTCCGCGGCCTTCCAGGGCGTGTTCATCGGCTTCTCGATCGCGCGCGACTTCGAGTACGGCTTTGCGCGACGGCTCTTCATCGCGGCGCCGCACCGAGGAGGTCTCGTTGCCGGCTACGCGCTTGCCTCGCTCGGCCGCTGGGCCTTCACGATCTCCGTGCTGACTGTGGTCGCGCTGCTCTCGCACATGCGGGTCGGCGGGGGCGGCGTCGACCTCGCGGCGCTGTATTCGCTCGGGCTGGTGCTGAACATGGCGGCGCTGTTCTGGGCCGCGGGGATCGCGATGCGCTTCCGCACCATGCAGGCCGGGCCGCTCATGCAGCTGCCGGTCTTCCTGATCCTCTTCTTCGCTCCTGTCTACGTTCCGCTCTCGCTCCTCCGGGGCTGGCTGCATGCGGTCGCGGTCGTCAACCCGATCACGCGCCTGCTCGAGGCCGGCCGCGGGCTGCTGGACGGCCATCCGACCGAGGTGGGCCTCGCCTTCGCGGCCGCGTTCGGGCTCGTGGCGCTCTTCTCGCTCTGGGCGGTCCGCGGGCTGCGCAGCGCCGAGGCCGCGGGCGGCTAGAGGCTTGGATGCTTCTATGGCTTGTCAAGTGCTCACGGCGCTCGCCTCGAGTAGTCGGTCGAGCCGTCTCGCGAGGTGTCGTTTCAGGCAGCGCTTGATCTCTCGCGGTCTCCTTCCTTCGGCGGTCCTGCGTGCGGCGTAGGTGCGTGTCTCTTTCGCGGGAGAGGGTGATCGTGTGGAGGGCGCGGTTGAGCTGGCGATCGCCGCTGCGGGTGAGGCGGTGACGGATGGTCTGTCCGGAGGAGGCTGGGATCGGTGCGCCGCCGGCCAGGGAGGCGAAGGCGGCCTCGGAGCGGAAGCGACCCGGGTGGGACCAGGCGGTGAGGATCTGCGCGGCGCTGATCACGCCGACACCCGGCTGGGCGAGCAGTGTCGGTGCGAGCTCGCCTCCGAGCGGCTCGAGCTGTGACTCGAGATCCGCTGCCTCTGCCTCAAGCGCGAGTGCTCGTCGAGCAGCGAAGCGCAAGGCGATGGTCGTCGCCCGGTGTTCGGCCGATTGCGAAGCGCTGGTGCGTAGGCGCGCACAGCGCGCAAGTTGCTCCTCTGTCGAGAGCCGGCGAAGCTGTCGGCGGATGCCTTCCGGGGCGTTGACGATCAGCGCCTTCAGCTGTCCGATTGCTTTCGTGCGGGCCAGGATCGCGCCCTCCCCAGTCGCGAGCAGGACGCGGATCGCCTCGCGCTCGCCGCGCCGCCGTGGCTGGGCGAGGTGTTCGCGAGCGAGCGGCTCACAGGCGGCGCGGGCGGCATCGAGCTGATCTGACTCGGCGCCGCGTCGCCGCGCCGGCCGCGTCGGCCGGTCGACCTCGACAACCCACTCGCCCCGCTCGAGCAGGAAGGTCGTGAGCCCAGCACCAAAGCTGCCCCTGCGCTCGATCGCCCACACCCCTCTGCCCGGCGCCTCCGCTCTGGCAAAGCGGAGCAGGCGCCGGTCGCCGCGGGCATCGGCAACGACCGTCGCCTGTGCCCCAACCGCCCCGCTCGGCGCGACGACCGCCACCGCATGCGCATCGCGGTGGGTGTCGACGCCGATCAGGTGATCAACTCGATCTGTCCGCATGCCCATCGAGACCTCCTCGGTGAGGGTGACCGTGTCGGTGCCGGCCCGGGCTCACGGAAACCGCGCGGCAAGACTGGGATCAGTCACGCCCGCGAGGGCGGACAGGCTTCTGATCAGGCCAGCTCGCGGCGGCCAGGCCGGCGCCGGCAGCAACGGAGAGACAGATCCAAGCAAGGAAACCCTCAAAGCGAGGGGTCAATGTGAAATCGAGTCATCTCCACCACCGCCGACGCCGAGCCTGTCGCTGGCCCAAGACGGACCGGCCGCGAGTCTCACAATGTGAAATCCTCGCGACGCCCGGCATCGCTTCCGGACGCCACGGCCGCTCCCGCCCTGCGCAGCCGCGTGGCCGCGGCGGCCCGCAGCGGGCGCTCGCTGCGCCCGGTCCTGGCTTGCCAAGGCATGCCGGCCTTGCCTTCGCCAGTCCCGGGCGCCCGCGCCGCCCGGGAAGCGCGCCGGAGCGGGCGATCCCCTTCACATCAAGCCTCTAGAGCCGATCACGTCAGCAAACCGGCGCCGACGGCCGCGACGAGGCCTGCCACGACGCCGCAGCGGGGGGCGAAGGAGCTCACCTCCGCATACTCGAACGGCGTGTGGTCGTTCCCCCCGACGGGGCCGAGGCCGTCGAGCGTGGGGACGCCCTGCGAGGCAGTCCAGGATCCGTCGGAGACACCGCCGGCCCCGGTCTCGCCGAACGCGTGGCCGAGCTCGCCTCCCAGCGCGATCGCCGTCTCGGCGAGCGTCGCGACCGCAGCGGTGCGCTCGAGCGGCGGCGGGCCGCCCAGGTCTTCGTGGCGAAGCTCGATTCCCTCGTACTCGCCGAGCGAGAGCGCGAGTCGGAGCGCCCACTTCAGGTCGTCCTGGGTCCACGCGCGCACGTCGGCGGTCAACGTCCCGGTGCTCGGCACGGTGTTCAGCCCCTCCCCGGCCTCGAGCCCCGTGACCTGCAGCGTGACGCCCGGGCGCGCGCCGTGCAGCTCAGCGAGCCGGAGCGCCTCGCGCGCGAGCGCATGGGCAGCGTTCCGGCCTGCGTGGGGCGCCTCGCCCGCGTGGGCAGGCCGCCCGCGCGCGTGAATGCGGAACCAGCGCGCGCCCTTGCGGGCGGAGACGATCTCGCCGCCGGTGCGTCCGCACTCCAGGCAGAGCACGGCGTCGCAGCCCAGGAGCCGCTCGCCGGTGGCGGGCCCGCCCTTCCGCGCCTCCTCGTCGGGCACGGAGACGAGCTCGAGCCGCGAGAACGGCCTCGTTCCTTCGGCCAGCAGGCGCGCGGCGTGCGCGGCGACCGCGAGTCCGCCTTTCATGTCCGCGACCCCCGGGCCGTGGCATCGGTCCCCGTCGAGCCGGAAGGGGCGGACCGAAGCCGTCCCCTCGGGGAAGACCGTGTCGTGGTGGCCGAGCAGGCAGATGTGAGCGTGGCCGCTTCCTTCGAGCACGGCGTGGACATAGAGGCCTGCTGCGGAGGGAACGAGCTCGACGGTCATCCCGAATCGCTCGAGTCGCGCGGCGAACGTGCGGGCGAAGGCGTCGAGGAGCTCGGGACTCGCCCCCGGAGTGTCCAGGTCGACCCAGCTCCTGAGATCGTCGAGCAGGAGCTCGAGATCGCCCTCCGCCTCCAGGGCGACGCGTCGAGCCTCGTCGAGGGCCTGCCCGGGGAGCGACGTCACGCGACGGCGGCGGGCGCGCGGGCTGCGGCTTCCACGCCGGAGGAGACGCCGTTCGGGAGCACCGCACGGGCTCGGGCGAGCAACGCTTCGCGGTTCGCAGCCGTGGTCGCCATCGCGCCCGAGTTTGACAGCGCCCCGCCGCGCCGTCTAGCGTCGTGCCGTACCTGGTTCAGTGACAGTCACAATGACAGTCACCAAGCCTGGTACCAATCGGCCGTGACCCGCTTCTGGCACCCCTTCGCCGACATGGGGCTCGTCACCGAGTACGGGGAGCTCGTGCTCGAGCACGGCGAGGGAGTGTGGGTCTGGGACGAGCAGGGCCGCCGCTACCTCGACACGGCTGCCGGGCTCTGGTACTGCCTGGCGGGTTACGGGCGGGACGAGATCGCCCAGGCTGCGGGCGAGCAGATGCGTCGGCTCGCGGCGGTGTCGACGTACGCCGATCTGGCCTCGCGCCCGACACTGGACGTTGCCGAGCGGATCGCGGGCCTCTCTCCGCTCGAGGACGCGGTGGTCTTCCTGACGAGCGGGGGCGCCGAGGCGATCGAGACGGCGGCCAAGCTCGCCCGCCGCTACTTCAGCCTGACCGGCGAGCCGCAGCGGACGGTGCTCGTCTCGCGCGAGCGCGCCTACCACGGCATGGGAGCCTTCGGCACCAGCCTTGCCGGGCACGAGATCTTCCGCGAGGGGATCGAAGCGCCGGTGAAGGACGTCCTGCACGTGCCATGGGACTCGGCGCCGGCCCTGCGGGACGCGATCGAGCGGCTCGGCGCCGAGCGCGTGGCGGCCTTCTTCTGCGAGCCGGTGGTCGGGGCCGGGGGAGTGCTCGCCCCGCCGTCTGGCTACCTGGAGGAGGTGCGGGCGATTTGCCGCGACGCCGGCTGTCTCTTCATCGCCGACGAGGTCATCACGGGCTTCGGACGGCTGGGCGACTGGTTCGCGAGCACCCGTTTCGCGCTGGATCCGGATCTGATCACCTTCGCCAAGGGCTCGACGTCGGGCTATCTGCCCCTGGGAGGAGTGATCGCCTCGCACCGTGTGGCCGAGCCCTTCTGGGCGGGCGGCGTCGTCTTCCGGCAGGGGTACACGTACTCGGGTCATGCGTCGGTCGCCGCCGCATCGCTCGCGAACCTCGACATCCTGGAACGCGAGGAGCTGCCCGCGCGGGCGCTCGGGCTCGAGCGTGAGCTGGCCGAGGCCCTCTCGCCGCTCGCAGATCACCCGCTGGTCTCCGAGATCCGCGCAGGGGCGGGGGTCATGGGCGCCGTCCAGCTCGCCGATCCGGCGCTGGCCGACCAGGTCGTCGCAGCCGCCCGCGAGCACGGCGTGCTCACACGCACGCTGCTCGGCGGAGCGCTGCAGATCTCGCCCGCGCTCGTGATCGAGCGCTCGGAGCTGGACGAGCTGACCGGCGGACTCGCAGCCGCCCTGGACGCCTGCGCCGCGACCGTCTAACGAAGTATCTCGCCGCGACCGAACGCGGCCCGCCGCTCGAGGTCCCGTTCGGGGTCGACGAGCTGGCCGTCCCGCTCGACGTAGCCGCCCTTGCCGCCGACGACGAGCACGACCAGGTCCTCCGTCTCCGAGGCGTTCGAGATCCTGCGCGGGGTCGTCGAGTCCACGTGGCAGAGTCCGCCCGGCCCCAGCTCCCGCACCTCGTCCTCGACCTCGACGAGCGCCCGCCCCGAGTGGACGAAGTAGAGCTCGTCCTGCTCGTCGTGATAGTGCAGGAAGCCCTCGTAGCCGGGCGGCATGATGAGCGCATTCACCCCGAAGGCGGTCACGCCGAGGGCCCGGCGCACTTTGCGGAACCCGTAGCCCTCACCGAGCTCCTCCAGCGATCCGAACGTGTGCCCCACGAGGGGATCGTACGTGGTGACGGTCCAGACTAGGGTTCGGGTGTGAGCGAGCCATCGGCATGGGGGATTGTCGTGCCCGGGCACAGCCGGCGCGGAGTTCTCAGCGAGCGGTGTATTCGCCTGCTCGAGCTCGCGGCCGAGCTGGGGCAGGTCAGGGCGCCGCGCGCCGTCGTTCTCACGGGCTGGTCGCCGAACGGTGGGCCGAGCGAGGGCGAACAGATGCTCGACGCCTGGCCCGGTCGGCGTGACGTCGAGCTGGTCGTCGAGCGGACCGCGCGAACGACGGCCGAGAACGCGGCAAGGTCCCTGCCGCTCCTCCTCCAGCGGGGCGTGAGGGAGGTCACCGTCGTGTGCGCTCCGCTCCACGTTGTCCGCGTGCGCTATTTCTTCGGCGGCCTCTACCGGCGCTTCGGCGTGCAGGCCGACGTCAGGTCCGCCGTCTGCCGTCCCACACCCCTGGCGCTCGCTTGGGAGCTCGGAGCGCTCGGGGTCATGTGGCCCCAGCGCCGTGCGGCTCTCGCCGAGCTCGAGGCGGCAGGCGGCTAGGCCCGTGGAGACGCTCGTCTTCGTCCCCGCCTGGAACGAGGAGGAGAGTCTGCCGGCCGTCCTGGCCGAGTTGAATGCGGAGCTGGCCGAGGCGGACCTGCTCGTCGTCGATGACGGCTCGACCGACCGCACGGCCCAACTCGCCCGGTCCGGCGGTGCCGAGGTGCTGTCGTTCCCGGAGAACCGGGGATTGCCCGCGGCGATCGAGGCCGGCTACCGGTACGCAACCGACCACGGCTATCGCTTCTGCGGCCGGGTCGATGCCGACGGGCAGCACCCCGTGCAGGAGCTTGCACGCCTGCTCGACCGGGTCCGTGCCGGTGACTGCGATGTCGCGATCGGCTCTCGTTTCGTCTCAGGCGACGGCTACGCCGAGCGGCGATACGAGGCCACTCCGGCGCGGCAGTTCGGCCATTTCGTGCTCCGGCGGCTCATGCGCTGGCGGCTCGAGGGGCCGTTGATGGACGCGACCAGTGGCCTCTATGCGGTCAACGAGCGCGCCTTGCCCGTTCTCGCCCGCTCGTACGGCACCGGCGCGCCGGAGGTGGAGGGCCTCATCCGGTTGAGGGACGCGGGACTAACGGTCGAGGAGGTCCCGGTCCACATGCGCGAGCGGGCCGGGGGCGAATCCAAGCTGCGCGGCAAGAAGGCGCTGATGCTCGTGCTCACGGTCGGACTGACCGTCTTCCTGGGCGAGCGCTGGCGGCGACGCCGGCAGCCGTAGATGGGAATTCGCCTCGGCGAGCAGGCGAAGGGGGATCCTCACGAGCCTGGTTCGTCCCTCCGCGGCTGCGCACGACCGAGGGGCCCGCCGACAGACGCGCGACGTGGCTCGAGCTGTTCTTCGACCTGATCTTCGCGGTCGCGATCACCGAGCTCTCCCACGAGCTGGTCGCCGATCACTCCGCCGCGGGCTTCCTGAGGTTCGCTGCGCTCTTCGTCCCCGTGTACGTGGCCTGGCAGGGCTACATGGCCTATGCCGACCGCTTCGACAGCGACGACCTCGCCTTTCGAGCCGTGTACTTCGCAGCGATGCTGGCGATCGCGGCGATGGCGATTCTGATCGACGACGTCGCTCACGGTGCGAACAGTGGGGCCCTCGCCGTCGCCTACGTCTGCCTGCGATCGTTGATGCTCGCGCTCTACTGGCGAGCCTGGCGCGCTGTTCCCGACGCCCGACCGCTGATCCGCCGCTACGGCGTCGGCTACGGCATGGCCGTCGGTATCTGGCTCGTCTTACTCGCGTTCGAGCCTCCGTTCCGCTACGTGGTGTGGGGCATCGCACTCGCCCTCGAGCTGAGCCTTCCTCCGCTGTCGACTCGTCTCCACCGTCTCGTGCCGACGCACGGCAGCCATCTTCCCGAGCGGTGGGCGCTCTTCACGCTGATCGTGCTCGGCGAGTCAGTAGTCGCCGTGGCCCTCGAGACCTCGGACGCGAGCTGGCGTCTGGACTCGGCCACGGCGGCAGTGCTCGGCTTCACCTCCGTCGCCGCCGTCTGGTGGCTGTACTTCGACCGGCAAGCGGCCGTGGCTCTGCAGGGGACGTCGCCGGCGCCCCTGGTGTACTCGTCCGCGCACCTGCCGCTGCTGATCGGACTGGGGGCCACGAGCGCGGGCGTGCGCCTGCTGATCGAGCGGGCGGGGGAGGATCATCTGGGAGCGGGCGCCTCCGCCGCGCTCCTCGGCGGCGTCCTCCTCTACCTCCTCTCGCTTGTCGTCACGCGATCGGTAACGGTCACCGGACCGCGGCGGGTGGGCGTGTCGCTGAAGATCGGCGCCGCCGCGGTCATCCTCGGCCTGCTGCTGGCCCAGCGAGCGTTCTCGCCTGTGGGGCTAGCCGCCGGTCTCGCGATGGTCCTCGTCGCCGTCGTCTTCGCGGAGCGCACCCTCATCCCGCCGTCGCAATCGGCGTCCTGAAACGCGCGCTTAACACTGCTTAATCCCGGTCCAACCGCCGCTTAAATCGCCCCGGATATAAGGCTGGCGTGGACTTGCGCACGTACGACCGCACGCTCCCCCGAGCCGCCGGGTTCGTGGCCGTGGCCGCCGCCGGGGCGGGACTCGCACTCGGCGCCGCCGCCCTCCTCGGCGACCTCGGGGGCTCGACCACCACGGTGCGCGAGATCCGGAGCGTCGTTCCCGCTTCCAGCTCGGTGTCGTTCGCCCACGGCAAGGCGCTCTCCATCTACGAGGTCTTCAAGCGCTCGGCGCCGGGAGTCGTGCAGGTGACCTCGACGCAGGTCGTCCAGGTGCCCGCCGATCCCTTCTTCGGAAATCCCTTCGGCCAGCCGCAGACCGAGCGCCAGCAGGCCCTCGGCTCCGGGTTCGTGATCGACAAAGCCGGCCACATCGTCACCAACTACCACGTTGTCCAGGGCGCCGGCCGGGTCGAGGTCAGCTTCTCGAACAACGAGAGCGTGAAGGCGCGCGTCGTCGGCACCGACCCGTCGAGCGACCTCGCGGTGCTGCAGGTGAAAGTCAACTCCCGCGCGCTCACGCCGCTGCCCCTCGGCGATTCAGACGGCGTGCGGGTGGGGGATTCGGTGGTGGCCATCGGGAATCCCTTCGGGCTCGACAGGACCGTGACCGCCGGCATCGTCAGCGCCCTGCAGCGTCAGATCACCTCGCCCAACGAGTACGCGATCGACCACGCGATCCAGACCGATGCTCCGATCAACCACGGCAGCTCGGGCGGCCCGCTGCTCAATGCGGAGGGCATGGTGGTCGGCGTCAACTCCCAGATCGAGACGGACGGCTCGGGGACCGAGAGCAATGTCGGCATCGGCTTCGCGATCCCCTCCAACACGGTCAAGACCGTCGTCGCGCAGCTGATCAACAACGGCAAGGTCGAGCATGCGTACCTGGGCATCGAGGCCGTGCCCATCACTCCCGACCTCGCTCGTGTCTTCCGGCTGCCCGTGAAGCAGGGCCTGCTCGTGGAGGGCGTCCGCCGGGGCAGCGGTGCAGCCAAGGCAGGTCTCGAGGCCGGAACGACCCAGGTCGTGCTCGCCGGCGAGAGCTACCGGCTCGGGGGTGACGTGATTGTCAAGGCCGACGGTGTCCGCCTTTCCTCGCTCGCCCGCTTGCGTGACCTGATCGCGGCCAAGAAGCCCGGCGACACCATCGAGCTCGAGCTCTACCGAGGCAATTCGACCCGCACCGTCGAGGTCAAGCTTGGACGGCAACCTCCGTCTCCCTTCGGGTAGCCGTCCGGATCGACCCTCCTTGTTCGGGGGTCGAAGCCGCCAGCCGGATCGCCAGCACGGCGTGGCGGAGTAGCGAAACCGGAGGTCCCCGCGACCTGCCTGCCCGGGGGACCTCCGGTTTTCGCTCGTGACAGTCCCAGCGACAGTCACCGAAGTGCGTCGCCGAGGTCGCGGCTAGCCTGAAGCATGAGCGAATCCGGCCAGGGGCGCGGAGAGCTGGTTCTCGACAGCGATGAGCTCCTTTGGAGCGAGGAGGAGCTCTGGAGTGAGCCGGGGGAGCCGGACCATGCCGGCTGGTTCTGTGTCGCCACCGATCCCTTCCCCTGTCCCGCCGAGGGTTGCGACTTCGTCGCCGAGTTCATGACCGCAGCGCACCTGATCCTCGTCTGGGAGGAGCGAGACGATCCGAACCTGCTCCGACACGCAGGGCGCGCCAAGCAGGTCGGGCGCAACCCGCGCGTCGTCGAGTATGAGCTGTCCTTCGGGCCGAGCGCGTCCTACTACGCCTGGGAGGCCGCCGGCCGGCCTGTCCACGGCGTCCGCGCCACGACTTGAACTTCGGCTCGACTGCGCCGTTCACCCTCGGAGTCGAGGAGGAGCTCCTGCTCGTGGACGACGGAACGCTCGATGCTGTGCCCGTCTTCTCGGAGGTCGTCCCGGAGCCGTCAGAGCGGCTGAAGCCGGAGCTCTTTGCGTGCCTCGTCGAGACGACGACGTCCATCTGCCGTTCGGCGGAGGATGCGCTGGCCGAGCTTGGCGCCCTGCGGGCGGAGGTCCAGCGGCGTGCGACCCCCCTGGGCGCGCGCGTCTGCGCCCTCGCCTCGCATCCGTTCACCGAGAGCGAAGGCCAGCCGATCGTCCCCGAGCGGCGTTACCAGAAGATGCTCGCGGAGCTGGGATCGGAGGTCTACCGGCAGCTGGTCTGTGGGCTTCACGTCCACGTGGGCATGCCCAGCGCAGAGGCGTGCCTCGTCGCCCTGGAGGGCGTGCTTCCCTGGCTGCCGACCATTCTTGCCCTCTCGGCCAACTCGCCGTACATCGACGGCGCCGACTCGGGGGTGCGGTCGGCGCGGGCGCGCCGGCTCGCCGAGTTGCCGTCGGGTGGGCCGCCCCCGCTGCTCGAGTCCTGGACGGACTGGGAACGCGCGACCGAGGGCGTCGACTACACCCGTCTCTGGTGGGACGCTCGCCCACACCCACGCTACGGGACGCTCGAGGTGCGCATCGCCGACCAGCAGACCGACGTGAGGCGGGCGGCGGGCTTCGCGTCCCTCGTGCAGAGTCTGGCGGCGGCGGTGGCCGACTCCAAGCTCCGTCCCTACGACCGGGCTCGCTACGTCTTCCGGCGTGCGCGCGGCGCGGCCGCCGGGCCCGACCCGGCGGAGGTCGAGGTGCTTGCCGTCCTCGTCGAGCCGGCTGCGCGAGAGCTGGGTGGTTGGGAGCTCGCCCGGCTCGTCCTCGAAGGCGGGCAAGAGGCCGACCGCCAGCTCGCGATCGGGCGCGCCGAGGGCACGCGCGCCGTCGTGCGGGACGCGGTCGGACGGTCGGTAGAGTGAGTCGCGTGGCGACGGCGACCGAGACCCTTCACGTGAGCGGAATCCGCTGCGAGCGCTGCGTGCACCGCCTCGGTGCTGCCCTGCGCGGAGTCGAGGGTCTGGAGGCGGCAAACGCGAGCCTGATGGGGCAGGTCACCGTGTCGTTCGACGACGAGCGGGTGAGTCGGCAGCAGCTCGTCGAGGCGCTTGGAAAGGCCGGCTTCCACGAGCTTCAGACCGCCTGAGGAATACGCCTCGGGGCCGGGTCGTTCCTTTCGGCACGGCTGCTAGGGTGGCCCGGATGAGCGAGATCACGCGCGATTCCGAGCCGCGCCGGTTGGCCGCCGAAGCCCGTGACCGTGTCCGTTTCGAAGAGGAGGCACTCGATCTTGCCGACCAGGTCTACCGGGTCGCCCGTCGGCTGGTCTCCACGCGCGAGGAGGCTGAGGACCTGATGCAGGAGGCCTACGCGAGGGCGTTTCGCAGCTGGCGCTCCTACACGCCCGGCACGAATCTGCGCGCCTGGCTTCTTCGCATCCTCACGAACCTCAACATCGATCGGGCGCGTCGGCGCCAGCGTGCCCCCCTCGAGCAGCCCCTGGAGGAGGGCGACTACTTCCTCTACAACAAGCTGGAGCAGGCCTCGCGCGACGGGAACGTCGACGAGGAGCGCGTGCTCGAGCGCCTCTCCCAGGACGACGTCGTCGGCGCGCTGTCGGCCGTGCCGCACGACTTCCGCGACGTGATCGTGCTCGTGGACATCGGTGATTTCACCTACGCCGACGCGGCCCAGATCCTCGACATTCCCATCGGCACCGTCATGTCGCGGCTGCACCGTGGCCGGCGCATCCTGAAGGGTGAGCTGGCCGACCGAGTCGGAGAAGCGTGATGGAGGATCTCTGCGAAAAGTGTGAGGAGATCATGCAGCCGTACCTCGACCGGGAGCTCTCGGACGAGGAGCGGCGTGAGGCGGAGCAACACCTGGCCGGCTGCGGGTTCTGTGCGAGGCGCTACCGCTTCGAGGACAGCCTGCGGAAATTCGTGCGCAAGTGCTGCGAAGAGCCGATGCCGGCGGAGCTCAAGGCGAAGCTGGCGGCTCTCCGGACTCCGCTCTGAGCCCGGGCGGCAGGTCCTCCGGGTAGTCGACGTCGCCGGGAGACCCCAGGTCGTCGCAGGGGACGAGCACGGGGTCGAGTGCGCGCGCTCCCTCGTCGGGGACGTCGCCCCACGCCGAGCGACCGAGCAGCACGGGATGGCTGCGCTCGCCGCCGTAGCTCGCCGCGAGAATCTCACCCGCGCCGGACCGCCAGGCCTCCATTACCCGGTCGATCGCGCGTGGCGAGAGGAACGGCCCGTCCGCGAGGACGATCACCGCCGCCTCGGCATCCGGCGGCAGCGCCTCGAGCCCGCAGCGGAGCGAGGCCCCCGGTCCCTGCTCCCAGGTGTAGCAACGCACGACCGTCGCGTCCGTCTCCACCTCGTGCGCTCCGAGCACGACGACGCAGTCGTCGACCGAGCTCGTCCGCACCCGCTCCAGCACCGGGCCGAGGAGGATGCGCTGCTTGACCGCTCCGAAGCGCTCGGACCCACCGGCGGCCAGGACGACGGCGGCGATCACCCCTGCAGGAGACGACGGCCCCGGTAGGACGCGCGGGCGGCGGCGTGCCGGCCGCGCGCCAGCGCCCGGCTCGTCCCCGTGACCCCCACCCACGTGCGGTCGAGCTCGTAGCCGAGCTCGAGAAGCAGGTCGCCGGCGACGCGGTCGAAGAGCCAGCGGTAGTAGGGAGAGAAGCGCTCTCGCCACGTCCCGGCGCGCCCCTCGCCGACGAATCCCTCCGGTTCCGGCGGAGTGCCGCCGTGGCGGGCGAGCGCCTCGGCGCCCCAGACGATGCTGGAGGGCCGCTCGGGGGCGGGCAGCGAGCGCACCCGTTCGAGGTCGAAGCGCTCGAGCGTCTCTCGCGCGAGATCCTCGTCGGGTTCCTCGCCGCAGAGGCGGTAGAGATCGGTGAGGACACGAGCGGCGTCGGCGGAGTGAAGCTGCTCGTAGCACACTTCCAGATAGCGGTCGGTCCGGTCTCGTGCGCGACGGGCCGTCTCGACGACCTCGCGCCAGAGAGCGGCGGCTCCATCGACGTGCGTGGGCGCCCAGCCGCGGCCCCATTCGCGTCCGGACGCACGCTGGAGCGAGCAGGCGACGTCTCGCCCGTCCCGGATCAGGTGCACGACGGCCGCATTCGGAAGGACCGCCAGATCCTCCTCGAGGTGGTAGTCGTGGTAGGGGTTCTTGTCCAGGACGACTTGTGCTCCCGGCTTGCGCTCGAGCACGCTTCCGTAGACCTCCTCGACCACGCCCCGTACGGCGGCCAGGAACTGCTTCTCGGTGAGCACTGCAGGCAACCCCCGAGGCCGGCGCTCGTGTCCTGTCGAGTCCGCGAGCTGACGCCGCCAGGAGCCGAGCCAGGAAGCGACGTAGCGGTCGAGGAGGTCGGTCTCCTGGGCGTGGCGATCCGGGGATGGGCACCCAGCAGGTGCTGGAGCCAGGTCGTCCCGCTTCTCGGCGCGCCGACGAGAAAGACGACGTCGGGGCTGCTCACGTCGACTGCAGTGCTGCCCAGACCCTTGGAGGGGTCATCGGCAGCTCGCGAAGACGCACGCCCACGGCCGCCGCCACTCCGTTCGCGATCGCGGCCGGTCCCGCGACGACCGGGGCCTCGCCGATGCCCTTGGCCCCAAACGGCCCGTCCGGGGCGGGGACCTCGACCACCAGCGTGTCGATCTCCGGGACTGTCTCCGCCGTCGGAACCGCGTAGTCGAGGAACGTGCCGGTCAGCAGCTGGCCCTGCTCGTCGTGGGCGAGCTCCTCGTAGAGCGCCCAGCCGATCGCCTGTGCGGCGCCTCCTCGCATCTGGCCCTCGACGAGTGCGGGGTTCAGCGCGCGCCCGACGTCCTGTGCGATCGCGTATCGCTCGAGCTCGACCTCTCCGGTCTCACGGTCGACCCGGACGTGAACGAGGTGGACGGCCGTCGACGGGACGCTGCTGGTCTGCGCGGACGCGCCGTGCCCCTCGATCGGCTCGTTTCTCCCCCCGAAGGTGAGCGTCCTCCGCGCGAGCTCCTCGACCTCGATCGAGCGGTCGGGAGCCCCGACGGCCCGCACGACGCCCTCAACGACCTCGAGGTCGGCCGGCGCGATCTCGAGCTCCTGGGAAGCCGCCTGGAGGAGGCTCTCGCGCGCGGCCTCGGCCGCGCGCTGGACGGCCCGGCCGACCGTGTACGTGATCTTGCTCCCGCCGCTTGCGCCGGAGTACGGCCCGCTCGACGTGTCGGCGGACGCAATGCGAACTCGCTCGACCGGCAGTCCGAAGACCTGGGCCGCGATGACTGCGAAGCCGCTGAAGGTCCCGGTCATGTCGACCGCGGACGTGACGACCGTCAGGTTGCCGTCCGAGTCGAGGCGGCAGACGGCGGCGGCCGGCTCGTTTCCGCCCGGCCAGTAGCCGAGCGCCACGCCCACGCCTTCGTCCGCCGGAAGCTGGTCTCGCTCGAGCCAGATCGGATGGTCCTGGATGCGCTCGAGGCACTCGCGGGCTGCGATCGACCCCAGGGCCCCGCCCGTGACGCTCGGGTCGCCTTCGCTCAGCACGTTGCGGAGGCGCAGCTCGAGCGGATCGACGCCGAGTTGCTCCGCGAGCTCGTCCAGGAGCGACTCGAGCGCGAAGGCCGCGGGTGGATCGCCGGGCGCCCGATAGGCCCCGAAGGTGAATCGGTTCGTCTGCACGCCGTAACCTCGAATCTCGAAGGCCTGCCAGCGGTAGAGGCCGGCCACCAGGATGGAGGAGAGGTCCTCCACGCCCCAGTCGGCGTTCGTTCCCCGGTCGGCCAGGAGGCGTACCTCGAGGCCCGTGAGCTCGCCGTCGGCCTTTCCACCGAGGCGGACCTCGAGAATCTCCGCCGGGGCCGGGTTCGTGGCCGCGAAGTCCTCGCTGCGGGTCAGCGTGAGCCGGACCGGCCGCCGCAGGGCGAGCGCCGCGGCGGCCGCGAGAGGCTCGACGAGGGCGAACTTGCCGCCGAACGCCCCGCCCAGCGGAGCAGGGCGCACCTCGACCCTGCCCAGGGAAAGTCCGAAGGCGCGGGCGAGCTCGCTGCGGGTCACGAAGGCGCCCTGGGTACTCGTCGACACGACGAGGGTCCCGTCGGGCTCGACCCAGGCAGTCGCCACCTGCGGCTCGACGTAGGCCTGGTAGACCCACGGCGTCGTGAACGTGCCCGAAACCACGGCGTCGCTCGCCGCGAGCGCCGCGGCCACGTCGCCCCGCCTGTGATGGACGCGCTTCAGCACGTTGGCCGACAGCTGCTCGTCGCTTGACTCCTCGTCACCTCCGCCGACCCCGGCGTGGATCGACTCCATCTCGGATCCGCCGTGCTCCCGAGCTGGGCGCCGGGCCGGCGGGGCCTCGGGCGCGATCGCCTGCTCCAGGTCGAGCACCGGCGGCAGGGGGTCGTACTCCACGACCACGAGCTCGGCGGCGTCCTCGGCCGAAGCCTCACTCTCGGCAACCACGATCGCCACCGGCTGGCCCGCGAAGACGACCTCCTCCTGGGCCAGTGGCTCCGTCGTGCGGTCGCCCCCGCCTTCGGCGGCCAGCGGTAGGTCCTCCGCCGTGAGCACGGCGACGACGCCCGGCACCGCGAGCGCCTGCTCAGCGTCGACGCTCCGGACGAGCGCGTGTGCTTCCCAGCTGAGCACGAGTCGCGCATGAAGCAGCCCTGGGACCTGCTGGTCGGCGGCATACCGGGTCGCGCCGGTCACCTTCTGCGGCGCGTCGATCCTCGGCCGCGCCACTCCGATCAACTCGCTCACGCCCCTGGCCTCCTTCGGCTCCCGCCCGGCGAAGCCGGCCTCCGCCGAAGGCTGACGCCGCTGGCGGCGGGATCCTGCGCTCGCGGCGCTTGGCCGTACTGGTTTGTACTGTCCTGCGCGTCGCTCGCTTGCCTCCCTTGCCAGCGACGTCCCAGGAGCGCGAGCACGGTCACGCCCCTCGCCCCCTCCGGCTCCCGCCTCGAGCGCCCTCCTCCGCCCGCTCACGGGCCAGCGCGAGCGCGCGGCGGACGACGACCGCGGCGAGGTGGCGCCGGTACTCCGCGGGGGCGAACCGGTCGTCGGTG
>Ga0137375_10000694_pt1 | contig 37348 bp, 39 predicted proteins | sample SagtaG_24_FD_104936 | JGI IMG/M metagenome (GOLD analysis project Ga0137375, IMG submission 104936) | Vadose zone soil microbial communities from Sagehorn Ranch, Mendocino, California, USA - Sage1_R_113_16 metaG | ecosystem: Environmental > Terrestrial > Soil > Vadose zone | place: USA... | reverse complement strand
TGGCCGACGTCGTGAGGGCAGTCGTCCCGGGGAGCCGCGTCACGTACGCTCAAGGAGGTGGACCGGACACGCGCTGCTACCGGGTCGATTTTTCCAAGGCGGAGCACCGCCTCCCCGGCTTTCGCCCCAGATGGAGCGTGGACGATGGCGTACGTGAGCTCGTAGAAGCGTTTCGGGCCTACGGACTCAGTTCGGAGGACCTCTCGTCCCCACGATTCGTCCGCCTTCGCCAAATCCAAGCGTTGCAGGAGGAGGGGAGGCTGGGCCTAGACCTTCGCTGGCTCGTTCAGCCTGAGTCGATCGGCTCGCCTCGGATGTGAGCTCGAACGGACCGCCGGGAACGTCGCGACGACTCGTCGGCGTCGTTCCCGCTGCCGGCTACGCGGCGCGACTCCAGCCGCTCCCCGGCTCCAAGGAGGCCTATCCGATCGGCGGCAGACCCGTCATGGATCATCTGATCGAGCGCATCGAGCGGGCCGGGTGTACCGATGTCCGCGTGGTGACCCGGCCGGAGAAGATCGACGTCATCGCGAATGCGGAACGCCATGCGCTCACCGTCGTGCTGGCCCACCCAAAGTCGGTGTCGGAATCGCTGCTCGCGGGACTCGACGAGACACGACCAGACGACGTCGTGCTCTTCGGCTTCCCGGACACCGTTTGGGAGCCGATCGATGGATTCGTCCGTCTCTTGGATGCGCTGGAGGGTGGCTTCGATGTGGCGCTCGGTTTGTTCAGGAGTCGGGAATTGGAGCGCTCCGACGTGGTCGAGTTCGCTGAGTCGGGCGTCGTCACCTCTATCGAGGTGAAGCCGCAAACTCCCGCCTCCGACTGGATCTGGGGGTGCGCCGCAGCCCGCCGCGAGGCCCTGGATGACCTGTCCACGCATCCGGAGCCCGGCGCGGTGTTTCACGCGATGTGCGCGCGACGGAAGGTCCTGGGAGTCCCCCTGTCGGGGCCGTTCCTCGATATCGGCACCCCCGAAGGCCTCCAGGCCGCCGCGGATGGCCTCGGGCCATGATGCCGTCATCGGTCGGGATCGTGGGCGGCGGCATCATCGGCCTGGCGACGGCACGCGAGCTGCTGGCGCGGCGTCCCGGCCTGGAGGTCACGGTGCTCGAGAAGGAGCAGGAGCTGGCCGGCCACCAGACCGGCCGGAACAGCGGCGTCCTTCACACCGGGATCTACTACGCACCGGGATCGCTGAAGGCCCGGCTGTGCACCGAGGGCCGGGTCCTGGTCAAGGAGTACTGCCAGGACCGGGGCCTTCCCTATCAGGAGTGCGGCAAGCTCGTGATCGCCCTCCATCCCGGAGAGGAGCGACGGCTCGCATCGATCCACGAACGGGCCCTCGCCAACAACGTTCCGGATGTGCGCCTGATCGGACGGTCCGAGATGGCGGAGCTGGAGCCCCACGCCGTGGGGTCGCGCGCCCTTCACAGCCCGAAGGCCGCCATCGTCGACTTCGTGGCCATCGCGCGTACCTTCGCCGAGGACGTTCGACGGGATGGCGGTCGGGTCTGTACCGGGACACGGGTGGACGCGATCCAGACTGGGGGCGACGGCGTGGTCGTGGCGACCGCGGCCGGCCGATTCCGCTTCGACCGCCTCGTGCTGTGCGCGGGACTGTACGCGGACGTTCTGGCCGAACGGTGCGGGGACGATCCGGACCCAAGGATCGTCCCGTTTCGCGGGGATTACATGGCGCTCCGGCGCGACCGCACCGATCTCGTGCGCGGCCTCATCTATCCGGTCCCCGATCCCCGGTATCCGTTCCTCGGCGTGCACCTCACCCGGACCGTCGGGGGCGGGGTCCTTCTGGGCCCCAACGCGATCCTCGCCTTCGCCCGCGAGGGATACACGCTCGCCACCCTCCACCGGCGCGAGCTGTGGATGACGCTCGCATGGCCTGGATTCCGTACCGTGGCCCGCAGGCATTGGCTGACAGGGGCCAGGGAACTGTACCGTGCCCTCAACCGACGTGCCTTCGTGCGCGAGGTCACGCGCTACGTCCCAGACATTCGGTACCGGGACGTTGTGCCGGCCCGGTCGGGCGTCCGGGCCCAGGCCATCGCTCGCTCCGGGGAGTTGGTGGACGACTTCCGAATCTCGAAACGTGGGGCGGTGATAGCAATCCGCAACGCGCCCTCGCCCGCAGCGACGTCGTCGATGGCCATCGCCCAGATGATCGCGGAGGAGGCGTTGGGCGACTAATACGACCAACGATCACGACAAAGGGATCAGCTCATCCATCGAAGTCCGGCCACGAAGCATCCTTGTCCGAGATCTCACTGGGCGACGGAAGGGGCCACTCGATGCCGAAGGCTGGATCGTCCCATCTCAGTCCGGCCTCCGCGCCCGGTGTGTAGAACTCCGACATCATGTAGAAGGTTTCGACGTCGTCCTCGAGAGTCTGAAACCCGTGTGCGAAGCCCCGGGGGACGTACAGCGCGCGTCGGTTTTCAGCGCTCAGCTCTACCCCAACCCATCGCGAGTACGACGGCGAATCCGGGCGCAAGTCGATGATCACGTCGTACATCGATCCCTGGGTGCACCGGATGAACTTGACCTCTTCGTACGGTGCCCGCTGAAAATGCATGCCTCGCAACGTTCCGCGACGCTTGCTGAACGAGGTGTTGCACTGAGCGACCTGAGTCTCGAGCGCGTGCTCGGCCAGCTCCCGCCGGCACCACACCCTGGCGAAGAGTCCACGGGAGTCCTCGATGGGCTCAACGTCGATGACCCACGCGCCGGGAAGGTCGGTCTCCTGAAAGCGCATCGTCGAGTAATCTACCTTCACTCATGGCCTGGGAGTGGCTGGCAGGTCGTAGGTTGTCCAAGCAGGATTCGTTGGCTTCGAAGCATGGGTGGACGATCACCCGGATGCTTTCGCCCGCTGCGGGGGCTCGGAACCTCAAGAAATCTCGCCGACTGAGTCCATGACCGGGCACACCGAACGCCGCATGATTGGTTCCTCCGCCAGACGCACATGGCGCTTGGGCTGCTGATGGCGGATGCGAGAGAGGAAATCAGGACCAGCGCCGGGAACCCTCCGAACGATCCGCATGTGACGATTGTCATCCCATGCCGAGACGATAGGCATCTGCCCGATACGCTCGCGTCGCTTGCCGCACAGAAGCACGCTCCCCCGTTCGAGGTCATCGTGGTGGACGATTCAGGCCACAACGCCGCTCATGGCGTGGAGCGCTACCGGGATGGGTTGCAGCTTCGGGTTGTCGCAGCTCGACGCGGGGCCACCTCCGGGGAAAATCGCAATGCGGGCGTCGCCGTGGCGCGCGGCGACCTCGTGCTCTTCGTGGACGCTGACGACACCACGAACGACGAGTACGTACGTGCCATGGTGGACGCCCTCCGGGCACATCCCTTCGTGTGCAGCCGTGTGGACGTGGTGTCGTTGAATCCCTGGAACCCCGGCGGAACTCATCCACAGGAGACCGGATTGATCACGGCCGACATGGAGTTTCTTCCGTTCGCGGGTGCCGGGACGCTCGGGATCCGCCGCTCGCTCTTCGAGGAAGTGGGAGGCTTCGATCCTTCCTTGCCCTATTACCAGGAGGCCGACCTTTGCTGGCGACTCCAGCTGGCCGGGCACGAAGCCCCTTCATTGGTTCCGGGCGCCGAGCTCCACTACCGACTCGGCGATCGCCCTTCCAAGCGGCTGCGCAGGGCGGCGGCTCGCGGTGTGGGAGAAGCGGCCCTGTACCGCCGCTACAGGCAGGCAGGGATGCCTCACCAGACATTCGGTCAAGCCGCCACGGCCTGGGGCGCTCTCGCTTGGCATCTCCTTCGAGGCATCACCGGTAGCCGGGCCGGGGGACTCGGATGGGCGGCGGCGACCCGTGCAGGTCGCCTCGCCGGATCTCTCCGGTATCGGGTTGCCTACTTCTGAGCCACCGTGCCAGACGGACACGACGCGCCGAGACATGTCCGATGAACCGCAGAACTCTATGGCTCCGCTGCCCAGGGTTCGAGCGGCCGCGAGAACCACGGTAAGCGAATCGGCTCTCCCTCACTGAGAAGCGAACCAAGAGTAACGAATCGGATTCCGCGACCCTCAGCGCGAGCCAAGATCTGATCGACCGCGTCGGCCCGATCGAGGTCGGCCGCCGGCGAGCGGATCCGTCCCGGGAGCGGCTCACATCGGTCATGGAGAAGTAGGATGACGCCTTGGTCAAGCCCGGAAACGGCGCGATCGGCGACATCTGTGGGCCTGAGATCGAGCCAGTCCTGCCCATCACCGGTCCAGCCGACGACCTGGAGCCCCATGGAACGTGCAGCGAGAAACGCTCGAACATCTTGCCACCCGTACGGGGGTCGGAAGAACCGGACGCGTTCATTCAGGATCCTCTGGAGCCGGCGCTTCCCGGCCCTGATGTGCTCGAACTTGCCGAGCATCGAGCGGCCCAGAAGGGGCGAATGGTCCTGGCCGTGAAGAGCGACCTCGTGTCCCGCCTCCCGCATCGCCGCCAACACCTGGGGATAGCGGGCCGCTCGCTGGGCCAGGACGAAGAAGGTAGCGTTCGCCTCGTGCCGTGACAGGACGTCGAGGATCCGCGGCGTTTGATATTCGTCAGGTCCGTCGTCGAACGTAAGCGCGGCGATAGGATGGGCGGTGCGCACGCTCATGATGGAACCAAGAAGCGGGTGCACTGGGCGCGAGAGAGAGCGAAGGGCACGACGCGTCCTCCGCCGCCAGGGCTGACGGGCCATGAGCGCAGTATAGGAAGAGGGATATCGTGTCAATGGCTCCAATCTGTCGCTCGTGCAGAGAAGAGGGCCTGCTCGAGTTCTTGTCCCTGGGACCGATCCCACTGACCGACGCCTATCTCGCCCAAGCTCTAGTCGGCGAACCGGAGCCCCGATACCCACTCGACCTGGCCTTCTGCCCAGGCTGCAGCTTGGTGCAGATCCTTTTCACGGTGCCAGCCGAAGCGGTCTTCGAGCGCTACTCGTATTACTCCGCGTTCTCGGAAACTCTGCTCTCCCATTCTCGCGAGCACGTACGGCAACTGATCGCCGAGCGCGATCTTGGCCCCGCCAGCTTCGTGATCGAGGTGGCCAGCAACGACGGCTACTTGTTGCGTAACTTTGTGGGGCAAGGGATCCCGGTCCTAGGCATCGACCCAGCACGGGGTCCAGCCGATTCTGCGGAGGCGATCGGAGTTCCGACGCTGCGGGAGTTCTTCGGAACCGAGCTCGCGGCGAGACTGAAGGCTCAGGGCAGGGTCGCCGACGTGGTGATCGCCAACAACGTCCTGGCACATGTCCCCGACTTGAACGGCTTCGTCGAGGGCATGGCGATCATCCTCGCCGAAGATGGCGTCGCCGAGATCGAGGTTCCCTACGTGCGCGACCTGATCGACAACCTCGAGTTCGACACGATCTACCATGAGCACCTGTGCTACTTCTCGATCACGGCACTCGATACTTTGTTCAGACGGCACGGTCTATCGCTCGAAAGGGTTCAGGCCCTCCCGATCCACGGGGGGTCGCTTCGTTTGACGGTCGGCCGGTATCCCGACGCGGGGACCTCCGTGAAAGCTTACCTCGAGCAAGAGGAGGCTGATGGCCTGAACGGCCTCGACTACTACCGCGGGTTCGCCGACCGCGTGACTGAGCTGCGGAGAGGCTTGCGCACGAAGCTGATGGAGCTCCGATCAGAGGGGAAACGGATCGCGGCGTATGGGGCCGCAGCCAAGGGCACCGTCCTCCTCAACTCCTCGGGCATCGGCTCCGAGCTGATCGATTTCGTTGCGGACAAGAGCCCCTACAAGCAGGGGAAGTTCATGCCGGGAGTGGGAATCCCGATCGTCCCCCCTGAGTGGCTCTTGGAGAAGTCGCCAGAGTACGTCCTATTGCTCGTTTGGAACCTCAAGGACGAGATCGTGCGGGAGCAACGCGCCTACCTGGACGCGGGAGGCAGGTTCATCGTCCCCATCCCCGTCCCGATCGCGATGGGGAAAGAAGATGTCCCATCGGCCCTGAGCGGTTGAGCGTATGGGCGATCTGACGCGGGGCCTCGATGCTGGCGAAGTCGGGTCCAAGATGTTCAGGTTCATGGAAGAGCTCTTTCCCATCTGCCGGAGCATCACGGGGGATGGGATACGGGAGACCCTGGACCGGATCAGCACGCGGATCCCTCTCGAGCTCCATGACGTCCCGACAGGCACCGAGGTCCTCGATTGGACCATCCCGAAGGAGTGGGACATCCGGGGCGCCTTCATCAAGGACCCGAGCGGCCGCCGCGTGATCGACTTCCGCGACCACAACCTGCACGTCGTGAGCTACAGCGTCCCCGTAGATACGCGAATGCCGCTCTCCCAACTTCGAGAGCACATCCACACGCTCCCTGACCAACCCGACCTGATCCCGTACCGCACCTCCTATTACTCGGAGACGTGGGGTTTCTGCATGGAGCATGAGCGGCTCCAGCAGCTTCCCGAGGGTGAATACGAGGTCCGGATCGACTCCTCGCTCGAACCGGGGCGCCTGACCTTCGGGGAGTGCTTCCTGCCGGGTACGAGCGAAGACGAGGTCCTGGTCTCGTGTCACTGCTGCCATCCGTCGATCGCCAACGACAACCTGTCCGGGATCGCCATGGCCACGGAGTTGGCCGAGCATCTACAGACCTTCCCGTTGCGGTACTCGTACCGCTTCCTGTTCATCCCCGGAACGATCGGATCGATCACCTGGCTGGCTCTCAACGAGGATCGGGTTGACAGGATCAAGCACGGCCTGGTCGTCACGTGCGTCGGCGACGCGGGACAGCCGACGTACAAGCGCAGCCGCTGGGGCAACGCTCTAATCGATCGCGCCGCTGCTCACGTGCTTGCCCATTCGGGGCAGCCATATGGGATCGAGGACTTCTCGCCCTACGGCTACGACGAGCGCCAGTACTGCTCACCTGGGTTCGACCTCGCGGTCGGATCGTTGATGCGGACCCCCAACGGTAAGTATCCCGAGTACCACACGTCCGCAGACAACCTCGAGTTCGTCCAACCTCGATCGCTAGCGGACTCCTTGAGCTTGTACCTCCGCGTGCTTGACGTTCTCGAGAATGACGGCGTGTTCCTGAATCTCAAGCCGAAGGGGGAACCGCAGCTCGGCAAGAGGGGCCTGTACCCAGCTGTCGGTGCGCAGGGAACCGGACCGGAGCTCATGGCACGGCTCTGGGTCCTCAACCTCTCGGACGGCGACCACAGCCTGCTCGACATCGCAGAGCGAGCGCAGGTGCCGTTCGACGCGATCAATGAGGCGGCCCAGCTACTCCGGGAAGGTGGATTGTTGGAGCCTGCCAACCCGAGCTTTCTCTAGGATCGGCGCGTCCTTTATCGCTCTGTGAAGATGGACCGGTGTTCCACTGGCTCTCACGGCTTCAGGATCTCACCTCTCCTCCGGAGGACCGTTTGGATCTCCTCGAGGTCCGTCGTCGACAGCTTCACAAGCGACGCAGCAGCGTTCTCCCGGACGTGCTCTCCAGAACGCGAGCCTGCGATCGCCCCGCTGATGCCGTCCTGATGCAGGACCCAGGCGAGCGCCAATCGAGCAAGGGAGACATGGAGGCGCTCAGCGATGGGCTTCAGCGCATCGACGACCTCGAGGTTGGACTCCAGACTTCCGGGTGCGAAGAGCTGGCCGTAGGCGCGTAGGCCATGCGTGCCGCTTCGCCAATCGTCCTGCTCGAAGGTCGTCTCGCGGGTGATCGCGCCGGTCAGAAGCCCGAACGCCAGGGTTCCGTACGCGATGACCCCGGTACCGTTGCTCGCAAAGAGCGGGAGCAGCGGCAGGCGCTCCTGCCAGAGCATGGAGAGGTGCGGCTGCAGTGAGTCCACGTGACGGATACGCTCGCAACGCTCGATTGCCTCGGCGGTGAAGTTGGATACGCCGATCCATCGGACGAGACCGACGTCCACGAGCGATGCCATCGCACCCCACGTCTCCTCCAACGGAACGTCCTTCTCATCCAGCCAGTGGAGCTGATACAGGTCGATCACGTCACGGCCGAGACGACCGAGGCTCCCCTCGGCTGCACTTCGGATGCTGTCGGGGTGGTAGCCGGTGCCGCGGGGCGCCGAGGCCACCTTTGTGAACACCATGATCTCTTGTCGGCCCTGGATCGCCCTCCCGATCAGTTCCTCCGAACGACCGTTGCCATAGATCTCGGCCGTGTCAACCCAGGTGATCCCCGCATCGAAGCCCGTCCGCATCGTGGCCAGGAGCTGCTCGTCCGGTGGGCTCGCTCCCCACTCGGCGCCGCCAGCTTCCCATCCCCCATAGCCGATCACCGAAATGTCCGGGCCGCGTGACCCCAGAGGTCTCAGCTCCATGTCCTCAGCGCGCAAGCATCCATGACGTTCCGCAGGCGTGAAGAAGGAACCAATTGGCATGTTACATTCCTGCCAGCCAGTGAGGTAGCTCGAGGCAAACTCCATGAGAGTTCCCGAATTCGAGCAGAGAGGCTGCCGATTGAGTCCACGTCGTAGGCTCCGGAGAGTGAGGGTACGTCGAAGTGCTTCTCCAGAGTGACCGTCTTCGGGTGTTGGCCAGAGGGCTTCCCCGACCGATGAAGAGAGTGGTCAAGGAGCTCCTCTTCAGGATCTACTTGCGACCGACGGATGTGTTCCTCGTTGGTCATCCAAAGTCCGGGAATACCTGGCTCGCCTACATGCTCGGCATTATTCTCAGGGGAGGAGATCCCCGAGCTCAGATAACCGTGGCGAATATCGGAGACTTCATCCCAGGGATCCACGGAGACGATCTGGCCATACTCAAACATAGGGCGTTGCCCGATCCTCGTGTCTTTCGCAACGAGTTCCCCACCTATCCCCATCTCTATCCACGCACCATATACATGGTGCGGGACCCCCGTTCCGTGCTCGTTTCCTACTATCACCACTACAGGGTGACTACCGGCGATAGCGAGATGACCCTCGAGGCGTTTGTCGCGAAGTACCTCGCCGATGGACCCATTGTCACCTGGGAACCAGGGCTGGCGCGATGGGACGCGCAGGTCGCAGAATGGACGAATCGCGCCCGTGAGGCGTCCGTGATGCTCGTTACGTACGAAGCGTTGCACGAGGATCGCCACGCCGTGTTGGAGAGAGTAACGAGGTTCTGTGGAATCCCCTCTCCTGGAGATGCGATCGCGGCCGCAGTTGAGCGAGGAAGCTTCGAGGCCATGCGGTCGGAGGAGGCGCAGTGGGGCGCACAGGCGTATCTGCTGGACGGCGGTCAAGGATATCGCGAAGCACCCGGGGGGACGGGCTGGTTCTTTCGCCAGGGACGGAGAGACGGGTGGAAGAATGAGCTATCTGTCAACACCAGGATGGCCATCGAACGTGAATTCGGACCCGCGATGGAGGCGCTCGGATACCGCCCTGTTGACTAGACCTTGCCCGCGGAGCCGCCTTCCCAGCCTGCGCGCCGATCTCAGTAATGAGCGTTACACGTACATTCGAACCGTGGACTGGCCGGAGCGGTCCGGACCCAAGTACTGCCCTATTCTCGCCACCATCACGCCGGAATGGCTCGGCGGTCCTAACGTCACACTCTGAAGTCGGCGGGAGACACGGCACGAGACAGTGCGAGTGGCATCTTCTCTCGCACGGTACCGATCAAGTCCCAGACGCCCAGGACCTTTTCGCCGAGCACTTCGACGGAGTCATTCGTCACTAAGATTCTGGGAACGCTCAAGGGGTGATCTGTTTCCCTGACGCCTCGAGTGCCGATCGCACCTGCGAGATCGTATCCGGCGCGCTGAACCGCGCTTACCACGTCGGCCGTGAAGTGCACGCGAGGCCTACCGAACGGATACGCCATCATCGAGATGGGACGACCAACCCGATCCTCGATCACACGTCGCGAGCGTCCGAGCTCGTCCTGCAGGTCCGGACCCGAAAGACGAGCGAGGTTGGGATGGCTGTAGGTATGGGCCCCCACCTCGAAGCCCGCTTCCAGGATCTCCTTCACCTGACTCCAATCGAGTGGACGGATCATCTCTCTGTCCAAACTTCTCAGATGCTGCAACCTCTCGAGCGTCGCCTCATCACCATCCAGGAAACCGGCAGTCAAGAAGAATGTGGCGCGAATGCCATGCTGCGCCAGAAGAGGAAGCGCGTACTCGTGGTTGTCCGCGTATCCGTCGTCGAAGGTGATCGACACGATGGGCAGGCCATCCCCTATTCGTTGCCGCGCCGTGAGGAGCTGGCTGAAGGGCACGCATTCACAGTGTTCACGGAGCCATGTGAGGTGGTCCGAGAACAGTTCCGGCGTTGCGGACCTGAATGGGATCGAGGGATGGATGGAGTGGTAACAGAAGACAACGACCCTGTCGCCGGGCTCACAGGGGAAGGCACGGCTTAGCAGTCTCAGTGCGCCCTTGATAGCTTCCGCGCCCCGCACGCCACCCCGTCCTTGGACCGATATCGTTCGTAGCCAGACAAGCCGATGATAGCCGGACCCGATAGGCTGCTGCGGAGGCGAACCCTCGAGGATGTCAGTGTCATCAACCTTCTTCGAGAAAGAGATCCTGCCGATCCTTGGGGAAGAAGCGCGCGTCTTGCACGCTCCCCAGGGATCCCCCGGCGGACCGACCGGAGGTGGTGACCTGGATTGCGCGGTTCGCGGTCTCGATCCGATGTGGCCATTGAGACTGCCTCCCCCATCGAGGCTTCTCCAGCGACTCCACTACGACCTGACAGGCTGGTACTGGGTACTGGAGAAGGATGGGCGAATCGTCAAGATCGATACGCTTGACGATCCTCGTGGGATCGGAGGCTATGCATTTCCCACCGAAGTTGCGCTGACCGCCCGCGACGATGATGCGGATTCCGTCCGCGCCGCCTACCTGACCTCCAAGAGACTCCGGAAGGGCATCACAAGCGCACGTGAGTGGGAACACATCCGGTCCCTGGCTCGCTCGAACCCCGAGCAGTTCCGCGAATCCCTCGAGAGGATCTTCGGCGCTGAAATCACCCCGCGCCTGGTGGAGGCATTGGAGGAGGGAGTGCCTCCGGATCCAGCAGTCTGGAGGAGCGCGCGCATGCACGCGCGGCTGCGACGCGTGGGGAGTCCCGAACGAGCGGCGAGTTTGGCGGCGAAGTCCCTAAGCCACCTCCTCGAGAGGGCGATGCACCCCACAGGCCTGACGGTCGTGGTAGCTGGCCCGGAGGGCAGCGGTAAGTCGACGCTGGCCGAAGCTCTTCCCCGGTCCTGTGAGGGACCGTTCCGAAGAAGCCTTCACATCCACTGGCGACCCGGCGTTCTACCGAGCCTGGGGACGATCGTCGGTGGGGGCGCGGGAGATCCGAGCGACCCGCACGGTCGACCTGCACACAGCATGTGGGGTTCGAGGGCGGTCCTCGTCTACTACTGGATGGACTTCCTCCTCGGGAGCTGGCTGCGTGTCCTGCCCATTCGAGCGCGAAGTGGCCTCGTCGTGGTGGAACGTGGATGGTGGGACATCGCAGTGGATCCACGCCGATATCGCATGCGGGTCTCTCCCCGGATGGTGGCGGCCCTCGGCCGCCTTCTCCCTTCACCCGACCTCGTGCTCACGCTGGAGGCTCCGGTGGAGACCCTGTCCGAGCGCAAAGGGGAGCTCCCTGCACCGGAAGCGCAACGTCAGATGGATGCATGGAGGCGGATCGTGCCTCGTCACATCCCTCAGGCATTCGTGGATGTCTCGGAGTCGATCGACGATGCCGCAGCGAGCGCGCGAGATGTCGTGTTCGAGAGACTGTCGGCCCGTGCCGTGCGCCGACTCGGTGCCGGCTGGATCGGGCTCCCGCACACTCTGTCCCCCAGGTGGATCCTGCCTCGCGGTCCTCGAAGAGCCGCGGTTGCGGGTCCATCTATCTACCAGCCCGTCACGCTGCAGGGTCGGATCGGCTGGGAACTCGCACGGATTGGGGCTTCTCTGGGAGCGTTTCGACTCATGCCCCGCTCCCAGCCTCCACCCCGAACAGTCCGCGAAGCGCTCGCCTCCCATGTCCCCGCCCGCGCCACGCTTGCGGCGACACGAGCGAACCATCCCGGGCGTTATGTCGTCGCCGTCATCACCGAAGCCGGCGAGACCGCCGCGATCGCGAAGGTCGCCTCGGATAAGGAGGGGCGAGAACGGCTGCATGCCGAGGCCGAGGCCCTCGCCCGTCTCGGTCCGTACCTCCCATCACCTGTGCGCGCACCCACCGTGATCGCGAGTGAGGACGGCCTCCTCCTCCTGGAGGCCACCGCCTGGCGGCCACGCCGGCGACCATGGGTGCTCCCTATCGCAGTCGCCCAAGCGTGTGGCGAGCTCTTCACGCGGACGGCGTCCCATAAAGGCTCCCGGGGCGCGGCACACGGTGATCTCGCTCCCTGGAACCTCCTTCGAACCGATGGCGGTTGGACGGTCGTGGATTGGGAAGACGCGCGTGACGATGCGCCGCCGTTCTTCGACGTCTTCCATTACCTCGTGCAGGCCCATGCACTGCTCCGGCATCCCTCCCGCAAGGAGCTCATCCGGGGCCTCACCACCGGAGATGGATGGGTGGGATCCGCCCTCCGGGCGTACGGAAAAGCAGCGCGCGTCCCTCCATCCACGGCTATTGACTTCTTCCCGCAGTACTTCGAAGCGACCGTTGTCACGCTGGATGCCCTCACGCGAGACGGCCGGCGTGGGATCGCGGCCAGGCGATGGCTTCTCGCGGCTGTGGCGGCCGGGCGCTTCGCATCGCCGCCGTGACCCCGTCAGCGCCCTGACTTTCCCGCTCGCAGCAACCTTCAACCTGCTCACGCCAAGACCGGCGACCTTGTCCCAGGAGAGGCTCTCGCCCGCCACTGCCGTCCCGGTGCGTCCAATCTGCGCTCTCTCCTGGAGAGGAGTCGCTCGATCCCCTTCGCGATCGCCTGGGAGACGCTCGCAGATATGCCCATCGAACCGGCTGAGCGCATCTACGGTCTCGTCCTTGGCAAAGACCATCTTGGATGATGTGTTGGACCGAGACGGCTTCCTGACGCGCTCTCGATCGCGCCGGCGATGAAGCGGCCGTATCCGTAGCTGGGTCAAGACACTCACATCTGTCATGGAACGAAGTGACGGACCGATAAGTTGGCTCGTGACAGACGGAGTTACGATCATCGCTCGTCTCGGCAACATGCTGACCTGATGAAGCGGTGAAAACCATTTCCCCTCATTTCTGGTTGTTTTCGGGACTGCGTCCGCGATCATCGCCTTCTTCTGGCTGGACGAAAGAGATCTCAAGGTGCGAACTGGTCTGTTCAGGCTCCCGGCGGAGCCCAAGATCCGCTTGTGGGAGATCTGGAGCTCGCGCCCCACCGACCCACCGCGGAAGCGCTTCCGCGAGCAGCTTGTGGAGGGCTTCGGCCCGACGCCCGAGGAGAAGCGCCTCGGCTCCGCTCCCATCGATGTCGCCACCCCGGTGCCGCTCGAGGGATATCAGCGTCTTATCCGCCAGCCGTTGCGCGATAGCTGCCACCCCTCCGGAGTCGGCTACGCACGTTCCAGCTGGTCCCGCAAGGAGCGGTGCCCCGCCACGGGCTAAGCAGACGATCGGCAGCCCCACTGCGCGTGCTTCGGCAATCACGGCCCCGGCGTCTTCGCGCAGGCACGGGAACAAGAACACGTCCGCTTCGGCACGCTCTCTACGAAGGCTCGATGGGAATGAATGCGCGCGCGACGTCACCACGGGTCCCCTCGGCGGCGACGAGCTCCGCCGAGGAGACGAACCCGAGGGCCGACCTCATCAGTGAGGCTCGATCCGCAGGCCGCAAGCAGCGGGTTCGAGCCGATCTTCCAGTTCCTCGCTGCGCGCCTCCCACGCGTCGAGCTCGGTGGCCAGCTCGGCCACCCACGAGAGCATCTCTCTGCGGGCTGGATGGCTCTCGCTCGGGCTCTCGAGGCGTGCAGCCGCCCGAAGGCGCGGGGTCACCTTCTTCGGCAGCCGGGCGGTGAGATCAGGTGGGAGCTTGTTGAGCAGGCCCTCCGCCTCGGTCAGCAGACGTTGCCGCCTGCGTACGAGGGACCGGCGGCGCTCGCAGAGACCACGGCGAGCTCGGCCCGAGCCTCGGAGACGGAAAGTGTCGGCTTGGCCTCCGGGAGGTTGGCATCGCCCAGGGCCTCCCGAGCCGCGGCGAGCGCGTCCTCTCGGTCGGTCTTCGGACGCCGCCGGCGGTGGCGTCGGTCCGAGGTCCTGGTGGGCGCGACCTCCCGGACGTCGTAGCCAGCACCACCGAGGAAGGCCGCCAGGTGCTGCCCCCAGTTGGCCGACCCTTCGATGCCGATTCGCACGACGTCGCGCTCAATGGACTCCAGCCAGGCCAGGACCCTCCGGAACCCGACGGGATCGTTCGCGAAGGTCGACACATCGAGCTCTGCCCCCGAGCCGTCGACCGTTGCCAGGGTCAACGTGTGCTTTGTGCGAGTCGCAGCCCACCACGGTCCACCCGCCTCCTGCCATGTATCCCTCCTCCCGATCGGCCAACATGGACCTTGAAGCGGTGGGCGCTGGGCGGCATCGCTGGGTCCGGCTCGACCAGGCTCCTTTCAAGCCAGCCCCACGCCCACCGCTTCCCGAAGCGAGCTGGCACTTCCTAATAAAGACACCGTCGGAGACCGGCCATCATGAAATAGAGCCAAGCTCGCCTCGATGTGGACCCTAAGCGACCTGGCGGGCCACTTTGGGTAGTGGAAGTGGAACACCAGCAGGAAATGGGTCCTGCACCTTGCCAGGACGCCCGGGGAAGCGTGGAGGCGATCGCGTCGACCAGGCCCGGATGGGAGTCGGAGATCACCAGGCGCACGCTCGAGAGACTTCGGGCCACCAGGCCTCGAAGGAACGGGTCCAGCCGGCCCCGTCCTCGGAGGTGTGCAGGTCAAGGTCCAGGATCTCCCGATTGCCGGCGGCGTTCACGCCGGTGGGCACGACGACCGCGACGCTACAGATCCGGCCGCCCTCTCGCACCTTCTGCGTGATCGCATCGAGCCACACGCACCTGTAGGGACCGCCGTGGAGCGGACGGGTGCGGAAGGCCTCGGCCTGCTGACCGAGCTCCCTGCCCATCTGCGAGACCCGCGACTTGGAGATCCGCTCGATGCCAAGCGTTCGCACCGGACCCTCGATCCTGCGGGTCGAGACGCCTGTCACGTAGACTCGCAGACCACCCGGACGAACGCTCGCTCCGCCCGTCGGCGCGGCTCGAGTAGCCAGTCGGGGAAGTAGTTGCCCTCACGGAGCTTAGGGATGGTCAGATCAATCGTGCCGGTGCGCGTGTCCCAGGGCCTGGTCCGGTGGCCATTGCGGCGGTTGGTTCGCTCGGCGGAGCGCTCGTCGTAGGGAGCGCCACAGACCGCGTCGACCTCCTCGGACATCACCCGCTCGCAGAAGAGCTTGACCATCTCCAGCAGCAGGTCGGTGTCCTCCTGCTCGACCTGCTTGCGAACCCACGCAAAGACCGTCCATCGTGGAGTCGACCACCGTGCTCCTCCTCCCCGAGTTCTCCCAGATCTCGTTGAGGATGACGCGGTCGTCCTCTCGTTCAACGACCTTCGGCCAGTCGTTCGTACACCACCTCCGCGGACTCTAAGCGCTCGAGGTGATCGCGGCCCACTTCGACGGGTGCTCCTTCTCGTGCTCGAACACCATGCGACCGCCCGAGCTCGCAGCTCCTGCAGGTACCTCTCTGTCTGCTCATGGCTTCATCCTCTCAAGGGTCGGAGCCTCCAAGAAAAGGAACCAGGGCGGTTCGGTTTCGAACAGCTTGGGAGCCCCAGCTTGTGACCGCACCCGCGCGATCGAATTGTCACCAACTTGGGACCGGCTTGGGTCTGAAGCCGGGAAGCAGAGCGACCGTTGGGCATCGCCAACGCTGGAGACAATACGTCCGGCTATCTGGGCGGGTAGCTAGGTCTGATCCGGTCCGCCAAGCTGCCGGATAGAATGCGACTCGCTCGGAGCCGGATCCACCATCCGAGCGTCCTGGCCACTTCGGCGTAACACCGAATCTTTTGATTGCGATTGATGGGTGCTCGCCGGATGATGGAAACGTACATGGCGATGCGCTGAGGATATCCACGGACCAACTCCCACAAGCCGGGGCTGCGTCGCTCTCCTAGAGGGGGGTCGACTGCCAGTGCTCGCGCCCTAAGCGATGAAATACGTGAACTCTTTCGGGCATGCACTCGGGAAAGGAATGTCACATCAGGTATCTCATAGAAGCGCCCCAGTAGGCTCAGCTCCGTGAGGAGGATCTGGTCACCGCTCATGTGGATGGGATGGAGACGGTTCTCGAGGGCGTCAGCCCGAATCACCCCGTAGAAGGGGCCGTCAACCCACCACATGTGCCGCATCAGCCTCCGGAATCTAACGACAGGGTCGGGTGAATAGACGGAGTCGTGCGAGTTGAGGTCGGATACTTCAGCGGGGAGGTCGACGTGGTTGCCGTCCTCATCGATCCCAACCGTCCGTGCCCAGACAAGTACGACAGACGGGTCGGCGTCGAGGATCTCAACGGCCCGCCTAAGGTAATCGTGCTCGCAGATGTCGTCGCTGGCGGCCCATTTGAAATACTCGCCCGAGGAGATTCGCAATACCTGATTAAAGTTCTGGATCACTCCGTAGTTGGCGCGATTCCGGATGTAGCGGATCCGCTCGTCTTTCATGGCATGGGAGCGGCATATCTTCTCGGTACGGTCCGTGGAGGCATTGTCGGAGATGATGAGTTCGAAGTCCTCGAACGTTTGACCGAGGAGCGAATCGAGCGCCCCCTCGATATACTGCTCCGCGTTGTAGACGGGCATTCCGATGCTGATTCTTGGCGCCCGCCGTTCCAGTTCCATCCGTTCTTCGGGCCCCCTTAGTGGGGCGACGCCCTTAATAATTCACTCTACCGAAGCCAACTGCTCGCCGACCTGTAGGCCTCGCTGTTTGCCTTCTATGGCAGGTACTGGGGCTGCTTCAGAGTCAGATTGTGTTGGATGTACAATTCTCGCTCCTTGCGACCAGTCCTCTGGGGATTGTGATGAGAAAACGATGCAGCGATGACTCCTTACACGAAACATGCTCAGCCAACAGGATGGCAGGAGTAGGCCCAGGCCTTGTCGAATGGACGGCGTGATACGGGGTTGCCCATGAAGGTCATTCACTATTCGCCTCATCTGTTGTTCCATGAGGAATCGGGGCCTGGAAACGCCATCCTCGGCTGGTGTCGCGCGATTGCTCGACTGGGTATTGACACAAGCATACTCGTGGACGAGGAGACGGTTCGGATCGCGACCCCTGAGGACATCGATTTTGTCCTGTTGAAGCACGTCGGCCGAGGACGCCTACGCATGCCGGCGGGATTGCCGCTGCCGAAAAATGACGACACCCTCCTCGTCACACATGCAGGATTCACTCTGTTCAATGTGGTGGCCGGACGGCTGGCAAGGAAGCAGGGCATTCCCTACGCGGTGATGGCCCATGGTGTCTACCACCCGCAAGTCTTGAAGCGTCGGGCCCTCCTCAAGAGGACATGGTTCTCCGTTTTGGAGAAGCCGTACCTAGACAAGGCGGCGGCGATCCAAATCTTCTTTCCGGAGGAGAAGGAGCATCTGGCGTCACTCAGTGTCCGAACGCCCGTGGTGGTTGCACCCAACGGCATCGCGGCTCCAGAAGGAGTCCGGTGGGACGGAGGGTCCGGTGGGTACCTACTCTGGCTCGGACGCTATGACCCTGTGAACAAGGGGTTGGACGTCCTGCTCGAAGGACTGCGCCTCCTGCCGACGAGCCATCGGCCGCGCGTGCGGCTCCATGGTCGCGACTATCAAGGTGGGCGGCAGGTGGTGGAGAGGCTGCTTCGCGAACTGCACCTCGAGGCTTCCGTCAGGGTTGGTGATCCCGTCTACGGTGAGGAGAAATGGCGCCTCATGGCGCAGGCCAACGGGTTCGTCTACCCATCGAGGTGGGAAGGCTCACCCACCGCAGTGGCGGAGGCCATCTCGATCGGCACGCCCACTATGGTGGCAGGCTATCCGATGGGTCGATTCCTGGCCTCCAGGGGAGGAGCGCTCCTGGTCGAGTTGACTCCCTCCAGTGTCAGAGAAGGGATCGAACGGCTGCTCTCTGATGAAGCGAGGGAGTGGGGCGCCAGAGGGTCCGAGGTTGCTCGTCGGGAGTTGTCATGGGACGCTGTAGCCAAATCCTGGATCGAGCAGGTTCAGAGGGTCCTCGCCGACTCGAATCGCTAGAGCCACCTCATCAAGGCATCTCTTGTCGGGGGGCTGCTTGGACGCCCGCACTTCATGGGATGATGGCAGAAGCCCTACCGGCCATGGCCCACTTTACCCGGCACGGGACCACCGGCGTCAGGGAGCGCAGACGGTGGAGCTCGCAGCACCCCTCGGTCGGTTAGGATCTTCCGAAGGTGGAGCAGTTGTTGCGAGCGATCCGCCAAGGCGTTCGGCCGAACAGTCCGAGCCTTCGCGATCGCCGCCGCAAGTGCTTCCGCAGTCGAGCGAGGAGAGCCGGCCTCCACGGGAATCCCGCCGAGCAGCCTCGGCCCCCCGCGGTCGAGGCACACCGCGGGTAGACCGGCAGCGGTGGCCTCCGCGACGACGAACCCTGCTTGGTCCCGCAGGCTCGGAAAGACAAGGACGTCCGCCTCTTCGCGCATCACGCGTTCCACTTCCTTCCGCTCCACCCACCCACGGAACTCGACCCGGTCCAGGAGATGCCGGCGCCTGACCAGGCGTCTGATACGCCGTTCGTCGTGCCCGCTCCCGCAGATGATCAACCGCCACTCCGGCAGGAGTTCCAGAGCCTTAATGGCGAGAGACACGCCCTTCAGCGGAAAGAGCATCCCGGCGAAGAGCATCGTCGGCCGTGTGTCTCCTCCTCCGGACCTAGCGAGGGCGGGCGTGTCGGCGACCGCCATCAGGGCGTTTGGGAAGACTACGGCCTTGTGCTGGTGGCGCTTCGGAATCCATGAACTCGATTCAGGATTCTGGACCAGGATGAGTTCGGCCCGTCTCCAGGCGAGCCTGGCCAGCGGATTGAGATAGCGAGACAGTTTAGTCATTCCTCCCCTGGCAAGCTCCAAGGATGCGCCTCGGACCCCGAGGACGGGCAACAGACTGACCGGCGCGGCCGCCCCTCCGCCCACGGGCCCGAAGACGAACCTCCCCCCGGCCAACGGAGCCAGCGAACCCATCCACAGATTGGCGAGTGTGATATGCCAGACGATCTCGAAGCTATGTTGCCTTCGCAGATGTCTTGCCGCCTTCAATGCGGCAACCTGCCACAGGAGGTAGTAGACGCGGAGTCCGCGCGGCCCCTTCTTCCAGAACCGAGCCCACTTCGGCAAATCGACGTAGACGAAGGACAGCCGGTCCCCTTCCGGGATGGTCGGGAGGCTGCGTTCGATGACTTCCGCGTTGTTCGCCCTCGTGATCACGCAGATGTGATCGAAGGTGGCAAGCGCCCTCGCCCAGCTCCAGCCGGCTCCTGGTTCGGACCCCTTGTCGGGTTCACATGCATAGGCGAAGGCTAGGATGCTCAAGGCTTCCGCCCGATCCTTCGCACCAACTGGTCGCGCACGCGGAGGCCGATACTTCCATCTGGCTCGGATGGATCGATATCCGAGCGGCTAAGGGCCACGTATTCGAGAAAGCGGCCCGTGAGGTCGTCAGTAGCGATTCCCGCGCTGCCTGCATAGGTGTGGACGAGAGTGGCGATCCTTCCCTCTCCTCGTGTCAATCCCCGAACAATCGCATCCTGTGAAGGCTGTCCGAGCAGCGCGCAGGATTGCACGAGATAGTGGAAGAGGTCGTAGAAGGGCGGCGCCTTCAGACGAGCGCACTCCCAGTCGACCGCGACCCAGCCCCGGCTCGTCTCGAGAAGGTTCCACGGAGCGAAGTCACCATGGGCGGGTCCCATTCCATTTTGAGATCGGCCGGTCGCGAAGAAACTCCCTAGGACGCGGGCCGCCTCGATCGGGAGGATCCAGGGCCTCGGCCGGGGACGCCAGGACAATGCCTCCAACAGTAAAAGCCCATCGTCATGGTGGAGGATGCGTGGAGCGCGCAGAGGTACGGACAGCAGTGGGCCCAACGTCTCAAGGGCGTGAGCCTCCCTGCCGAGAGCCACACGGCCGAGATCGTCCGAAGCGACCTTCGCCACGGCGAAGGGTGTCCCATCCTCCCCTAAGATCAACGCCACGAAGCGTCCCGGGTGGTTCACCTTCAGCTCCGCCATCGTGCCCCTGGGAGGAATGTGAGCTGTGAGAGCTCGTCGTACCACTGGGTCCGGGGCTTCGCCTCGCGGCAGGAGGCGAAAGACTCCAAGTCTCGCCGCAGCTCTCGCCGCCTCCCACCTAATCCTTCCCTTGATCGTGACGGGTTGGGACACGGACAAGCCGGCCGTCGCCGACTTCCGTGGCCCTCGAGGGATCATCCATCTGACTGAGTCTTGGTCGGACAGGGCGAGCCATCCAGGGCCCGTTCTAGCTGCCAGCCTCTTCTCCAGCGATGAAATGATCAACTCGGTGGCGGTTGCTTGGACATCGGACGCCGGGAGGCTTGCATCGAGAACCGCGTGCCGCAGGTGCCTCTCCGCGATGTGTCGCCACGCCAGCGTCTGCCGCTCGACTTCGGCCATCGTTATCTCGTGCTTACGCTGCAGGAGCACGGGTGCTGAAGCCTCCAGAACAAGCGTGATGTCCGGCCGAGGGAGAAGACGACCGAGTGCCACCGCCACGCTCTTAGGTATCTGCATGCGATATCGCCGAGGGTCAATGACGATGTCCCACCATCCCCGCTCAAGGACGACCACCCCGCTCCTTGTGCGCAGAGGCAAGAGTCTTAGCCAAAAGCCGAGGAGGAAATCCAACCAGTAGTAGAGGAGAAGTCCCATCGACACTATCCGGCCGTGCGCGGCGGCATCGTGAGGATGCTCAGGGTCCGATCCTTTCGAACCCACTAGGGCTCCGGCCCGTGGAAGAAGACCCGGACGCCAGTGGAGGTGCTTCGTCTTCCAGAAGAACCCCTGGCAGCCGCGCAAGAGGGCTGGCGCAAGTGTGGACTTGCCGGTCCCGTCTGGGCCCACCACTGCGATGATCAGGCCAGTCGGATACAGGACTCGCTCCCCCAATCGAGTCAGCGAACGAACGAACAGCACGATCGCACGCTTCGGTGTCCGGATCCTTCGGATGCGCAATGCAAGAGCACTTCGCCTCCAGGCGTTCGGGCCGGGTGTCTGGCCGGCAAGGACCGACCGGCCGATCTGTTGGCCCAGTCTCTTGCCGAGACATGCTTCGAGGCACTCCCTGTAGGTTCGGGGATCGCTCGCCGCCATCTCGACTAAGGGCACCCACTTCTCATCTTCATGTATCCGCTTCCTGAGACGTTTGAGCGTGACGAACGCTGCCCGGACCGCGCTCAGGGAGCGCTCCCCGTAGGCGAACGCGAGACGCGTGGGGAAGCAAATCGGGCCGATCCCCATCGGGTCGTCCAGGGGATCGACGGCGACCGGCACCCCGGCATCCTCCACGACCCAGTACCAGCCGGTCGGTCCGTGTCGGATGCACTGGCACACACGGATGCCCTCGGCCCGCAGAGGCCATTGATGATCGAGTTGGTCGACGGCGCAGTCGAAGTCCCCCCCTCCCATGCTTCCATCATCGGCAGCACGCGGATGGAGCACGCAGGCATCGGCTCCCAGCAAGGGAAGGATCCGATCCATCGTCTCCTCGGATGCCTTCCGTCCCCCGGTCTGTCTAGGCGCCACGGAATCGGCAGGTGAGGATGATGCATTCATGGATATGATCACGGGCCCTTTCGCCCGTAGCATGCGCGCAACAAAGCCTCGCATGTCCTCCGTCCCGCTTCGTCATTCGGCCACAGCAACGAAAGCCCATGAAATCTCCTTGCTCTCAGCTGCCTGAGATAAGCGCCTGAGCTGAGTTTGAAGCACGCATGCAGCCAGCGACCCCACCGCCTCTTCGACGGCGAGATGCCATACCTTTCGAACAAGCGCCGGTACTCGTCCCTGAAGTCTTGGGGGTGTTGGGCCGTAACCTGCCGTTGGTGGCGACGAAACGCTCCCACCGGATAATTGACCTTCTCGAACCTCGCGCCCTGCGATGCAAGGCGCAGGTAGAGATCCCAATCCATCATCATCCTGACCGAGGTGTCCCACGGCTCCGCAGGGAGTGAGGAGCGCCGGAAGATCGCACTCGAGCTCGGGATGTAGCAGCCGTAGAGTCGAAGGATCAACGCGCTGAAGGGATGCTGGGGGAGCAGGCGGGCAACCCGTCCTCGTTCATCCACGAACACGTTGTCGCCGTATACCACATCCGCTGAGGTCGCCTCCCCTCGGTGGACCAGCTCGGCGAGTCCACCCGGAAGGTAGAACTCGTCCGCGTTCAGCCACCCTATCCACCGGCCGCGACCCTTTCTCAACGCCTTGTTGAGGGCGTCGGACTGGCCGCTGTCCGGCTCGGAGGTCCATTCGATCTCTTTGTCGTACTGGCCGAGCACAGCCAGCGTTTCATCGGTTGAGCCTCCATCATGGATCACGTGCTGAGTAGAAACCCCGCGTTGTCCAAGCACGCTCAGGATGTTGTCTTCGATGAAGCGCCCGTACTCCAAGGAGGGCGTCAGCACTGCTACTTCAGCGTCCTCCTGCTCTGAGGATGGCACCGCCTCTTCGATGGTTCCCATCTCGTATCGAGGATGCCCTTGCGGTCGGCAGCCGCTAGCCGCTTCGCGCGAGGGTGAGTCCTGGACGCACTGCCCCTAACACAGATTCGGTCCCTCGGAAAACCCACCAATCTGTCACGCGCGTATCCTAGCTGACCTCTTTGCACAGAACCCAGAGAACATCCGGCAACGAGTCCACGGTAACAGGCGATTCCAAGGGTTGGGGTCTCGAGAAGACCATCTCACAGAAGCTCGACGCGGGAGGGCGTGAGGACACGCAATTGCGGCATATCTGTCGACGCTTTCGAGTTGACTTGAAGCACTTGAAGGCACAGATACAATATGTATCTCTTCTCGGGAGGCCACCTCCTCTGAGAGCACTTGGGCGCGGTATGCCCGTACTCCCATCCTTTAACCGTGCCCGCTCGGAGAGACGAGGCGGGTCTTGACGCTGAGCGGCTTCAGGGCCCAGGCCAGGAAGGCGAACTCCGAGGCCGCGCTGACGCCGACGCTCCCATGAGCCGGTCGTTACGAGTGAGGTCAACCGCGGGAACTTCCACATCCCCAGAGGCCAGCTTCGAGCGGGCCTCTCGAGCCAGGCGCAGCGCTCGGGCTGGGAGCTCGACCGCCCACCGAGTCGATGACCGCCCTCATCGACCACCACAAGGACCGCTTAGGGTCGAGCCGATCCGAGACGCCTCTCACGTAGACTCGCAGACCACCTGGACGAACGCTCGCTCCACCCGTCGGCGCGGCTCGAGCAGCCAGTCGGGGAAGATCCTCCTACGGATGTCAAAGCCCAGGAGGCAGGCTCATCTCGTCTGCCGCTCCCGAGCCGACGGTCGCGTCGCTTGCTTGCATGGCCTTGATGACGCCGTAGTTTCTCCCGAGCCACGTAGCGTTTGAGGCAGCGGATGATCTCTCGCTTGGACATGCCTTCCTTGGTCCGGCGCTCCAGGTAGCCCTTGCTCCGTTGGTCCCAGCGCAACCGGACCATCACGATGCGGTGGAGGGCGGCGTTGGCCTGACGATCGCCTCCCCGGTTGAGCCGATAGCGGGTTTGCTGTCCGGAGGACGCCTCCACGCGCGACGACCCGCAGAGCATGGAGAAGGCGGCCTCCGATCGGAGCCGATCCGCGTTGTCCCCCACGGCCACCAGCAGCGCCCCCGCGGAGTCCGCACCCACGCCGAAGCGGGCGAGGCTGCACAGTCCGGGAGCGGTTGCAGATGCTCTGCAGGCGCCGGGGATCGGCGCAGGAGGCAAACCCGTTGGCGAGCGCGGTGAAGGCGATGCCCGCCCGAGACGCCCGGCGCTTGGCCCACTCGTGGCCGTTGACCCACACCTTGGCGGGGGTAGGGAAAGTAGGTGCAGATCTTCACGAACCCGGGGCCGAAGTCTGGATCGAGGACATAGAAATAGTAGCAGCTCACCCGGCGGTCGGCCTTGGCGAAGGCGTAGTGCACGGCCCCAGGCTGGTCCGCCCGCTGGTAGCCGGTGAACACCTGTTGGAACTCCTGGGCCACCCCGATGGCCACCACCCCCGGCTCCGTGGCCCGGTCCAGGTACGGGCGCATGACCTCGATGTGGCGCTCCCCCTTCTTGAACCGGACCGCCGGGATGTCCTGCTCCTCGGCGAATGCGGCCACGGCCCGACGGAACGCGGAGCCGATCTTGTTGAACAGGGCCGGGGAGGGAAGGGGGTTGCCGAGGTGCTCGGTGAGGAACGTCACCACCTGGCCGCTCACCTGCAGGTTGGGGACGTAGGCGTTGAGGTAGATGCGGTCTAAGCATTCAAGGTCGAGGCTGACATGGCCGTCGAGGAGATCATTGACGTTGACCGGCTGGGCCATCGCTTCCCCGGTCCCGTTCGCAAACGCACTCGGGGAAGGCGACTGATCTCATTCCCCGAGGGCAAGCTCGGACCCACGCAGGGGTACCTACGGCGGTAAACCCGACGACCGGGGCTCAGGATGCGCTCGGCGGTCCGAAGTTGCCCTCGCTAACGTTCTACTGGCAGCGCTCCTAGACTGTTGACGGCAAGTAGAGGGAGGGGTCATGCGGGCTTATCGCACAATCTCTAGCTTTGGTCTCCTCGCACTGGTCGGCGCGACGATCATGCTCGGGTCGTGGGGTGCATCAGCGGCTGCATGTCTGGAGACGGTGGTTGTGTATGACGCTGGTGACTCAGCTTCGCCGACTCGCGGACAGCTTCGGACCGCAATCGCGGAGGTGTGTACCGGAGGGACCATCCTCCTCCGCCCGGGCATCGTCATCGGGCTCGAGCAGGGAGAGCTGGTGATCCCCTCGCAGAAGACCCTCACGATCATGAACCCTTCGCAAGGAGAACCGACTGCCGTGGTGATCGACGCCCACGGTGTGAGCCGTGTCATCTCGGTGCAAGCAGGCGCTGACCTGACCCTGAGCAATGTCATCGTTCGGGGGGGCTCGGGCGCCGGCATCAACAACGAGGGATCCCTAACAATGGCCGGCGGCAGGGTGACCGGCAATACAGGATTTGGCGTTAGCAACATTGGCAAGGTGACGCTAAACGATGATGCCGCTATCACAGCGAATCAGGGCGCAGGCATCTTCAATGGACTAAGCAATACATACCCCTTCGCCGCGGGGCAGCTCACCCTCAACGACGAGAGCAGCATCTCCGGGAACGTGGGTTCAAGAGGTGGGATCGCCAACGGCGGCGTGGTGACGCTCAACGACAACAGCAGCGTCAGCGGGAACGTCGCGACGAGAGGAGGCGGTATCTTCAATGCCTGGTCCCTCTTTTCGGCAGGTTCGGTAACCCTGAACGAGAGAAGCGCCATCAGTGGAAACGAGGCGGAACTTGGTGGTGGGGCATGGAACGACTTCTTCATCGGGCCAAACACGGTCGTGGTCCTCAATGGCGACAGTCGCATTGCGGACAACAGCGGCGGCGGCATTGTGGGTCGGGGCGAAATAACACTGAATGACCACAGCAGGATCGTTGGAAACGGGGGGGCGGGAATCGCTACCGTGCGCGCCCGGATTACCCTCAACGACAGCAGCACCATCACACAGAACGAGGGAGCGTTTGGGGGCGGCGTAGACATGAGTATGGGTACGCTAACCCTCAACGAGGACAGCAGCATCGCTGGGAACGCGGGCACCCAAGGCGGCGGGGTTAACAGCTTCCTGGGGACAGTCACTTTGAACGATAACGGAAGTAATCAGCCAGATCAACGCTAAACGGGGCGGGGGGATGTGGAATCAGTCAGGTATCGTCATCCTCAACGGTAGCAGCCGCATCAATCAGAACGTGGCGGACGATGGTGGCGGCATCTTCAACGCGCAATTTGGAACTGTCTCTCTCAACGAGACGGGCACCATTACAGGGAACGAGGCCAAGAACGGTGGGGGCGGTGTCTCTAACGAGTTCGGATCGGTAGTCCTCAATGACGACAGCAGCATCGCCGCCAATATCGCCGGGCTTGGCGGGGGCGTTCACAACTTCGCCGTCGGTGAATCAGCCGGGTCCGTGACGCCCAACGACAGAGCATCGTCACTTTGAACGTAGCCACGGCGGGTTTCGGCGGCGGTATCCACAGCGTCGCAGGGCCGGTCACATTGCCGCCCAAATCATCGGCAATATCCCGGATAACTGTTACCCCGCGACCGTCTGCTAGGCGGGCGGAGGAGAGCTTCCGCTCGGCACTCAGTCTCGCACAAACCGAAGACATCGCACAATGCGATCTGAGCGAAGAGCATGGCCGCAGCCGTCTTCGCCACGGCTTCGATCCGCCCTTGGTTCTCGATTTCGGTCGCAGAGTCCCACCGCGGCTTTTTTTGGAGAGGTTGGGTGCCGACCAGGGGTCACACAGGATCGACGTGGAGAACCCCCAAACTGCTTCCGTTCTCACGCCGGATTGACATCCAAGGGTGGTGCCTCGAGAGCGCCATGAATGGCATTCGCGCCACGTACGCCGTCTCGCTTCGGACCGATGCCGTTTCGTGCCACCCGCGCAAGCGGATTCCCCGTCTGAGGCGGTACGCTGCTTTGGACGACGAGCGGTCGAGTACAACGTGACATCATCCTTCTTCGAGAACGAGATCCTGCCGCGGTAGTCCATATTTCGACGCGACCTCCTCATGCTCCTTGTAATCCGATGGTGGCTTCGCCGTGATGCGGTCGTCATGCACGCGGAAGGCGCCGACCGGATACAGCAGATGCTCGAATCGCCCCCCTCGCGTCATGAGGTTCATGAACAAGTCCCAGTCCATGATCCTCTTGAGAGTCGGATCCCACGGAGTCTCTCCCAGGACCGACCGACGGATGAGGACCGCGTTGCTCGGAACGAAGCACCCGTACTCCCACAGGATGCGGGCATTAAAGCGATGTTGTGGGAGCAATCGCTGTACGTTGCCATCTCCGTCAACGAAGACACAATCGCCGTAAATGCTGTACGTTGCCATCTCCGTCAACGAAGACACAATCGCCGTAAATGATGTCGGCGCCCATTCGCTCTCCATGCTTGACGAGCGCGGCAAGGGAGCCTGGTAGATAGAACTCGTCCGCGTTGAGCCATCCGATCCACCTCCGGTTGCTTTGGAAAGGGCCTTGTTGAGTGGGTCTGACTGGCCTCGATCCGGCTCGGAGGCCCACACGATCCGTCCCTCGAACCGGCTGAGGACATCCACGGTCCCATCCTGCGAAAGGCCATCTTGGACGATGTGTTCGACCGAGACGCCTTCCTGAAGCAAAACGCTCTCGATCGCGTCCGCGATGAAGCGGCCGTATCCATAGCTGGGGGTCAGGACACTCATATCTGTCATGGACACGAATGCTGGACCTATCGGAGATCCGGAGCTCGAGCCCCATCGGGCGGCCGCGGAAGAGCTTCCGCGAGCAACTCGCGGAGGGCTTCGGCCCGACGCCCGAGGAGGAGTACCTCGGCCCCGCTCTCGTCGACGTCGTAACTTCGGCGCCACTCAAGGGAAGTGAGCGCTCCGTCGGCCAACCGCCGTGCGATTGCCGCCACCCCTCCAGAGTCGGCTATCCACGTTCCATCTGGTCCCGCTAGGAGCCGTGGTCCGCCACGGGCCAAGCATACGACGGGCAATCCCACTGCCCGTGCCTCAGCGATCACGGCCCCGGCCTCTTCGCGCAGGCACGGGAACAGGAACACGTCAGCTTCAGCCACTCTGCGCAGGACGTGCTCCTGTGGGAGCCACCCCAGCCATTCGACGCGATCCTCAACTCTCAAGCGTCGCGAAAGACGTTGCAAGCGGCGTTCGTCGTTCCCGGACCCGCAGATGACCAGCCTCCAACCGGGGAGGAGGGCCAGGGCACGGAAGCAGAGGAAGACCCCTTTCCACGGCTCCAGCCTGCCCACGTAAACGGCACAGGGTGGGCCCGAACGCTTGGGTTGTGGATCAGCCCCCATCAACTCCTCCCTGATCACGGCATTGGGAAACAATCTCGCCTTCGCTCGATGTGCTCGAGGGAACCAACTCCGAGTCTCGGCATTCTGTGCCAAGATCAGATCAGCCTGATTCCAAGAGAGGCGCGCCAGGGGGTTTAGGTATCGAGCTGTGCCGCGAACGATGACCCTTCCGATCTCGTACCCGGCTCCGATCCATCCGAGCTGCGGCAGCAGCCGCCACGGCGGGTCCACGCAGCCACCTACCGGGCCGTAGACGAAGGGACGACCAGCGAGGGGAGCCAATGAGCCAAACCACGCATTGGCCCACGTCAGATGCCACACGACGTCGAACCGTATCGATCGTCGCAGGCGGCGTGCCTCCCTGAGGGCGGCGATCTGCCACAGCAAGTAGTACACGCGGAGCCCTCGCAGGCCCCGCTGCCATGACCGAAGCTGCTGGGGGAGGTCGACATAGACGAACGTGAGATTGTCCCGCTCCGGCACCGACCGGAGTGCATCTTCGATCGCCGCTTGATAGTCGCGCCGAGTGATCACCCACGTCTCGCCCAGTCGCGCCAGCATCCGGGACCATGCCCACCCTGCCCCGGGTTCGGAACCATGTCCCGGTTCGCATGCGTACGCGAACGCGAGAATCCGAAAAGGGACGCGAGACCTCATCTGACCTCAAGGAGTGTATCCGTAACCTTCGACCGTACGACAGACCGATCTGTCCAGACCGGATGGGGCCTTCGCTTTCGATCCAAGCCATAGGTCCTGCTGTTACAGTCCTTGCCTTGAAGACCACCCGACGCGCTGCCCTGATGGCAGGAGCCCAATGAATTCGCTCGGGCCTGAACACCGTGAGGGCTATCCGGACGTCAATGGTAAGTGGGTGTCTCGAGCCCGATGAGGATCCTGATCCTGCATTCTCGCTATCTATCGGGCTGGGCGTCGGGCGAGAACAGCGTGGTGCGGGACGAGGAGCGTCTGCTCTCAGAGGCGGGTCATGAAGTCGTGACTTGGACGCCGGAGCCAGGACCGGAGTTCACTCAGGCGCGTCTGGGCTCGAGGACGATCTGGTCGCCGGCGGCACTCCGGCACGTCCGAGGTTTGATCGGGCGGCATCGCCCCCAAATCCTCCATTGCCACAACCTCTTTCCGATGCTCTCCCCGGCAGTACTGAGAGCAGCGAAAGACGGCGATTCGAGGGTGGTGGTCACTCTCCACAACTACCGGATGTTCTGCCTGCCTGCGACGTGCGTCCGCGATGGTGAGATCTGCGAGCTCTGCTTGGGCCGGCTGCCGTGGAGAGGCGTCGTGTTTCGGTGCTACCGCGGATCCCTGCCCGGAAGTGGCGCTCTGGCTGTGTCCCTCAGTTTGCACAGGGCGATCGGCAGTTTCGATCAGGTCTCTCTCTTCCTTCCGGTGAGTCGTTTCGTTCGAGACAAGCATGTGCAGGCAGGCTTCGCCTTCGACAGGATGCACATCAAGCCCAACTTCTGCTGGCCCCGGCCCCGACGGTCCGGCGCCGGCGAGTACTTCCTCTACGTAGGACGGCTCTCCGCGGAGAAGGACGTTCGGGCGCTACTCGAGGCGTGGAGATCGATCCGCGCGCCATTGATCCTTGTGGGCGACGGACCCGACCGGCATGCGTTAGAGGCTATCGCTCCCCCAGACGCAGAGTTCAGGGGCACCGTGACTCCGGAAGAGGTTAGCGAGCTGCTCAAGAGAGCGCGGGCCGTGATGGTCCCAACACGAACGTACGAAGGGGCTCCGAGGTCGGTGATCGAGGCCTACGCGACCGGAGTGCCCGTCATCGCCACCGACCTCGGAGCACTCCCCGAGATGATCGAGAACGGCGTGTCTGGCATGCTCGTCCCTTCGGGGAGGGCAGACGAATGGGTCGAGGCCGTCGAAATCCTGATGGACGACCAAACGTCGGCACGGCTGGGAGATGGCGCCTTTGATCGCTGGGCTCGCCTGCATAATCCGGATAAGGGCCTGGCGGAGCTTGAGCGCGCCTACCGAGCGGCGCTAAACGCTTGAACTTAGACCAGACGTGGTCAGCTGCTGCCTCGATTGCCGAGACATCGGAGGCGCCACCGCTTGGCCCGTGTCTAAGGTTAGCTTTCGAGATGCGCGGTCAGGCACGTTTTCTCTTCTGAGCCCTTAGGAGGCGCGCAGAAGCCCGTGACCCCTCCGCAGGGCCCCGGAGGCCATTCCTAGGCCATTCGGGCTACAGGAGCCATCCTGGGGCCTAGGAAGGCCACTCTCCGTGGCCGGTCAGCACTCTCCGTGGTCCTGTCCCAGTCACGGGCGGTCTGTGGCCACCTCGAATGGCTGGTCGGCGCCGGTTGAAACTTCCCCCATGGAGGCTGTTGCGTGAACGCTGAAGCCCGTTTCCGGACGCCAGGATTCGCGGAGATGGCGACGGGTAGTGCTTCGGGACGTCAGCCTTACCAAGCGAACCGCGCTCTCAACAGCTTGAGCAGCTTGTTCGTGGGATCCACATCAGTTGGCGTGGGATCGGCGAATGGTCTCCCTGGTAGTCTCCAGACCGCATTGCGTGTGCTCCAGGTCACCACTGTCGATGACACGGGCGGCGCCGCCAAGGTTGCCCGAAATCTGTTCGAAGCGTATCGGGCACGGGGCCATCAATCTTGGATGGCCGTCGGGCTCAAACGAGCTGTTGACCCGGATATATTCGCAATCTCGAATGCATCCGGTGCCCGTGGTTGGGGACGATTCTGGTGGCGGCTTCACGATTCGATGCGACTCTATTCGGGCAGCCGGGCCGCGAGGGCCGCTCATGCTGCGGCCACAATTGCATCACCGGGGAAAATCATAAGTGAGCTTCGCGGTCTGGAAGACTTCAACTTTCCGGGGACGCGGAGACTCCTCCGCCTCGTGCCAGAACAACCAGACATCCTACACATGCACAATCTACACGGAGGCTACTTCGACCTTCGTGCGCTGCAGCCGTTGTCTCGGGCCGTTCCCGTAATCGCGACGCTACATGATCCGTGGATGTTTACGGGTCACTGCGGTTATTTCCTGGACTGCAACCGATGGCAGCACGGATGCGGATCCTGTCCCTACCCGGACGTTTATCCTGCCGTGCGCCGAGACAACACCGATCGGAACTGGCTAAGGAAGAAGCGGATCTACAAGAACAGCTCGCTGTTCGTCGCGGCTCCCTCACAGTGGCTCCTGGAACGCGCCCAGATGTCGATCCTCTCCGAAGCCATCCTCGGCACCAGGCTCATCCCCAATGGCGTGGACCTCTCGATCTTCCGGCCTGCAGTAAGGGCATCGGCTCGTGAGCGTATCGGTCTTCCCCAGGACGAACGAATTCTGCTCTTCTCCGGCTACTCACCCGGTACAAGTTCATTCAAGGATCTCCCCACCCTCCGGGCGGCAGCCGTGATTCTCGGCAACAGCGTTACCGACCGAATCACTTTGGTCGTGCTTGGCGGGACTGGAGAGCCGCAACGGGAAGGACGGGCCAGCGTTCGCTTCGTTGGGTACGAGACCGATGAGGCAAAGGTCGCGGCCTTCTACCAAGCTGCGGACGTATACGTACACGCGGCACGGGTGGGAGCGGAGAATCACAGTTTGTCTGTGTTGGAGGCGCTGGCGTGCGGGGTTCCCGTCGTCGCAACCGACGTCGGCGGCCTCCCGGAGCAGGTGAAGAGCCTTCGTCCTTCTTCCGGAAGCGCGCGCCGCTCCCAACCGGAAGCTGCCACCGGCATCCTCACCCCTCCTGGTGACCCAAGAGCGTTGGCGGAGGCGGTTGCTTTCCTCATCAAGGACAGTTCGCTTCTTAGAGCCCTGTCTTCGAACGCGGCTCAAGACGCCCGTCGCCGGTTCGACCTGCAGGCACAAGTAGATGCCTATCTGGACTGGTACGGTGAGATCATCGAGAGGCGCCTTCAGCACTCCACTGGCTAAATTCGGGTCAGGCAATCCCGTATCCAGCTTCCATTAGCCAAGTGACTCGAATTGAAGCTCGATCGGACACTCGGTCTTCGAGAATGGCTGCAACGCGAGCACGCTGGCTCAGAAGATATTGTTGGGGGCGATCCGCCCATAGAACACGAGATCGGTGGACAGGGCTCTGCGCGAGTAAACAGACTCCAGGTAGCCCATCAGACCGGAAGGCACGGCGGAGGAGGAATCGACCGGGACCCCTCGCGGCCGTTGACGTGTTGGATTTTCTTGGCTCACGGTGGGTTCACCGTGGTCCCAGATGGCTCGATAGTCAGGACCAGAGTAGAGACTGTCAGCTGGCCAAATATACGGACTGTCCGAGAGTGCCGCAGCCCAGATGCTGAACGATGATCGTGAACAGATCAGGAGGTCTGCGGCAGCCATCGCGAGAAGGTCGCTGCAAACGTTCATCTCCTGATCGAACAATGTTATCGGCCCTACGTCACGGATCAGAGGTTGCAGTTCCTCTGGCGAACCGTCAGTAAAGAGAACGAAGGAGTGCGGCACGTCGAGCTGCTCCACGATGGAGCGACACACCTGGATATACCAGTCGAGCGGCAGGGCCCAGTTCCACTGGGACCAGAGGGGCTGGCTCGGATCGGGGATCTCGGCTGTGAACTCCCCGCGACGGACGTGGATCGCAATCACGATGCTGCCGGAAGGGATCCTTAGATGGAGAGATGAGAGGTTCTGAACCGTTCCCTCCGCTGAGTAGAGCACCCTTCGCACGAAGGGGAATGCAGGACGTAGGATAGACATTCCGCCCCACATCTCTCCAGTTACAAACACGAAAGCCGGCCTCGTCAACAAGTTATGGCGATCCGCATAGACCCTAACCGCCTCGACGAAGTCCAGGACTCCCGTAGCCACATATTGCTCCTCGTCAAAAACGTGTGTTGGGAGGAGGGAAATGAGGAGAGAACGATGTAGCCAATCAAGACGACTTGAGTTGAAATACCTCCGGTAGCCTCGGGAACTCCGACCCCAGGCCGGAGGTAGGGCCTTGGCATCTAGGGCCTCGGCCGCCAAGTACGCCTTCGCCCACCCATGAAGCTCGTTGCCGAGTCCCGCCCCCCGACGGGTTATCGTTTGCGGGATGCAGAATCGCATGGCTCTGGTCACGAGGCAGATGTCAGGATAATTGATACAGAGTCAGCGGAGTCCTCCTTCGAGTCGATACTCTTTTCGCCAACTAGACTGGGATCACATCCGAGCGGGTTGGGCAGCAGAGGAAGACTTGACCTAATCTACGAGGCAACGGCAGTGGTTGGGAGGTATCTGCGGACAGCGCGACAAAATAGCCAGGTCCGGCGATCGAGCATCAATGGCATCGACCTCACCAGTAGGCCCCATCCTCAACCGACCGGAAGTTATGGGGTATTTCCGACGGCTTTGGGCGGGTCCAGTAATTGTTGTACAGCTTCGAGATGATCTCGTGTTCGTGCCAGCGCTGCCCCTTAATGCCGAACAGTATCTGGGTCGCGCCCCCCATGTGTATCGCTTTCAGCCCTGACCTCTTAGCGTGGGCTGCTAGGGGCAACCCATACGCTCCAGCCCCGACGATGCACACGTCGAACGTCGTCGCGTCCATCTCCCGCTTCATGTGGGCGAGCGCATCGAACCATGACGGGAACTCCGTCGCTTCTCCCGCAATTGATTGGACTGCCTTGATGACGCGCAGATCGAATGGTGGCAGCACGTTCGGATCGCGAAACAGGCGCTCCCGGTGTCTCTCGTAGTTCTCCTTGATGCTCTCCGCGAAGGGATGGATTACCAGCACGCGCCTGCCTCTTAGTGCTCGGCTCCAAGGGTTGGGATGGTAGTACGGCTCTATGTCCCCAAGCATGATCAGTTCCGCCCCCGGACAGAACTCCCGAACTACATCATTCTCTCCGCGGTTGAACCAGACTCCCATGACGTCGACTTGCTGGATCGCTCCCAAGTACTCTTTCGCGAAGTCGTCTAGATTGTCACCCTTCGCGTCGAAGAAACCCGGACCTGCCAGCATTTCCGCAACAGTTGAGCTCGGATATGGTGGCCGTCGTTTCCGACCGCGCCGCCTCGTTACGTAGTACCGAATGCAGTTGAGCTCGTTACCCCCAATTCTCGCAGCCAGAAAGGGCCCCTCGGAAGTCAGCGACGTGTGAATGAGGTCGTTCGCGTCTCCCGCGGACCGAATAGGCTTCTGATAATCAGATGCGCGCGGGCGTGTCAGCTTGTGCCAGAGTGTGAGCAGGCCGGGTAATCTGGAAATCCGGGTCTTTAGAGACACCGTTAGCACTCTCCTGAATCCAGTTGAACCGGTCCCGGTTCCTTGGACACGTTTCTGACCTTGCTCATCATGCCGCAGCCTCGCTTGTCGCCGCCACGTAGGCCTCCCGCGGAGTGGGATGCCCGTGCCGCTCGATGAGCCACTGCGCGTTGTAGAGCTCGATGAACGAACGGATCCCCTCTGCGAGCTCCTCGGCCGACTCCCAGGTCCTGGACCAGATGCACTGCTCCTTGAGGGTGCGGATGAACCGCTCGGCGCACCCGTTGCAGGGTGGCTCGCCCACGTAGGCCGGGGAATCGGAGATGCCGAGCCACCGCAGCGACCCGGTGAAGTGCGAGCTCGTGTACTGGGGTCCCCAGTCGTGACGGAGCGCGATGCCTCTTGCGACGTCGGGTCTCAGTTCACCGAACCGGTCCCTGACCGCGTCGTAGATCGGCTCGAGTGCCGCGAACCGATCCCCCCGGCGGGCGACGGTGGCCCAGGCCTCGGCGCTGTAGTGGTCGATGGCCACGAACGCCCAGACCCAGCCGTCTCGGGTCGTGTAGGCCATCGTGGCGTCGGTTCCCCAGAGTACGTTCGGGGCGGGGGGCACGATCGTCCCGTCGTGGGACCTCGGGCGGCGTCGGCCTCGGGCACGCTGGGGCGCGAGCAGTCCGGCCTGGCGCATCAGTCGGAGCACGCGCTTGCGTCCAACGAAGATCCCGTGCTCGCGCCGGAGGCGTGCGGTCACCTTGCGGTGGCCCTCGCCGGCGAAGGGCGAGCCGGCGATCACCTCCGGATCAGCTCGAGGAGCTCGTCGTCGGCCATGTCCGTGCGCGGACCCCGCTTGGCCGGCATGCCCCGGTCCGCGCCCCGAGCGTAGATCGTCGAGCGCGGGGCGCCCAACATCCGGCACACGGTCGCCAGAGGAACGCCCGTGGCCCCGCTCACCTCGGCCGCTTCCTGGGCGGGATCTGCAGCCGCCTTTTCCGCCCCGCCGCCCGCCAGACCTCGAGCTCCATCGTGAGTCGCCCGACCTGGCGCTCGGCCTCCCGGAGCCTGCGATCGGCGGGCTCGGTGGGCCGGGCTTTCAGCCCCTCCTGGCCCCCCGCGATGAACTCGTCTCTCCAGGCGGCCAGGCGATGGGCCTCCACCCTGAGCTCGCGGGCGAGCGTGTCGATGTCCTCACCGCGGAGCAGGCGCACCAGCGCGTCGGTCTTGCGACGCACCGACCAGCGGAGCTCCTTCTCACGGCGCTTCTTCTCGGTCACCACCGGCATCTTGGACCACCTCCCGCCCCATCATCCAGGGGCTTATCGGGTGTCCAAAGGAACCGGGTGCGGTGGACAGTCAAATGCGACATCGGGCCAGGTGTCAAGTGGGAGTCCCTCACTGATCCGACCGAGGCAATTCCCTGGAAGTGGGGTCACGGAAGCGTCGCCTCACCGCCTCCAAGCGGCAGATCGCGAGTGGCCCACTACCGGTACTGGCTGGCTCCTCCTTCTAGCGCGTTCCATCTCCGCAAGCCCGAAGATGAAACCGGCCACTGGGAAGAACCTCTCAGCTATGGGTCGGACCGCGAAAACGTCGTCGAACAGGGCGAATATCAGTCCGGTCACTAGAGCCCCGAGAAGGAGCGAACCGCTTCGGGCAATCAGGGGCGCCGTGCTGCCCGCTACCAAGCCTTGCGCCCTGAAGAGCTGCACCCAGAAAAGAAGCAAAAGAAGGACACCCGGTATACCGAATTCAACGAATAGATATACGAAATCGTTGTGCGGGGGTACGACGCCGCTCTCCTCGCTCTGGAACTCACCCGGGGAACCGAAGAGGTCCTCAGAAGAGAGCGACCACACATAGCCGAAACCGTGGCCCCAGGGGAGGGCTGGTTCGGCTCGCTGCCAGAGCTCGGTCCAAAGCTTCCAGCGGCCGGTCGTGATCGCGCCGGTTCGGGCCTGGGCGAAGATGTCGCCGCTCTCGGAACGAGAGATCTCCTGGCGGACCGTCGGAGCGAGAAGGGCGAGAACGATCACCGCCATAAGGATGAGCACATAGCCTCGCCTTCCCGACCGGAAAGCCAGCAACGCAATAGTGATCGTGGCAGCGATCCATGTTGCCCTCGAAAGCGACACGATCGTGAGAAAGAGCAAGAGCGCGGTCAGTAGGAGATTGCCGAGATATCCCTGTGACGCACTCCTGTCTTCGAAGACTCGCGCGACGCAGACACCCAAGGCCGCCGCTGCCATCGGGTTGAGGTACGTTCGCGTGATGATGCCCTGGCCGCTCTCGAACCACCCACCGCCGTAGCCCGCGAGACCGACAACGAGCGTGCTGAGTACCCCGATCACAAGGGCGGAGCCAAGGCGTTCACCGTCCAGCTCACCAAGTTTGGCTAGATTGAACGCGAGCAGCGCCAGGAGGATGTAGTAGGTAAGGTTCAACATTATGCCTCGATTTACCTCGGTGGCAAATTGCCCAACGTCGGCGACGAAGAGATACCCCGCTACGTTGACGGCGAAAAGAGCCGCAAGCCCGGTTCGCCATCCCACCGAGAAGCTTGGCCGGGTCACAAGCAACGCTGCAAGAGCCACCGCAATCATCGGCAACACTCTCTGCGTCTGTATGGCGGCGGTGAAACTCGCGGGCATCGCAATAAGGGCCAGGAGCAGCCAGTCGGGTCGGAAAGCAGCTGCAAGGAGCATCCAGGGCGCCGCCACGAAAACGATCGCATCGATGATTCCCAACCTGCCCATTGCCAAGAGCGCGACCACGCCAAGGGTACTGGCCGCCAGTAAAGTCATGACCGCGGTGAGGAGGGGCCGAGCCGGGGCTTGAAGCCTGGATGGCCTCACAGCCTCAAACATCGGGCCACCCACGGGACAGTCCGCCCAAGAAACGGATTGCGCAGGCGCGCGTCAAGACTAGTGAGACGAAGTGGCCGCTCATGATCAAGTACCCGTTTTTCATCAGCCGGATCGCATACCCGTCTTCATGGCCTGGGTCGCATGCTACATCGG
>Ga0137375_10000690_pt1 | contig 37503 bp, 28 predicted proteins | sample SagtaG_24_FD_104936 | JGI IMG/M metagenome (GOLD analysis project Ga0137375, IMG submission 104936) | Vadose zone soil microbial communities from Sagehorn Ranch, Mendocino, California, USA - Sage1_R_113_16 metaG | ecosystem: Environmental > Terrestrial > Soil > Vadose zone | place: USA... | reverse complement strand
TCCAGTGAGTCGACGGTCATCGGGTCGAGCTCGATATCCGGTGTGACCCCGACACCCTGAATCGACACGTCCCCGGGCGTGAGATATTGGGCGATCGTCAGCTTGAGCGCAGCCTTGTCCGGCGTGACGTCGGGGAAGACGAGCTGAACGCTCCCCTTGCCGAACGTTTGCTCGCCGACCAAAACGGCGCGGTCGTGATTCTTCAAGGCTCCGGCGACGATCTCGCTCGCGCTGGCCGACGAACCGCTCACCAGCACCACGAGCGGGTACTCGGGCTCGTTGCCCTCGGCGTGGGCGAGCTTCTCCTCACGTCCCTCGGCCATCCCCACGGTGGCGACCAGGACTCCATCGCGAATCCACTTGTCGGCGATCTTCGCCGCTTGGTCGAGCAAACCGCCCGGGTTGCCGCGCAGGTCGAGGACCACACCGCGCAGATTCGGCGCCTTTTGTCGAAACTCGGCCAAGGCGTTGTCGACCTCACCCGACGATCCGCTCTGGAATTGCTTGAGGCGAAGATAACCCACCTCCCCTTCGAGCAGCCGCGCCTCCACGGACTTGACTTGAATCCGCTCCCGAACGAGCTCGAATGGCTTCGAGCCTTGCCACCCTTGCACCCCATCGCGCGTATCGCGATGTACCCACACCGTCACCTTGGTCCCGGGATCGCCGCGCAGCCGTTTGACCGCATCGTCGAGCGGCATGTTGAGCGTCGACTCGTTGTTGATCTTGGCGATGCGGTCGAAGCGAAGCAGCCCCGCCTTTCCCGCCGGAGTGCCGGGCATGGGGTTCATGACCGTCAGCATCTGGTCACGAATCGAGATGACGATGCCGAGCCCCCCGAATGCGCCCGAGGTAGAGAGATTCATCTCCTTGTAGGCATCGGGCGAAAGGAACACCGAGTGCGGGTCGAGCGTGTGGAGCATGCCGTTGCAGGCCGCGTATTCGACCTCGCGCAGGTCGACTTCCGTGCCGCGCAGCTTCTCCTGCACGAACGAGAACACTTCGCGCAACCTCGCCGACACGTCCCACGGACCCTGAACGTTGTCGACGCGGAACCTCTTTTCGGCCGCCTCGACTCTCACGGTCACATCGCTCGCCCCCTCTTCGTAGAGGACGATGACCTGGGCGACGTCACGCTGCACGTAGTTGAGGCCGCTCAAGAACATCTCCCGCGGATGGACGCGGGAGGGATCGACGTACTTGTCTCGAATCGTCTTCAGCGTTTCATTGACGGCTTCGAGCCTCGTCAGATCATACGGTCCCTTCTGGCTCGGCGTGACCGTAACGGCCAGCGCCGGCTCGAGCCCCCGCCAAAGCCCGCCCGCGCGAAACGTAATGGCAAAATAGGCAGCCAAAACGAACGACGTGACCAGGATGAAGATCTTCGTGAGACGTTCCCAGAAACGCATGTGATCGAGTGTATCGGAGGTTTGGACCTACGCCAGCAGAGATGGTCCGATCCGGTGGGCGCCGATACTACCGCGGAGCCGACGAAGAGGCGGCCGGCTTTTCGGAAACGCGCACTTCAGGTCGTTTTTCGTCCTGTTTGATCGAGTATCGGACCAGCGCCCGGAGCGCGTCGTTCCGCTGCACGTTCCCGAGCACGCTCTTGACATCTTCGTAAATCGAGGGGTCGACGAGCAGCGCGCCGAGCGTTCCTTTGCCGGCACGAAGGTCGGCGACGATGTGGCGAAGATCGCCGGTGATCGCTCCCAGATTGGCGGCCACTTCTTGGGAAGAGTCGTCGCCACCGTAGAAGATGGAGTGCGCGAGCCCATTGCCCTCGCGGATCCCCTTGAGGGTCACGGCGATCTCGCCGGCGGCGTTGCCGAAGTTCGCCACCGCGCTGCTGCTCTTTTCGCCGTAGAGAAGCTCGTGAGCCAACCCCGGACCTTGGTTGACACGCGCCACGGCGCGATGGGCCTCAGTCACCGTGCCCTCGGCTTCGGTCGCGGTGCGGTCGAGGGTGGCGATCAGGTGCGACAATCGGTCGGCTTCGGCGGGGTCGGCCAGCAGCTTGTGCACGTAACCACGCCCACCGGCCACCTCCTTGAGGATGACGTTGACCGAGTGCACGCTGCCGCGCAGGTCTTCGTGCATCTGGGTGTCGGCGAGCGCCTTCGAAGTTGCCTCGAGGTTTTGTAGGATCTGCTGCGCCCGCTTGGCCATCATTCCGACTTCGGAGAAGAGGTTGGTGAAGTCGGCGGGGTCCTCCCCCTTGATGAATCCTTCGGGGGGAACCGGAGGAAAGCCGGGCGAGCCGCCGGAGAGCTCGATCATCTTGTCACCGAGCAAACCCTTGTTGGCGACTTTGGCAACGGTGTCCTGCCGAATCCGCAAGGTCTCACGCTTGACGATGTTCATGTCGACGTAGAGGCGATTGTCCGTTGCGTCCTCGCTGTGCGCGACGCGCGAAACCGCCCCAATATCGATTCCGCCGAGCCGGACCGGTGCACCGGCCTTGAGACCCTGCACATCGCTGAAGCTCGTGTGAAAGGTGAGCTTCGCATCGAAGAGACGCTTCTCGTCTCCGATCATGAAGATGACGATACCGCAGACGATGAGCCCGGCGAGCACGAACGCTCCGACCCGCATCTCCTTGGAAATCGCCATTTCGGTAATCTTTATCCTAAGTGAAAAGCCACGCCAGGGTAAGGCCTACTCACCGAGAAGTGTCGCTACATCTTCGTTGACCGGCGCCCTACCGTGGATGAAATCCGCCACCCGTTGATCGGTAACCGCCTTGAACTCATCGGGGGTGCCCTGGGCGATAATCCTACCTCGGTGCACCATCGCCAACCGGTCGGCGATGAGGAAGGCGCTCGCCATATCGTGGGTGACGACGATCGAGGTGATGCTCAGGCTGCGCTTGAGACCGGTTATGAGGTGGTTGATGCGCGAGGTGTTGATGGGATCGAGACCGGTCGTCGGTTCGTCGAAGAGAATGACCTCCGGCTGGATGGCGATCGCGCGAGCGAGGCCGACCCTCTTCTTCATCCCACCGGAGAGATCGGCCGGGCGCATGTCTTCGATACCCGGCAACCCGACCAGGCTGAGAGCCCACGCGACCCGGTCGGCAATCTCGGCCGCGCTCATCTTGTGATGGTAATGCTCGTGTAGGCCATAAGCCACGTTGGCTCCGACGGAAATCGAATCGAAGAGTGCCGAACCTTGGAAGAGCATCCCGATGCGCTGGCGCACTTGGCCGAGCTCGGCGCGGCTCTTCTTGGTGATGTCTTCGCCGTGGAACAGAATCGAGCCGCTATCGACCCTCAGTAACCCGATGAGCATCTTGAGCATCACGCTCTTGCCGACGCCCGATCCGCCGATGATGGTCAGCGATTCTCCCGCACGAACGTCGAGCTCGAGGCCGTCGTAGACGACCTTCGGGCCGAAGGCTTTCTTGACCTTCCTGAATCGGATGATCGGCTCGTCGGACGGCGGCATCCCGCCATTCTAGTCGTTGTCAGACGACGGCAGCGGTCTTCTTACCAGGAGCGCGGGCCGGTGAACCGGCAGCCTTGCGTGCGGCAGCGCCGCCGCCGGCCGCACCGCCGAAGAAGCGCCGGTCGATCCATTCGGTGAGGGGCGCGGCCACGTAGATCGACGAGTAAGTTCCGGCGACGATTCCGACCAGCAGGGCGAGTGCGAAATCCTTGATGACGCCGGTTCCCCAGACGAAGAACGCAAGAATGCTGAGCAGTGTGGCTCCCGAAGTCAAAACCGTACGGGAGAGAGTCTCGGATACCGACAGATTGATGATCTGGGCGAACGTTTTGCCGCGGTGCTTGCCGAGATTTTCGCGGATGCGATCGTAGACCACCACCGTGTCGTTGATGGAATAACCCACGATGGTGAGCACTGCGGCGATGGTGGAAAGCGAAATCTCCTTCTGGAACAAGACGAAGACGCCAATCACCATCATCGCGTCGTGCACCAATGCGACGACCCCTCCCGGAGCGAACCGCAAGTCGAAGCGAAACGCCACGTAGGCCATGATGAACACGATGGCGATGGCGACGCTCTTCACCGCAGCGTCGCGCAGTTGCTTGCCCGCTTTCGGCCCCACCCACTCGACGCGCAGCGGATTCTCGGGAACCGTGTCGGCGCCGAGCTCGCGGCGCAACCCGTCCATCAGCTGATCCCCCTTGGATTTGAGCTGGATTTCGACCTTGTGGTCGCGGGGGCTCACGATCTGAGGATTGGTGGGGCTCGGCCGCAGCTCCACGCCGGCAACCGAATGAGCCTCGTCGGCGATGCGTTTCAGGTCCGGGTCTTGCTCGTAGCGCACGAAAATTTTGTCGCCGCCGGGGCTGAACTTCACCTCGGTCGGCCGCACGGCCAGAGGACAGCGATCTTCGGCTCCGGCGGGGACCGTATAGCAGAGGACATTCTGAATTTCGGCCCGTTTTTCCTCGGGCAAGGCCGAGGTCTCCTGCACGCGGATGAGAAAGCGATTGGGATTGGCGGGATCGGTGACCGAAACGATGTCCGGATCGTTGAACCCCACGCGCTTGACGGCACTCCGCACATCACCGGCTTCGATGCCCTTGGTGAACGCGACCTCGACCTCGGTGCCGCCTTTGAAATCGGTGCCGTAGTTGGGCTTCGGCTCCCACAGCACGCTGATGAACGACACCACCACGGCGAGGAGGCTGAAGCTGATCCAGTAAGCCCGGATCGCCATGAAGTCGTAAACCTTGCCGTGCCTGAAGAGCTCCACCGCGTGCCTCCGCTAGCCGATGTTCAGAGTCTTGATCTTGCGGCCGCGAACCCACCAATCGAACACCAGGCGCGTGCAAACGACGCCGGTGAACAAGCTGGCGAGAATGCCGACGATGAGCGTGACGGCGAAACCCTTGATGGGCCCGGTGCCGTACTGAGCCAGAATGAGGCCGGAGATGAAGGTGGTCACGTGACCGTCGAGGATCGCGCTGAACGCCTTCTCATAACCGGCATCGACCGCAGCGCGCGGGCTCTTGCCGTTGCGGAGCTCTTCCCGAATGCGTTCGTTGATGAGCACGTTGGCGTCGACGGCCATGCCGATCGTGAGGGCGAGCCCGGCAATGCCGGGAAGCGTCATCGAGGCCCCGAAGCTCGCCAACACCGCGAGCTGCAGCAAAAGGTTGAAGAGCACCGCGATATCGGCCACCGCCCCCGCGCGATGGTAGTAGATCACCATGAAGACGAGCACCAACATGGAGCCGGCCAGCGCTCCCTTGACACCCTGTGCGATGGCGTCTTTGCCGAGCGATGGGCCGATGCGTTGCTCGTTGGAAGGTGAGATAGGAGCGGGCAGCGCCCCCGAACGCAGCACGAGCTCGAGCTTGCGCGCTTCTTCGAGTTGGGTGTCGGTGTCGCTCGCGCCGAGCGTGATCTGGGCGTGGCCGCCGGCGATGCGCTGCTGGATGACCGGAGCCGACTCTACCTTCCCATCGAGAATGATGGCAAACCGCCGCTTGACGTTGGCGCCGGTGATCTCCTCGAATCGGTCGCCGCCCGCCTCGGTGAAGGTGAGAGCGACGTACCAGCCTCCGAGGGACTGGTTCGATTGATCGGGGACGGCTTGCGCGTCGCGCAACATGTCGCCGGTGATCTCGGCTTTGTTGTAGAGATAATAAGTGGTCCAGCCGACCTCGGGTCGGCGCAGCGTGTCGGGATTCGTCTCGTATTGCACGCCGAAGCCGACCTCGTGATCGTCGGGCACGTTGAGCGTGGAGACCCACTCGGCCAGGCGCGCCCGCGTTTGTTTCATCGTCTCGTCGGGCTGCTTGGTGATACGAGCGACGTGAATGACCTTGGTCTGGCCGGGACCGACAGGCGCGTTCTCCGGGTGGTTGAGGCTCACGCCCTTGGGCAGGTCTTCCTCGCGAACGGTCTTCATTACATCGCCGAAAAAGTCGTGCGAGTCGTCGAGGATCTTGAACTCCAGACGAGCGGTCTGGCTGATGATGTCGCGGATTTCTTTGAACGTGCGCTCGTCCTCGCCGGGGACCTCGATGATGATGTCTTCGTCGCGCACCGTGACGGCCGCTTCGCGCAACCCGAGCTCGTCGACGCGGCGGTTGATGGTGTCCTTCGCCTGGTTCACCGCGGTCTCGCGGAAACGTGACTCGACGTCGGGGCGAATCTTGAAACTGACGCTGCCCTTTTTGGGGCGCTGAACCGCCATTTCCCCCTGAAAACGCTTGAGGAACTTTTCGTCTACCTTCGCGTCGTCGTTCGGATCGACGAAGCTGATGTTGATGATCGAGACGTTGTCGCGAGGCTTTTCGAGCTTCACTTTTTGGTCGAGGTTCGCAAGCTCGTCGCGCGTCGGCGGTTTGTCGCCGGTGTGGAATCCGAACTCGGTCGCCAGCTGCTGGCGCATTTCGTCGAAGTAACGATCGCGCTTGTCTTTGATCGCCTCTTCGACGTCGACCGTGTAGACGAGACGCAGGCCACCTCGCAGGTCGAGCCCGGCCACGATCCGGAACGGCACGTTGTCGCGAACGTACTGGGGGCATCGCAGCTTGCCGCCGCTCGTCCCTTCGAGCGTGGGCCACACGCACAAGAACGCGCCGAGCCCGAGCGCCGCGACGAAGCCGGTCTTGAGCCGCCAGCCGAAGTCCATGAAGGGCAGCGCGCAGACGACTGCCCAGACCGCGCCCAAGGTGAACGTTGCGAGCACCCAGAAGACGGAGTAGTGGGCCGCGATCGCCGCCGAGAGCGCACAGATCGCCGCTGTCCAGAATGACCAGCGGCGGTACTTGGAGAAATAACCGAGCACGAGAAAGAGCAGGCCCGGAACTCCAAGCGTGTATTGGAGAATCCTCTCTACCATCTACTTCTTGTCGGCCAGCGCTGGCTCGTCCTTCGTCTTGGGTGTCTCGTCGGCGTCGAGCCCGGCAATCGACGTGCGGAGGATCTGCACCTTCACGCCCGGTGCGATTTCGACTTTCGCGTGGCGCCCCTCGAGCGGCTCGACCAGCTTTCCGACGAGTCCGGACTGGGTGACGATGCGGTCCCCTTTCTTCAGCTTCGATTCCATGTCCTTGTGCTTCTTCTGCTGCGAACGACTGCTGAAGACCATGAAGAGGATGACCGGCAGGAAGGCCATCAACATGAGCATCATGCTTCCGCCACCGCCGCTGGGCGGAGGCGAAGCGCCGGGTGTAGGCCCCTGAGCAGGTGCGGTTTGGCCGACACCGGGGGCCGGCGGAGCGGACTGCTGGGGCTGGAGGGTAACGAGGTTCAAGAGTCCTCCGAGAGCGGGCGCTATAGCCACTTATCCGCCGGTAGGCAACCTCAGCGACCTTTAATCCTTCGCGCAGCGAAAACCCACATTGGCACCCGCCTCGTTGAGGCTGCCCCAGCTTCGCGCGGTGACCCGCGTCTCGCGCGGGCGACTCATCCAGCCGCCTCCACGAAGCACGTGCGCGACGCCGAAGGCCGGTCCGGCCGGCGACGCCGCCGCGTGTTGAGGAAGCTGGACCTCGTAATGGTCCGCGTACCAGTCGGCGACCCACTCCTCGACGTTCCCCGCCATGTCCTCCACGCCAAAAGGGCTCGCCCCCTTGGGGTGGACGCCGACCGGGGTCGGTCCTCTCGGCGAGCAGCTCGCGCCGGAGTGATTGCTCACCAGGGTGACCGTGACCGGGCACGAAGGCGGGCCACTTCCCCAGGGATATCGTACCTTTTGACCACCGGAAGCGGCGAACTCCCACTCCGCTTCCGTCGGCAGACGTTTGCCGACCGCGCGGCAATAAGCGTCGGCGAGCTGCCATGACACGCAGTTGACGGGGAGCTTCGGGTCCGACCGGTCGAACGTGCAGCCCGGGCCGTTTCGCGGGCGGGCCGGACATTCGCTTCGGTCGACACAGGCGCGCATCTCTTCGATGGTCACTTCGGTTCGGTCGATCCAGAACGGCGCAACCTTGACGAGGTGGACCGGCTTCTCGTTGGGCTCGCCAGGCGGAGGACCTTCGTAGCCCATCGAGAACTCGCCGCCGGGGACGCGTAACATTCCGTTGCGCATCGGGACCTTGTAGCGCTGCGCCGGCTCTTCGGGCCCCCGCGGCTCGATGTCCGGGCCGAGCTCGGGCTCATGCGGGTGGGGAGGCTCCCCGGATGCGACGGTGGTCATTACGACGCACGCGAGGGCGATGACGCCACGAAGGAGCGCGGGCCGTGCGTTCAGGTAGGCATCATCGTCGACCGACCCCATCCGTCCCTCGCTTGACAGTTCGGGGTGTTGCGGTTACCTGACCCCTTCTTCGAACTCGCTTCGCTTTTTTCCGAGCCCCAGGCGCGTAGCTCAGTGGTAGAGCACTACCTTGACACGGTAGGGGTCGGCAGTTCAATCCTGCCCGCGCCTACCATCGAGCCAACGTCAACCAGCGTCTTCGAAGAGGTCCATATTCTCGAACTTGCATTCGTCATAGGCAGTCGGCGTGGCTGAGGCATCGGCAAAGGACAGGGCGGGCCGAGTTCTGCCCCGCGAACGACTCGCGCAAGAGGGGAAGCTCGCGAAGGACGTGATCGCCGTTCGCGCCGCGGGGAAGGTCTACGACCTCATCACCCCGGTGCCCGCCGATGCGCCGCTCGAAATCATCCGCGAAGCGGATCCCGCCGGTCTCGAGGTGATTCGTCACTCGAGCGCGCACGTCATGGCCGACGCCGTGCAGCGGCTGTTTCCCGGTACCAAGGTCACCATCGGGCCCGCGATCGAGGACGGGTTTTATTACGATTTCGACCGCCCCGACGGCCCCTTCACGGAAGAGGACCTCGCGAAGATCGAGAGCACGATGCTCGAGATCATCCGCAAGGATACTCCCTTTCGCCGGGAGGTCGTGGCACGCGACGACGTCATCGAGCTGTTCCGCAAGATGGGCGAATCCTACAAGGTCGAAATCATCGAGCGCACGCCGCAAGACGAAGAGCTCACCGTGTACAAGCACGGAGAGCCCGGTCACGAATGGGTCGATTTCTGCGAAGGACCGCACGTGCCGAGCACGGGCAAGCTCGCGGCGATCAAGCTGACCAGCGTGGCCGGCGCGTATTGGCGCGGCGACGAACGCAACCCGATGCTCCAGCGGATCTACGGCACGGCGTTCCCCTCGAGGGCCGCCCTCGAGGAGCACCTGCGCCTGCTGGAGGAAGCCAGAAAGCGGGATCACCGCAAGCTCGGGCGCGAGCTCGATCTTTTCATGTTCCATGAGTACGCGCCGGCGATGCCGTTCTTTTTGCCACGCGGGGCCGCCGTTTACGAGCGGCTCGTCGGCTATCTGCGCGGGCTCTACGCCGAGAACGGCTACGAAGAGGTGCTCACGCCACAGATTTTCGACAAGCGACTTTTCGAAACGAGCGGACATCTCGCGAACTACGCCGCCAACATGTACCGGCTGATAACCGCCGAATCCGCCGACAAAGGCATCGCGGACGCGCCAGGGCTCAAACCGATGAACTGCCCGAGCCACTGCCTGATCTTCGGCGCGCGGCGGCGCAGTTACCGCGAGCTCCCCTGGAGAGTGGCCGACTTCGGTCGTTTGCATCGCTTCGAGCGGGGGGGCGTCGTGCACGGGCTCAATCGCGTGCGCAGCTTTTGTCAGGACGACGCCCACATTTTCTGCGCACCGGAAGACACCCAGCAAGAGATTCAGAGCTTCGTCGACCTGCTCTACCAGGTGTATGCCGCGCTCGGGTTGAACGACGTCAGCATCAAGCTGGCAACGCGCCCCGACCCGCGCGCAGGCACCGACGCCCAGTGGGACGCCGCCGAGAAGGCCCTCGCCGACGCCATGGGGGCGAAAGGACTCGCGTTCGAGTATTCGCCGGGGGAAGGCGCCTTTTACGGTCCCAAACTCGAGTTTCACGTGAAGGATGCGATCAAGCGAAGCTGGCAGCTCGGCACCATCCAAGTCGATTACGTGTTGCCCGACCGCTTCGAGCTCGGCTTCATCGGCGAAGACGGTCAGGCGAAAAGACCGGTCATGCTCCATCGCGCGATCTTCGGGTCGCTCGAGCGGTTTCTCGGCGTCTACATCGAGCACGTCGCCGGAGCGTTCCCGGTCTGGCTCGCGCCGGAGCAGGTGTCCCTGGTGACGGTAAGCGAAAAACAGGTCGAGTACGCCCGAGAGGTGGCCTCCTACCTGCGTTCCAAAGGGCTCAGGGTCGTTACGGACTTGGGTGCCGACAAGCTTGGCGCTAAGATCCGGAACGCGAGATTGATGCGCTACCCCTATATCGCGGTCATCGGTGACAAAGAAGCGATGGCCCGCACCGTGTCGGTTCGTTCCCGACAGGGTGGAGAGCTGGGAGCAATGCCGCTGCCGATGCTCGCGGAAAAGTTACTCGAGGAGGCCACGCCTCCTCGCATTCACACGGCCACGGATCCCAAGCCGTGACCCAATCGAAAACAACCGCAGGCGAGCCGAAGGCGCGCCGAGTAACACAAACGACGAACCATAGGAGGCGAGAGCACTCAGTATGAACATGGGGCGACCACGCTTCGATCCGCGTTCCCAGCAGCGGGGACCACAAATCCGCATCAACCACAGAATCCGCGTTCCGGAAGTTCGCGTCATCGGCGCCGACGGAGGAATGCTCGGCGTCATGTCGACGTCGGAAGCTCTACGAGCCGCACAGGACCTAGGGCTCGACCTCGTGGAAGTAAATCCCAAGGCCGAACCGCCCGTCTGTAAGCTGCTCGATTTCGGAAAGTACAAATACGAAGAGAAGAAGAAGGCGCGTGAAGCCAAGCGCAAACAAACCAACGTCGACATCAAAGAGATCAAGCTACGGCCCAAGACCGATCAGCACGACTTGGCCTTCAAGGTGCGGGCGGCGCGAAGGTTCTTGGAAAGCGGGAACAAGGTGAAGTTCACCGTCCGTTTTCGCGGGCGCGAAATCACCCACCCCGAGAAAGCTCAGGAGCAGCTCGATCACGTCGTGCGCGAGTGCGAAGAGCTCGCCAACGTCGAAGTACGTCCGATGATGGAGGGACGTACCATGACGCTGCTCATCGCCCCCAAGCCGGCGGTGATGCAGCGCGTTTCGCAAATGAAAGCAGCCGCCGAAAAGGCCCGACAGCAGGCGCTGAAAGAAGGGCGCATCCTTCCGCCCGAACCGCCCGAAGAGGAGCCCGATCTCGGCGACGAGGACGACGACGAGGACGACGACGAGGACGACGAGGCCCACGACTCTCCGCCCAGTTGATCAGCGATCGCCGTTCAATGAGAGGGGCCGACGCCCGGCAAAAGGCCGGTGTAGTAAGCTCCCGCGGTCACCACGAGCAGAACCAGCACGACGACGAAGGCGACTGCACCGCTCGAGCCCTTCCTCGACACTCGATGAGGCGGAACTGACGACTCGAGATCGAGAGCAGGTACGATCGGCTCCGGGCGTTCGGTTCGCTCGCTGCCGGTCGTTTCTTCGAGGCCGAGCGGCGGCTCCTCGTCTTCGTCCTCACCTTCCAATGCCGCGAGGTTGCCCGCTTGGAGACGCTGGGGTGGAGAAGGCACGATCCGCGATCGAGGATTCTGTTGGACCGAAATTTCGTGAGCCCAGTCACGACTCTGCTGGAACTTGTCCAAGCTGAGCGGGACCGCCCCGGTATCCACCCCGGCGCTCGACGAGCGGGGCTGAGCGAGCGCTTCTTCCTCTTGCAGGGAGATGAACTCGAACAGCGCTTCCTCGATGAGCTTGTCGATCATCGACAGCTGAGGCGGGCGGGAGCGCTGCTTGTCGCGAATGGTCGACTGGACCAGCGTCGCGATTTTGAAACTGCCGACGGCCTTGCCGTGACGATAGAGAAACTCGTTCAGGGAGATGGCGACCTCGCGCGCCGATTGAAACCGCTGCGCGGGGTCGCGTGCCAGCGCCTTGTTGACGATGTGCTCGAGATCCGGCGAAACCTTGGGATTGATCTTGCTGATCGGCGGAACGACGGCCTGCTGAACGAGCTTGACCGTCGCGAAATCGGTGTCGCCCAAGAACAGGCGACGCGCGGCAAGCATCTCCCAAAGAATGATGCCCACCGCGAAGATGTCGGTGCGATGATCGACCTCCTTGCCGAGCGCGGCCTCGGGAGAGAGGTAGCTGAACTTGCCTTTGATGATTCCGGGTTCGCTTTTTTCGAGCTGGCTCGAAGCTTTGGCGAGGCCGAAATCCACGATCTTGATCTCGCCGTGCTTGGTCATGAGCACGTTGGGGGGCGAGACGTCGCGGTGAACGACACCGAACGCACGGCCTTCGTGGTCGGTGAGCTCGTGGGCGTAGCAGAGGCCTTCGCAGATCTTGATCGCGATGAAGACCGCGTCTTCGATGGCGATGCTGCGGCCTTGCCTCTTCAGCGTCTCCAGAACCGCTTTGAGGTCGGCCCCGTCGACGTACTCCATGACGATGAAGTACGCATTGTCGCCGACCCCGATGTCGAAGACCTGGACGCAGTTGGAATGCGAGAGGTGGGCGGAGAGCCGCGCCTCGTCGAGAAACATCGAGATGAATTTCTTTTTCTCGGACAGGTGCGGCAACACCCGTTTGATGGCGACCTGTTTTTTGAATCCCTCGAGGCCGGCACTCTCGGCGCGGAACACCTCGGCCATCCCGCCCGAAGCTAGCTTCTCGATAACGCGGTAGCGCTGCTGCTGGTGGTGGTGCTGAGACTCAGGCATCCGGGCGCCTCATCATAGCGTCTGGTTGCGCCTTTTCACTATCGATCGGTTGAGTTACTCGGCGCGGCCTTCGGCCCGCCTGCGATATGTTACTCGGCGCGGCCTTCGGCCCGCCTGCGGGTCAGGCGGATTTCTGGAGCAGCCCCGCGCGCTCGGCGAGCTCGACCTCCAGCATCTCGCGAACGAGCGACAAGAACTCGGCGAAGCTCTCGGCGCGATCGCCGAGCTCATTGACCCACACGATGACCTCCATCTCACCGTCCGGACGCACCACTGCCGGATTGAAGGCAAAAATGGTGGTCGCCTTGGGGTCCATGCCGAACGGAATCATGGCGTCGCTGCGACCTTGCGGCCGCGAAGGCGGACCGACCTCCGGTATCGGGGTCTCGTATGCGGCAAATGCCGCTCGTGTGAGGTCGTGGTAGCTCGGCTTGCTGAGCTCGCGCGTTCCGAGCAGGCTCGCGCCCTCAAAAAAGAGCGGCCAGCCATCGTGCTCGTGCAGGAAGGCGCGGTAGCTCGGCGGAAGCCGCCGGCGGATACGCCGCTCGACGGTGGAAATCGCGCGCAGCGCAGCGCCCGGCGGAGGAGCCACCGCCGGCCCGAGCTCGGAGCAGGTGGCGGAGAGCTCCATTTTCACCTGGCGAATCCTTGCGATCGTGTCCTTCCAGTCTTCCATGCTGCCGTTTCTCCCGCTCGATGACTCGATTCCCCTCGAATCGGGTGCGTGAAGGCTATCGGGCTCGACGCTACGCAAGTCGGGCCGATCGGGAAAGAAAACAGCAGAAGACGAGCCCCCGCTAGTTCCGAAGATCCTCTTCAGATTCTCGCAAAGGCACCGCTGAGGGGGCCCATGGTTCGTCGTTCTCTTCTGCTCGCGGTCGCGGGATTTCTCGCGATCGATGGCGCGGCGCATGCGGGGGGATCCCTAGCCGGCGGCGCGAGAGTCGTCGCCGGTGCGGAAACCGCCGTGGTTCGCCGTTATCGCCATCTGCCCTGGAAAGCAGCCGCGAACGGGCGCGTACCCCCGGGCAGCGAGGTTCACTGCGAGAAGGCCTGCGTGCTGCAAGTCGACGCCGATAACACGCTGATGCTCACACCGAGCGCGGTCGTCGCGGTCGGTGAGTATTTCTACGTACCGCTCGTCGCGGGAGCGGCATCTTTGGTTCCCGCCCATCAGGTCGAGCTGCGCGATGGGACGCTCGAGGCCGTCTCCCCTTCCGAGCGCTCGATTCCGCTTGTCGTTTCAGTAGGACCGAACGAGCACATCGCGTTCCGCGGTGCGACCGTCCAGATCACCCGGCTGCGGGATCACACGGGGGTAGGAGCGATCAGCGGGCAGGCGCGCGTTGGGGCGAACCGCTCGTGGATCACGGTCGCCAAAGGTCAGGCGACGGTCGTTCGCTCGGAGGGACGGCCGACCGCGCCACGGCCCATGTTGGCGGCTCCGAAGTGGGTCGCGGGCGGCGGGGGGTGTCCCGCCGGCGTCGCCGTGAGCGATCCCGAAAGGCCGGCGGCGGTCGGGGGCTGCTGGGAACCGGTGCCCGAGAGTCGCGGCTACCAGGTGGACTTCGCGAGCGACCCCGAGTTCCGGACGCCCGCCGCATCGGAATCGGTGCAGGGCACCTCGTGGTCGAGAAGCGTCGGTGTCGGGCGATACTTCGTGCGTGTTCGCAGCATCGATGCGGACGGCGTGTTCGGCGAAGCTTCGCCGCCGCGCCCGCTCGCCGCGCTGGCGTACCACCTACCGCCGGGCGGGACCGCCAACATGGAGAAGCGAACGGTCATTCTCCCGGAGGGTCGAGAAATCTCGTTCGGCGAACCGACAGGCATCGAGCTCGCAATCGACAAAGGAGGCTTTTCTCGTGCGCCCAAGAGCTTGACGATGGACGGGGATACTCAACACGAGCTTCGTTTTCGTTTCCGCGAGGATCCGGGCTCGATGAGCGCGGTCTACACCGCCAAGAAGCGAGCGTTGCGTGCGGACGTCGAGCTCACGCCGCGCACCCCTTTCTGGCCGAGCGATCGGATCGACATTGCCGTGACAATCCGCGATCCCAGTGGGCAGCTGGATCCCAGCAAGGTCGATCCCAAGCTCAAAGTGATGCTCGGGCTCACCGAAGTGCCGGTGACCTGGCTGCGCAAAGGCGCGGTTTGGTCGACGCGCGTGCACCCGCGAAACATGGGAGGACCGACGGTCGTCCGGGTCATGGCCGACGACGAGTTCGGCACCCCGATCGGCCGCAACTTCATCGAAATCGACTACAAGACTCAGGGCACGCGCTACTTCTGATTAATACCAGCCGCTCACGAACAATCCTGCGGTACCCGGCGCGACGGTCGGAACGACCAGGGCGCGCGGCTTGTCAGTCGATGCGGGGGCGGTGAAGAAAAGCACTGCCCCGGCGATGAGTGCAGCGCCGCCGATGCCCATCGCGACGGTCGCGACGTTACCGGCGCTGCGCGCCTCGCCACGCAATCGAACGCCCTCGTCGAAGCACTTGTTCTTGTCCTCCTCGGTGCAATGAGCGAGCGAATCGTCGTACTTCGACTTCGCCTGGATCGCGAAGACGGTGCCGATGCCCAACCCGACCACGCCCACACCGCCCACGATGAGCGCGACCGTCCGGCGCACGGGAACCGAACTCGCCGCCTCGCCGCCGCCCGGTGCGGCGACCGTCGCGGCATTCGACCGCTCGGCCGGTGGCGCATCCTCGAACGCCGGCACGCTGACGACGATGCTCGCGTGCTCCCCGGCGAGTTGGACTGTACTTCGCCACGGTTTTTTACCTGGAGCCACCGCCTCGATGGTGTGGGAGCCGGGGTCGACTGGGACCGCGGTCCCCCACAGGGGACGCCCTACCGCGCTGCCATCACGTTTGATCTCGAGTCCCGGCACGTCGGCGGCGCGCGCGGCCACGATGGTGAGCTTGGAGAGACGCGGCGCGAGGGCCGCCGCGCGTTCGCGGGCGACCTTTTCGCGCTCCGTCTGGCCGAGCGCTTTCGCGCCCGAAGCGGCCTCGAGAAACCCCGCCCAAGCGCTCGCCGTCTGGCCGATACGCTCGTAGCAGTCCGCGAGGTGAAATTGCGTGCCGACGCCCGGATCGAGCCTCTGGCTTTCTCCGAGCTTGGGACATGCTTCGGCAAACTTGCCGTCGGCCATCAGTTTGCGACCTTCGTCGAACAGTGTTTGCGCCGCCGCCTTATCGGCAAGCGAGCCCTCGGCAAGTGCGCTTGGCTCCCAGCTACCTGCGATGCAGAGCGAGGCAATGGCGGCTTGGACGACCAACCTGCGCAACATGGATCGGTGCGCCCTTCGTACGTCGGTTACTTCCGGTCGTCAAAGAGATCGCTTGGAGACGTTGGCTTGGGCGGCGGCGGTGGTGCGGTGGGCTGCGGGGCGGGAGCGCGCGCTCCGGGCGTCGGAACCGGTCGCTTGACGGCAGGTTTGACCGGCGAAGCAGTAGCAGGTGGCAGCGCCGTCGAGCTTGCCACGACCGGCGATGCGGCGATCGGCTCCGGAGGCGGCGCGACCGCGAGGGGCGAAGGCGCAGGCGTCGGAGCAACGATTGGCACAGCTACCGGTTGCGCCGCGACGGTCGGCTCGATGGGCGCGGGGCTACGCCGCGCGAAGACGAGGGCGATGGCGACGAGTAGCGCCGCCGCCACGATCCCTGCCCACACCCACTTGCGTGACGACTTGACAGGCAAGCCATCGCGCGTTTCGGCCCAAGAGCCCCCGGTCTGCACTTGCCCGCCCGCGGTGCCGCCGAGGATCACTCCGCTGTCGGTCATGCTGGCCGATTGGATGACTCTCGAGATCCGGTCAATCGAGGTGCGCGCACGGCGCGGAGCGAACTCGCCCAGCGCCGCGGCAAACTCGGCGACGTTGGGGTACCTCCTCCCGGGGTCCTTCTCGAGACATCTTCGCAAGACGGCGTCGAGCGCGGGCGGGACGTTGGGACGCACGGAGCGGATCGAGGGCGTGGGGGCACTCAGAATCAATCCGCAGAGCTGAGGCATCGTGTCGGCATTGAAGGGGGGTTGGCCTGACACGAGCTCGTACAGAATGGCAGCAAGCGCCCACAGATCGGTGCGGCCGTCGACGTCGCGGGTCGACGTCATTTGTTCCGGGGACATGTAAAGCGGCGACCCCATCACGGTTCGCGTGCGAGTCATGGCATTGTCGGACGATGATCCCGCACGGGGCATGACTTTGGAGATCCCGAAATCGAGCACCTTGACCGCGTTGGTGCCGTCGGGCCGCCGGATGAGAAACAAATTGGCGGGTTTCAGATCGCGATGGACGATCCCGAGCACGTGCGCGTGCGCGATGGCTTCGGCGGCCTGAAGAACGTACTCGACCGCCTCTTCGACGGGAAGCGCACCACGGCTCTGCAGGACCTGCGAAAGGTCGCCCCCTTCGAGGTACTCCATGACCATGTAAGGCGCGCCGGTCTCCAAGGTGCCGACGTCGATCACACGGGCGACATGCTCGCTCTTGATCTTCACGGCCGCTCTCGCCTCGCGCGCAAAGCGGGCCACCGCCTCGGCGTTTCCGAGCGCTTCTTTGACCAAGAACTTGATGGCCACACGCTCTTCGAGCTGGAGGTGGGTAGCGGCGACGACCACGCCCATCCCGCCCACGCCCAGGACTCGCTCGACCCGGTACTTCTCGGCGAGGATCTCTCCTTCGTGGACGGGCGGGTCGTTCATGTACGCCGACGGCTCCCCCTGGTGCTACCAACAAGCATGCAGACGATTAGTTAAGCACAGCGGCTGCCAAAGGAAAAGACGAGCCCGCCGCGCGCCGAGCGAGCGAACTCTGGTTGCGACCGAAGGCGAAGCCCGGGTCCTCTACGGGCACAGGCTTTCCCCAAAGGCATGGCCGCAGTGCAGGGCGCGGTCGGGTTCGCTGTCTCTGTCTCGGTTCAGCCGAGCCAAGCTGCAGTGGTAAGGCCGGCAAACCAGCTGCTCGTCGCTGAAGGCCGAGCACGCTACCTCGCAGCTGTCGGTGAACTGCTTTTCGGGGCAGGCGTCGTTCATGCAGCCGCAGTAGTTGAAACAGAGGTCACCGATCGTTTTGCGACTGCAGTCCGCGCTGCACTGTTCGACGAAGGTGCAGTTACCGAGCGCTACGCTTGCAGCATTGGTGGTCGAGAACGTTTCGTCGCAGGTGACACCTGCGTCTGCCGTCAAAGCCCGGCCGAGGCAGAACGCATAGTCGACGAGAGCCGCTTTGCAGGTCGAATCGGCAACGCACGCCTCGTACTCGCTGCAACAGTTTTGCGCGACACAACCATTGCATGCATCGGTGGCTTGGAGAGAGCAGACGTCTCCTCCGCCGGCGCCGGCCGATCCGCCGGATCCGCTGTTCCCGCTCGCGCCGAGGGCGGCATCGGAGGTAATTGGCTCGGCTTCGTCGATGCCGAGGATCGCGTTGCAACCGAACGGCGAGAGCATCGCAACGACGACAGCCGAAAACGTCCACGTTCGCACGGCAACACACTCGCGCGGCCGGTCGCAAAATACAAGGCGCTTGGGACAGGACTACCGCGTGATTTCCGTGCCGATGCCCTGATCGGTGAAAATCTCGAGCAGCACCGCGTGCCGCAAGCGGCCGTCGATCATGTGGACTTTCTTCACCCCGCCGCCCAAGGCGTCGAGCCCGCAACGCACCTTGGGAATCATGCCCTCGGTGATGACCGCCGCCTCGATCAAGCGCTCGGCGTCGGCGGCAGTCAGGGACCGCACCAGCTTGCCGTCGGCGGAGCGGACACCATCGACGTCGGTGAGCAGGATCAGCTTCTCCGCCTTGACCGCCTCGGCGATTTTGCCGGCCACCGTGTCGGCATTGACGTTGAGGGAGCGGTCCTCTTCATCGACGCCGACCGGAGCGACGACCGGGATAAATCCGGATCGCACGAGGTGATCCAGGATTTCCGGGTTGATGTGGCGGATCTCGCCCACTCGCCCGGGGTCGACCACCCGCTCGTCGCCCGACTTGTCCTTCGCTCGAACGGACTCGAGCTTGCGCGCGCGAATGAAGGCATCGTCTTTGCCCGATAGCCCGACCGCTCGGCCGCCTTGGTGACAGATGAGCCCGACGATTTCTTGGTTCACCTGGCCGCCGAGCACCATTTCGACGACATCCATGGTGGCTTCGTCGGTGATCCGCAGGCCGGCCACGAACGTCGATCCGACCCCCATTTTTTCGAGCGCGGTATTGATTTGTGGCCCGCCGCCATGCACCACGACCACCTGGATTCCAACGTAGCGGAGCAGGCAAATGTCTTTGGCAAAGCTCATCTTGAGCTCGGCATCGATCATGGCGTGCCCGCCGTACTTGACGACGAAAGTCCGCCCATGAAAGCGCCGGATGTACGGGAGAGCCTCGTGTAAAACCGACGCTTTCTCTATGAGATTCTGCATGTTGGCTGGCCCGCTTGTACCACAGGGTGATCGCGAACGTGAGAAGGTCGAGCCCCCGATAGACATGCGGGGAGGGCACCAGCGTAGTATTCTGGCCCGATGGCTCGCGAATTCGCACGATCGTCTTCGATGGCTACGTCCTCCGGCGTCGGCGTCAATGCGGAAGTCGAGGTGGCCGATACCGCCGTTCTTCTTTCGCTTTCAGGGCCGAACAACGAGCTCTTGAAGGCCCTCGGGGAAGAGACGGGAATCGGCGTCGGGTTGCGCGGGAACTCCATCTTGCTCGCCGGTGAGCCCGAGCGTGTCGCGCTCGCCGAACGGTTCATCGGCGAGGCGGCCGGCCTCATTCGCGGCGGCACCAGGCTCGACGCCAACGACTACATTCGCGGCCTTCGAACGTTGCGAGCCGATCCGACGTTGCGGCTTCGCGATCTGTTCGACGAGATCGTGCTCGTCACTCCCCGTCACCGTCCGATCACGCCCAAAGGGCTGGCCCAGAAGAAATACATCGAGGCCATCCGCACGCACGACCTCACGTTCTGTATCGGCCCAGCGGGAACGGGCAAAACCTACCTTGCGATGGCCATGGCGGTGAACGGCCTGGTCACCCGCGCCTACAAGCGGATCATCTTGGCGAGGCCAGCCGTCGAAGCGGGCGAAAAGCTCGGATTTCTGCCCGGCGATTTGGCGGAAAAGGTGAATCCGTATTTGCGCCCTCTCTACGACGCGCTCCACGACATGATGGACATCGATAGGGCCGAAGGATTGATTTCTCGCGGCCAGATCGAAGTCGCTCCGCTGGCCTTCATGCGCGGCCGCACGCTGAACGATTGCTTCGTCATTCTCGATGAGGCGCAAAACGCCACGAGCGAACAAATGCGCATGTTCCTCACGCGACTCGGTTACGCATCGAAGGCCGTGGTCACCGGCGACGTGACCCAGGTCGACCTGCCCAGCGCCACCAAGAGCGGGCTCGCCGAAGCCAAGTTGCTCCTGTCCAACATCGACGGGATTTCTTTCTGCACGTTGACCGAGGTCGACGTAGTGCGGCACCCGCTCGTTCAGAAAATCATCGTGGCTTACGAAGACCGCGATAGGAGCAAGGCGTTGACGTCGAGCTGACGTCACTCGAGAGGTTCGATGGAGACGATAGAGCCAGGTACGTCGCCGACGCCATCGACATCGGTTCCCAAGACGAGCCCGCTCGAACCCGTTTCACGCTGCGTGACGTTGCTGAAAGTAGACCCGCGCCTGCACGAGGTGACGGTGACGCGCCCGCACCCTCTCCTTTGCATGGTGCGTCGCGATTCGAGCATGGTTCTCATCACGGTTGCCGCCGCGTGGGATCACGGACGCGACATTCTGCATCCCTTCTCCATCCCGTTCGCCGATGGCCGGGCGGCGCTCGTCCTGCTCGGGTGCCCCCGCGACCCCGACCTGTCACGAGCATTGAACAAGGGGCTCTCTTCGTTGCTGCCCGAGAGCCCCGCGTCCGACGAGCTCTTCGTCGCTCTGCACAACGCCTTCGAGCTGATGGAGATGAAGGCGCGCTCCGAGCGAAAGGGCAAGTGGCTCAACCGCTATCGCTACGAGCTCGGGGAGCTCATCGAGTGTGCCCGTGCCATCGAAACCGAACGCGACATTGAAAAGCTGCTCGGCGTCATCCTCGAGAAGAGTCGCTTCATCACCGGAGCCGACGCGGGAAGCATCTACGTCGTGGAGACCGACGCAGCCGGGCAGCGCCAGCTCAAGTTCAAGCTGTCCCAGAATGATTCGGTCACGTTCGACTCGCGCGAGTTCACGATTGCGGTCAGCGCGCGTTCGATGGCGGGGGCCGCCGCGCTCCACGCTCAGCCGATCAGCATCGTCGATGTGTACGACATGCCGGCGGGCTCGCCGTTCGGATTCGACCGCTCGTTCGATGACAAGACGGGCTATCGCACGCAGAGCGTTCTCTGCATGCCGCTCGTTTCGCGCGCCGACGAAGTCATCGGCGTGATCCAGCTCATCAACAAGAAGCGCGACAAAGAGAAGCGTCTCTACACCAAAGAGGACGTCGTCGAACAGGTCATCGCCTTCGACGAGCGATCGCAGGAGCTCGTCGGAACGCTCGCCGCGCAGGCCGGCCTCTCGCTCGAGAATGCAATGTTGCTCGAGGAGATCCGACGAATCTTCGAAGGATTCGTCAGCGCGAGCGTCGAAGCCATCGAGTCACGGGATCCTACGACCAGCGGTCACTCGCATCGCGTGGCCGAGCTCACCCTCGGCCTAGCCAGAGCCGTGGAGCGGGTCGATACCGGCCCGTATCGCGCGGTCGCCTTCAGCAAAGAGGACCTTCGAGAGATCGAATACGCGTCTCTGCTCCACGACTTCGGCAAGATCGGCGTCCGCGAACAGGTGCTCGTCAAGGCCAAGAAGCTCTACGACGCGGAGTTCGAGCTGATCCAACAGCGGATCGAGTTTGCCGTGCGTTCTCTCGAGGTCGACATTTTGACCCGCAAGCTGAGGTCCTTGGAGCGGCGTGCGCCGGCTGCTGAAATCGAGGCGCTCGACATCGAGCTGGCTAGGCGCCGCATCGAGTTGCTCGATGCGTTCGCGGCCATCGAAAGCGCCAACGAGCCCACGGTGCTCAAAGGCGGGGACTTCAGCAAGATCGAAGCGCTCGCGAAGCAGACGTATGCCACGCTCTCGGGCCAGCAACGCCCGCTCCTCTCGCCCGCCGAAGTGACGAGCCTCTCGGTCAGTCGCGGCACGCTCACCCCCTCGGAGTTCGAAGAGATCCGCAGCCATGTGACCCACACCTACAATTTTTTATCGACGATCCCGTGGGGCAAAAGCTTTCAGCGCGTCCCCATCATTGCCGGGGCGCATCACGAGAAGCTGAACGGCACCGGTTATCCGAAGGGTTTGCGCGCCGAAGAGATCCCGCTGCAGTCGAAGCTCATGAGCATCAGCGACATCTTCGACGCGCTGACGGCGAGCGATCGTCCTTACAAGCGCGCCGTGCCCGTCGACAAGGCCCTCGACATCCTCGGCCTCGAAGTGCGCGACAAGCACCTCGACGGGGACCTCGTCAAAATCTTCTGCGAGGCGCGCATCTGGGAGCCGGTCATGGCCAGTAGCCCGAGCGGCCCCCGTTCGATACGCCGGTGATCAGAACGCGCGGTCGCGCATTTCTTCTTTGTACTTGGCCTTGTACTGATCGTGACACGTCTTGCAGGATTTTTTCGCGGCGTCGACGTCCTTCTTCCTGGCCGCGTCCGCGCCACCCTTCGCGATCTTCGACCATTCGGTGAACCCTGGAGGCGAGTGCGAAGAGACGTAATCGAGAGCCTTCGCCAGTGCGTCGGGATCACCGTTGGCGGCAGCGGGAGCCATGTTGGCTTTCATCCACGCCTGCATCGGGCAGGGCGGCTTTCCTTTGTCACCGCACGCGTAATCCTTCGACGGAGCGACCGGCGCAAGATCGGACTCTGCGGCCGGCGCGCGGGACGTGAGAAGGGTCGTGACGGCGCCGATTACAACGAGAGAAGAAATGTGGAGTCGTGTCATCGTCATGGGGTCCTCGGTGTTCGTGGGACGAGGTGCGTCCGAAACTTATTCGCAAGCGCTTCAAATAAAGAGGGCCCCCCAAACCGTTGAGAGCAGATCCTAATTTCCCGCGCACCACCTCGCCAGCAATTCGAGCAACTCGAGCACTAAGTGTTCGTACACGGGCGAAACAGCTCACAAATTCTGACCGGCTGCGGCGGATATTTTTTCGGCATCAGCGGACAGAGGATAAAAACCGTCGTCGGGCTCCGGACGTATTTCGGCGGCGCAGCGCAGCGATGACACAGGCTCTCCGGAAACGGCAGATCGTCGGGCGGCTTCGAATTCATTTCACGATCTCATACCCCTCTCCCCTCTCGCCGCCAACGTGCTCGCGGGCCCCGCACCGCCTCGCTGACTGAACCGGTGGTTTGAACGGGGAGGCGGGAAGGCGGGGAGATTTTGTTTTTTGGTATCGGCTCACGGCCGAAGGAAATGCTGCCAATCGACGCACCAACCCAAAAAGCTCCCCGGCTCACCGCCTCCCCGTCAATCAACCCTCTCGGGACGCGCTAGCGAGCGCCGACGGAGGGCCGCCGCGTGGAGACGGCGTGGTTTTTCACGACGTCGATCACGATTTCGCCGTCATCGACGGTGAGGCGTGCGACGTCGCCGGCCACGAGCTCGCCGCGAAGGATCATGTCGGCGATGGGAGCCTCGACGAAACGCGCGAGCGTGCGCTTCATCGGCCGAGCGCCGAGCTCGGGATCGAAACCGCCGGCGCAAAGCAGCGCGTCGATAGCGTCCTCGTCGACGTCGAGCAGCACCCCCCGTGCGCCTTCGAGCGTTTTGCCGATCCCGCCGAGAAGGCGGCGCGCGATTTCGGCGACCTCCGCCCGTTGGAGCGGCGCGAAGGCGATGACCTCGTCGATGCGGTTGTAGAGCTCGGGCGGGAGCGCCGCGCGCGCGGACGCGACGAACGCTTCTTCGATCGCATCGGCGTTGCTCCCCACCTTACCGAATCCGATGGCTCTCGCCCCCTTCGAGCTCACTTCGGTCGCACCCAGATTGGACGTCAGGATGATGACGGCGTTGGTGAAATCCACGGTTTTGCCGCGACCGTCGGTCAGTCGCCCTTCGTCGAACACGCCCAGAAACGCCTCGAGGACGTCGCGGTGTGCCTTCTCGATCTCGTCGAGCAAGATCACTTGGTAGGGTCGGCGGCGCACCGCTTCGGTGAGCTGCCCGCCGGCGTCGTGCCCGATGTAACCGGGCGGAGCGCCGATGAGCCGCGCGACCGCGTGCGGCTCGGCATATTCGGCCATGTCGAGCCGCGTCATCGCCGTCTCTGCATGAAAGAGCGTTTGCGCGATCGCTTTGGCCGCTTCGGTTTTGCCGACACCCGTCGGGCCGAGCAGCAAAAAAGTGCCGATCGGACGCCGGCCATGAAACCCGGCCGCGTTGCGGCGCAAAATGTTGGCGATACGCGCGAGCGCCGACCGGTGTCCTACCACCCTCTCGGCGAGGTGCGACTCGAGGGCGAGCATGCGTTCGGCATCGGTCTCCAGCAGCCGTTCCACCGGAATGGTCGCGAGCTCGGCGATGACTTCCGCCACCCCTTCGGGTGAGACATGCGAAGCCGAGCGCCGCCGCGCGCGTGCGCCGGCAAGATCGAGGACCGAGAGCGCCTTATCGGGCAGCACGCGTCCGGCCAGATAGCGCACCGACCAGGTCACCGCCGAGGAGAGCGCCTCGTCCGCGTAGACGACGCCATGATGGCGGGCGAGCGAACGCGCACACGCTGCGACGATCTCGCGCGCTACGGCGGGCTCGGGTTCCTGCACCTCCACCCTCGAAAAACGGCGGCACAGGGCGGGGTCGGCTTCGATGGCTCGCTTGTATTCCTCGTGGGTGGTCGCTCCTATGCAGGGCAACTCTCCACGACCGAGCGCGATCTTGAGCTCGCCCTGAATTTCCTCGGCCATGTCGCCTCCGAACAAGGCGTGGATTTCGTCGAAGAACAAAACGACCCTTCCCGCTGACTCGCGCACTTCGTTGCGCAGCGAAATGACGCGCTCGGCGAGCGAACCGCGGGCATTGGTGCCCGCAACGAGCTCGGAGATGGGAATCTCCACGATCACGCGATCGTCGAGAGACGACACTTCGTCGCGCGCGGCGATGCGCTGGGCGATGCCGTAAGCCACCGAAGTCTTCCCGACTCCCGCGGGACCGACGAGAATGGGGTTATTGGCACGTCGCTTCGCGAGGACGTCGAGAGCTTGGTCGATTTCCAGGTCTCGACCGATCACCGCTTCGAGCGCACCCTCCGCAGCCTGTAGGGTCAAGTTGCGCCCGATCGCAGCGAGCGAAGGGAATTGTTTGGGGTCGAGCGCGAACCGCGAGGAGGGTGGGGCCGCGCGCGACCGCTTGCGCGTGGCGGCTCGCGAGGGAACGAGCGTCGCGGCCCACGTGGAGGTGACGGCGACCGCCACGATGGGCGCCGTCGAACTTGCCGGCGTCGGGGCGCTCGGCCGCGGAACGAGCGGAACCTTCACGCCCCCCCCGTGAGACGAGGCGGTTTGTACGTTCTTTTGCAAGGCACTCGGGCGCTTTTCCGTTCCGCGATCCTCGGGAAGGTTGCGCCGCGGGCCAATCCTGCCGAGCGCTAGCTGCATCGCGGCTGCGCGAAGCCTCGCCACGTCGACGCCGCATTGGGCAAGCGCGCGATGCGCGCCGTTTTTTCGATCGTGAATCAAGGCGAGCAGCAGATGGATCGCGCTCGGTCCCGCGGTGCCCATGCGGGCGGCGAGCTCTCGCGCGCGCTGCACGGCCCGGGCGAGAGGGTCCGGCTCTTCGTCGGTAGTGGCGCGGGCCGCCTTGAGCAGAATTTCCGCTCCGAGCTTGCGCTCCAGTAAGAGCTCGGCTGCCTGGCTCGGCTGAGAAACGATGGCCGCGAGAAGGTGACCGCTCGTGGTTCGCTCCTTTCGGCTCTGCGCCAGTTCTTCTGCCAATCTTCGAAGGACCAGTAAATCGGGTTCGGAACGCAGGGCTGGCATCGCGGACCGCCCCACGGTTCTCACGCGGTGCCGAGGTGGGCCAAGTTCGTCACAAGAGGTCGAGAAAACTTCTCAAGGCGCTTCTCGATCGGTCGTCGAGTGCGGTGCCGGCTTCGGGAACCGGTGACCTTTCGGTCTGGGGAGCTTCGTGCCAGAAACCGCTGGGCAGAAACCGGGCTCGAGCGAGGACGTCATCGATGTCCGGTGCAGAACCGTTGGTGAAATAGGGGCGCTTCTTGTAGAGACGACGCAGGGACGGAACGCGGGCTCCTCGCTCGTGCACGTAAGGGACGATACCGGTCTGCTTGTACTCCGCCTTGCCCCATACGATCGCGCCTTCGCTGGCCATCACGTACTCCTCCCAGCGCTCGAAAGGCAACCGTGATGCCGGCACGTCGCCGCTGAGCCGCGCCTCGTGACAAGTCTCGCATCGGTCGCGGAACAGCTCGGCACCGGCGCGCTCTTGCTCCGACCATCGCGTGCGCCCGACGATCATCGGGTTCGGGCGGTGATTGAAGCGCATGAGAAAGCTCATCAGAGACTTACGCAACATCTCGGGGGAGAGTGTGCCGTCGCGCCATCCGAGGGGGGAGAGCCAAGGAGCTTCGCTGGGCGCTAGGCTGAACCACGGGTCGCGCTCACTTTTGGCGCCGGCGACACGAAATTCATTGAATGCCACGGTGGTGAGATCGGGGTCGAGCGCGCGTGAGAAGTGGGGACGATTGTTGAATAGGCCGAGCAGCGGCTTGGTGACGGCGTGCACGTCGCCCCGACCGGTGTGATGGGTCCGCCCGTCCACGTAACCTTCCCAATGGCAGGTCTCGCAGGTGAAGCGGCTGAGGGGGCCCTCCGAACGGTTGGATGGGGCCATGAGCGTCGTGAAAAAGAGTGCTTCGCCTACCCGAACCAAGGGATCGCGTTCGTGCTCCGCGGCGTCCGGCGCCCGCATCACGCGGGGCGGTTGTTCGGCAGCTTGAAGGATCCACGCGTCGAGGAGGGGATCGGCAAACGCGAGTGCCCCTTCAGGTAGCTCGGTCACCGACGCCGTCCCCGGCAAAAACACGGTGGTGGTGACGTCGGGCGGTTGCGACAGTTCGTCTTGCCATTGCAACCTGGCCAGCTGGTCGGAGCCGTACCCCGAAACCGTGACTTCGACCCTCGGTTGTGTTCGAAGGGTGAGCGCCTTGGGTGTCACCACGCCGAGCTCCGACACGTTGATGGTCGCCTCGCGACGCGCAACGCGTCGATCGAGGTCGACGGCGTACAAATAAACGAAGGAGTCGATGTACCCGAACGCCCCGATGGTCCGATCGAGTGGATGGTCTTCTACCCCGCCCGCGGCAATCAAGAGTCCGCCTCGACCGGGCTTCACCGCAAACGACCAGATCGGTCCGTCGTGCGCGATACGGATGGGTTCGTCTTGCGCGAGCGCACCGTTCGCGTCGAGCTTCACGATCACGAGCGCATGATCGAGCAGGCAATCGACGACGAGTGCACCCTCGGCCCGTTCCAGGCGAATGGGACCGTTGCCCACCTTCAGCTGCCCCCGGCGCAGCAGCCCACCTCGTTTGGCGAACTCGAAAAGCACGAGCCTGCCCGTGTGCTCTTCAACGACGTACAACATGCCCCGGGGTCCGACTGCGATATCGCGAATCGCGCGCACGTCGCCCACTTCGAATTCGCCAGAGGGCACCAGCGATTCGCCCCGCCACTCGTAGCGTGCGACGTGGGTCGCGAGCTCCCCGGTGACGAAGACGGTGCCGTCCTCGGCGAGGGCCAGCGCCGATGGCGAAGCCGGGGCGGGCAATCGCTCGAGCTCGCGCAGCGACCGATCCAGAACGACCACGGCGTTGGCGCCCCGTAGAATCCCGACGACGAGCTTCGAATGCGGAACGGGTTTGATGACATAAGGATCTGCGCCGCTCACGCGATCCCAGGTCGCGAGCTTGGAAAAATCGGCTGCTTGGCGGCGCGCCGCTTCGAAGAGCTCCAGGCGTTCGGCGGCGACATCCTCATCGGTCGGGGCGGCTTGCGCCTGGCGATGGCGCCGCACCGAGTAGATGAGCACGGGCACGAGCAGCGCCGCGCAGGCCAGCAAGATCTTGACCGTTCGCGGCATCGGCCCCGTTTGTAGCATTCCGGGGGCTGACGCGGCAGTCGCTGACATCGACGCAGTGATGCTATGGCGCGCGGCGGTACCTCAGCAATCGCCGCCCGGCCGTGGTGAGCGGCCACTGGTAGCGCTCGTCGACGTCGATTTGCCAGCCTTCCGCGAGCGGGGGCTCTTCGCGGGCCAGAAGCACCCACACCGCACCGCTCGGGCCGACGAGCCGCGCGCCTAGCGCAAGCCAATCCTCGGGTGGAAGCGTGGCGCGCGCGACGGCGGCATCGAACGAGCCCCCCTGTCGTGCGACGTCTTCGCCGCGCCCGCGCACGATGAGCAGCGAGCCTTTCATCGTCGGGCCGGTGGCGAGCTGCCCTGAAACGGTGCGCAGAAACGCGATCCGTTTTTGCATCGGCTCGACCAACGTGATCGTCAGATCCGGACGCAGCAGGTGGAGCGCCAGGCCCGGTGCGCCCGAACCCGCGCCGATATCGACGATGCTGCCGCCGCGCGGCTGGTGGCGCGCCAAGACGAATGCGTCGGCGAGCATGAGGTCGGCGAGCTCTTCCGCGTTTCGAGCCGCGGTGAGGTCGACTTTGGCGTTCCACGTTGCGATGAGGTCGAACCAAGCGGCGATACGTTCGGCTACGTCGTCGCCGAGCGTCGATCCGAACCCACGTGCAACAGCGTGAATCAGCGGCTGAAAACCCGCTGCGGGCGGATTCAGCATTACGCCCTTCTACCAGAGGAGCTCAAGGCAGGGTAGTAAGCGTATCGTGCTCGAGCCCTCGTGGACCTACCTCGCCGAACTCGCGCGTCGGATCGACCCGGCTGCGCGTGAGCTCAATCCGCGACCGATGAAGGGGGGCGCTTCGACCCGGCGTTTTTTTCGCGTCACTTGGGGCAATGAGGGGGCGAGCGCCGTCGCCATGTTCGTGCCGGGAGCTCCAACGCACGAGATTCACAAGGATCCGCGACAGGCGCGCTGGCCCTTTCTCGAGGTGCGGGATCTGCTGGCGGACCGGGGCATTCGTGTTCCCAAAATTTTCGCCGACGGCACCGATCGCGGTTGGTTGGTGGTCGAAGACCTGGGCGACGATACCGTCGCGAATTTCCTCATCCGTCGCCCGGAGAAGAAACGCGACATCTACCGGATGGCCGTGCGGGACCTGGCGCGCGCACAAAAGCAGCTGTCGACGCTGCCCGATTCGAGCATCATCAAAAGCCGCGCCTTCGATCACGATTTGCTGCGCTGGGAGATCGATCATTTTTTGGAGTGGGGCATCCTGGCGCGCGGAATCCCGCTCTCGGCGGACGATCGCGCTCTCTTCGAACGCGTCGCCGACCGCCTTGCGGACAAGATTGCAAGCTGGCCGCGCGGTTTCGTGCACCGCGATTATCAGAGTCGGAATCTCATGGTCGTTTCCCGCGATGGCGAACCCATCGAGCTCGCCTGGATCGATTTCCAAGATGCCCTGCTCGGACCGCGCGTCTACGATCTGGTCGCTCTCTTGTCGGACAGTTATCAGGAATTCGACGTCGGGTTCATCGAAGAGCGTCTCCTCGAGTATGCCGAGCAATCGGGTCTTGCTCCCGGCGAGCGAGGCCAGCTTCGTCGGGAATTCGATTTCGTGACCGTGCAGCGCAAGCTGAAAGACGCAGGGCGTTTCATCTTCATCGACCGATCGCATGCGAATCCTTCGTTTCTCGGCTTCGTCGAGCCCACCATTCAGAAGGCCCGCGCCGCGATTGAACGACTATCGGACGATCCCGACATGCGAACCCTCGGCGCCTTGCTCGATCGCGTTCTCGGTTGGTAGATGGCACACGGGCGGCAACAGCGGGTGGGGCTTGCGCGCGGGGGAATCGTCCTCGCCGGCGAGACCGTTCCCCTCTACTCGGCCAGCGTCCACTATTGGAGGCTGGAGCGCGAGGTTTGGCGCTCGGCGCTGCTGGAAACGCAAAAGCTCGGAGTCAGGCTGATCGACACGTACGTCCCCTGGGGCGTCCACGAGACGCCGGCGGGGGACATGGACTTCGGCGAGGGGGATCCACGCCGCGATGTCGCGGCATTTTTGCAGATGGTCCACGAGCTCGGGCTGTTGGCCATCGTTCGGCCGGGGCCGCACATCAACGCCGAGCTGACGTTCTTCGGTTTGCCCGAGCGAATCGTGTGGGATCCCGCATGCCAGGCGCGCTCGCCCGAGAACAACCCGGTCATGCTTCCGATGGTGCCGGTGGGTTTCCCGGTGCCGAGCTACGCGAGCGAGGCTTTCTTGGCAGAAGCGGAGAAGTGGTTCGCGCTCGTCGGGCCGAGACTTGCGCCGTTTCGGTATCCCGACGGGCCGATCGTGCTTTGCCAGGTCGACAACGAGGCGGCTTTCTACTTCCGCGACGGGCCTTACGACCAGGACTATCGGCCCGAGGCCATCGCGCACTACCGCGCGTTCCTGCGCGAAAAGTACGGCACAGAGGAGGCGCTCTCCCGCGCTTACGGCGCGCGTGCGGCTCCGTTCGACGCTGTTCTACCCCCCGTGATTTTCGACGCGGCGAACGCTGACGAGCTCACCTGGCACGTCGACTGGATCGAATTCCAGGAGCGGCTCGTCGCGATGTCGCTCGCCCGGATGAAGGCCGCGCTCGCGCGAGCGGGGCTTTCCGAGATTCCGATGTTTCACAACATGACGATGGGATACGAGGCGACGCCCCTTTCGGCCGCGCGCATCCGACGCGCCGTGGATCTGGTTGGCCTCGACTATTATCACCGCGCCACCCCCGGCGAGCGCCTCCTCATCGAGCGGCGCACGACCGAGCTCGTCACCCGCTCCGATGGTCTCGACGAACCGGCGTTCGCGTGCGAGATGGCTGCCGGCTTCCCTCCTTTCTTTTTTCCAATTCACGATGAAAGCGACAACCGCTTCAACGTGATGACCGCGCTGGCGTACGGCTTGCGAGGATTCAACATCTACATGGCCGTGGAGCGCGATCGCTGGATTGGTGCTCCCATCGATCGGCACGGCCATCCGCGTCCGTCCTCCATGTTTTGGGCCAAGCTTTGCTCGGCGCTGCAGCAGGTGAGGTTCCACGAGCTCGTGCGGCGCGTCCCGGTGCGCATCGTCAATTCGGCGCTGAAGCGGCGCTTGAATCGTGCGCTGCACGCCTTCAGCCCGGCGACGCCGGCGCTGTTTGCCGTGCTGGGAAGCGGATCCGACGAGAGCTGCTTCGAAGAGGACTTCGGGCTCGGTGGCGTGACGGTGAGCGAGACCGACGCATTCGTTGCCCTGTTCGAGACCGCGCTGTCGGCGCGCGGCATTCCCTTCGCTCACGCGGACGCGGACCTCGCCGACGCGAGTCTCCAGGCAGCGCACTGGATCATCTGTCCCACCGCTGACGGCATCGAGCCGAGCCTATGGGCTCGCTTGAAGCGAGCGGCCGCCGAGGGAACGCGCGTCACGATAGGGCCTCGCGTCCCCTCGCGCGACGACTCGCTGCGTCCGCTCGACATGCCGCTCGACGCCGCGGGGTTTCAGGTCGTGCAACGGGTCGGGCCGCATCCTTACTTCGATCCTGCTGCCATCACCGCTCTCGTGGCCGACCGAGTTGGCGAGCTCGGGCTCCCCAGCTTGCCGATCGCACCGCCTTCGGTATTCGCCACGATTCACGAAGACGCATCGGCTCGTCCGCGTGTACTTTTCCTGGTCAACCCGACGACGGACCCTCACCTTGCGACAGTCCGGCTGGACGCCGCCGCGGTGACCGATCTATTCGACCAAAGTCGCCACGAAACGCGAGAAAATCAGGTGGAGCTCGGGGTGCCGGCTCGCTCGGTTCGCATGCTGCGGATCGATCTCGCTTGAGCGTTCGCCCAAGATCCGCTAATCGCCGCGCGGCCGCATGCTTCTCTCCGTCAACCCCGATCACCCCGAACCTCGCAAGATTCGCCGCGCCGTCGATGCGCTCGAGGCGGGCGAGGTGATCGGATACCCGACCGACACCGTCTACGGGCTCGGGTGCGATCTGTTCAGCAAGCACGCGATAGAGCGGCTCTATCAAATCAAGCATATGGACCGATCGCAGAAGCTTGCCTTCATCTGTCCCAACCTCAGCAACGTGGCGCGATACGCCATCGTGGAGGACGCGACTTTTCTGGTACTCAAGCGATACATGCCCGGCCCTTATACGTTCATCCTCCAAGCCACCCGCGAGGTGCCGAAAGTGGTGCAGAGCAAGCGCAGGACGGTCGGCGTTCGGATTCCGCGCCACCCTGTCACGCTCGCTCTCGTGCACGCGCTAGGGCGACCTCTCATTTCCACGACCGCAGCTCCGCACGGTGAGGATCCTTACGTCGATCCCGACGAGATCGACGCACGCTTCAAGGGCCTGGCGATGGTTCTCGATGCCGGCGCGGGCGGCCGCATCCCGACCACCGTGATCGACCTCACGACTTCGCTCCCGGAGGTCATCCGTGCGGGCGCGGGTTCCATCGCGGAGTTCGCCCCCCTCGCTTCCGCCCCCTAAAATCAGCGAGCATCAGCGAGCATGATTCTCGAATATCGTGCGCGTGCTCGCTCTCGGACTCGTCTTCGGGATTCGTGCTCTTTCGGGTCGAATCTACGCAACGCAGACATGGCCCTGGACCATGAGAAGCTCGATGCCTACAAGCTCGCGATCCAGTTCGTCGGCTGGGTCGGGGACCTGCTCGAAGGCCCGCTTGACCGCTGCCGTGTGAGTGCGGCGAAGCACTTGGACGAAGCGAGTCAGTCCATCGCAAACAACATCGCACAAGGCAACGGAAAGCGCTCCGGCGCCGACCGATGTCGGTTCTTGGATATCGCACGCGCCGAGGGCAAGCAGCTTCTAGAGCCGAGCGTATCAATGCTCTGGCGAATGATTCAAACGTTCCAGCCGCGTCCGAGTCCGAGCACGAGCGCTTGACTGAGGATCGTACTCGCCCATTTAGAAAGGAGGAGGTTCTTCGGGCGCGGGGAGCGGCGGGAGGCCGGCGTCGCCGCGGGGAATGGCGGCGGGAACGGTGCCCGTGCCCGCGTCCTCGGATAGACCGGCGCCGGCCGTCAGCTGGTCTGGGTTTTGTTCGAGGGTGCCGGCATCGGGGGCCGAGACATCCTGCGGTTCGGTGCCATCGAGGAAGACTTCGTCGATCGCGTCTTCTTCGCCCTCATAGGCTCGCAGACCCGTTTTGGGATCGATGCGGATCGAAACGATGCCGCGGGGACGTGCGAACTCGGTCGCCGGACGCTTCTCGTGCGCCGCGCGCATGAAGGAAATCCAAGCCGGCAGCGCTGCCGTCGCGCCGGCCTCGCGCGTACCGAGGGGGCGCCCGTCGTCGTAGCCGGTCCAGGTCGCGCACACGATCTCGCTCGAGTAACCGACGAACCAGGCATCCTTCGCTTGGTTGCTGGTACCCGTCTTCCCGGCGACCGGCCGTCCCACCGAACGCGCCGCAGCCGCGGTCCCGTGATCGACCACGGACATCAGAAGGCTGGTCGTCAGGTACGCTTCCGCTTCCCCCATCACCCTGCGCGCGGGGGGCTTCGGAGCCAGCGGGATCTCCGCGCCGTCGGGGCCGGTGATTCGCGTGACGAGCACGGGTGGCTCGTACATGCCGCCCGAAGCGAGCGTCCCGTACGCCGACGCCATTTCGTAAGGCGTGACTTCGTACGAGCCGAGACCGAGGGACAGATCGGCGCCGAGCTTCGACTGAATACCGAGCGCGTTGGCCCAGTTGACCACGTTGGCGGGTCCGACGTCGTTGAGAACGTGAACGGCCGCCACATTCACGCTGTGGGCGAGCGCCTCGCGAAGGCGCATCGGGGCGACTCCTTCGCTGTCCTCGTAGTTGCTCGGTCGATAGCCGGTCAACGTCCCCGGACTCGTGTCGAGCATCGTGGCGGGCGTGAATCGCCGCGAATAGAGGGCGTAGCTATACACGAACGGCTTGAATGACGAGCCGGGCTGACGGTGGGCTTGCGTCGTGCGATCGAGAGCGCCCGATGCCGCCTCGTAGCTTCCGACCATGGCCAACACTTCGCGCGTTCGCACATCGAGTGCGATCATCGCCCCTTCCGGCCCGAGCTCGAGACGGAGCGGGACCTTCGTTCCCGCTGCATCGGCAGCCGCGAGCAGACTGACACGGAGCAACGTACCATCGGGGGCAAATTGGCTCGGAGGAAGGTGCTGCGGGTTGTAGCGCTCGTAGTCGGAAAGCTTGACGCTTCCCGTCACCGTCCCCACCCGCACGTCGATCATGCCTTGCGCGTCGTCCGATCCGATCACCGATCCGACCAAGACTTTGTGGTCGGCAAAGCGGGGCGTACCTTCGAAAGCCTTCTCGGTCACCTTGGGCTTTTTCTTACTGGCGCTGGCGCTCACCGGCGGCGCGAAGGGACCGAGCAGCTTGTATCGCTTGTCGTAGACATCGAGGTTGTCGCGCACGGCCTTTCGGGCTGCCGCCTGCATCCTCGGATCGATCGTGGTCGTGACGGTGTAGCCCCCCTTTTTCGTCTCGCCGACGACCTCTTTCAGCGTGCGCTTGACGAGCTCCACCACCTCGGGGGCAAGCTGCCCTTGCGCTTCCGTCGTCACCGCGAGGCGAAGCGATTCTTCCATCGCCGCATCGTGCTGATGCTGATCGATGAAGCCTTTGTCGAGCATTTGGGCGAGCACGAAGCTCCGACGAGTTTTGGAGCGATTCGCGTCGTGACGCGGCGAGTACGTCTGGGGGTTGGCGGGAAGGCCGGCCATCGTCGCGCCTTCGGCAAGCGTCAGCTCACGCGCCGGCTTTCCGAAGTAGTAGCGGGACGCCTCCTCGATCCCGTAGCGACCGTGGCCGAAGTAGATGTGATTCAAATAGAGCTCGAGAATCTCGTCTTTGGAAATCTGTTGCTCCAGCCTTCGCGCCAGGATGACCTCGCGCATCTTGCGCCGAAAGCTGCGCTCGGGATCGAGGAGCAGATTCTTGACGACCTGCTGCGTGATCGTGCTTCCCCCTTGCCGCGTGCGACCCGAACGCAAGTTCACGAGGAAAGCCCGCAGCATGCCCCAGTAGTTGAGGCCTTCGTGTTCGTAAAATCCGGCGTCTTCGGCGGCGAGGACCGCGAGCTTGACGTGCGCCGGCAAGGTCGCGATCGGAATGACCGTGCGCCGCTCGGTAAAGAGTTCGGCCAAGAGCGTGCCATCGCGCGCCAGAACGCGGGTGACTTGGGGCGGGTTGTAGTTGCCCTTGAGATCGCTGATCGAGGGGAGGTCGGCTTCGTAATGGCGGATGACGAGCCAGATGACGAGCGTCATCACCAGACCGAAAGCGCCGGCCACGATGCCGGTGATTTTGAGAACTTTGAGCGCCCGCCGGCCGAAGGGCGAGTGGATCCAACCTCCCCCAGGAGGGGGGCCGGGGGGGGAGGGCGGGCCGGGGGGCGGCGCGGACGGAGGTCCCGACGGCGGTCGGGAGCCAGATCCCGACGACGAGAGCGAAAGCTCGCTCGGACTACCCTGGGACGGCGGCGAGGACGTCGACATGAGCGACAGACAGCTTAGCGCGACTCGAGCTTCCTAGGGCCATCAGTGCGCCCACCCGAGCAACGCTCGGGCGCGCCGTTTTCATCCGAAAAAAGCAAAGACGTGGACTCAATGGAGAAATCGCATCACCGCCACCGCGAGCACGACACCCATGACCAGGCAGGCGGCCGCGACGCCCACGATGAGGCCGAGCCCCGCTCCCCCCTTGTGGGAGGCAGAGGCCGATGCCGCTGGTGAAGTGACCGGAGGAGCGGTGATGGGCATGCTGGCGCTCAGTCCCTTCACGTTGGCAACGAAGGGTTTGAGTGCCGCAGCGAACTCCGCCGCCGAGCGGTAACGCTCCTCGGGCTTTTTCGAAAGCGCTTTGGCGATCGCTTCGGCAAGGCCGGCGGGGAAGTTTTTGCCGGGCACGCGCTCGCCGAGCGCGATCGGCCGCGCGGCCACGTGCAGTTGCAAGAATTCCATGGGGCTCCGCGCTTCGAAAGGAAGCTTGCCGGTGAGAAGCTCGTACAAGATCACGGCGAGCGAGTAGATATCGCTGGCGGGCGTGAGCGTACGGCCCTGCGCCTGCTCGGGCGACATGAACTCCGGCGTACCGAACACCATGCCTTCTTGCGTCAAAATGACGGAGCCCGGGCGCATCTCGCGCTCGGTGACCTTGGCCAGACCAAAATCGAGCACCTTCGGAAAATCACGCAGGCCCCCCTGGTTGCAGAGGAAGATATTTTCCGGCTTGAGATCGCGATGCACGATCCCCGCCCGATGCGCTTCCTCGAGCGCCCCGCAAACCTGGATGAGAATCGGCAGCGCACGCTCGAAAGCCATCGCCCCTTCCGCGCGTACCGTCTGGTTCAGGTTCTTTCCCTCGAGATACTCCATCACGATGTAGAGCGATCCATCCTCGAGCTCGCCGTAGAGCAGCACTTTGACCGTGTTGGGATGGCTCAAGTGGCTCATCGCTTTCGCCTCGCGCCGGAAGCGGGAGACGAGGTCTTTGCGATTGGCGAGCTTGGGATGGAGGATCTTGACGGCGACGAGGCGATTCATCGCCGTCTGGTTGGCCCGATACACCGAGCCCATTCCCCCGGTACCGATCTTCTCGAGGATGCGAAACTCCCCATTCAAGATTTCGCGGCCAACGAAGGGATCGGGGGCGGCCATAGGGGAGCCCCTGGTCTAACACGAGCCCCGCGCGTTCGCCCAGCGGCGGAATGCAAACCTTCGAAACCCCCTGAGCATCCGGAAGCATTGTCCCCGGAAACTGGAGACGGTCACCAAGGAAGGCTACACAGTAGGTGTGACTGCCGAATTTCTGCGGTCGACGCTCCTCGATGCCGCGGGATTCCGGCATGCTTTTTTCACGCGGCGCGGTGGATACTCGCCGGCCCCTTTGGATTCGCTCGATTTCAGCGGCTCATCGACGGGCGCGGACGGACTCGCCAATCTGAATGCGGCCGCTCGCGTGCTCGGAATCGACGCCGCGCATCTCTATTGGGTCAGCCAGGTGCACGGACGGGAGGTCGTGGTCGTGCACGGCGAGGAGAACCGCGGCGACGTCCTCGCGCGGAAGGCCGACGTCGTCGTCGCCTCGTCGGCCGAAGTTGCATCCGGCGTCAAAGTAGCGGATTGCGTTCCCCTGCTGGTCGGCGATCGAGCCAGCGGCGTCGTCGCGGCCATCCACAGCGGTTGGCAGGGCACGGCGCGTAACGTCGTAGCCGCCGCAATAGCCGGTTTGCGACAGGTGAGTGGACATCGCGGCGAATGGGTCGCCGCTATCGGGCCGCACATCGAGGTCTGCTGCTTCGAAGTCGGCGAGGATGTCGCCCAGCAGCTCGCCGCTTGCGCACCCGAACGAACCACCGTGCAGCGCAGCCCCGGGCGCCGTCCGCACGTCGATCTTCGCACGATCGTACGAGCCCAGCTTGTCGCCGCTGGCGTCGCCGACGACGCCATCGAAGACGTCAAGGGCTGCACGAAGTGCGACGCCACGCGTTTCTTTTCCTATCGCCGGGACGGCCAAAGGAGCGGTCGTCTCCTGGCGGCCATTGTGGCGCGAGCACCCCGAATCCGCCGCGAGCAGACGAGTTAGGCCGTTTGGCCGGCCGGCTGGCGCTTTCGACGATCCCTACGTTTCGCCCGAGGAGGTCGCTATGGGTGCTTCACGCTTTTTTGGGGCCGCTTTGCTATTGGCGCT
>Ga0137375_10000685_pt1 | contig 37572 bp, 28 predicted proteins | sample SagtaG_24_FD_104936 | JGI IMG/M metagenome (GOLD analysis project Ga0137375, IMG submission 104936) | Vadose zone soil microbial communities from Sagehorn Ranch, Mendocino, California, USA - Sage1_R_113_16 metaG | ecosystem: Environmental > Terrestrial > Soil > Vadose zone | place: USA... | reverse complement strand
TCCGCGGGCGCCATTTCAGGCCTCCGCTTTCTGCCCGCAGTAGGGGCAATCCTTGCCGTCGACCGTCTGGCAGCCCACGAACTCGAGCAGGACCTTGTTGCCCTTGTACCGCAGCTCCTTGTGAATGCCGATCTCGGAGGTGTAGTAGCCGTGGATGGTCGCCTGCTTGGTGTTGGCGAAGAACGTCTCGAGCTGTGACTTCCGGCTGCCCCGATGGCGTCCTACCTCGCCCAGCAGCGTGTCGACCTGCGGCGGCAGCGGCTTGGGCTCCTCGTTGCGCGGCACCTGCAGGGCCGGATCCGCGACGGACTTGGCCGTCTCGTACTTGCTGATGTCGCTGAGCAGCGCGTCCGTCTGCGCGGGGTCCAGCTTCGCGAACCCCCGGCCGAAGCGCTTGCTCGACTCCGCGTCGAGCGCGGCCAGCCCGGCCAGCCAGTCCTTACGCAGTCCCTCATCCGCTTCCGCTAGCAGCAGGTCCATGTAGTCGGCGACGCGCGCGTCCTTCGCCCCCGGCGAGCGCGCGTCGGTCGGGATGATGGCTTCGACGAGGTGCTCGACGGTCACGTACTGCGCGGGCGTCAGGACCTTCAGGACCGGGGCGGCGTTCGCCTTCTGCGCCTCCGCGAACGCGGCGAGCCCCTCGTCGGAGAGCCAGGGCAGGAGCGTGGCGGCGCCCGCGGTGGCGCCGAGCGCCTTCAGCGCGTTGCGACGGGTGACGAGCGGAGCGGACATGAGTCACCTCCGGAGCGTGCGTGGGGTCACAGTCTACAGCGGCTCACGAACATGGGAACCGTCCCACTCGTAAGAAAGCGGCATGCACGCGGTTCCTGGAACCACACCTCGCCGGCCGCAGGCCCACCGAGTCACGCGCGAGGCATGGGGCTCCGGGTTCGGGGTCGAGCTGGACCTCTCCCGCCAGGTCCTATGGCTCTCGCTGCCGCCGCAGCGCGCGGGCGAGAGCGACGACGAGGCGCTGGCGCCCTGCGCCGCGCGCACTGTCTCCGGATTCACGTCGGCCTCCACGCTGTTCGTGAAGGCCAGGCTCTTCGACGAGGGCGTGTACGCCGCGGTCGAGCTGGCCGCGCAGCAGGGCGCCGGAACCTTCACCGGGAAGGCGAACCTCCTGGCCGCCCTCATCGGCGAGGCGCCCCAGATCGCGGCCGCGGCCTCGCTCGGCGGCCTGCCCGTCGCCGTCGACTCGGATGCCCGTCGCGTGCGCGAGGCGTTCCTCGCCCGATCGCTCGCCAAGCCGATGGGCTTCTATGCCTGGAGCGATCCCCTGCGCCGCCTCTTCCACCAGGATCGGCTGCTGCAAGACGAGCTGGCCGTGCCCACGGCCCGGGCGCTCGCGGCGAGGCTGAGCGCGGATCCGCCCGCCGCCGCCGCCTACGCCGCCTGTCTCGATCTGGTCGCCCGTCTCACGAACAAGCTCGACGCGGACAAGCCGGATCTGCGCGCGCCGGACGGCCGATACTTCCTGCCCCCGTCGCGTGCGCACGGGACCGATCTCGTCAGCCGCCTGTACGCGCACCGCCCGCCTCCCGATGCGTTCAGCCTCGTCGACGAGATGGTGCGGCGCATCCGCGCCGGCCTGCTCGCCCTTCACCCCAGCGGACGTTCCGGCTGGTACGAGTGGCAGACCTGGGCCCTGGAGCCGCTGCTCGCGCCGGACAAGACCCCGGAGGCGGCTCGCCTTCGCATGAACGACGGCTACCGCCGGCAGTTCGAGGAGATGTTCAAGCCGGCGACGGCGGTGGCGCGGGAGGCCAACCTGCGGCCGCTCGGCCTGGTGACGCCGACCATGCCGGCGCTCCGCGTGCGCCCCAACCTCAGCGTGGAACCGATGCTCACGTACTACCAGCGCCGCGCCGCCGGCTACGACTTCGTGCGCGGCGTGCTGGAGTCGAGCTTCGGTGCCGAGGGGCTCCGGTCGATGCGCCGGATCACCGCCTCGGGGGCATCCGACGCGACCCTGGGCGACGAGCTGATGCAGACGGCTTCGCTCTTCCGAGGCGCCGCCGCCGTCGCCGCCGAAGAGATCGGCCTGGCGCGGGCCGAGGAATCGACGGCCCGGCAGTTCCGCTCCTGGGCGAAGGCGCCGGACCCGGAGCTGGCCGCGGACATCCGCACGATGGTCCCCGTCTTCCACGACCGCCAGCGCGACAAGACGAAGGTGTGGGCCGTCCTCGGCTGGTCCACGCGCAACCTGGAGGTCGAGTTCGCGACTCCACCCGCGGCGCTCGTCCTGCAGGGCAACGTGCGGCTCGACTTCGTGCCCGAGACCCGTCCTATCACCTATCCCGTGCTGGCCGAGGCCTACGTCTCCCGCCTGATGGACGGCGACGAGTTCCGGGCCCACTGCGATCAGTACCGCACGCGCGTGGAGATCCTCCGCCACCTCTAGCGCGCCGCCTTCCGCCCTCCTTGCCGCGTGGCCGGCCGTCCGCCTGGCCTAGAATGAGCCACTCGACAAGGAGGCGATCCATGAGCCTCACCCGGCGCGACAGCCTGCGTGTCCTCGGCAGCGGCGTGGCCGCGGCCGCCCTCTGGCCGCGTGAGCGCCTGCTCGCGTATGCGGCCGGCAAGGGCGTGAAGTTCAAGGTCGGTGTCACGGACTGGAACCTCAAGCAGGAGGGCAAGCCGGAGGCGGTGGAGCTCGCGAAGAGGATCGGCTTCGACGGCGTCCAGATCAGCATCGGCAAGGGCACCGATCGCCTGCCCCTCGCCGATCCCGCGCTGCAGCAGACCTACCTCGCGGAATCGAAGCGGGTCGGCCTGCCCCTCGCCTCCCTCTGCCTCGAAGTCCTCCACCGCAACTACCTGAAATCGGATCCGCTCGGCCAGCAATGGGTCGCGGACGCGATCCCCATCGCCCGGGCCATGGGGGTCGAGGTCATCCTGCTCCCGTTCTTCGGCAAGGGCGCGCTGGAGACGCCGGCGGAGATGGACCACGTCGGCGACGCGCTGCGCGAGGTCGCGCCCGCGGCGGAGAAGACGGGCGTGATCCTGGGGCTGGAGGACACGATCTCCGCCCGTGACAACGTCCGGATCATGGAGCGCACGAAGTCGCCCGCCGTGCTGACCTACTACGACGTGGGCAACTCCACCAAGGGCGGATTCAACGTGGTCGAGGAGATCCGTTGGCTGGGCGCCGACCGCATCTGCGAGGTCCACCTCAAGGACAACCCGAACTACCTCGGCCAGGGCAAGATCGATTTCCCGGCGGTGGTGGACGCCCTGGCGGACATCGGGTTCGCGCAGTGGGCGGAGCTGGAGACGGATTGCCCGTCCGGCTCCGTCGAGAAGGACATGGCCACGAACCTCGCCTACATCCGAGGCGTCATGGCCAAGCGGTCGGCCGCCTGAACGAAATCGCCGCCATCGTGCTCGCCGCCGGCTCGTCCACGCGGATGGGCCGGAACAAGCTGCTCCTGGAGATCGAGGGCGAGACGCTGGTGCGGCGCGTCGTGCGGGCCGCCGGCGGAGCCGGCGTCGACCGCGTGCTCGTGGTCCTCGGCCACGACGAGGCGCGGATCCGGGCCGAGCTCGAGGGCCTGCGCTGCGAGACGGTCGTGAACCCGGATCACGCCCGCGGTGCAGGCACGTCCCTGCACACGGGCGTGCGGCACGTCGCCGCGGAGGCGAGCGCGGTGGTGATCGTGCTCGCGGACATGCCGTTCGTGACCGCGGCCATGATCGCGGGCCTCGTCGATCGCTATCGGGCCACCCTCGCACCGGTGGTGTTCTCGCGCTACGGCGAAATCCAGGCGCCGCCGACCCTGTACAACCGCGCGCTGTTCGAGGAGCTGCTCGCGATCGAGAACGACCGCGGCGGCAAGCAGGTCGTCCTCCGTCATGATCGGGACGCCGAAGCCGTGGACTGGCCGGAGAGCGCCCTCCACGACATCGACTCGCCGGCCGACTACGACCGGATCGCGCGGTCGTGACGCTGACGCGTGTCCTGGCCGGCCTGGCGCTGCTCGCGGCGGCGATTGGCGGCGCCCTCGTCGCGGCGCAGCCGCGCGGCCCGGTCGGCGAGCGCTCGTTCAAGCCCTACCTGATCGTGCTGCTCGTGGCCGCGCCGCTCGGCGCGCTGGCCGCCGGCCTCGCGACGGGCGGAGTCCGCCACGTGCGGTCGAGCGAGCGCGAGAACCCCGCCCCCGTGGAGGACGAGAGCGGGTGGTTCGTCGTTCCTCCATTCCGCGCGTACCGCGCCCTGCGCAATGCGGCCGCGGCCGCGCTCGCCGTGTTCACCCTGGCCGGCGGAATCGCGTTCGTCGACCACTTCGGGCGGCCCGGCTCGTCGGACGCGACGGCGGTGCTTGCCCTGCTCGCCTGGATGGCGCTGCTCGCGCGACTCGCCTGGGCGGTCGTGAAGCGCACCTGGGTGGGCCGGCGGCTGGAGGACGGCCGGCTGGCGATCCGGCCCTCCTACCCGGTCGCGGGCGGTACCCTCCAAGTCCGGTTCGACCAGGCGGTCCGGACCGACCTCTGGGTGCGCGCCGTGGATCTGACGCTCGTCGTCGAGCGTCTCACCGTCCGGACCGCGCACGGCCGCACACGGACGAGGAAGGCAGAGATCGCGCGACGGCGGTTGCGCTTGACCGTCGACGCGCGCATGTGGCCCACCGCGCCCCTGCACGTGGAGGGCGCGCTGGAGGTGCCGGCCGAGGCGACCGCGGACGGCGGCTTCCTCTTCTGGCGGATCGACGCGCGCACCCGCATGAGCGGGCCCGACTACGTCACGCGCTTTCCGATCGGCGGTCCCGACGATGAAGACGACGAGAGCGAGGATGAGACGGACTCGTGATCTTCAAGGTCCCTCGACCGCGGCCAGCACGCGCTTCACGAATTCGGGGAGCGCCTTGCCCTCGATCCAGCGCACCACCACCACGAGGTCGTTGACGGGATCGACGTAGATGGCGTTGGTGCCCGCGCCGACATGGACGAACGCCGTGGCCGGCGCCTCCGGCAGGTACTTCCGATCGGTGTTGAGGAAGTAGTTCATGAAGCCGTAGGTGGGCTGCGCGGGCGTGGGCGTGAGGGCCTTGCGGATCCACTCCTCGGACAGGACCTGGCGCTCGTGCCAACGGCCGCGCCGCAGCGTCAGCAAGCCGAAGCGGGCCTGATCGCGCGCGTTGATGAACAGCCCGCCCCCCCAGTGGCCGCCGCCGCTGACGGACTGGACGAGGGCGCCGTCCAGGACGACCCACGAGTCCGCGTAGCCGTACCAGCGCCAGGTCCGGGAGGCGCCGATCGGCTCCATCACGTACTCGGCCAGCACCTGGGGCAGCGGCCGCCGCCAGACGTTGAGGGCGGCCAGCGCGAGCAGGTTCACGCGCGAATCGTTGTACTCGTACACCGTGCCCGGCGCGCGGCGCTCGCGGGCGATGTCCTTCTCGAGGTCCGCCGCCGGCCGGTCCGCCCAGTCCGGCTTGCCCCACAGCGTCCCGGACCAGTCGCTCGTCTGGCGCAGCAGGTGGTCCCACGTGATCGTCCGCCCGTGCGGCGTAGAGAAGAGGTCGAGCAGATGTCCCTCGCGGTCGAGCACCGGCGCCGCGAAGACGGGTGCCACCGGGTCGTCGACGCTGCGGATGAGGGACCGGTCGACGGCCACCCCGACCACGGAGGAGAGGAAGCTCTTGGTGACGCTGTTCGTCACGTCCACGCGGTCGGGCTCGCCCCATTCCGCCACGATGTAGCCATGGCGGACGACGATCCCGGTGGGATCGCCCCGCGGCCTCAAGGGTCCCTTGGCTTCGTTGAAGGGCTCGCGCCCGAACGCCCCCGTGTAGTGCGCGCGCTCGAGGTCGCGTGGCTCCGTCGTCTCGTTCGCCTTCGCGAACGCGATGGCCTCGTCGAGGCGGGCGGGGTCGAGGCCGACCTGGGTGGGGGTGCGGCGCTCCCACTCGCGGCCGGGCCAGTAGGGAGTCGCGGCGGAGCGGATCGGAGCGGGCGCCGCTGCCAGCATCAGGGCCAGACAGAGAAGAGTCATGGGCGCGTATTGTGCCGCACCTCGCCGCTCACGGGCGCCGAGCCTGCTGACACCACGCTGTCAGCAGGGCATTCGTACGGTCAGGTAGCGCGCCCCGGAAGGGACGCCCATGGAAAGGATTCAAGATGCTGCAGAAGACCGTCCCCGCCTGGTTCGAGATCCCGAGCGTCGATCTCGATCGCGCCGTCCGCTTCTACGAGGGGATTCTCGACACCAAGCTCGCGCGTGAAGACATGGGCCCCATGCGCATGGGCGTGTTTCCGCACGAGAAGCCTCTTCCCACCGGGGCCGTCGTCCACGCGCCCGGCTACGCGCCGGCCAGCCAGGGCAGCGTCGTGTACCTGAACGTCGATGACATCCGGCCCGTGCTGGCCCGGGTGCCCGCCGCCGGCGGCGAGGTGGCGCTGCCCCTCACGGCGCTGCCGGACGGCGCGGGCGTGTTCGCGCAGATCCGGGACACCGAGGGCAACCGGGTCGGCCTGTTCTCGGCCCGCTAGCGGTTTGGCGGCACGGGCCGGCTGCGCGAGCATTCCCGCATGCGGCGTGCGGACCGGCTGTTCCTCATCGTCCACACCCTTCGCGGGCGGCGGGCGATCACGGCCCGCCGCCTCGCGGAGACCCTGCGCGTCTCGGCGCGCACCGTCTATCGTGACGTGGCCGACCTCCAGCTCGCGGGCATCCCGATCGAGGGCGAGGCGGGTGTCGGCTACACGCTGCGGCGGGGCAGTGACGTCCCGCCGCTGATGTTCACGCGCGCCGAGCTCGAAGCGCTGGTGGTGGGGGCGCGTTTCACCGAGGCTTTCGCGGGCGAGCGGCTGGCCGCCGCTGCTCGGCACGCCCTGGTGAAGGTCGAGGCCGTCCTTCCGGACGATCTGCGGCGACGGACCGAGCGCTCGCGGGTGCTGGTTCCGGCCGCCCGCCGTGCCGCCGCGCGTGCCGATCTCGACGCGCTGCACGAGGCGATCGAGAGCCGCCACCTCGTGCGCTTCGCCTATGCCCGGCCGGGGGGGGCGGCCAGCCCGCGCGACGTCGAACCGGTGTGCCTCGCGTTCTGGGGTCGGGTCTGGACGCTGGGCGCGTGGTGTCGCATGCGGCAGGACTTCCGGAATTTTCGTCTGGATCGCATGGCCGGCCTGCACGTGCTCGAGGAGACGTACCCGGACGACCCCGCTCGTGGCCTGCGCGCCTTCCTCGCATCCGTCGGCGCGAACCCGGACGCCGAGGTCTGACCCGCCCGCGTTACTTCGTCTTGCGCGACGCCGCCACCTTGTCCGCGTTTTCGGCGCCGAACTTCGCGATCGCGTCCGCGGCCTGGCCGGCCACGCCCTTGTAGGACGAGACCCAGGCTGTCCCCGGCTTGCGCGCGATGAGCAGCCAGTAGGGCGCCTCCACCGAGAAGGCGTGGACGGTCTGCGTGTCCGCGTGCCCCCAGAACGCCTTCTTCGCGCTCCACGAGGCGCCGCTCTTCGCCAGCATCGCCGCATCCAGGCGTCCACCGGGGGCGACGCGGAGCACCAGCTCGGCGGCCGAGTTCTTGGGCACCAGCGGGTTGGGGCTGCTGAGCTCGTCCGTCTCCACCTTCGCCCGTCCGACCACCTGGACCTCCAGGTCCGCATCCGCGGGGCCGGACGCCATCCGCACCGGCTTCTTGCCGAGCGCCTCCGAGACCTCGCGCACCGAATCGTCGAGGTCCTTCTGCTTCAGCCCCGACGAGTAGAACCAGTCGATCTGGGCCTCGACGAAAGCGTCGCGGACCGCGGCGAGCTGGTCCTGCTTGTCCGCCGGCCAGGCCTCGATCTTCTTGCCGTGCTCCTTCTTCCCGGTCTCCAAGAGGTCGAGGTAGGCCTTTCGGGCCGCGTCCTTCTTGTCTTTGAGCTGGGCTTCGCCTTCCTTGCTCGTCGCCTTGGGGCTGCTGCCCGAGACGTGTACGGCCAGCGGCTCCTGGGCGGCACCCAGGCCCGGGAGGGCGAAGGTCAGGCTGACGGCGGCGACGGTGGCAAGGCGATTCATCGCGTCTCCTTTGCGCTCTTGGCCATGACGCGCAAACCGCCTGGAGAATGTCTCACCGCGCGGTGTAATCATTGCCCCGCGGCAACGTCATCCATGTACCTGGGAACACCTGAGGAGGTGCGGTGCAGGGTGCGGCGGTGAGGGAAGCGGCCTCGGACGAACGCGCGGGCCTGGAGCGGGTCTTCGTCGAACACCAGGCGCGGGTCTTCCGGGCCGCCTACCGGATCACGGGCAACGCGCAGGACGCGGAGGACATCCTTCAGACCGTCTTCCTGCGCCTGGCCCGGCAGGCGGAAGGAACGCTCGACGTGGCGAACGCCGCGAGCTACCTCTACCGCGCGGCCATCAACAGCGGCTTCGACCTCCTTCGTGCGCGCCGCGGCCGCCTGAGCGTTCCTCTCGACGAGGCCGCGGGCGCGCCGGGCGCCCTGCCCGGGCCGGACGTGGCCCACGAGGCCGGAGAGATCCGCGACTGGCTGCGCCGGGCCCTGGCCACGCTGCCCCCGCGCACGGCCGAGATCTTCGCCCTCCGTTACCTTGAAGGCCAGGCCAATCGCGACATCGCGCGCCGGCTGGGCATCTCGCGCGTGTCCGTCGCCGTCAGCCTGCATCGCACCCGGCAGCGCCTGCAGGACGAGCTCGGGCAATGGAGGAGAGGCCGGCGATGAGAGACGAGACCAGACGCAAGGAGTCGAGCCTGGACGATGCGATCGCCTCGCTGCGCGACGATGTGCCGGCTCCGGATGTGGCGGAGGAGGCGGCCGCGCACGTGTGGGAGCGGCTCGCCCCGGCGCGGCTGGGCTTCGCGCCCTCCTCGGAGGCGATTGCCGGGTGCGCCGACGTCGTGGCTCTTCTTCCCGCGCATCGCCGTGGAGAGTTGCCCGCCGGCCGCGGGCTGCTGATCGAAGACCACCTTCGCGATTGCGTGGCGTGCCGAGGGGCGTTCCTTCGTCCCGGCCAGCGGCACCTGGCCCTCCTCCCCTGGCGGGCGTCGAGCGGGTCCGCGACCGCGGCGCCGCGCCGCCGGAGACAGTACGCGATGGCGGCGACCGTCGTGCTGGCCGCCCTCGCCTCCGCGTGGGCCGTTCACCAGGCCTTCTTCCGCGTGCCGGCGGGCAGCCGCGCCGCCGTGCAATCGGTCAGCGGCGGTCTCCAGCGCGTCGCCGCCGACACCGCCGTCCGGCTCTCTCCGGGCGCGGAGATCGGTGAGGCCGAGCTCGTGCGCACCGGCGGCGCCTCGCGCGCCGTGCTCCGCCTGGGCGACGGCTCGCTGGTCGAGATGAGCGAGCGCGCCGAGCTGTCGGTCACGGCCCGCGGGCGCGACACCACCATCCATCTCATGCGCGGCCGCATCATCGTCCAGGCCGCGAAGCGGCGAAGCGGACACCTGCGCGTGGCCTCCGGCGACTGCACGGTCAGCGTCACCGGGACCGTCTTCTCCGTGAACAACGGCATCAAGGGCTCGCGCGTCTCCGTCTTCGAGGGCTCGGTGCGCGTGGCCGGCCCGGGCGCGGAGCAGGTGCTCGCACCCGGTGACCAGTGGGCGACGAGCGCGGCCATGGAGGCGGTGCCGCTGCGAGAGGAGATCGCGTGGAGCGCGGACGTCGATCGTCACCTCGCGCTCCTTTCGGAGATGAAGGTCCTCCGTGAGCGGCTGCGGACGCTGCCCACTCCCGGTTTGCGTTACGAGAGCCGGCTCCTGAGCATCCTGCCGGAAGAGGCCGTCCTCTTCGCGTCGGCGCCGAACTACGGGCAGGCCCTCGCCGACGCGCACCGGCTGTTCCGCGAGCGCCTGCAGGAGAGCGCCGTGCTCCGCGACTGGTGGGCCCAGGTCGACCCGGCCCGGCATCATGGGCCGGACCTGGCGACCGTCGTCGAGAAGGTCCGCGGCTTCTCGGACTTCCTGGGCGACGAGATCGTCCTGGCCGCGGTGGACACGGGGGGACCCCAGCGCGTCGTCCCCCTCGTCCTGGCCGAGGTGCGCAAGCCCGGGCTACGCGAGTTCCTGGAGGGCGAGCTGGCGCGCCTCCCCTCTCCGGAAGGGGATCGCCACCCGGTGAGGATCGTGGACGAGGGTGAGGTCCCCGGCCCCGGCGCGGAAGGAGACATCTTCATCCTGCTTCGCCCCGGGCTGATGGCGGTGTCGGTCCGCGGCGCGGACCTGCGCCGGCTGGCCACGCGCCTCGACCGGGCGCCCGCCCGGCCCGGCCTCGAGAGCACGCCTTTCGGCGCCCGGATCGCGGAGGCCTATGCGGACGGCGTGGGACTCCTGTTCGCGGCGGACCTCCAGCGGATCTCCGCCCGGGTGGCGGCGTCGGCGTCCAGCGCGCGCCGCGACGAGACTCTTCACCGCGCCGGGATCGACGGGCTGCGCTACCTCGTGCTCGAGCGGAAGCAGGTCGCGGACGAGACGCACACGCAAGCGGTGCTGGGCTTCGACGGGACGCCGCGTGGGATCGCCTCCTGGCTGGCCGCGCCGGCGCCCATGGGCGCGCTCGACTTCGTCTCGCCCGCGGCCCTGGGCGCGGCTGCGTTCGTGGCCAAGAGCCCGGCTCTCATCTTCGACGATCTCGTGTCCATGGCCGTGCACGCTCCCGGAGGTTCGGGCGACGATCTGGCGTCCCTGGAGTCGAAGCTCGACCTGCACATCCGCGAGGACCTCGCGGAGACGCTGGGGGGCGAGTTCGCGGTCGCGCTGGACGGGCCTCTGCTTCCGACGCCGGCCTGGAAGCTGGTGGTCGAGGTGGCCGATCCCGCGCGGCTGCAGTCCTCGCTGGAGGTCCTCGTGCGCCGCGCCAACGAAGAGGCCACGCGCGCCGGACGGCCCGCGCTGGTCCTGGAGTCCGAGGACGTGGGCGGACAGGCGTACCATGTCATCCGCGGGGCTCGCCTGCCCGTCGAGCTGCACTACGCGCTCGTGGAGGGATATCTGGTGGCCGCACCCTCACGGGCGCTCGTGATGCGTGCCTTGCAGACGCGCGCGTCGGGAGACACGCTGGCCCGCTCCGCGTCGTTCCGCGCGCTCTTCCCGCCCGACCGCGACGTCAACGTCTCCGGCCTCGTCTACCAGAACCTGGGACCGATCGTGCGCTCGCTGCTCGACGCCCCCGGCGCGGGCTCCCTGAGCGCGGAGCAGCGGCGCTCCTTCGATGCCTTGACGCAGGACACGCGGCCCACCGTCCTCTGTGCCTACGGGGAGCCGAGCGCGGTGCGGGTGGCGGGACTGGGTGGCGTGTTCGACCTCGACACCACGGACCTCGCGCTGCCGATGCTGATCGAGCGCCTCCGGGGCACGTCTCGGCGCCAACAGGCCGACTCTGCCCCTCACCCGCACGTCCTCGGGCCGGAGCTCCACCGCCGAACCGATCCGTTCGCGATTCCGTAGAAAGGAGCAATGCCGCCCGTCATCGAGCTGGACCGGCTGGTCGTGCGCCTCGGCGGGCGCACGATCCTCGACGGATTGAGCGGCGCTGTGGCCGGCCGCGCCATCGGCCTGCTCGGCCCCAATGGGGCGGGGAAGTCGACCCTCATCAACACGCTGCTCGGATTCCACCCGGCGGCCTCGGGCGCCGTGCGTGTCTTCGGGGCCGATGTGCGCGAGAGCAAGGCGCTGCGCCGGCTCATCGGATACATGCCGGAGAACGACGCGTTCATCTCCCACATGACGGGCGTGCGCTTCGTCCGTTACATGGCGGAGCTGGCCGGCCTCCCCTCGGAGGCGGCCCTGGAGCGCGCGCACGAGGCCTTCTTCTACGTGGGGATGGGCGAGGCGCGCTACCGCAAGCTGGGCACGTATTCGCTGGGCATGAAACAGCTGGCCAAGCTGGCCCAGGCCATCGCGCACGGGCCGCGCCTGCTCCTGCTCGACGAGCCCACCAACGGCCTCGACCCGCCGGCGCGGCAGCGGATGATCCGTCTCATCCGCGAGATCCGCGACGCGGGCCAGATGCACATCCTCATCTCGTCGCACCTGCTGCGCGACGTCGAGGAGACGTGCGAGGAGGTCGTCATCCTCAAGCAAGGCCGGATCGCCGCCCACTGCGACCTGGAGTCGGAGCGGCGCTCCAACCGCAAGTTCGTGGAGCTGGAGACGGTCGGGGCCGCGACGTCCTTCACCGACGCCGTGCAGGGCCTGGGGGCGGAGTGCGCGTTCTACCCCAACGGCCACGGCATCGCCCGGGTCAAGGTGGTGCTGCCGGACGAGGTCGAGATGCGCGAGCTGTTCCGCCTCGCCGCCGAGCACGACGTGCAGATCCGCCGCATGAACTACCGGCGCGATTCCCTGGAGGACATCTTCCTGGCCGCCATGAAAGAAGAGGGAGGCGAGCGTGGCCGTCCATAAGCGGGCCTACCGGCCGTACGAGGGCGCGCTGACCTCCGAGCGCTGGCGCTTCCTGGTCCTGCCGCGCTACGGCCTTTTGGAGCTGTTCGAATCGCGCCTGCTCACCGTGTTCTACGTCCTGTGCTTCGGGCCCATCCTCATCGCGGCCTCGGCGATCTACATCGCCTACAGTCCGGCCGCGCGCGCCCTGCTCGAGATCTCGTCCGCTTCCGACTTCGTGCGCAAGCCGGATTTCTTCTTCGCGACGCTCACCCTCCAAGGCGGGCTCGCCTTCCTGCTCACGGCCTGGGTGGCGCCGGCGCTGGTCTCTCCCGACCTCGTCAACGGAGCCTTGCCCCTGTATCTCTCGCGTCCCTTCACGCGCGCCGAATACGTGCTCGGCAAGGCCACGGTGCTGCTGACCCTGCTCTCCGCCATCACCTGGGTACCGGGGCTCGTCCTCTTCGCGCTGGAGGCGGGGCTGGCCGACGGCTGGGGGACGCAGAACATCCGGATCGCAGTCGCGGTGTTTGCGGGATCGTGGGTGTGGATCCTCGTGCTCACCCTGCTCGGCCTCGCCCTCTCCGCCTGGATCCGATGGAGGATCGTGGCCAGCGGTGCGCTCGCCGGCGTCTTCTTCATGGGCGCGGCCTTCGGCGAAATGTGGCGGGAGGTGCTGAACGAGCCGTGGGGACGCCTGGCGAACCTCTACTACCTGGTGGGGCTCGTGTGGCGGAGCTTGTTCGGCATGTTCGCTCAACGCTCGATGGCCCAGGAGATGTTCAACGACGGACCCGGCCGCGACCTGCCCACCTGGGCGGCCTGGGCGGGGCTGGCCGCGGCGGCCGCGCTGTCTGTGTGGTTCCTCGAGCGGCGGCTGCGCGGGCGCGAGGTGGTGTCGTGAGCGCGGACCGTCGGATCGTCTTCGAGGACGTCTCGAAGTTCTACGGCGAGGTCCTCGGCGTCAACCGCGTGACCTTGTCGCTGCCGCCGGGGATCACCAGCCTCGTGGGGCCCAACGGCTCCGGCAAGACGACGCTCATGAACCTCCTGACCGGGCTGATCCGCCCGACGCGGGGACGCCTCACCGTGCTGGGACTGCACCCCGACGATACCGTCGCCCTCGGCCGGCGCGTCGGCTACTGCACCCAGTTCGACTCCTTCCCGCGCGGAGTCACCGGCCGCACGTTCATCCGCGGATGGCTGGGCCTGCACGGCCTGGCCGCGGGTGAGGCGGACCGACTGACGGACGAGGCCCTCGGCCGCGTCGGCATGCTGGATGCCGCCGATCGCAAGATCGGCGCCTACAGCAAGGGGATGAGGCAGCGGATCCGCCTGGCCCTGGCCTTGAGCCACCGGCCCGAGGTGCTGGTCCTGGACGAGCCGCTCAACGGCCTCGATCCCATGGCCCGTGCCGAATGCCTGGCTCTGTTCCAGGGGCTCGCCCGCGAGGGACTGCACGTGGTGATCTCGAGCCACATCCTCCACGAGGTGGACCGCGTGTCCGACCACGTGGTCCTGCTCAGCCACGGCTACGTGGTGGCCGAAGGGCAGATCCACGACGTCCGCACCGAGGTCACCGATCATCCGATGCAGATGCTGGTCCGCTGCAACCGCCCGCACGCGCTGGCCGCGGGCCTGTTCGCCGCCGATCACGTGGTCGAGGTGCGGATCCATCCCGACGGCAAGGGCCTGCTCGTGCGCACCCGCGATGCCGCGGCCTTCCATCGCCAGCTCAACCGGATCGTGCTCGAGAGCGAGATCGAGCTGGAAGCGGTCTCACCCGCGGACGACGACGTGGGGGCGGTCTACCAGTACCTGATCGGCTCGGATACGGAGGCGGTGTGAACGCGATGGGCCAGGCCTGGGCGGTGACGCGGATGGAGCTGCGCCGCGGTGTCTCCTGGCGCAGCTTCTGGGTGATCGCCATGGCCTTCGCGCCCGTGGTCATCATCGCCGCGCACGCGCTCGAGGACCACAGTCACCGCCTCGAGGACCATACGCTCATCATCAACGGCATCTTGCAGATCTACTACGTCCGCTGCGGCATCTTCTTCGGCTGCCTCGGCATTTTCCTCCGCCTCGTGCGTGGGGAGGTCGCGGAGCGGACGCTTCACTACCTGTTCCTGGCCCCCGTGCGCCGGGAGGCCCTCGTGATCGGCAAGTTCCTCGCGGGAGCGCTCACGACGGTCCTCGTGTTCGGGACGGGGGTGCTCGCGTCCTTCCTCCTCATGTACGGACACTTCGGCGAGGGGCGGGCGTTCCTGGCCCAGGGGCCCGGCCTCGCTCACCTGCGCCTCGACCTGCTGGTGGTCGTGCTGGCCTGCCTGGGCTACGGCGCCGTGTTCCTGGCCTTCAGCCTGCTCTTCAAGAACCCGGTCGTCCCCGCCGTCGCCCTCGTGTTCTGGGAAGGCGTCAACGGCGCACTGCCCCCCTGGCTCAAGCACGTCAGCGTGACGTTCTATCTCAAGCCGCTCTTCCCGGTGGAGCTGCCGATGAAGGGGATCTTGAGCCTCTTCACGGTGGTGGCGGAGCCGACGCCGGTCTGGCTGGCGGTGTCCGGTCTCTTCGCCTTCACCTTTCTGGTGGTCGCGCTGGCGTGCTGGCGGATGAGAGGGATCGAGGTCTCGTACAGCTCGGACTGAGCCGCCCTCAATAGACGAGGACGCCGAACCCCCAGCACAGCAGCGCGTTCGCGGTGGCCATCGTGAAGTCGTCCGTCCCGCGCGGCGAGAACAGCTCCAGCAGCGTGTTCGAGAGCGAGACGACCACGGCCAGGATGGCCCAGCTCATCGGCAGGTGCCGGCTGAAGACCACGGCCAGGCAGACGGCGAGGGAGGCGACGAAGCCCGCCACCGTCCCTGCCACCGACTTGCGGTTGACCTCGCCCATGCCCCAGACCCGCAGCTTCTGCTTGCCGATGAGCGAGCCCACGATCTCGGAGGAGGCGTCGGCGGCCAGGTAGGACGGCCAGATGAAGGCGAACAATGGCGCGAAGGTCTCGTGCGGGAAATGGACGGCCAGCCGCACCGAGAGCGGGACGAAGATGAATTTGAACGTGCCCCACAGGGTCGAGATGAGCAGGCAGTTGGCGCGGCCAAGGACGCCGTCCATGATGCGCGACTGCGCGCCATAGACCACGCGTCCGAAGAACCCGTCCGAATAGTAGAAGGCCAGGAACAGCCAGCTCAGGGCCATGGCGTCGAACAGGCTGTCCGCGGCGCCGAACTGGAGGTACTGCGGCTTTGGGTCCACGGACACGCGTCCGTAGATATAGAGGAAGCCCATGATCCCGAGGGTCAGGAAGCGGCCGCGCCGGCCGACCATGTCCGTGATGCGGATGCGGCGCTCGGAGTAGCGGCTCAGGTACGCCGAGAGGTCGAACGGACGGTTCATGCGCGAGGTGAACACCTCGCGGACCTCGTCCTTCGACATGCCCACGAACCGGCGGAGGAGCAGGGCGCGGATGCCCCACCAGATCAAGCCCCAGATCACGCTGACGACGAGGAAGCCGAAGAAAACGTTGAGGATCGCCTGCTTGTCGATGCGGTACTTGCCGAAGAACGGCGCGCGCTCGGGGCCGAGCACCATCACCACGGCCCAGAAGAGAGTGATCCCGCACGTGTAGAGCAGCGATCCCTGGAAGACCCGGCGCGCGGTGCGGAGATGATGCTCGGCCGGGCCGGGAGGGACGACGGTCGCCTCGGCGATGGGCTCGGCGCTCATGGCGCGCGATCGTACCCCAGGCCCCGACCCGCGCCTACTTGACCGAGGGGGCGCGCGGCACGGAGCTGAGGGGCGGCAGGTCCGCGAAGAGTTGCGCCATCTCCACGAACTGCCGCAGCTCGTCGAGGGTGATGCGCTGGTCGACGGTGGCCAGCACCAGGCCGTGGCGCAGCATCCGCGCGTGGTAGCTGCGCCGGTGGGGGCCGAGGTCCGCGAAGTCGACGGGCACCTCCTCCGGCGCCGTGGCCGCCTTCACGAGGTCGTTCGCGGGCACGAACGCGGTACCGAGCCATGACAGGATGCGGTCGCGTGCCTGCACGTTGGCGGCGCGGATGAAATGGCTGGCCAGCCGGATCTCCTGCCGGGCAGCGGCGGCGGGGGTGCCGCCGGGGATGCCCACGACCATGCTCTCCGGTATGGGCTGTCCCTGGGCGTCCAGGAGACGCGCCGTCGCCCAGACCCGGAGCACGTCGTCGGGTCCGACGCCGGCGGGCAGATCGATCGCGCATTCGTCGGCTTCCAGCAGATGGCGCTCGCCGGCGGGCACGCAGGCGCCCGGCTCCTCGCGCCCGCCCTGGCTGAAGTTCCGGATGCGGACGTCCCACTGGACCGTCTCCGGCACCGGCGCGCCCGCGGCGACGAGGAGCCTCCGGAAGCCGTCACCGTCGCCCTTGGCGACCGCGTTCTCCAGCCGCTCGCCGCGCGGCCCGTCGTAGTGGGGGCGAACGGAAAGGCGGAACCGGCGGGCGGACTGCAGAACGATGTCGGAGGCGTTCTCCTTCTGGTGTGCGGCCCGGGCCAGGACCGGCTGATGCTGCGTCTCTTCCGTGGCCGCCCGGAGCAGGTCCGCGAGCACGGTCTCCGACATCGTGGTGGAGCGCTCGACCTGCTCCTCGCGCGCCAGAATGAGGACGGCGACGTGCAGCGTGTCGAGCGCGCCGTCCGCCGCCGGCGCGGTGCACGTCGCACAGGGAAGATCGGGGGACGGTGACGTGGCCGGCCCGAGGAGCGGGGGCGGCACCACCTCGAACGTATTGAACCCCTCGCCCTCCTGGTGCCGGTAGCCGATGACGTCATGAAGGCGGAGGTAGCCCTGGAGCGACCCTCCGTCCGGCCGGACGCACACGTCGTCGGGCGCGATGTCGAGAGTGGAGAACGCGAGCTCGAGCCGCTCGGAGGCCGCGCCCAGGCCGAGGTGCACGCGCACGCGGCCGACTTCGGTCCCGCCCTGGGTGAACGCGTACGTCATGTCGGCGGCGGCCACCGGGGGCGTGACCCCTCGCACGTTCGCGTCGAGCATCTGCTCGACCGTGAAGTCGACGGGGGCTGCGGCCTCCCTCGCCGCCTCGAAGGCGACGCGGAACTCGCCCTGCATGCTGGGGGCGGCCCAGGGATGCCACCGCTTCGGCTCCGGCGTGTCCGCCCACTGGTACTGGCGGTGGTCGCGGAACCGCTGCGAGGCATCCTGGAGCGCGAGCAGCTTCAGGCGCTCGCCGTCCCGCCACCAGATGCGCTCCGCGGGGTGGATCTCCGGCCGGTACCCATGGCCGCCGTCCCCGACCCACGGCCCGAAGGTGCAGATCGTCTGGCCGCGCCGGCAGGCGCTGAGCCATCCCCCGGCCGCGTTGGCCTTGAGGAGCCGGGTCTGGGGCGTGATCTCGGCCTCGAAGCAGGGCGTCCCGGAGCACGACACCAGATCGCTCTCGTGCCCGCGCTCCATGAGCCGCCGCGCGAGCTTGAACCGCTCGTCGAAGATGGAGCGGGCGGCGGGGATGAGGATGACGTTCCAGTCGTGCTCGGGGATCTCGGGGAGGAAGCGCAGGATCTCCCGCTGCCGGTTGGGCTCGAAGGTACCGAAGATCCCGAGGGCGCCGCAGATCGTCGTCTTGAAGTCGTCGAAGGGCGCCCAGTCGTGGAAGCCGTCCGTGGCCGCGGTCAGGCCGACCCAATCGTTGCCGGAGCGCCCGCGCGCCTGGACCCGCATCTGCTCCCGCGCCACGAACTGCCATTCGCCCAGCTGCCGCGCGTCGCAGGTCCCGATCTCCGTGGCCGCGCGTCCAGTGGCCTTCGGCGCGGCGGCGTGAGCGTCCCCCGCCGGAGGAGGTCCCGCGAGCGCGGCCCAGGCGCAGAGGCCGGCCACGGCGGCGCGGCCCGCCCGGCGCGCGCTCACGGGAACAGCCCCGGATAGCGGATCGCGACTCCGACCACGGCCTGCCGGTAGTCCCCCCCGAAGCGGTACGCGCCGGAGAGGCGCCACATGGTCACGCCGCCGATCGAAGTCCCGATGCTCACGAGGTTGCGCGCGCCCGCGGCCGGGAACAGCCCCTGCTGGACGGGGTCGGCGCCCTCGTAGACGAACGAGCCCGCGGGTTGATGGAGGAACCCCGCGCGAAACTGCAGGCGGTTGGGACGTCCGGCCCCGTGGCTGGCCCAGCGTCCGAGCACGGGGATCGTCAGCTCGCCGCCCGCCCGCCATTCGAAGCCGCTCTTCATCCGGTAATCGCTCGCGGCGAACGGCAGGCCGGACGCGGGCGAAGGCTCGATCTTTCCGAGGAAGACGCGATCGAGCTGCGCGGAGAGCAGGAACGACTGCGCGCGCCGCAGCTCCGGCTGCCAGGCGATGCCGCTCGAGAGGACCGACGGCGAGCGCACGCCGAAGGTGGTCCCTTCGTCGAGCACCCGGCTCGTCGAGGGGTCGATGGCGGTGCGGCGGCCGCGCCAGCGGCGCCCCAGGCGGAAGGCGAGCCCGTACGAGAGCTCGCGCGCCTTCACCAGCGCTCCCACCGTGCCCGCCACGCGGGTGTCGCCGTTCGAGTTGAAGCGCACCACGGTGTCGAGGCGGCCGCCGGTCACGCGCGTGTAGTCGCCTTCGTTGATGTAGAAGCGGTAGGCGGTGACGCTCAGGCCGATGTTGACGAAGGGAGAGACGCGCACGCCCAGACCGATCCCCGGCCCGTTGACGGAGGTCTTCAGGCTGCCTCTCTCGCGGCCGTCGTCGAAATCGATGCGAGAGGCGGAGCGGAGGTCGACGAAGTGGTAGCTGAGCCCGACCCGCGAGCCGATGCGCAGGGCGAGCGACGCGGGCGTCGTCCCCTTGGTGAGGTTGTGGATGCGATCCCCGTTGGGCAGGGTCGCGTCGTTCGCGGTCTTCAACCCGAGCTGCAGCTCGCCCGCCCGCGGGATCGTGGCCAGGCCGGCGGGATTGAAGGCCGCGGCCGCGCCGTCGTCCGCGAGTCCGGTGACGGCGCCGGCGAGGCCGAAGGCTCGCGCGGCCGTGACGTCCTCCGTCCAGCGCCAGGAACGGAAGATCGGATCGATCGTCTGCGCGCACACCGGATGGGCGCCGGCCCAGGCGAGAGCGATGACGAGACACGAAACGCCGCCGCGAATGGCCGGCGGCGAAGGACGACGAATCGGGTGCCTCCTTTTCTCGGATCGCCACCAGCCTAGGACGAATAACGACGATCAGTCAAGCGCAAAGCGTATATGCACGGCCCAACATCATGTGACGTAAATCGCTCCCTTCCGCTCGGAATCCGCGCAGACTCTGGCCGCGATTCCGGGTTCCAGGCCCCCCCCGGCGAAGCTCCAAGAGAGCGAGGCTCGACATGCGGAAAGTGCTCCTGGGCATCGTCGCCCTGTTGGTCGCGGGCGAGTTGCTGGCCGCCGCGACGCTCTCGCGACGCGCGGGACGGAAAGTCCGGGTCAGCGATCCGGGCCTGGCGCGCGAGCTGATCACGACCGGCGCGACGCTGATCGCCGATTACGGCGCCTTCCAGCTTCTCGAGGCCGATCCCGCGCGGGTGGCGCCCCTGATCCAGGCCGGCCGCGCGGAGGCACGCGACGAGGAGGACCTCGTCCTGTTGAACACGCGCGCGCTCGACACGCGGAGCGACGAGGCGCAGGCCCGCAACGCGGCCCGCGCGCCGGTCGAGACGTTTGCCGGGCGGCGCCTTCACCTCGTGCAGTTCGCGGGACCGGTCAAGCCCGAGTGGTACGCGGCTCTCGCCGGCACCGGCGCCGAGATCGTGACCTACATCCCGCACAACACGTATCTCGTCTACGGCGACGAGGAAAGCCTCGGACGCGTCCGCGCCCTGGGCCAATTCGTCCAGTGGGAAGGGCCCTACACCTCCGACGACCGGATCCATCCGCTGGCACGGCCCGCGGGCGGGGCGGGGCGGACGAGCGTGGTGGGCGGAGACCTCTACGCCGTTCAGCTCGTGGCCGATCCGGCGACGAACGAAGCCACTTCGAAGTTCCTCGACACGATCCGGCTCGGCAGCGTCCGCGGCCGCTTCCGGGTCCTCCAGTACGAGAACGTCATCGTGCGCCTCGACCCCGCGCAGATCACCACCCTCGCCGAGCGTCCCGACGTCGTCTCGATCCAGCCCTACGTGGTCCCCCTGATGCGGGACGAGAAACAGGGGCAGATCGTGGCCGGCGCTCTCTCCGGCGGGTCGCCCACCGGTCCGGGCTACCTGTCGTTCCTGGCCTCGAAGGGCTTCACGCAGGCCCAGTTCACCGCTTCCGGCTTCGCGGTGGACGTCTCGGACAGCGGGATCGACGACGGCACGACCGCCCCGAACCATTTCGGCCTGTACGCAAACGGCATCCTGGGCGGGGTCAGCCGCGTCATCTACAACCGGCTCGAAGGCTTTCCGCTCGGCGGCGGCGTGATCCAGGGCTGCGACGGGCACGGCACGATCAACGCCCACATCATCGCCGGCTTCAGCGACCTCACCGGTTTCCCCTTCGAGGACGCCGACGGCTACAAGTACGGCCTCGGCATCGCACCCTTCGTGCGGGTGGGGTCGTCCGTCATCTTCGATCCGAGCTACACGTTCCCGAACTTCCCGGACCTCCAGTCGCGCGCGTACCGCGACGGCGCCCGCATCAGCTCGAACAGCTGGGGGTCGGCGGTCAACGGGGCCTACACCGTGGACTCGCAGGCCTACGACGCGCTCGTGCGCGACGCGCAGCCGTCCGGCTCCGCGGTCCCGGTGGCGGGCAACCAGGAGATGGTCATCGTCTTCGCGGCCGGCAACGATGGTCCGGCCGCCGGCAGCCTCGGCGCGCCCGGCACCGCCAAGAACGTCATCACCGCCGGCGCCAGCGAGAACGTGCGCGCCATCGGCGGCGCCGACCAGTGCGGCCTGGACGACCTGGGCGCGGACGCGGCGGGCGACATCGCGTCCTTCTCGAGTCGCGGCCCCACGACCGACGGGCGCCGCAAGCCCGATCTCGCCGCCCCCGGCACGCACGTCACCGGCGGCGTCTTCCAGTCCGACACGCCGGGACCGACGGGTCAGGCCGCGGCCTGCTTCGACGGCACCGGCGTGTGCGGCGGGCCCGTCACCAGCTTCTTCCCCGACGGCCAACAGTTCTACACCGCGTCCTCCGGGACCAGCCACTCCACGCCCGCGATCGCGGGCGGCGCCGCCCTCGTGCGCCAGTACTTCCTCAATGACGGCCTCGGCGCGCCCAGTCCGGCCATGACCAAGGCGTTCCTCATGGGCTCGGCGCGATACCTCACCGGAGCGGACGCGGGGGACACCCTTCCCTCGAACGCGCAGGGCATGGGGCTCATGGACCTGGGCACGGCCTTCGACGGCGCCGACCGCGTCCTGCGCGACCAGGTGGCGGCGGACATGTTCACCGCGACCGGCCAGACGCGGACCTTCGCGGGCACGGTCGTGGACACGAGCCGCCCCTATCGCGTCACCCTGGCCTGGACGGACGCGCCCGGTTCGACGACGGGCAACGCCTTCCGCAACGACCTCGACCTGACCGTGCGCGTCGGGGGAGTGACCTATCGCGGCAACGTCTTCGCGGGCGGGCTGTCCGTCGCCGGCGGCGCGGCCGACGTGCGCAACAACGTCGAGAGCGTGTTCCTCCCCGCCGGCACCGCCGGCACCTTCGCCGTCACCGTCACCGCCGCCAACATCAACTCCGACGGCGTGCCCGGAGTGGGGGGAGCCCTCGACCAGGACTTCGCGCTCGTCGTCTACAACGGCCTGGAGACGCCGGTGCCCAACGTGGTGGCCGCGGGATCATCGCTCGCGTCCGAGAACTGCGGCGGCGGCAACGGCGCCATCGATCCGGGGGAGACGGCCACCGTCAACCTGTCCCTGTCCAACACGGGGACGGGCGACACGACGAACCTCATCGCCACCCTGCTCTCGTCCGGCGGCGTGACCGCGCCGAGCGGCCCTCAATCCTACGGCACGCTCGTCGCCGGGGGCCCGTCGGTGAGCCGGCCCTTCACCCTCACCGCCGCCGGCACCTGCGGCGGGTCGCTCGTGGCGACCCTCCAGCTCCAGGACGGCGCGACCGATCTGGGGACCGCGAGCTTCACGTTCACGCTGGGCGCGACGGCGCCGGGGGGGAGCGGCACGTTCAGCAACACCGCCACCATCACCATCCCGTCCAGCGGCTCGGGCGCGCCCTACCCCTCGTCGATCAACGTCTCCGGACTCACCGGCTCGGTGCTGAAGGTGACGGCGACCCTCAGCGGGTTCAGCCATCAATTCGCGGACGACGTCGACGTGCTGCTCGTCGGCCCCGCGGGCCAGAAGGTCATGCTGATGTCCGACGCGGGCGGTGGCTCGAACGTGACCAACCTGACCCTGACCTTCGATGATGCCGCCCCGACCGCGATTCCCGACGGCTCGCCCCTCGTCGGCGGCACCTTCCGGCCGGCGAACTACGAAGGGGAGGCCACGGACGTGTTTGCGGCTCCCGCGCCGGGCGGGCCCTACGCCACCGTCCTCGCCGCCTTCAACGGGACCAATCCGAACGGCACGTGGCGCCTCTTCGTGCGCGACGACTTCGCGGGCTTCTCCGGCAGCATCAGCGAGGGATGGCGTCTCAACATCCAGACCGCCGTTCCGGCCTGCTGCGTGGGCGCGGCCGGCATCACGGTGACGCCCACCACGGGCCTGACCACCACCGAGGGCGGCGGCACCGCCACCTTCACGGTGGCCCTCAACTCCGTGCCGACCGCGGACGTGACCATCGGCCTGTCTTCCAGCGATTCGACCGAAGGTTCCGTGTCGCCCGCTTCCCTCGTCTTCACGCCCGCGAATGCCCTCACGCCGCAGACCGTCACCGTCACCGGCGTCGACGACGCGATCGTGGACGGCGACCAGGCCTACACGATCGTGACCGCGCCCGCGGTGAGCGCCGACCCGGCCTACTCCGGCCTGAACCCGCTGGACGTGTCCGTCACCAACACGGATGACGACGTCGTGGCCGTGCCCGCGATCGCGGCGGCCGGAGGCACGCTGCTGGCCGAGGACTGCGGCATCGGGAACGGCGCCATCGACCCCGACGAGACGGTCACCGTGAGCCTGGCCCTCCGGAACACGGGGACCGCGCCCACCGCGAACCTCGTGGCCACCCTCCAGTCCACCGGCGGCGTGACGGCGCCCGACGGGCCGCAGACGTACGGCGTCCTCACCCCGGGCGCGCCCGCGGTCACGCGGCCGTTCTCGTTCACGGCGGCCGGTGCCTGCGGGGGCACGCTGACGGCGACGCTGCAGCTCCAGGACGGCTCGACCGACCTCGGCACGGCCAGCTTCGGCTTCCCCCTGGGCACGATGGGCCCGGGAGGGACGACCAGCTTTGCAAACCCCGCGGCGGTGACCATACCCACCAGCGGCAACGCGACACCCTATCCGGCGTCGATCGCCGTATCCGGCCTCCCGGGCACGGTGACGAAGGTGACGGCCACGCTCACCGGCTTCGGGCACGCGTTCCCCGATGACGTCGACGTGCTGCTCGTCGGTCCCGGTGGCCAGAACCTGCTTCTCTTGTCCGACGCCGGGGGCGGAGGCGCGGTCACCGGCCTCGACCTCACCTTCGACGACGCGGCCGCCTCGGCGCTTCCCGACGGCTCGTTGCTCACGTCGGGGACGTGGAAGCCCAGCGCGTACGAGCCCGGAACGGATGCCTTTTCCCCGCCCGCGCCCGCCGAGCCCTTCGGGACGGCCCTCTCCGTCTTCAATGGGACCGATCCGAACGGCACCTGGAGTCTCTTCGTTCGCGACGATTTCACGGGGATGTCCGGGACGATCGCCGGTGGCTGGAGCCTGACCATCACCACTTCGGCCCCCGTGTGCTGCACGGCGTCGCCCGCCGGAGTGACGGTCGTGCCCACGAGCGGTCTCGTCACCACCGAGGCCGGAGGCACGGCCACGTTCACTGTCGTCCTCACGTCCGTTCCGACCGCCGACGTGACCATCGGCCTCAGCAGCTCGGACCTCACGGAGGGTACGGTGTCTCCGGCCTCGCTCACGTTCACGCCCGCGGATGCCCTCGTCCCGCACACCGTGACCGTGACGGGCGTGGACGACACGACCGTGGACGGGTCCGTGGCGTACACGATCGTCACCGCGCCCGCGGTCAGCGGCGATTCCAGCTATTCCGGCCGCGACGCCGCGGACGTCTCCGTGACCAACACCGACGACGACGTGGCTGGGATCGTGGTCACCCCGACCAGCGGTCTCGTCACCACGGAAGCGGGAGGCACCGCCACCTTCAGCGTGGTCCTGATCTCGGTGCCCACTTCCGACGTGACCATCGGCCTCAGCAGCTCCGACCTCACGGAAGGAACGGTCTCGCCCGCCTCGCTCACGTTCACGGCGGCGGACGCCCTCGTGCCGCACACCGTGACCGTGACGGGCGTGGACGACACGGCGGTCGACGGATCGGTGGCCTACACGGTCGTCACCGCGCCCGCGGTCAGCGGCGATTCCGGCTACGCGGGCCGGAACGCGGACGACGTCTCCGCGACCAACACCGACGACGACGTCGCCGGAATCGTCGTCACCCCGACCAGCGGTCTGGTCACCACGGAAGCCGGAGGCACGGCCAGCTTCACCGTTGCCTTGAGGTCCACGCCGGCCGCCAACGTCACCATCGGTCTCAGCAGCTCCGACCTCACGGAGGGGACGGTCTCCCCGGCCTCGCTCACGTTCACGCCCGCGGACGCCCTGAGCCCGAAGACGGTCACCGTCACCGGGGTGGATGACGTTCTTTCGGATGGCAACGTCGCCTACACCATCGTGACCGCGCCCGCGGTGAGCGCCGATCCTCTCTACACGGGCGCCGACGCCTCCGATGTGTCTGTCACCAACTACGACGACGAGTTGGCGGACCTGATCTTCAAGGACGGCTTCGAGTCGGGCGGCGTGTCGTCCTGGTCCTCCAGCCGCAACGTCGGCGGACGTCTGGCCGTCACCGCCTCGGGGGCCCTCGACGGCTCGTTCGGCCTCTCCGCGAACGTCACCGACACGAATGCGCTCTACGTCCAGGACGACACGCCGGCTGCGGAGCCGCGCTACCGAGCGCGATTCCTGTTCGACCCCAACGGCTTCCTGCCCGGGCCGGGGAACGGGAACACGACGGTGACCTTGTTCGCCGCGTTCCAGGAGACGAGCACGCGCGTCATCACTATCGTCCTGCGCCGTCGCCAGGGACAGTACGCCGTGCAGGCGCAGGCGATCCTCGACGGCGGCACCCAGGTGAGCACGGCCCTCGCCAACGTCACGGACGCTCCACACGCGGTCGAGCTCGATTGGCGGCGCGCCTCGGCCGCGGGCGCGAATGACGGCTCGCTCCAGCTCTGGATCGACGAGGTCGCGGTGGCCGTCCTCGCCGGGCTCGACAACGACACCACCGGCGTCGACATGGCCCGGCTCGGCCCCCAGACCCTGCAGTCGGGGGCCTCCGGTACCCTGTTCTTCGATCGCTTCGAGTCGCGGCGGACGAGCCCGATCGGTCCCTGATCCGACCGCGAAGGCCGGGCTCTCAGTTGACGGCGAGGAAGTCGCGGTCCGGCAAGGCCGGGAACGCGGCATGCGGCTCGCGCTGGTACCAGAAGGCGACGGAGGCGATGTCGTCCTGCAGGGGCAGGTAACGGCCGTCCGCCGTCCAGCCCAGGGCCTGGATGGTCACGCGGAGGTCCTTCTCGAAACGCACCGGATCCATGATGTGCCAGCGGTACAGGCCGAAGCGCTGTTGCGACTTGTAGAGCCCGTCGGGGCGGAGGACCTGGGACAGGCCGGAATAGGGCGTGCTGAACTCGACGTACTGGTGGGTCACCGGGTGCTCGAAGTCGTATGAGCCGTTGAAGTAGTCCTCGGTGCCGGTGCCGGCGATGGTGGGGAACTCCCCGTCGCCGTCGAGGTAGAACTTGATCTCGCCCTCACCCCACCAGCCGGTGTTGTGGACGCCCCATGCCATGTACGTGCCGACGTAGTGGCCCCAGCCCTGCACGCCGTCGAGGATCGTGTAGACCTGCTTTCGGGGAAGCGGGTTCACGCGGCGGAACTGCGCATGGAAGTAGGCCGCATCCTCGGGGACCGGACCGAGCGCGTAGTCGATCTGATAGTAGAGCGTCTCCTCCTTGGGGCCGCGGTTCTCCATCGTCATCTTGAAGCCCTTGCGGAACGGCATCTCCCAGTAGGAGTTGAACGCGCTCCCCGGGTTGACGCACACCGCCAGCGACGAGATCTGCGCGTAACCGCCCCAGCCGGAGGCGAAGAAGTCCCCCACCGGCGACTCGACGGACGGAGTGGCTTCGGCGTCCCAGTAGATGCGGAAGATGAAATGCCGCCAGGGACCGGTCGGGGTCATCCAGATGTGCTGGACCACGCCCTCGCCCTGGATCTCGCCCATGGTGAAGGTCTGGCCGGGCCGGATCCTGACCGATGGCGAGACCTTCCAGCCGCGCCCCAGGTCGCGCGCCGCGTTCGCGCCCGTGCCCTCGGTCGCCATCCCACCCTTGCCCTTCTCGCCCGTGAGGTTCTCCGGGCTGATCGAGCGCGTGCGCGCCTTGGACAGTCGCGACAGGCCGCCCATCCCCAGGGGGCCGAGGATGTCGTCTTCGGCCGGGAGAGGCGACGCCGCAGTGACGACGACGGCGAGCACGGCCAGGGCGGCAAGGGTCGTGACGCGCTTCATGGGACCTCCTGATTTATCATCGGAGTATGTGCCGAAACATCCGTCCCCTTTTCAATTTCGAGCCCCCCGTCACCGAGGCCGAGGTGCGCAACGCCGCGCTGCAGTTCGTCCGCAAGATCTCCGGCGCCACCAAGCCGTCCAAGGCGAACGAGGCGGCGTTCGGGGCCGCCGTCACCGAGGTGACGGCGTCGTGCCAGCGGCTCTTGGCCTCGATGGTGACCACGACCCCCCCGAAGGACCGCGAAGTCGAGGCCCTCAAGGCGAAGGAGCGGTCGCGGAGGAGATTCGCATAGGAAGCAACGGACGATCGATCGCCACGGTTAGCAGATGAGAGGTTGTGTTCAGGTCGGTCTGTCATCAGGAACGACAACGGACACATCAGTGTCCGACTGCAACTCCCCACGGGCTGTCGCCGACCTTGACGCGCGCGGTCACCGTCCGGGTCGCGACGTCGACGATGGAGACGTCGTTGGAAGGTCCGTTGGCGGTGTACAGCGTGCCGCCGTCCGCGGATATCCCGATACCCCACGGCCTCGGTCCCACCTCCATCTCCGCCACCGGCTTGTCCGTCGCGGTGTCGATGGCGACGACCTTGCCTCCGCGGCCGGTGGTCACGTACACGTAGCGGCCGTCCGGCGCGGCCACGATGCCCATGGGCCGCGCGTTCTCGAAGGTGAGCGCGATCGTCTTGAGCGGCGCGTGCCGGCGCGCGTCCACCACCGCCACCGCGTGGCCGTTCTCGCACGTCACGTAGGCGCGCGTGCCGTCGGGAAGGAAGGCCACGGACCGCGGCCGCGGCGGCGTCGAGAACTTGCCGAGCACGGTCGCGCGCGCGGCGTCGATCGCGAACACCATGCCGTCTTCCTCCGACGTCGCGTACACGACGGTGCCGTCCGGCGCCACCTCGACGCCTTCCGGCTCTCCTCCGACCTTCACCGTGGCCACGATGCGCGCGTCCGCGGCGTTCACGACGCTGACGGTGGCGGCATCCTCGTTGGACACGAACAGGCGGGCGCCGTCCCTGCTCACCGCGAGCTGCTCGGGATCCGTGCCGACCGGCATCACGCGCAGGAGGTTGAGCGTGCGCACGTCCACCACGCCGATGCCGTCGGCGGAGCGGTCGGGCGGGGGCAGCGTCTTCTCGTCCACGCCCGGCGGGGCAAAGGGGGATCCGCTGAGCGCGATGTAGAGGACGGCTCCGTCCGGGCTGATGCGCACCCCGCGCGGGCGCTTGCCCAGCGGAACGGTGGCCACGACCGACTTCGACCCCAGGTCGATGACGCTCAGGTCGCCGGAGCGCTCGTTCGTGACGTAGAGGCGGGGGCCGCGCGAGGCGGCGGCGAGCGTCGTGACGGACGCGGCGCTGGGCTCCGGCGACGGCGAGCGCGAGGGGGCGGAGCATGCCACGAGCGCGCCCGCGAGGACGGCCGCGCCCGCCGCCCCCCCTAGGCCAGCGCCTGGCGCGCGTACGCGAAGCACTTCTTCGTCTCTTCGACCGGCGTTCCCGCGCCCTTGTACTCGTACTCGATGAACGCCGGGATCGGCCACTTGTTCTTCTCCACGAGCTGAAGCACTTCGCGGATAGGGGTGTCGCCCTCGCCCCAGGGCGTGTTCTCGCCCTGGTTCTTCTTGCGGTCCTTGATGTGGAGGTTCGTGATGTCGGCGTGGTGCTCGCGCACGTAGGCGACGGCGTCGAAGTTGCCGGCGGTGAAGTGGCCGATGTCCAGGTTGACCTTGAAGTGCCTGGACATCTTCAGGGCGGCGGCGAAGCTCTCCGGGGTGGCGAACTCGTTCGGGTCGTCCACCTTGGAGTGGCCGTGCATGGCCACGATCATCTTGTGCTTCTCCGCGAAGGGCAGCACGCGCTTCGCCACCGGCAGCGTCGTGGAGGCGGTGATGATCTCGGCGCCCAGCGCGCGTGCCATCTCGAAGCCGCGATCGATCTCCTCGTCCGTGAAGCTCGGGTTGAACGAGTAGTTGAAGCCGAAGATCTTGAGGCCGGCGGCGTCGAACTTCTGGCGGATGCCCGCGAAGTGATCGAGGGGCGTGGTCAGGCGCCAGGCCCGGAGGTCCTCGCGCGTCTTCTTCGCCGGCTCGAGCTGCGGCGACCACAGCTCGCATTCACCCAGGCCGCAGGCGGTCATGGCCTGGATGATCACGTCGACCGCGTCGCCGCCCTCCGGCCGCGGCAGGTCCCGGAAGCTGTAGGTCTGCACGCCGAAGCGCACGCCTTTGACCTTCGAGTCGACGGCCGCCATCAGCGTCCGCGGCAACGCCAAGGCGGCCAGGGTGAGCTTTCCGAACTCGCGCCGGCTGTACATGAGGACCTCCGCGGTCGCTACTGCTGCAAGGTGAACGCGAAGAGCTGATCGCCGGCGCCGACCACCACGTACTGCCGGCCGTCGAGCAGGAACGTCTGCGGTCCGTTGGTGGTGTTGTTGCCGAGCCCCGCGTGCCAGAGCGGATTGCCGGTGGCGGCCTCGTAGGCCACGAAGTTGCCTCCGCCGTCGTTTCCGAAGAGGAGCTTGCCCGCGGTGCTGAGGAGCCCCATCGATCCGCCGCCTCCCCCCCAGGCGCTGATGGCCTGCGGGCGGCTCCAGACGATCTTGCCCGTCTTGTAGTCGATGGCCTTCAGCTCCGCGCCCAGGTTGCCGAGGTGGCGCTCGGCCGCGGCCCAGCCCTGCGGGCGGGGATCGGTGTCGGTGAGGTAGAAGATGCTGTACCCGCGCGTGGTGCCGACGTAGAAGAGCCCCGTGTCCGGGTTGAAGCTCGGGGGCGGCCAGTTGGTGGCGCCGTCGGTGGTGGGCGAGACGAGCGTGCCGGGGATGCTCGCCTCCTTGGCCGGGTTCCCGATGGGTTGCCCCTTCGCGTCGATCTCCTTGGTCCAGTTGAGGCTGTCGATGAGGGGCGCGGTGAGGATGTGCTTGCCGTTCGTGCGGTCGAGCAGGAAGAAGTGGCCGTTGCGGTTGGCCTGGGCGACGAGCTTGCGCGGCTTGCCGTCGATGACGCCGTCGATGAGCACGGGCGTCTGGGCCGCGTCCCAGTCGTGGGTGTCGTGCGGCGTGGCCTGGTAGTACCAGGCCATCTTGCCCGTGTCGACGTTCACGGCCACGATCGAAGCCGTCCAGAGGTTGTCGCCCGGGCGGCTTTGTCCGGACAGTACCGGGTTCGCGTTGCCGGTGCCGAAGTAATACAGGTTCAGCTCCGGGTCGTAGCTGCCGGGCAGCCAGGGCATGCCGCCGCCGTGCTCCATCGAGTACTGGTCCGGCCACGTCTCCGAGCCCTTTTCCCCCGGCCGCGGCGTCGTGTACCACCGCCACTGCAGCTCGCCCGTGTCCGGATCGCGCGACTCGAGATAACCGGGCACGTCGAGCGAGTCGCCGCCCACGCCGATGATGACGTGGTTGCGGATCACGACGGGCGCCGCCGTCGAGAAGTACTCGCGCTTGACGTTCGCGATTTCCTTGTGCCAGCGCTCCTTCCCGGTGGTGGCGTCGAGGCAGACGAAATAGTTGTCCGGAGTCAGGAAGTAGAGCCAGTTGCCGTACATGCCGACGCCGCGGTTGCCGATGTGGATGCCGCCCCGTGTCTTCCAGTAGAAGTGCCAGATCTCGCGCCCGGTGCGCGGATCCACTGCCCACACGTTGTCGGGCGCGGTCAGGTACAGCACGCCGTTCACGAGCAGGGGCGTGGACTTGATGTCGAGGCCGAAGCCGCCCGTCCCCGGCGGCGGCGTGTCCGGGCCCTCGCCGCCCGTCATCGCCCCCGCGGGTTGGGTGTTGGCGCGGTAGATCCAGGCCAGGCTCAGGTTCTTGACGTTGTCCGCGTTGATCTGGCTCAGCGTGCTATAGCGGCGGCCGGAGTAGTCGCCATGATAGGTCGGCCAGGAATCGGTCGGAGGCTTCGTGAGCAGGGCGGGGTCGAGTCCGCGAGGCAGATCGGCGGCGGCCCCGCCGGAGGCCAGGGAGAGGACGAGGAGCGCCGGCAGCATGGGTGTTTTCATTATTTGAGCGTCGCCAGGAAAGCCGTCATGTTGTGGATGTCCGTATCCGTCCACTTGCGCACCATGTCCACGTGCGCTTGCAGGGGATCGGTGAGCGTGACCGCGGGACGGCCGCCGGTGCGCAGCCACGAGCGCGTCTGCTGCGCGGCCGGATCGTAGATCGTGACGTCGAAATCGGTGAGGCGGACGACGGGCCCGGTGACCGTCTCGCCCGAGGGCAGGGTCACGGTGGCCTTGACCGCCGTGGGCTGGAGGTACGGAGGCACATCGACCTGGCCGGGCCGCGGCGGACCGCGCCGCCGCTGACGTCCGCGCGGCATCACCAGGCGGCCCTGCAGCGTCGCCGCGTCGTCGTACTTCGCGCCCACACCCTTCAGATCGCCTTCGGGCGAATGGCAGGTGTTGCACTTGCCGGCGCCGTTGAAGAAGGCGTGGCCCGCCTGGGGGTCGCCGACCACGATGTCGAGGATCTTGTACTTGTCCCGATCGGCGACGGAAGCGATCGTCGCGTGCAGGAAGGTCGCCAGGTCCACCACGTCCTTGTCGGGCAGGTCGAACTTCGGCATCTTCAGCTCGGGCCGTCCGACCTTCAGGAACGCGGCGAGCTGCTTGCCGTTCTCGTCGCTCTGCACGAGGTCGGACCGCGTGAGGTCCGGGCCCTGCTGCCCGCCCCGCGCGTTCGAGCCGTGGCAGAAGCCGCACTGCGCGACGAGCAGCGCCTTGCCGCGCTCCACCGCCGCGGGATCGAACTTGGGCGTGGCCTCCCCCGGCGTGGGCAGGTGGGCCGGTGCGGGTGCGCTCGCGGGCGGCGGGGGCGTGGCGGGCGGCTGTTGCGCGCCCAGGCGGACGGCGGTCAGCAGCACCGCCGCCACCGACATCACATGCGTGAGACGCAATCTCACCTCCAGGGGTACTGCTGGAGGATATCGGATCTCGCGCTGCGATGCCCGGCGGGGGCGCCGATCGCGGGGGCGCTCAGTCGATGGCGGGGACGATGATCTTCTCGATCCGGCCCGCGCGCACCACGACCCGGATCTGGAGATGGTCGAAGACCTCCGTGCCGTCGACGACGTCCCGGAGCCGCGGCTCGCCGAGGTGCTTCCGCAGCTTTGCATAATCGCCGCCGGGAGCGACCAAGAACGGCGGCTGGCCGTTCTCGGGGTCGCACGTCTCCATGACGCGCGAGAGGTCCATCGGCTCCAGGATCGCGCGCACGGCCGCGTTCGCCTCGTCGAACGTCTTGCCGCCGATCTGGCCGGAGAGGCCGAACTCCACGCGGCCCTGCAGATGGCGACCCACCTCCCGGCACACCGCTTCGAGGTCCATGCGCACGCTGCTGAAGGCCGCGTTGAGGTTCACGAGGCGGACGATCTCTCCCTTTTCGAAGAACGTCGCGCCCTCGCCGCCGAAGGCGTTGGTCCAGTTGTTGCCGACCACCTGTCCGGCCCGGTACGTCACCGCCGGAGGATCCATGATCTTCAGCAGGATGCGCCGGGCGGGGATGCGCCCCTCTCGAACGCGGAAGAAGTGCGTGACCGGCCGTAGCTCCCAGTGGACGGCGGCGGTGAAAGGCTGGTCGCCGACTTTCTGCGCCGGTACCTGCCGGACCAGCAGGACGCTTCCGTCGATCTCGCGCCGGTCCACCACCCGGTAGGTGATCTCTTCCGGGGCGGGCCGGGCGCCCAGGAACAGGACGAGGAGGAGGGCGGCGGTCACGCTAGGAGCCCTTCCGCTTCTCGACGCCGGCCAGCTTCCCGTTCTCGAAGCGGAGCCGCAGACCGCCGTAGACGAACACTTCCCCCTTGGCGGTCTGGGCGCGCGCGTCCGCGGGACCCAGGTCGGCCTCCACCTCGGCCAAGGTGGTGGCGGCGGTCCAGGTGCGCACGGGCGTGCCCGAAGTGGGGCTGCACGTGCGCGTGGCTTCGGCGACCGGAATGGGCTTGAGCCAGGGCTGAACGGCCGCCTCGATGAAGTCCATGTCCGGCCGCTTGAGGCGGTCCTTCGGGATCACGAACTTGAGCACGCCTCGCAGCAGCCGATGGTCCTTGAGGAGATCGCAGACGGGCCCGAGCACGAGAACGATGTCCTTGCCCCCGACGCGCACTTCCTTGATCTGGACGATCTCGCCGACCGCGATGTGGCCCTTGGTCTCGGAGCCGACGACGTCGGTATCCAGGAAGCCCGGCTTCTTCTTCTGGCCGTCCTCGATCTTGATCCCGGGCAGGAGGCAGTTGTAGTAGGCGTCCACCTCGTAGTTGACGGACTCCTTGGCGAAGCCGGCGGGCACCTCCTCGCGCGCCACGCGGTAGAAGCGCGTGGGCTCGGCGTTGAGGCCGGGCGCGAACACTTTCCCGTCGCTGGGAAGATCGGGGAAGGCCTCCTTCGAGAAGCTGCGCAGGACGGCGGTCTTGTCCTCCTCCCAGCGGTTCTCCAGGAAGAAGCGCCGCTCGTGCAGCTCGAGCGCGATCTCGCCCGGCGCCCCGAGCTGGAGGTCCTCGAACTGGGCCCGCTCCACCACCACCGTGAGGCCGCCGGCGCTGCGGCAGAGCGGCACCGAGCACTCCACACGGAGCTCCGTGCTCCGGTCGGGATCGAGATGCACGTCGTAGTCGGGACTGATGTGGCCGATCTCGTTCCCCTTCTTGTCCTGGAAAACGAGGCGGAGAACCACGCGCGTGGCGCGGCGGACCTGGTCCTGGTTGATCACGGTCACGCGGTAGTAGTCGGTGCCGGGCGGGTCGTCCTTCTTGCGCTTCTCCCTCCTGGTGTCCTCGCCGATCACCACGTCGCCCGCCTCGGCCCTCGGCGCCGCGATGCCGGCGATGACCAGGAGCAGCGCGGCGACGACTCCCATGTCCGCCCGCCAGCGCGCCTTGAGCCGGATCAGCTCCGGCATCGACAGCGCGCCCGCCCCCACCGGCAGCTTGAGGTAGAACGGCCTCCCGCCCTCGCGCTGCACCTCGATGCCGCCCCGGGTCGGATCCTTGATGGCGAGGCCGACCACGTCCCGCGCCGCGAGCCGGCGGCTGTGTGAGCGCAGGCGCTGCCCGAGCAGCGTGACCTCGTAGTCGAAGGTCTCCGGGCCGACGGTCAGCCGGCAGCGCCCGAGGAGAGCGACGGCGAAGAAGGGGCCGGCCTTGATCGTGAAAGCAAGCATGAACAGGCCGTAGAGCCAGACGCCGGCGGCGCCGTGGACGTACGTCTCGAACACGTCGAGCCGATCGAAGAGGTCGACGAGGAGGAGCAGCGGGCCGGGGAGGACCAGCGCCGCGCCCAGAAGGGCGAACAGCGCGAGCAGGATCGGACGGCGCGGCAGCACCCACCAGCGATACGTGGTCCCTCCGGGCACCGGCTCGACGGTGAGTCCCTCCGGGAGGTCAGGCCCCCCGGTGACGCCGGCTCCGGTCACTGCCGGCCTCCGGCCGCCGCCTCCCCGCCCTCGCTCTTGCCGCTGAAGGTGTCCACGAAGCGCACGCCGCACAGGTGCGACGCCTTCAGGGCCAGCTCGAGCATCTGCGCCACGTCCGTCGCTTCGTCGACCTTCGTCTCGTCGCCTCCCTTGGAGACGAGGAACACGGGAAACAGGATGCGCGATTCGCTCGCGGTGGACTGGTCCTTCATCCGCAGCTCGACGCGGTCGATGGCTGCGAACGCGATGGCGTGCCGGTCCTTCTCGCGGGTCATGTCGAAGCGCACCTGCGCCGCCGCGCGGTCGAACACGATCCGGTCGTTGTTCCGCGCTCCCGCGCGGACGAGGGCCACCGCGCCCGCCAGCAGCAGCAGGCCAAAGAGGCCAAGAGAGGCGCCGACCCCACGGTTGTCCGGCGCGACGGCCAGGAAGCCCGCGGCCGACAGGCCGATGCCCATCACGGCCAGCACGCCGCCGCCCACGTAGTAGCCGGTCTTCTTGGCGCGCAAGACCAACCGGTCTTGCGCGTCCTCCTCGACCTTGTAGGCCGAGAGCTGGTTCACCTTCGTCTTGCTGCCGCCGAACTCGACGCTGAAGCTGGCCATGGAAGCAGCCTCCTCGACGGAATGAACGCGCGGCGGCCCCCGATCCCCTCACCTTCCCCGGATCGGCGGGATCAGGACCGGGCGGGACGCCGGCGAGCAATCACGTAGAAGGCGGCCGCGAACACGGCGGCGGCAAGGACGAGCCACGGCACGGCGGGCAGACAGGGAGCAATGCGGCGGATCGGCGCCAGGTCCCCGTCCCCGAGGACCACGAGGCCGGCCCAAGCGGCCTCCGGCTCGCCCGCACGGATCCGATCGCGCTGTGCCGCGGCCAGGGCGGCGGCCAGGGAGCGGCCCTCCCCGAGGTGGCGGTACAGGTCGCGGACGAGCCTCTCCGCGTCGTCGTCCCGCAGGGGCCAGAGGCTGCCCACGACGGTGCGGGCGCCGGCCTGGAAGAAGCCGCGCGCGAGACCCATCACGCCCTCGCCCTCGAGCAGGGTGCCCGAGGCGGTCCGGCAGGCGGAGAGCACGATGGCCTTTCCGCGCAGGTCGAGGCCGACGATCTCCCGAATCTGCAGCAGGCCGTCCTCCGGCCCGGAGCCCGGCGCGAGCAGGACGGCCGAGCGGTCGGGGGACTCCTCGTCGATGACCGCGTGCGCGGCCAGATGCACGACCGCGTAAGGCGTGAGGTCCGCCCGCTCGAGAAACCCTTCGCTGGCCTCGCTGCCCACGCGCAGGAGGCTCCTCCCCCCGACGCGGCCGACGACGAACCGGCCCTCGCTCCGGGCGTGGGGGAGCGGGCCGAGGGGAGCCCCCGCCTCCCATGGTCGTGCGCGCCCGGCATCCCGAGCGGCGTCGGTGAACGTGGGATCGGAGAGGGCGAGCACGTCCCCCGCCGGGGCGCCTCCGGCCTGACGCCGCCAGCGGAGCCAGAGCGTGACCGAGGGAGCCAGCGAGGTCTCGAAGCGCATCCCCAGGGGCTCGGACGACGGGGTCGCGCGCAGGGCGTGAAAGGGAAGGCGATGCAGGACGCCGTCGGGCACGATCACCAGCCGGCGGATGCCGGCGGGGAGCTCCGCGAGCGCACGCTCCAGGAGCGTGGCGTAGAGCGCGGCCGCCGCGTCGCGGTGGGATCCATCGCGCCGCTGGATGAGCCCCAGGAACAGCGCGACCGGGCCGCGCAACGCTCCGCGGTCCGGCAGGGGATGGAGGCGCGTGCCCTGGCGCGTGTGCACCCAGAGGCGCGAGGCTCCTTCCGTCGTGCGGTTGTCCACGTTGCGGTGAGAGGCGACTTCGAAGGAGAGCAACGCCTCCTCGTCGCCCAGCGCCTGCTCGACCTCGGCCAGACGCGGCCGCTCCGGCCGGCGCAGGGCGGCGAAGCGCGGATCGGCGCGGAGCATCTCCGTGCGTACGGCGGATTCCTCGAGCTCGAGGCGCTCCAGCTCGCGGACGGCCAGGCCGCGCTCCGCTCCTTGCGCGCCGAGGAGGCGGCGCTGCGCGGCCGCGATCCCTCGCAGCAGGGCCGCGTGCTGTTCGCGGCGGGGGCCGGACGGAGCGAGGCGGCCGGTGGCGTGGGCGGCGTCGAGCTCGTCGAGGAGCACGCGCGCGCGCCGCCGCTCGAGGACGGAGAAGGCCAGCTCACGATCGTCGCTGGACACGGAAGGGGACGCGAGCAGGTGTCCGGCCAGACGGTCGTAGGCGAAGGACCACGTCGAGAAGACGCGCGCCCGCACGACGGTGTCATCCTGCAGGTCGCGCATGGCCTCGATGGCGTCGAGTGCGGCCAGCGAGTCGGCCACGGCCTGGTCGCGGGGGCCGGTCATCCAGCGCATGCGCGCGCGGGCGAGGCAGGCGAGGTTCGTGTACCAGCCGCTGCCGCGGGCGAGCTCGAGGGCCTCGGCGCCGAGGCGCCAGGCCTGCGGCGGATCGCGCGGCTCCGATTCCAGGAGGCTGAGGGCCAGGCCGCGCAGCCCGAGGATCAGGCCGGCGGCCTCCTTGGTCTCGCGGCTGATCTCGAGGCCGAGGCGATAGTGCTCGCGGGCCTCCGTCCCCGCGAGCAGGTCGCCGAGGTACAGGTGGGCGCGCGCTTCCGTCCCGCGGTTCCCGCCCGCCTGGGCCGCGGCCAGGGCCTCGCGGGCGAGCGGGATGATCTCGTCGGGCTCGGCGAGGTCCTGGACGGCGAGGCGGAAGCCGCTCAGGACCAGGTTGCCGCGGTGGCGTGCCTCGTCGTAGAAGTCGCCGGCCCGATGACACAGCGCGGCTGCGCGCTTGGTGTACTCGGCCGCGTCCTCGATCCGGCCGACCTCGAGGTATACGCCCCCCAAGCCGCCGAAGCAGAGGGCCTGGAGGTCGAGCGGACCGTCGGGCACGACCGTCGCTTCGACCTCCTTGTACTGGCGCCAGGCCCCGCCGTAGTCGCCCTTGCGGAACGCGAGCGCGGCCTCCTCGTTGTGCACCCGGGCCGCCAGCCAGCGGTCGCCGCTCGCCGCCGCGACCGCGCGGGCGGCGGCGATCTCGGCCTCGAACTCGGAGGCGCGGTGGCGCCGGTTCAGGAAAAGACCGAGGCCGAGCCTCGCCCGCACCTCGCCCGGCGCG
>Ga0137375_10000679_pt1 | contig 37648 bp, 28 predicted proteins | sample SagtaG_24_FD_104936 | JGI IMG/M metagenome (GOLD analysis project Ga0137375, IMG submission 104936) | Vadose zone soil microbial communities from Sagehorn Ranch, Mendocino, California, USA - Sage1_R_113_16 metaG | ecosystem: Environmental > Terrestrial > Soil > Vadose zone | place: USA... | reverse complement strand
TGGAAAGAAATGTCTTCTCACGCAGCCGATGCTGCGTGGTGTGCAGGATCGATCCGCTGGGACGCACCGGCGCATGCGAGCCCGCGGCTTCAGCCGTCGCCGATGGCACGTTCTCGAACTCGAACGTCACCACCGAAACGGCGGCCGAGACGTTCTCGAACTCGAAGGTCACCACCGAGACCCCGCGCGCGAAGGCGCGCACGGCGTCGAGATCGTCATAGGCGGCCTTGATCTCGCGGTCGGCCACCTGGCCGGTCGGAGTGCCGTCGTCCGGCGAGAGCGTGTGGACGCGGTAGCCCATGCGGCGGGCGGCGATGGCGAACATGCGGCCGAGCTGGCCGCTGCCCAAGACGCCCACCGTGGCTCCCGGCGGGATGAGGCGGCTCACAGCAGAGTCTCGGCCCGCACCCGCTCGTCCTGCTCCAGGACGAACGCGCGGAGCTTCTCGCGCAGATCCGGCCGGGTGCGCGCCAGGAAGCGGATCGCGAGGAGGGCGGCGTTGGTCGCTCCGGCCTTGCCGATGGCGAGCGTCCCGACCGGCACGCCGGCAGGCATCTGGACGATCGAGAGGAGGGAGTCGAGCCCGTGGAGCGCCTGGCTCTGGACCGGCACGCCGAGGACCGGCAGAAGGGTCTGCGCGGCGACCATCCCGGGCAGGTGCGCGGCGCCGCCGGCGCCGGCGATCACCACCTCGACGCCGCGCTCCTCGGCGCCCCGGGCGAAGTCGCGCATCCAGTCCGGGGTGCGATGGGCCGAGACGACCAGGCACTCGTGGGGGACGGCGAAGCGGGAGAGCGTCTCGTCGGCATGGCGGAGCGTCTCCCAGTCGGACCTGCTCCCCATGATGACGCTCACCAGAGGCTTGTCGTCGGGCATGCCGGGCGCAGCTTAGCACAGCGAAAGTCACAAGCTGCTCACACGGACACCTAGGCGGTTTCCTGGTCCTGTCGTAAAATGCGCGGGAATTCCTGGACGCACACCAAAGGAGGGCTTATCGTGCGCATTCCTGAAACCCGTCGCAAGGGGGCGTTTCGTCTGGCCGCCCTGCTCGTGGCGTTCGGCCTGGCGGCCGTCCCGATGCTCGCCCAGACCGACGTGACCACGAGCCGCATTTCCGGCACCGTCGAAGGCTCCGATGGAGCTCCACTGCCTGGAGTCTCCATCGAGGCCACCAACACGGAGACCGGCCTTGTTCAGGTCGAGGTGACCGACGAGCAGGGCTTCTTCCGCATCCTCAACCTGCCGACCGGCACCTACAAGGTGGTGGCCAGCCTCGAGGGCTTCGCAACGTCGACGGCGGACAACGTCCGCCTGCTCCTCGGCTCGACCCCGACGATCAACTTCACGCTGCAGAGCTCCTCCGTCTCGGAGTCCATCACCGTCACGGCGGAGCGTCCGGTCGTCGAGGTCACCAACACCCAGATCGGCACCACGATCCAGACCGAGCAGCTCAAGAACCTGCCGAGCGCCGGCCGCGACTTCAAGCAGCTCGTGCTGCTCACCCCGGAGAGCCGGCTCGATTCGGAGCGCGGCAACCTGTCGCTGTCCGGCGAGCGCGGCATCAACACCAGCATCACCGTGGACGGCGTGGACTACAACAACGCCTTCTTCGGCGGCGCCGTCGGCGTGGCCGAGGGCCGCGCCCCTCTCTCGATCTCCCAGGAGTCGATCAAGGAGTTCTCCGTCGTCACCAACGGCGCCTCGGTGGAGTACGGCCGTTCGGGCGGTGGCTTCGTCAATCTCATCACCAAGAACGGCACGAACAATCTGCACGGCTCGGTCTTCTACTTCAAGCAGCCGCAGAGCATGATCTCCAACTTCCCTCGGGTCGGCCCGACGCCGGGTCACGATCCCGCCGACCAGAGCAAGGACCAGTACGGCGCCTCGCTCGGCGGTCCGATCATCAAGGACAAGCTCTTCTATTTCCTGTCCTACGACAACCAGAAGCAGGACATCACGATTCCGATCCTCGCCTCCAACCTCGATCCGGCCGTCTTCGCCCGCTATCCGGCGCTCACCTCGCCGGACGCGTACGTCCAGACCCAGGACGGCTGGGTGGCCTTCGGCCGCCTCGACTACCAGCTCAACCCCGCCCACCGCCTGATGTTCCGCTCCAACTGGAACGACTACGAGGGCGTCAACGGCACCTCGAACAGCCAGTCCCGCGCCGCGAGCTACAACGGGATCGAGGGGATCAAGGCGAAGTCCTACGTCGGCTCCTGGTCCGGCCAGTTCGGCGCCGAGTGGCTCAACGACCTCAGCCTCAACTACGTCGACGAGGACATCCCCCGCCAGGACAAGGGGCTCAACCTCCCCGAGATCCAGGTCGGCGGCGCGCGCTACGGCGAGGTGAGCTTCCTGCCGATCGTGACCACCAACAAGCGCAAGGCGTTCTCCGACACCGTGTCCTACCTGCTCGACCGCCACGTCCTCAAGGCCGGCACCGAGTACAACGACACGAGCGTCGACCAGATCTTCAAGGGCAACTGGCGCGGCGTGTACATCTTCGCGAACCAGGCCGACTTCCTGGCCGGGAAGTGGCGTGAGTACCGCCAGTTCGGCGGCCTCGGCGGCCTCTCCTCGGACGAGGCCGGAGCGGCGAGCTTCCACCAGAAGGAGAACGCCTTCTTCGTCCAGGACCAGTGGTTCGTCCGCAACAACGTCACCGTGACGGCCGGCATCCGCTACGAGCGCCTGAACAACCCGGACGCGCCGATCCTCAACCCCAGCGACCCGGGACCGAACGGCACGCTCCGGCTGACCGGCGAGATTCCGGACGCCAACAACCAGATCTCGCCCCGGCTCGGCGTCTCCTGGGCTCCGGACGAGAAGACCGCCGTCCGCGCCTCGGTCGGCCGCTACTGGAGCCGCACGCCGGCGCTGTTGTGGGCCCAGCCCTTCACGTCCAACGGCATCCGCGGCGCGCAAGTGAATATCTTCGCCCAGAGCGGCGGGGCCGGGCCGCCGACCGATTCTCTGGCTCCGGGCTGGGGCAGTGGTGCCACCGCGACGAATGGCGGCTTCAATCCGGTCGGCGTCGAGCGCTATCCGTTCGGCCAGGTAACCCGCCCGACAACCCCGCCCAACGTGTTCACCGTCGATCCCGACTTCGAGAACCCCTACACCGACCGGGTGACGCTCGGCGCAGAGCGTGAGATCCTCCCCCGCATCTCCTTCGGCCTCGACTTCACCTACGCCAAGGGGCACCAGCTGCAGCGCCTGACGGATATCAACCTGGTCTACGACGGCACCCTCTCGGCCAACGGTCTGCCCCACTACCGCCCCAACGCGACCAACACCGGTCCATTTCGGCCGTTGAGCGCCTACGGCGCGGTGATCACCGATCTCTCGGACGCCGAGTCGAAGTACAAGGCGGTGACCGCCACTCTGCAGCGGCGCTACAGCGACCACTACAGCTTCTACGCCGCCATCACCTGGTCCAAGGACCGCGACAACGACTCCAACGAGCGCAACTTCTCCGGCATCCAGGCGGAGGACGTCAACAACCTCGGCCTCAACTGGGGTCCGTCGAACCGCGACCAGGAGTGGAAGGGCGTCTTGAACGGCCTGTGGGAGACCCCGCTCTGGGGGATCAGCGTCTCCGGCACCTTCCGCTACTACACCGGCCAGCCGTTCAACCCGATCATCAATGCCGAAATCAATAACGATGGAGTCTCCGGCACCGACCGCCCGACGATCAACGGCCATCACCTGGGCCGCAACAGCGAGCGCCAGCCGGACTTCTACACCCTGGACATGCGCCTGACGAAGAGCTTCGGCATCGGCCCCGTGAGCCTCGCGCCGTTCGTCGAATGCTTCAACTGCTCGGACCGCGCGAACACCTTCATCAGCAGCACCGACCAGATCTGGGGCACGGCGCAGACCCCGAGGACGACCTTCGGTGTCGAAGACTCGTTCAACGTCTCCTACGTCCCGCGCACCTTCCAGCTCGGCCTGCGGCTCGACTTCTAGAGCACAGCCGGCCGCGGCCTTCGAGGGGGAGCTCCGGCTCCCCCTTTTTCTTTGGGGGGGCTCAGTGCCCGATCCCCAGCGCTCCGCTCTTCTTGAGATATCTGGCGACCAGGTAGGCGGCGGTCAGCGGGACCCACACGGCGACCGATCCGACGATGGTCGGCCGGCAGCCCGGATAGCCCTGGAACACCCAGTGCTCCCAGACCAGGAGCACGAGGATGGCGCAGATCCCGGCGTAGGTCGAGCCGTACTCCTTGCGGACGAGGCGCTTCCAGTCGAACTCCATGCCTTCCAGAGTCCGCCCGAGACCGCGGAAGGTGGGGATGATGCGGGGGACCCGGCGGCAGTAGTCCGCGTACTCGGCGCCGAACTGCCCGCGGAGAAACTGTTCTTCGGCCGCGATGATCGCAGCGTAGGCGAACGCGAAGAAGGGGATCGCCACCAGATAGCAGAGGAGCGAGTTGTAGATCAGGCAGAAGCCGGCCAGGGCGAGGAAGTTGCCGAGGTAGAGCGGGTTCCTGCAATGGGCGAAGAAGCCCCTCTGCTGCAGGGTCTCGGCATAGATCTGCTTGTCCTTGCCCCCGCGCTGCACGTAGGCGAAGCCGATGACCACCGCGCGCAGCAGCTGGCCGGCGAGCGCCACGCCGATGCCCAGCACGTCGAGCGCCGTGTCCCCCGCCCGGCTGCCTCCCGCCAGCGCCGGCCGGCTGACGAACGCCAGGCCAAAGAAGACCAGGGGGAACAAAGCGTCGCGGACCTTGAAGAAGACCCGGCCCGCCGCAACGAGAAATCTCCTGCCGCCGGCCACCGGCACGGCATTTTCCTGAGCTTCCACCGTCACCCCCCGCGAGCTATTTCATCGCCAAGATGCCGCAGAAGTTGTACCACTTAAAGAAGATGTCCACGTTGCGGAAGCCCTGGCTCCTCAAGAGCTCCCGGTTCTCCTCGAGGCGATAGGGGATCAGCACGTTTTCGAGCGCCTCCCGCTTCTGGGAGATCTCGAGCTCGCTGTAGCCGTTGCGCTTCTTCATCTCGTAATAGTGCTTGATGAAGAGGCGGTTGTAGGTGGAGCTCTCGCCCAGGACTTTCTCGACCAGGATCAGGCATCCGTTTTCGGCGAGCCCGTCGTGGATGCTGCGGATGATCCGGTCCCGGTACAGGGGCCGGATGAACTGGAGGGTGAGGACCATCAGCACCACGGAGGCGTCGTGGACCTCCAGTCCCTGGTTGAGATCGGAGAGCTTCAGCGTGACCTGCCGGCGGATGCCGCCCTCGGCGAGCTTCTGGCGGGCGATGTCCAGCATCTCCTGGGACGAGTCGATGCCGACGTACCGGACGTCGACCTCCGGCGGGATGTAGGGCTCGATGGCCAGGAAGGTCGTGCCGGTCGAGCAGCCCAGGTCGTAGATGTTCGTGCCCTCGCTGGCGAAGTCTCCCGCGAGCTCGCCCACCATCCGCTGGATCTCGTCGTAGAACGGCACGGAGCGGCCCAGCATGTCGTCGAAGACGACGGCGGTCTCCTCGCCGAAGTTGAAGTCGTCGATGCGCGGCCGTGGCACGGCGAAGATCTTGTCCGTCGAGCCCTGGCGGATCCGCGCCTCCGATTTTTCCTGGCTCATGGCGCCTCGCCTCCTGCAGACAGTGGGTGAACGGTGCGCCGGCGGTCGCGCTCCTGGAGCGCCAGCGAAGCCCGGAAGAGCGCCTGGAAGATCTCTCTCACCTCTCCGGGACCGAACGGGCCGGAGGTGGAGCGGGTGAGCTTCCGGAGCATCTTCTCTTCGCGTTCCGGGTCATGGGAGTCCAGGCCGAGCTCCTCTTTCAGCCGGGAGATCTCGACGACGACCGCCGCGCGCTCCTGAGCAAGGTCGAGGATGCGGAGGTTCAGGTCGTCGATGCGCCGGCGCAGGGCTTCGAGCTCGGAGCGCGGCGTCTCGTCGGCAATTTTCAGCTGTGAACGCCACATGGGCAAATGTCTACCTCACAGGAGCAGGAATGAAAAAACCGCTGCCCGGGATGGCCGCGGTGGCTCCTTTCGGGCGCCCTAGTATAGCCGATCCGCAAGGATTGAGTCCGCCAGCGGCGATCTTCGCCTCCTCATGAACCCTTCATCCGGGACAGAGTATCCTCAAATGGGATGCGGTTGCTCCTCATCGAAGACTCCTCCCGGCTCCGCGCAACCCTCGAACGCGGATTGCGCAAGGCCGGCTATGCGGTGGATGCGGCGAAGGACGGCCGCGAAGGCCTCTGGCTCGCGACGGAGAACGCGTACGACGTCATCGTCCTCGATCTCATGCTTCCCGAGATCGACGGCCTGACCGTCCTGCGCAGGCTCCGGGATGCCGGCAGGACGGCCCATGTCCTGATCCTGTCCGCCAAAGACATGGTCGAGGACCGTGTCCAGGGTCTCCGCCTGGGCGCGGACGACTACCTGGTCAAACCGTTCTCCTTCGACGAGCTCTGCGCGCGTCTCGAAGCGCTCGTCCGCCGCTCCTACCAGGCCAAGAACCCGGTGATCCGGATCGGCGACCTGGAGGTCAACACGGCGGCCCGGCGGGCCTGGTCCGCGGGCAGGGGGATCAAGCTCACCCCGCGCGAGTACGGAGTCCTGGAGATGCTCGTGCTGCGCGCCGGCGAGGTGGTGAGCCGGCGGGACCTCTGGGAGCATCTCTACGAGCTCGACTCCGAAGCCGCCAGCAACGTCGTCGACGTCCTGGTCTGCTCCCTGCGCAAGAAGCTCCGTCCCGAGAGCTCGCAGAACCTCATCAAGACCCGGCGCGGCGAGGGTTATGTGATCGACCAGGTGGGACCGTGAGATCTCTGCGCGGCCGCCTGACCGTCTGGCTGCTGGCCGGCATGGGCCTGCTCCTGGCCGCCGGGGGGCTGGTGCTGAGCCGCGCCATCAGCTCCCAGCTCCGCCGCGATTACGATGCGGCGCTGCTCGACAAGGCGCGGTCCCTGGCGGCGCTCGCCGAGGAGCAGGACGGCAAGGTCTGGCTGGAGCTTTCCGGCGAGGTCATGCCCGAGTTCGAAAAGGACAACCCGGACTACTTCCAGCTCTGGCTCCGCGATGGAACGGTGGTCGAACGCTCCCGATCCCTCGGCGTCCGGAACCTGCCCCGCTCCGGCACTCCGTCCGGACGGCTCCGGCTGAGCGACCTCACTCTGCCGGACGGCCGGCACGGACGCCAGGTCGAGATCAGCTTCCGCCCCCGATCCGAGCTGCTGGAAGTCGAGGATCGGGGCGTCGAGCCGGTCGCCCGCTCCGGTGCCGATGCTCCCATGGCCACCCTGGCGGTCGCCCACGGCCGCGAGGAACTCGATGCCCTGCTCGCCTCTATCCAGGTGTCGTTGACCCTCGTCGTCCTGGCGCTGCTCGGCGGGACGACCCTCCTGGTCAAGTCGGTGGTCGGCATCGCGCTCGCGCCGCTGGACAACCTCGCGCACCGTTTGGAGGGGATGGACGCCGAGTCGCTCGGCCAGAAGCTGCCGGAGGCGGAGGATCTCCCGGCGGAGCTCGTTCCGGTGGTCCACCACTTGAACGGGCTGCTCGCGAGGCTCGACGCGTCGTTCGTGCGCGAGCGGTCGTTCTCTGCCCATCTGGCCCACGAGCTGCGCACCCCGCTCGCCGAGCTGCGGGCGGTGACGGAGGTCGCCCTCAAGTGGCAGGATGAAGCTTTTTCCGCGCTCGACGCGGTCGCCGAGGCCCACGGCATCGGCTTGCAGATGGAGAAGGTGGTCTTGAACCTGCTGGCCCTGGCCCGCTATGACGGGAAGCAGCACACGGTCTGGAGCTCGGAGGTCTCGCTGCGCGAGGTGGCGGCGAGCTGTTGGGACACCGTCGCCGCCGAAGCCGGGGAAACGGGAGCCACTCTTCAACTGGAGATCCCGGAGGGTCTCACCGTCGTCACCGACCGCGAGAAGCTGGCCCTGATCCTTTCCAATCTCTTCTCGAACGCAGTGGCGCACGGCCGCGGTGGCGGCGCGGTGACCTGCTCGGCGGCGATGGACGGAGAGGAATTCTCCCTGCGGGTCGGCAACGGGACCGATGCTCTGGCCCCCGAGGACCTGCCCCGAATGTTCGACCGCTTCTGGCGCAAGGACCCCGCGCGCTCGGGCGCCCGGCATGCCGGCCTCGGGCTCGCCCTGGTCTCCGCCCTGTGCGATCTGCTGGGGCTCGAGAAGGAGGCCCGCCTCGTGGACGGCAGGTTCGAGATCACCCTGCGGGGCCGGGCTCTCGCCGCGCCCTCTTCATCGTCCCTTCATCGGGGCGCTGCTAGCCTCCCGGCCTGAGACCATGTCACTCTCACGGATGCGTCTGCCGGTTCTCTGCCTGGGTCTGATCCTGCCCGGCTGTGCGACGATGCGCGGCGACCTGCGCCATGCCGGGGGGGACCTCGCCGGCGCGGCGGTGCACGAGGTGCCGCCCCACACCCCGGGTCAGTGGGCTTATCTCGGCGGGTTGGCCGCCGCCTCGGGCGCTCTCGAATCCCGCAAAGAGGACCTCCGGCGCCAGGTCCTCCAATCCGGCCTCGCCCGCAATTCCGGCTGGACCGACGTCGGCGACACGCTCGGGCGGTCCCGCACGACCGAGATCGCCGCGGCGACCTTCTATGCAGGAGGGCTCCTGGCCGACCTGCCGCGGACCCGGGAGACGGGCCTCCTGCTGGGCGAGTCGCTCCTGGCGGCCCAGACCACCACGGGTTTGTTGAAGTTCGTCTTCTCCGAGGAGCGCCCCCAGCAGGGGGGGACTCTCCGCTACTTCCACGCGGGGGGGACGAGCGCCTCGGTCCACGTGACCAACGCGATGGTCCTGGCGCGGGTCCTCGATCACCAGTTGAGCGGCGCGGTCGAGGGGAGGACGGCGCGGGCTCTCATTCGGATCGGCCTGTACTCCATTCCTGCCGTCACCGGCTGGCAACGCCTCCGCTCGGACCAGCACTACCTCTGGAACGTCGTCCTCGGCGGCGGCGCCAGCCTCTATATGACGAACGCCGTGCTCCGCCGGCACGACCGGAGCGCCGATCACGCGGAGGGGAGGCTGCCGGCCTTCGAGCTCGCCGTGGTCCCGGCGCGGGGGCGGGGTGGAGCGCTCCTGCTCGTCTGGCGCCGCTGATCAGAAGGACAGCGCCACGGCCAGCCCCGGCTGGTTGCGCGGTCCCACGAGAGGTGCCAGGGAGAAGCGCCGCCGCTCCGCGTCGTTGCGGTGGACGACCGCACGCCCCACCGCGGTGCCGATGAGCGCCCCGGCGGTGACGTCCGACAGGAAGTGGGCCTGGTGGTGGATACGGGCGAAGCCGACCAGGGCCGCCGAGCTGTAGGCGACCCCCTTGACCCAGACCGCGTCGGATTGGCTGGCAATGACTGAGGCCACGGCGAAGGCTTCGGTCGTATGTCCCGACGGGAACGACGAGTTGCGGCTGAACGTGCTGACGTCGAAGGTCTGATCCGTATTCCGGGGGCGCCGGCGCCCGACGGCATATTTCAATGCCGGAGTGATGAACCCGTCGGCGATCACGCTCGCGAGGAGACCGTCCTCGGCCACCGACCGAGCCTGTTCGTCATCCCGGACCAGACCGACCAGGTACCAGGTGCCGAGGACGCCGAAGGCGCCGAAGCTGCCCAGAGGCTCGAAGGCGTCCGCGATCCGGTCCGCCGTGGGGTTGTGGTCGCGCCGCTCCGCGTCGCGCACCTCGCCGTCCAGCAGGGCCGCCGCGCCGACGCCCGCGACCGCCAGGGAGAAGCGCTCCCACTGGGGAGCGCGCCAAGCGAGCGGCGCCCCCAGGACGTCCTTCAGGTCGACTACCACCAGGTACGGGAAGCGCGCGCCGTCCGGCGGGGGGCTCCCCTCCGCAGCCTGTGCGGACCCCGCGAGGGTCAGCAGGAGCACGAACGACCAGGCCGATCTCCGCCAGAGTCTCAGGGCCATGTTGCTCCCCTTTCAAGCGGAGTCTGCTCCCGGGAGGATGAAGCGACGATGAAGCGGGAGCAGGGAAATCCGCTCGCGCCTCTTCACCGTCCCTTCATCCAGGCGCTGATAGCCTCCATGCTGGTGACCAGGATAGTCACCACTCACCGAAAGGAGCCCACCATGAAATCTATCCTGAAGATCGCCTTGATCGCCCTGGCCCTCACCGTGCCGGGCAGTCTGTTCGCCGCCACCGCACCAGTCGGGACCGCCGTCCGGCAGGACATTCCGGCCGATCTGGCCAAACAGGCCAAGGTCAGCCTGGAAGCGGCCCAGCACACCGCCCTCGCCAGGGTGCCGCGCAGCGAGGTCCGCTCCGTGGAGCTCGAGAAGGAAGGCGGCAAGCTGATCTACTCCTTCGATCTCGTGGTGCCGGGGAAGAGCGGGGTTGAAGAGGTCGCGGTCAGCGCGATCACCGGCAAGGTCGTGGCGAAACACCACGAATCCGCCAGAGACGAGCGCCGGGAGAAGGAGCAGGAGAAGAAGGAGCATCATCCTCCGGCGGGCCACTGAAAAGCACGTTAGACTACTGCGCTGGCTGGGACAGATGGGTGCCATGGGTGCATGACGATCCCACAGAGAACCACGCGTAGAACCACGCTCGCCGCCCTGCTGGGCACGTTCTTCGTGTCCACCGCCTGCCTCAACGCGCAGCCTCCGCCTGCTCCGGCCGCGCCGGTGCCGCAGGCTCCCGCCCTGACCCTGGACGAGGTCATGGCGGAAGCCCTCTCCGCGAGCCCGGCCCTGGCGGCGGCGCGCCTGGGCCGGACCGAAGCCGCGGCGCGTCAGGAGATCGCGCGGCTGCGGCCCAACCCGGAGCTCGCGCTGGAGGAGAGCAAGGACCTGCCGCACGATGCGGCCACGCTCTCCCTGCCGATCGAGCGCGGCGGGAAGCGGCAACGGCGGATCGCGCTGGCGGCGGCCCAGGCGCAAAGCGGCGAGGCGGAGCTCGCGCGCCTGACCGCCGAGACCCGCAACCAGGTGCGCCGCGCCTACTTCGCCCTGGCGGCCGCACAGTCCCGCACGGCCGAGACGGCGGAGCTTGAGCGCTTGGCCGAGAGCGCCCGCGATGCCGCCCGCGCACGCTTCGAGGCCGGCGACGTGCCGCGCCTCGACGTGCTCCAGGCCGAGCTGTCCGCGGTCCAGGCGGCGAGCGAGGCGGACCGGGCACGCGGTCTCCTCCTGGGCGCCCGCGGCGGTCTGAATGCCCTGCTCGGCCGCCCGCTCGACAGCCCGCTCGCCGCGAGCACCGGTCTGGACGCCGGGACGGTGCCGTCCGCCGACGCGGCCCTCCGCCTCGCCCTCGCCGGGAGCGCCGAGCTCGCGGTGCTCGACCGCGGCATCGCCGAGCAGCAGGCGGAGGTGGAGCTGGCGCGCGCCGAGGCGGTCCGCGACGTGACCGCCGGCGCCGGCGTCCTCCACGACGCCCCCCCGGATTTCGTCTGGGGGTGGAGCGCGGCTCTCACCTTCACGCTGCCGGTCTTCAGCCGAGGCCGGGAGCAGGTGCGGCTGGAAGAGGCGACGCTGGCGCGCCTCAAGGCCGAGCGCGACGCGGCTGCCGCGCGGGTGCGTGGAGAGGTCGCGACAGCCGCAGCCGCAGCCGAGACCCAGAGGCAGGCGCTGCTGCGATTCCGCGACGAGATCCTGCCGCGGGCCGCCGAGGTCGAGCGCCTGGCGGAAGACGCCTACCGCTCCGGCCAGACCGATCTGGCCGCGTTGCTCCAGAGCCTGCAAGCCGTGCACGACCTGCGCCTCCAGGCGGTGCAGGCGGGGATCGAGTATCAGGACGCGCTCGCCGACCTGGAGCGGGCGATCGGAGCGCCGCTGCCATGAGAGCCCCGCTGTTGGGATGTCTGCTGTTGGCCCTCCTCCTGCCGTCCTGCAAGCACGCCGCGGAGGACGAGGAAGAGGTCGTGACCGGCGAGGCCGTCCCGGTCCAGGTGGCCACGGCGCGCGCCGGCCCGATCCGCCTGGTGGTCGCCGCGACCGGCCAGGTGAAGGCGGCTCCCGGCGCCGAGCTGCTGGTCGAGCCGCCGCAGGAGGCCCGCATCGCGGAGCTGCCGAAGTCGGTGGGCGATCGCGTGCGCCGCGGCGATCTGCTGGTCCGCTTCGAAATCCCGAGCCTCGACGCGGAGGCCGCCGGCCGGCGCTCGGACCTGGCGCGGGCCGAAGCCCAGCTCGCCAACGCGCGGCAGACGGCCGACCGCCTCTCCGGTCTCTACGAGCGCGGCATCGCCGCCCGCAAGGAGGTGGAGGACGCCCGCCGCGACCTCGCCCAGGCGGAGGCCACGGTCACCGAGGCCCGGAGCGCCACGGCCGCCGCCGGCCGGCTCGCGCAGCGCGCGGTGGTGCGCGCTCCCTTCGACGGTGTCGTCGCCAGCCGCTCGCACGAGCCGGGGGACTTGGTCGAGCCGGGCGGCGCGGGGCCGATCCTGCGCGTCATCGACCCCTCGCGCCTGCAGGTCGAGGCCGCGATCCCCGCGGTCGAGCTGGGACGGATCGCTGCGGGCAGCCCGGCGCGGGTGCGCGGCGCCTCCTACCCCGAGGAAGCGGCCCGGGTCGTCGCGCGGCCGGCGACTGTCGATCCGGCGACCGGGACCGCCTTGGTCCGGTTGGCTTTCGCCGCGCCGACGCAGTTGCCGGCAGGGCTGGCGGTGGACGTGGAGATCGACGGCGCCGAGCACCTCGCCGCCGTCCTGGTGCCGGCCGACGCCCTGGTGCAGGAGGGCTCCCGCAGCTTCCTGTTCACCGTCGACGGGCAGCAGAAGGCGCACCGCCGCGAGGTCCGGGTCGGCGTGATCGCCGGCGGCCAGGCCGAGATCCTCTCCGGCGTCACGCCCGGCGAGTCGGTCGTCGTGCGCGGCCAGACGGCGCTGCCGGATGGAGCCGCCGTGGAGCCGGCGCGGTGAGCCTCGCCCGCTTCGCCGAACGCCAGGGGCGCGCGGTGGTCCTGGTCACCCTGCTGCTGGCGGCGGCCGGAGCCGTGGTCCTGCCGTCCTTGCCGAGCGACATCTATCCGCCGCTCCAGTTCCCCCGCCTGCTGGTGATCGCCCACAGCGGCTCGCTGCCCGCCCGGTCGATGATGACGGCGGTGACCCGGCCGCTGGAGCAGGCCGCCATGGAGGTGCCCGGCATCCGCCGGGTGCGCTCGCTGACCTTCCGGGGAGCCACCGAGATCTCGGCCCAATTTGCACCCAGGACCGACATGGCGCTCGCCCTCCAGGAGCTCCAGAACCGGGTCGCCGAGGCGCGCCAGGACCTGCCGGCGGAGACCGGGCTCGAGGTCGAGCGGCTGACCGTCTCCTCCTTCCCCATGCTCAGCTTGAACCTGACGGGCGGCCTGCCGACCCCCGACCTCTACGACTACGCCTTCTACGTCATCCGGCCGGCGATGGCGCGGGTCCCGGGCGTGGGGCGGGTCGAGGTGGCGGCGACCGATACGCGCGAGATCGAGGTGGCGGCCGATCCGGACCGCCTGCTCGCCGCCGGCCTGACCGTGGACGACGTGGTCACCGCTCTCCGCGCCTCCAACCGTCTGGCCCCGGTGGGCCGCTACGCCGCTGGCGGCACGGAGCACCTGGTGCTCGCCTCCGGGCTGTGGAGCTCGGCCGCCGAGATCGCCAGGACGCCGGTCGCCGTGCGCAACGGCGCGACCGTGCGCGTGGCCGACGTGGCGGCGGTCTTTCCCGGCGCACCGGACCGCACCACCCTGATCACCGGCAACGGCCGCGAAGCCGCGGTGATCAGCGTCTCGCAGCAGCCTGGGGCCAGCATCCTGGCCGTCAGGGCGGGGATCGAGCGGACGCTCCAGGACCTCACCCGCACCCTCCCTTCGGGGCTCCGGCTGTCGAAGGTCTACGACCTCGCGGAGCTCGTCGCCACCGCGATCGCCAACGTGCGCGACGCCATCCTGATCGGCGGCGCGCTGGCCGTGCTGGTCCTCCTCCTCTTCCTGCGCGACTGGCGGGTGACCCTGATCGCCTCGATCACCCTGCCGCTCACCGTGCTCGCCACATTCCTTTTCATGCGGCTGTTCGGCGAGTCGATCAACCTGATGTCGATGGGGGGTCTCGCGGTCGCCATCGGCCTGGTGATCGACGATGCGGTGGTGATGGTCGAGAACATCCACCGCCGGCTGCGCGGCGGACGCGGCGAGGCGGCGATCGAAGAGGCGACGGAGGAGCTGATCGCGCCGGTCGTGGGCTCGACCCTGACGACGGTCGTCGTGCTCGCCCCCCTCGGCTTCCTCTCCGGCGTGGTCGGCCAGTTCTTCCGCGCCCTGTCGCTGACCCTCTCGGTCTCGGTGCTGATCTCGCTCGCCCTGTCGCTGACCCTGATCCCGCTCCTCTCGCACTTCGCCTACCGCGGCGGCGAGCACGCCCGCGACGAGCGCCCCAGCCGCCTGGAGGGGCTCTACGCGCGCGCTCTCGCGGTCTCCCTGGCGCGCCCGCGCCTGGCGATGGCCGCCGCCGTCGTCCTCGCCGGGCTCGGATTCCTGCTCTACCGCATCATGCCCAGCGGCTTCCTGCCGCAGATGGACGAGGGAGGATTCGTCATCGACTACCTGACCCCGCCGGGCACCGCGCTCGCCGAGACCGACCGCCAGGTGCGCAAGATCGAGGCCCTGCTGGCGGCCACTCCGGAGGTGGCGGCTTTCTCCCGCCGCACCGGCGCCGAGCTGGGCCTGTTCGCCACCCAGCCCAACAAGGGGGACATCCTGGTGCGGCTCGAGCCCCGGTCGCAACGCCACCGCAGCGCCGAGGAGGTGATCGCCGGCCTGCGCCCGCAGCTCGCCGAGCGCCTCCCCGGCATGGACCTCGAGTTCGTCCAGCTCCTGCAGGACATGATCGGCGACCTCGAAGGGGCCGCCGAGCCGCTGGAGGTGAAGATCTTCGGCGACGACTCCGCGACGCTCGCCGCCCTCGCCGAGCGCGTCGAGGCCGAGATGGAAGCCGTCCAGGGGGTGGTGGACGTGGTGGGGCCGCAGCGCGGCGCCCCCGAGACCACCTGGAGGATCGACCCGGAGGCGGCCGGCCGCGCCGGACTCACCATCGAGCAGGTCCAGACCCAGCTCGCCACCGCCTGGCTCGGCGAGACCGCGACCGACCTGCAGCTGGGGGACCGCAGCATTCCCGTGCGGGTGCGCTACGCGGACCGCGACCGCACCGATCCCGAGCGCCTGGCGCGCCTCACCCTGAAGACCCCGGACGGCCGGATCGTGCCGCTGTCGGCGGTGGCCCGGCCGGTGGTGGCGACCGGCGACGGCGCGCTGACGCGCGAGAACTTGCGCCAGGTCGCCCTGGTGACCGGGAGGCTGGAGGGGCGCGACCTGGGGAGCGCCGCCGCCGAGGTGCAGCGCCGCCTGCGCCGCCTGAAGCTGCCGGTGGGCTATTCCGCCGAGGTGGGCGGCCAGTACGAGTCGCAGCGCAATGCTTTCCGCGAGCTGCTCCTGGTCTTCGCCACCGCCGCCGCGCTGGTCCTGCTCGTCCTGGTGGTCGAATTCCGCGCCCTGACCCCCGCGGTCATCGTCCTCGCCGCGGCTCCCCTCTCCTTCGGCGGCGCCTTCCTGCTCCTCCTCCTCGCCGGCTCGGAGCTCGACGTCTCCTCGGCCATGGGGCTGATCCTCCTGGTCGGCCTGGCGGTGAAGAACGGCATCGTGATGCTCGACTATGCCCACCGGCTGCACCGAGAGGGGCAGCCGTTCGTCGACGCGGTCGCCGCCGCCGCGCGGGTGCGCCTCAGGCCGATCCTGATGACGACCCTCTGCACTCTGTTCGGCCTGCTGCCGCTCGCTCTCGGCCTCGGAGCCGGGGCCGAGCTCCAGAAACCGCTCGCCCTGGCCGTCATCGGCGGCCTCGGAGTCTCCACCCTGGGAACGCTCTTCGCCGTGCCCTCGGCCTACGTGGCGCTGCGGCGGGAACGGTCGGGGGCGTCATCGGGAGAACCACCGGGTCAGGATCTGGCGTAGCCTCAAAAAGGAGGGATCGACACAGCGATCGATGCTCACTCTTTGGGCGAGCTGCTGATAGACCGATGAGGACCTCGGCTTGCGGGAGATACGCAGTGCCTCCTCCACCGCCCTTTTGGGCTGTGTCGGTTTGCTCACCCCCTCCGGAAGCCAGCCCTTCTTCCTCAACCAGTCTCTCAGGGACAGGTCACCCGCTTCCCAGCCCAGCGCCGCCTCGACGTGAGGAGAGTCGTTCCAGAACCAGATCTCCAGCTCCGGGTCGATCACGACGACGGCCGCCCGGCCGTTCCATCCCGAAGTGGAGAGCCGGCGCTCGACCTGCTGCTCCAGCTCGGAACGATCAACCGTTTCCTTGCCGCTCCCTTCCCGGTCGAAGACCACCAGGCCGTGAGCGTACCTGTGGGCGAAGGGCTGTAGAAAATCATGTCCTCTCAGGAGGCACCCCGGATCTCGCTCCGGATGAACATAGAGATCGCAGGAAATGTCCCTCAGGCCGAAGGACTGTGGCCGGGAGAGGAGACCTCGGAGGGCCCCTTCCATGTTCTTGTCGGCAATCAGGACGGCGAGATCTTTCGACCCGGCACTCATCCAAGAACCCCCGCAGCGAAAAGGAGACCCAGGTTCGTCTCCTGCCTCCAGGCAGCCAGGGCGGGATGCTCACTCCCGCGCACGATGTCCGTGGCCCCTTCGGGCGTTTTCGCAAAGCACAAGACCTGCTCGGCATCGACGATGTTCAGGATCACCGGCGAGTGCGTCGCCAGGAGCACCTGGGCGTCGTAGACCGACGAGAGCGACTGGAACATGGTCTCGATCGCGCGCGGGTGGATGCCGTTCTCCGGCTCTTCGATGAGATAGACGCCCTGCAGACCGGTCAGGTAGGCCGGAAGCGTGAGGGCGAGCATCCTCAGAGTGCCATCCGACACCATCCAGGAAGGGATCTCCACTCCGCCACGGTACCTGACCAGGAGGTAGCGATGTTTATCCTCAGGCCGCTCGATGGTCTGAATGCCTTGGATGTCCGGGAACGCCGTCTGGAGATGGGAGATCCATTGCTGCAAACGCTCGGGCGCCCGCCTCTCCAGGTCAGCGATCACCCACGGCAGGTTGGAGCCGTCGGGCTTGAAGCCGCGTGACTGGCCCGGCGGGCTCGCTTTCCGGAGGAGCAGGCTATTGAGAACGAGTTGCTGGACCCCCGTCGTCAGGAGCTCTCTCAGCCAGGTGCTCACGGGGAACTTCGATTCATCTGCCGGAAGGTTGCTCAGCGCCGACCGACGCGGCCCCAGCTTGAAGGCGGGAACCCAGCCCTTTCCAGTCTCCTGGTACGTCTCCGAGTAGAAGTTGTCGTTCCCACCTGGAACCTTGTTGATCACGGTTCGAGCTTCCCGAGAGTCCTTCTTGACTAAGAGGAGGCTGTCAGGGCCCGCCGTCGTCTCGGGGAAGAGCTCTCTCTGAGGGAATTCCGGCGGGCCTCCGGCCTTCAAAAGGACTTTTTCTGCCTGAAGCCCCAACTCCTGGCTTTCCGGATCGATCCCAAGAGCGATCTCATACCGGACTGTGTCGAAGTCCGTCCGGGTCAGCGAGCCGCGCAAGGCCTCCGGGATCCTGGCTTCGATGGCCAGCTCGAAGCGTTGGCCCGTGCGCTTCCACAGGAGGTCGTAGAAATTCTGGGTCCTCTCTTCCACGGCGGCCTCGATCCCATCTGAAGCCAGGCGCCCCAGAAAGGCGATCACGTCGAGGAAGGTGGTCTTGCCACTGGCATTCGGGCCGACAAGGACATGGAAGGGCCCCAGAGGCTGGCGGATATAGCGGAGGCAGCGGTAGCCCAAAGCTTCGACGAGTGTGATCATCGCCCGCCAATCCTATCCGATGGCTCGGACGTGGCTAGAATAGTCCCATGTGCCCAGACCGGTCCCTCAAGAAAGGCTCCCTCCTGATCCTGTCGACCGTCCTCCTTGCGGTCTGCCTTCATTCCGCCGCAGCCGCCCAGCCGCCGGCCGCGCGCGTCCTGCCGGCCGAGCCCGTGGCGCTGCCCGGCGGTGAAGGAGGCGTCGGCCTCGACGACCTCACCTTCGCCCCGGGCCTGCGCCGGGTGCTCGTCCCGGCCGGCCGCACCGGTCGCCTCGACCTGATCGACCCGGCGAGCCGGCAGCTGCGGGAGATCGCCGGCTTCCAGGCGAGCGCTGCCGGGGCCGGCGGGCACGGTGCGGGAACCACCTCGGTCGACGAAGGGGGACCTTATCTCTATGCGATCGACCGCACGGCGCTGCGGCTGTCGGTCGTCGATCCCCGAAAGGGGAAGATCGTGGCCGGAGCGCCGCTCGCCGGGAGCCCGGACTACGTCCGTTTCATCGCCGCGACGCACGAGGTGTGGGTGACCGAGCCCGACAAGGAGGGGATCGAGATCTTCTCCCTCTCCGCCGCCGATCCGCCGGTGCCGGCGCACAAGGACTTCCTCAACGTGCCCGGCGGGCTGGAGTCGCTCGTCATCGACGCCGGCCGCAAGCGGGCCTACAGCAACCTGTGGAAGAGCTCGACGGTGGCGATCGACCTCGCGACGCACAAAGTCGTTGCGACCTGGCCGAACGGCTGCGAGGGCTCGCGCGGGCTGGCCCTCGACGCCGGGCGCAGTCTCCTCTTCGTCGGCTGCGCCGAGGGGAGCGCGGACGTCCTCGACCTCGCCCACGACGGCGCCGTCAAGGACAGTTTCCGCTTCGGCGCCGGAGTCGACATCGTCGCCTGGAACCCCGCGCTCCGGCATCTCTACGTGCCGGCTGCGAAGACCGGCCAGATGGCGATCGCCGGCGTCTCGGCCGAAGGAAAGCTCACCCTCCTCGGCACCGTCGCGACCGCCCAGGGCGCGCACTGCGCCGTGGCCGACGACCACCGCCAGGTCTGGATCTGCGATCCCAAGGCCGGGCGGCTGCTGGTCGCCCGCGACACGCTGCCGTAGACCCAGACGGACATCCTCTCAGGGAGGCCGGAAACGAGGCGGGAATTCCAGGCTCAACCGGACCAGTAGGGCACCGAGCCTTATTTGGCCAGCTTCTTCCTGAGAGGGCCGTCGAACGTGGCCACCGCGTCATAGCGCCCCTGATAGGCGACGGCGGCAAGGACCGCATCTCCAAAGGACGGGATCACCTGTGGCCAGCGCTCGAGAACCAGGCTCCAGGTGACCTCGGTCACGCAAATCACGCCCGGCATCTCCAAAAGCTTGCTCATCGAATCGGCAACGTCGAGAGGATTCGCCGCATAGACGTGGATGAAGACATGGACCATCTCGATCAGGGTGATCGAGTGGAGGATTCGAACGTGCTCTCGATTTGCAGCGCCATGAAACAACGCAGCGGCCTGCTCCTGTTGGTCTTTGTTCCTGTCGGTGAGGAAGGAGAGCAGGACGTTGGCATCGACGAGGATCTCCTTCATAGACCCTTGGTTCCCATCAGCGCTCGCGCTTTGCGCACGTCCTCCACGGGATCTCCGGGGCCGACCTTGAAGCTTCCCTGGAGAGCAAGAAAAGACGGCGTGGCTGCAGTGACCCGTACCTGATCCCCGACCACCTCCCATTGCAGGACATCGCCAGGCCGAGCGCCCAGCTTCTCGCGGACCTCCTTGGGAACCGTCGTCTGGTACTTGACTGTCAGGGTCGATTTGGGCATGGCGGCCTCCTTACCAGATCCTAAATCAGGTAAGGAATGAGTTCAAGGACCCCTGCCTCCAGACCTCGCTAGAATGATCGGCTGCTGGTCGCCAAGGACACGCTGCCGTAGAGGCCGGCTACGGCGCCGGCTCGAGCAGGCGGGCGAAGATGCCGCCGAGGTAGGTCGACCAGACGACGACTACCGGCCCCTGGGGTGCGGAGGCGATCGCCGACTGGTATTGCCAGCCTGCGCTGGTCGCGTTGATCTGGAAGTCGTCCGAGAGCGGCGTGCCGCCGGCGGAAAAGACGCGCCCGAAGACGCCACCGCCTTCGCCGTCGCGATTCTCCTCCTCCCAGAGGATGACGAAGCTTCCGTCGGCCGCCAGTGCGACCGCCGGGTCGACCTGCCTGAATTCGTCCTCCGGATCGCTGCTGACCGGGAATGCCTTTCCGCGGGGGGCACCGCCCGGCGCGAACCTCTGAGCCATCAGCTGCCACTCGCTCCAGGCGGCGACCAGGCTGCCGTCCTGCCCCGCTCCGAGGGAAGCTCCCGAAGTATCCACGCAGCAGTACAGCGGATCGCTGAGCTGGACCTGTTTCTTCTGGTGCGCCTTCGAGTCGTAGCGCCTCAGGTAGTTGTTGTAGAGATCGGGAGCGATGTAGTCCTGAAGCTGCACGGTCATCGAGCCACCGGGTCCGAGAGCCAATCCGGCTGGGTGAGAGTAGGTGTTGTCATCCCCGATTCCGGGATATCCCACGCCGACGGTGAATTCCCTGGTGAGCGGGATTCCCTGGGAGTTGAAGATCCGGGCCACGGAGTTGACGTAGCTTCTGTAGTCGGGCTTCAGATCGATGTTCGCCCGCCAAGCCACTGCGAAGCGGCCGTCCGCGCCGACCGCGAGCACGCTGTCGTACTGATCCGACTTGTGAGCCTCGTTGGCCTGGAGGCGCTTGCCCCGCGGTGTGCCGTTGCGGTTGAAGCGGCGCACGAAGACGTCGGCCTTCCCATTCGCCGTCTCGGTCCAGGACACGAGGAAGCTGCCGTCTCGGTCGGCCACGACCTGATCCGCGGATTGTGAATCACCGGTCCGGTCGACCAGGCGGAGCTCGCCGCCGGCCGGCGTCCCGTCCCGCGTGAAGAACCGGGCGTGGATCACCGAGCGGCCGTGGCCGTCCAAGGGGCGGACGGTCCACACGACCACGAAGCCGCCGTCCGGAAAGACGGCGACCTGCGGGTTGTCGTGGGACACGTGCTCCAGCAGACTGACGCGGATCTCGCCTCCTTGTGGCACGGGAGGACCAGTCGCGGCGGCTGTCTCCGGCAGGAGGGGGAGGAGGGCGAGAACGACCGCGGAGGCTTTGAGGAGCATTCTCAAATTCTATCAGCTCTTGCTCTATCCCCTACGCTCCCCGTTATAATGGGTCTCGTGATACGCTCCTTCGCCGACCAGGGTACCGAGGACGTATTCGACGGCATCAACAGCAAGGAAGCTCGCGCGACCTGCCCCGCCAACCTGTGGGCCATGGCGCAGCGAAAGCTGGACCAGATCAACCGAGCTCGGGATCTGTCTGACCTGGCGGTCCCTCCTGGGAACCGGCTGGAGCGCTTGAAAGGCGATCGCGCAGGACAGTACAGCATCCGCATCAACGATCAGTACCGCATCTGTTTCTCATGGAAGGAAGGTTATGCCGACGAAGTCGAAATCACGGACTACCACTGAGGCCCACTCCCTGAAGCAGGCGGCTTCGGGCCGGGAACGTCTAGTGGCACGGCGGCTCCCCACCCATCGTCCGCCGACGCACCCTGGAGAGATGCTCCTGGAGGAATTTCTCAAACCGCTCGGGATCAGTCAGTCGGCCTTCGCAATCCGCCTGGGAGTCTCCTTCCCGCGGCTCAACGAGATCATTCGGGGCAAGCGAGCCGTCACCCCCGATACGGCCCTCCGCCTGGCCCGAGTCCTCGGCATGTCGGCCGACTTCTGGCTGGGCCTCCAACAGGACTGGGACCTGTGGCACGCCCTGCGCAGCAAAGCGGCGGCCGAAATCGAGCACCTCGAGCCGCTCCGCCTCCCCGCGTAGCCGGAGGGCCTTGCCCGAAGGAGGGCCGCCACCCCAGCGACCACGTCCGGCACCCCACCCCCGGGTATACAATCCTCCTCCGACCTTTTTGACCTGCGTGGAGAGGAGGACGCCCTTCCCATGATTCCCGTCAAGCCGCACATCGCCGAGCGCGCCTGGATCAAGAGCCTAGACGAATACCGCGAGATGTACCGCCGCTCCATCGAAGACCCCCAGGGTTTCTGGCAGGAGCAGTCGCAGATCCTCGAATGGTTCCATCCGCCCCGCGGCATCATGGACGTGGACATGGAGGAGGTCGACTTCTCCTGGTTCGCGGGCGCGCGTTTGAACGCCTGCTTCAACTGCGTCGACCGCCACCTCGCGACCCTGGGCGAGAAGACCGCCATCATCTGGGCCGGCGACGAGCCGGGCGAGTACCGCTACATCTCCTACCGCGACGTCAAGCACAACGTCGCGCGGATCGCCAACGTCCTCCTGAGCCTGGGCGTGCGCAAGGGCGACCGGGTGTGCATCTACCTGCCGATGATCCCCGAGCTCGCCTATTCGATGCTCGCCTGCGCGCGGATCGGCGCGGTCCACTCGGTGGTCTTCGCCGGGTTCTCCGCCGAGTCGCTGCGCGGCCGCATCCTGGACGCCGGCGCCAAGCTCGCGATCACCGCCAACGAGGGGCTCCGCGGCGGCAAGCGCATCCCTCTGAAGGCGACGGTCGATCAGGCGATCGAGGGGCTCGGAGTGGTCGAGAACGTGCTGGTCGCCCGCCGCACCGACAAGGAGGTCCCGATGCGGCAGGGGCGCGACCTCTGGCTGGAGGAGGAGGTCCACAAGCAGCGCTCGACCTGCCCGCTCGAATGGATGTCGGCGGAAGACCCCCTGTTCACCCTCTACACCTCCGGCTCCACGGGCAAGCCCAAGGGCGTGCTCCACACCACCGCCGGCTACCTGGTCTACGCCGCGATGACGCACAAGTACATCTTCGACTACCACCCGGGCGACATCTACATGTGCGCCGCGGATATCGGTTGGGTCACCGGGCACACCTACATCCTCTATGGGCCGCTCGCCAACGGGGCGACCACGGTGATGTTCGAATCGATCCCCACCTATCCGGACGCCGGGCGGTACTGGCGGATCGTCGACGACCTCGGGGTGAACACCTTCTACACGGCGCCGACCGCGATCCGCGCCATCGCCCGCGCCGGCGACGAGTGGGTGAAGCGCTACAGCCGCGAGTCGCTGCGCATCCTGGGCTCGGTGGGCGAGCCGATCAACCCGGAGGTCTGGATGTGGTACCACGACGTGGTCGGCGAGGGGCGCTGCGCGGTGGTCGACACCTGGTGGCAGACGGAGACCGGGGGCATCCTGATCACGCCGCTGCCGGGCGCGACCCCGTGCAAGCCGGGGTCGGCGACGCTGCCGTTCTTCGGCATCCGGCCGGTGATCGTGGACGAGCAGGGCAAGGAGTTGCCGGGCAACGACGTGTCGGGCAACCTCTGCCTGCGCGGCACGTGGCCCGGCCAGGCGCGGACGATCTACGGCGACCACCGGCGATTCAAGGAGACCTACTTCTCGCAGTATCCCGGCCTCTACTTCACCGGCGACGGCTGCCGGCGCGACCAGGACGGCTACTACTGGATCACCGGCCGGGTGGACGACGTGTTGAACGTCGCGGGCCACCGGCTGGGCACGGCGGAGATCGAGAGCGCCTTGGTGGCGCATCCGGCGGTCGCCGAGGCCGCGGTGGTGGGATTCCCGCACGAGATCAAGGGGACGGGGATCTACGCCTACGTCTACATCACGCCCGACTACGAGAGCTGGGACGAGGAGGAGCTGATCGGGGCTCTCAAGGAGCAGGTGCGGCAGGCGATCGGCCCGATCGCCGCGCCGGACCGCATCCAGATCACGCACGGGCTGCCCAAGACCCGCTCGGGCAAGATCATGCGGCGCATCCTGCGCAAGATCGCGACCGGCGAATACGGCGAGCTCGGGGACATCACGACGCTGGCCGACCCGAGCGTGGTGGAGAAGCTGGTCGAGGATCACCGGGCGAAGCACGCGGTGGCGTAGAAGACCCTCACCCCCGGCCCCTCTCCCGCGAGCGGGAGAGGGGTGTAGGTGAGCCAAGAGCTCTTCCGCACACTCCAAAACCCTCTAACCCTCTCCCCTCGCCCACTCGTGGGAGAGGGGCCGGGGGTGAGGGTTCGGATGTAGGGTTTTCCCCTAAACGCTCGGCTCGCGGGCTTCGTATGAAAAAAGGGGTTGCACTTTCCGCTGGGATGTCGTGCTAGACTGTACGTAGTTCCTCAGTGGGTGAGGCTCCATCTCTCCGGTTGGTTGTTTCGGGCAGCCCCAGGCGGACGCTCGCCCTCCTTCCAGACCAGATAGGATCCGATGGCATTCCTCGTCTCGATCGGCCTCGCCGCGGTCCTTTTCTACGTCCTCCAGACCCGCATCAAGGAGCAGGCCGAGCGGATCGAGCGGCTCCAGGACGAGGTCCGCTGGCTCAGAGCCCGGTTGGATCGCCTCGAAGCGCCGGCGCCCGTGGAAGCCGCCCCCGCTCCGGAGCCCGTCCCGGAGACGGTTGTCGCGGCGGCTCCCGCCCCTGCTGTGCTGAACGTTCCGGAGGCCTCAGTCCCCTCGCCTCTCCCGCCCCCCGCGCCTCCTGAGGACCTGCAGGCTCCTGCTGCACTGCCTGTGCCGGCCGCGGCGCCGCCTCCGGTCCGCAAGGTCAGCCTCGAGGAGCTGCTCGGAGCACGGCTGCTGGTGTGGATCGCCTCGATCGCTCTCGCCTTCGCCGGAGCATTCACCGTCAAGCTCTCCTTCGACTATGGATGGTTCTCGCCGACCGTGCGGGTGGTGATCGGGGTCCTCTTCGGAGTCATTCTGTTGGGAGCGGGGGAGTGGATGCGGCGGCCGTCGGAGCGGATCGCACAAGGTCTGTCCGCCGCGGGAGTCGCCGACCTCTACGCCTGCTTCCTTGCCGGCATCCATCTCTACGGGATCATCCAGCCGGGGGTGGGATTCGGCCTGATGGCTCTGACCACCATCGTGGCGGTGGCGCTGTCGCTCCGCCAGGGGGTGATGGTGGCGCTGATCGGCATGATCGGCGGGTTCCTGACGCCCTACCTGGTGCGCACGGGCGAGCCGGACGTGCGCGGCCTCTTTGCCTATCTGCTGCTGCTCCAGATCGGTCTGCTGACCGTGGCCCGGCGGCGCGGCTGGCCGGCGATCGGCGCGCTGGCCCTGGCCGGCGGCATCTTCTGGACCCTCGCCTGGGTGCTCGGCTCGTTCCGGGCGGACGACGCGATTCCGCTGGGCCTCTTCCTGGTCCTCTCGGTGCTCGCGACGCTGATCGTCGGGCTGGCCGGGGTGCCGCGCGAAGCCGAGGCTCGGAGCCTCGGGGCAGCCTGGGTGGCTGTGCCCGGGGGCCTGCTCGCCATGGCGCTGGTGGCTGGACGCGGCGGGTACGAGCCGGCGGAGTGGGGGCTCTTCGGCTTGATCGCCGCCGGAACGCTGGTGCTCGCGCGGTTGCGCCCCCTCTTCCGTCCCCTCGCCTGGGTGGCGGCGGCCACCGGCGCGGTGCTTCTCGGGTCCTGGGGGCTGGATGATCTGGGGGATGCGGATATCGGACGGTTCCTCATCACCGCGGCGGCGTTGGGTCTCCTCTTTGCCGGGGGCGCCTATGCCGCGGCCTGGAAAGACGAGAGGCCGGGGCACTGGGGAGCGCTCTCGGCCGCGTCGGGCCTCGCCTTCTTCCTCATCGCCTATGCCGCGACGGAGAGCAAGGTAGCGATTCCCTGGGCTGCGGTCGCGCTGGGGATCGCGGCTCTCTATCTGGTGGCAGCGCTTCCGGTGGCGCGGCGGCGTCCGGCCATGGACGGCCTGCTGGCGGCTCTGGCGGTGGCGGTCACCTCCTTTGTCAGCCTGGCGATCCCGATCCAGCTCGAACGGCAGTGGTTGACCGTGGGCTGGGCTGTGGAGGTGGCGGCGCTGGTCTGGCTCGGCGGGAAGTTCCGGCTGCCGCCTCTGGGCGCGCTGGCGCGGGTGCTGGCAATCGGCGTGACGATCCGCCTGCTGCTCAACGCCTCGGTGCTCGATTACCCCATCGGCGACCATCCGCTTTTCCATTGGCTCTGGTTCGGCTACGGCGTGCCGGTCCTCGCCTTTGCCGCGGCGGCCTATCTCGCGCGCCGGCGGATCGGAGACGAGGGGTTCGCCACTCTGCTGGAAGCCGGGGCCCTGGCGTTTGCCTTCGCGCTGGCCACGCTGGCGGTCCGCCAGCTCTACCATCCCGGCAAGCTGGCGGCGGGGACGATCGGTCTGGAGGAGTGGGGAGCGCTGATCGTGGCCTGGGTGGTGCTGGCCCTGGGCCTGCTTCTGGTGAACCGGCGGTGGCTGCCGCTGCTTCCGAGCCTGGAGTGGGGTGGCCAGATCGGGCTCGTGGTGGGCGCGGCCCTGATGATCATGGGACCGCTCGGGTTCGACAACCCGCTGTGGGCGAGCGAGCCGGTGGGGGAGACCCTGATCTTCAACCTCCTCCTCTGGGTCTACGGTGTGCCGGCCGTCCTCTTCGGGCTGGCGGCGGCGGAGCTGGGAAAACGGGAGTCGCAGCTGGCTCCGGTCCTGGCCGTCCTGACGGTCGTGCTGGCCTTCGCGCTGGTCTCGTTGGAGGTGCGGCAGGCCTTCCAGGGAAGCCTGCTGAACGGGCCGACTACTTCGATTGTGGAGCGCTGGTCCTATTCGATGGCATGGATCGTCTTCGGAGCGGTCCTGCTGGTCCTCGGAGTGACGCGCCGGGGCAAGATGTTGCGCTATGCCTCGCTGGCCGTGATGCTCCTGGTGATCGCGAAAGTGTTCCTCTACGACATGGCCAACCTCTCGGACCTCTGGCGGGTGTTCTCGTTCCTCGGCTTGGGAGTGAGCCTCCTGGCGCTCGCCTGGGTGTATCAGCGGTTCGTGTTCCGGGAGGACGGTTTGCGCTAGTCTGGTCGGCGCGATGCCGATCTCCCTCGCCCCCCTGTCGCTGGTTGCGCTGCTGGCTGCGGTGCCTGCCGCTCCCGCTCCCGGCGGCTTCCTTATTGAGCGCGACGTCGACGTCCCCGCCCCGGGTTGGGTGCGGGTGCCGCTCGATCTGGCGGCGGTGCGGCGCCTGGCGCCGGAGGCGGCGGACCTCCACGTCATTGCTCCTGGCGGCGGCGAGGAGCCGGTGCGGGTCGAGCCGCGGGCTCCGCGCAGCGAACGGCGGCCCGTCCAGGTCGCCGCCGTCGAACGCGGGGATGCGGGGTGGACGGTGCTGCTCGACACCGGCGCCGCGCCGGTCTCCCATGAGCGGCTGTTCTTCGAGATCACCCGGGCCACGGCGGCGCCTTCCGTCCGCCTGGAGGGGAGCCGCGACCGCTCCGCCTGGCAGACGCTCGCGGTGGGAGACCTGTTCCGGATCGGCACGGATGGTCAGGAGAAGGGGCTGCAGCGGACGGCGCTCTCCTATCCGGTGACCGACGACCGCTGGCTGCGCCTCTCCTGGCCCCGGGAGGCCGGCTTTCCGCGCGTCTCGGCCGTCGAGGTGGAGACCGTGAGCGGTCCCACGCTGACCTTCGCCGCTCGGGGAGCGTCCTGCCGGACCGCGGGATCGCAGGAGGCGACCGTCTGCGAGCTCTCTCTCCCCGGGCTGGGACAGGTCTTGCGGCGGCTGACGCTCGACCTCGAAGGCGCCGGCGCGGTCGGCTACCGGCTCGATACGCCGGCAGGCGGCGTCTGGCGGCCCCTTGCCGCGGGCGTCTGGCAGCGGACGGAAGAGAAGACGCGGCATCTCCTCTCCGGAGATGCGGAGCCGGTCGAGGGCGCCGTGCTGCGGCTGGAGCTCTACGGCCAGGGCAAGGCACCGCGCCTGACGGGGTATACGGTGGACCTGGCGGTGACGACCGTCCTGTTCCGGGCTCCGGAGGCCGGGCGGTACACCCTGGCCTACGGAGGCGCGGTGCGCAGAGCCGGCGGGTTCGAGCCGCCCGACGCGGGGGAGGAGGAGGCCTGGCTGGAGGCGGGGCCGGAGCGGGAGCGTCCGGCGGCCCCACTGCCGGCCGGAGCTCCGGGTGCCCCCCTCGGCGCGGGGCGCTTCCGCGGCTCCTGGCGGGTCCTCGCTCCCTCGGCACGGCCGGGCGACCTGATCCGGCTCGAGGTGCCCGCTGTGGTCTACGGCGTCGCCCGCCCGGGTCTCCGCGACGTGCGTCTGGTGTTCGGCGATCTCCAGATCCCCTTCTTCCTCTGGACGCCGCCGGCTCCGGCGCTCGCCGCCGAGGCCAGGGACCTGAAGCCGCGGCCGCTCCGCCGGGAGCACGAGAGCGAGGCCGAGATCGACCTGCCGGTCTCGGGGCTCCCCCTGACGCAGCTCTTCCTGATCGCTCCGGGGGCCGGCCCGCTCCGCCGGAGCGTCGGCATCCGCTACCGCCCGCGCCGGCCGGTCACCCGGCAGCGCGAACGGGGGCCGATCGTGCGCGAGACCTGGGATTGCGATCCGGAGCCGCCGCTCCCCTGCCGGACGGGGCTGGCCCTCCAGGGAGAGGCGCCGGACATCGTGGCCGTGCGGATCGAGGACGGCGACGATCCCCCCCTCGCCCATCTCGGCGCGGAGGTCTGGCGGCGGCGCGACGTCCTCCTCTTCGTCTGGCCCGCGGTCCCCAAGGGGAGCGAAGGCGACGTGAGGCTCCTCGCCGGAGGGCGGGACCTGGAGGCCCCGGACTACGACTTCGCGGCCCTGGGGCCGGTGCTCCTGGCGCGCCCCTGGCATCCGGCCGAGCTCGACCTGGCGAGGGAGTCGAAAGGCGGAGGCTGGTGGGGACGGTGGGTGCTGCCGGCCGCGCTGGGAGTCGCGGCGGTGTTTCTGCTTCTGCTGCTGCGGAAGATTCTCGCGGAGCCGTAGGAAAGGGAGATGGCTCCTCGGGAGGGACTTGAACCCCCGACCAATCGGTTAACAGCCGATCGCTCTACCACTGAGCTACCGAGGAATGTGTTGTAGAGAACCCTCCCGCCCTCCGGACACCGCTCCCGGAGGGCGGGATATTAGGCCCAAGGAGGCGAGAGTGTCAAGCCAGCCTAGGCGGAGTCGAGGAACGGCTTCAGCTTCGTCGCCCGGCTGGGGTGGCGTAGCTTGCGCAGCGCCTTCGACTCGATCTGCCGGATGCGCTCGCGGGTGACGTTGAACGACCGGCCCACCTCCTCGAGCGTGTGCTCGGAACCGTCGCCCACACCGAAGCGCATCTTCAAGACCAGCTCCTCGCGCGGCGTCAGCGTCTTCAGCACCTTCCGGGTCTGGTCCTTCAGGTTGGCGAAGATCACCGAGTCGATCGGGGAGATGGCGTTCTTGTCCTCGATGAAGTCCCCCAGATGCGAATCCTCCTCTTCGCCGATCGGCGTCTCGAGGGAGATCGGCTCCTGGGCGATCTTCATGATCTTGCGCACCTTGGAGGCCGGCAGGTCCATCCGCTCGCCGATCTCTTCGGCCGTGGGCTCGCGCCCCAGCTCCTGCACCAGCGAGCGGCTGGTGCGGGTCAGCTTGTTGATCGTCTCGATCATGTGCACCGGGATGCGGATCGTGCGCGCCTGATCGGCGATGGCGCGGGTGATCGCCTGGCGGATCCACCAGGTGGCATAGGTCGAGAACTTGTAGCCGCGGCGGTATTCGAACTTCTCCACCGCCTTCATCAGGCCGATGTTCCCCTCCTGGATCAGGTCGAGGAACTGCAGGCCGCGGTTGGTGTACTTCTTGGCGATCGAGACCACCAGGCGGAGGTTGGCCACGATGAGCTCCTCCTTGGCGCGCTCGCAGGTGGCCTCGCCCTGCCGGATCTTGCCGATGGTGGCGGCGATCTCGGCGTGGGTGGTGCCGTAGCGCTCCTCGAGCTCCTTCAGGTTGGCGCGGTACTTCTCGATCCGCCGGCGGTGCAGCGCCTTGAGCTCTTCGCTCGTCTCCTTCTTGAGCGCGGTCTGCGCCCGCTTGATGTCCTGCTCGAAGCGCGAGAACTGCCGGTCGATGTCCTTCAGGAAGTCGACCAGCCGGTTGCGCGTCTGCACGCTGAAGTCGATGGTGCGGATGTCCTTGGCGATCTTGGCGACCAGGCGGTCGATCTCCCGCTCGATCTCCAGGTACTTGTCGCCGTCGGGCTTGCAGCGCTTCTGGCGCTTGCGCAGCTCCTGGATGTCGTGGTCGTTCACCGCGATTTGCTCGAAGATCTTGAGGTTGCCGCGGATGCGGTCCGAGGCCTTGGGATCGAGCGGCTCGTCGGGATCGGAGGAGACGAGCTCGCGGAGGATCCGCTTGTCGCGGGCGGCCATCTCGTTGAGACGCAACAGCTCGCGCAGCACGACCGGGTTCTCGCACAACGCCTCGTAGATCATCCACTCGCCCTGCTCGATGCGCTGCGCGATCTCCACCTCGCCCTCGCGGTCGAGGAGGGGCACCGTCCCCATCTCGCGCAGGTACATGCGGACCGGGTCGTTCGTCTTCTCGTGGGTGGTGAGACCGAACTCGGTCGTCTCGTCCTCTTTCTTGTCGAAGTCGCTCGTGCCCGATTCGAAGTCGTCGCGGTTCTGGTAGCGCTCGGGCCGGTCGATGACGTCGACCCCGAGGTCCGAGAACCGGAGATAGATCTCGTCCAGCTCGTCCGGAAGGCTCACCACCTCCTCGGGCAACATCTCGTAGATCTCGTCGTAGAGGAGATAGCCCTTCTCCTTGCCCAGCTCGATCAACTGCTTGACCGAGGTGTACTTCTCTTCCACGGGTGTGAGGCTCGAAATGGTCAAAGTGCTCTCCCTATGAACTTAAGGTACGGGCAGCGGGGGAATCAGCCATCGTTCCCCAACGCCCCAGGCCGGGACCGCCGGTGCAAGCTCAGACCCAGACTCCTCTTTTCTTCGTAGAGTTGTGTCGCGCGCAGCTCGTCCTTCTGGCGTACGGCCTCGCGGATCGCGTTCGCCAGCTCCCTCTGTCGTTGTCGTAACCAACGATCTTCCAGTTTGTCGAGGGACTCCAGGAGCCCGATCCTCCCGGGAGCAAAACTCCCTTCTAGCAGAATCCTGGCGAACCGGTCAACTATTCCCCCTTCATGGCCCAGGGCGTCCCGGACCGTGCGGGCGTCGGGCCGGCGGCCCGGGTCCTTCGCATAGAGAGCACAAAAGGTCTGGTAAATATTCCTGCATCCCGTGTCGAGGAAGACCTCGGCCGGCGGCAGCTCGGCCGGAGGGGGGATCGCCTCCTCCGCCTCCAGCAGGCGCTCGATCACTCTCTCCTCCAGGCGGCCCGCAAGCGGCTCTTTCTCGGCCAAGCGCACCGCAGACTGCTCACCCCCGGTCCGCCGCACCAGCATCTCCACAGGAACGTTCAGATGGTTGGCGGCGCCCCGCGCGTAGCCGTAGCGCAGGATGGCGTCCGGGATCGGGCGCAGCAGCTCCGCCACGGCCGTGGCCCCCTTGGCCTGCGCCCGCGGATCGGAGGCCGTGCCGGGCGGGATCAGGCGCTCGATCTCGGCGGCGACCGCATCCTGGGCGGCGTCGACGGCCTCGGCCACGGCGGCTTCTCCCGTCTCCAGGCGCAACGAGTCCGGGTCGTGCCCTTCGGGGAAGCGCGCCCGCCGCACGCCGAGCCCCTCGCCAAGAAGGAGCGGCAGCGCGCGGCGGAAGGCGTTCTCGCCGGCATTGTCCCCGTCGTAGGCGACGACCACGTCCTCGGCATAACGCGACAGGAGCTTCGCCTGTTCCGGGGTGAGTGCCGTGCCCATGCCGGCCACCGCGCCTTCGAGCCCGCAGGCGACGGTTCCGATCACGTCGAAGTACCCCTCGCAGAGCACGGCCCGGCCGGTCTCGCGAATCTCCTTCTTGGCCAGGTGCAGGCCATAGAGGAGGAGCCCCTTGTGGAAGCGGTCGGTCTCGCTGGTGTTGATGTACTTGGCCTTGTCGTCGCCCAGGGTGCGCCCGCCGAAGCCGACGAGCCGGCCGGAGGCGTTGTGGATCGGGAACATCAGCCGGTGGCGGAAGCGGTCGTACGGCTCTCCTCCGCGCTCGGGCCTCCCCACCAGCCCTGCAGCTTCGAGATCGGCCATGGGGATGCGCGGGTGGAGCGCCTGAACCAGGGTGCGCCAGCCGTCCGGCGCGTAGCCGAGGCCGAAGCGCTCGATCAGCTCGGGCGGGATGCGCCGCTTCTCCAGGTACTGCCGCGGCACCGCCGACCTGGCGAGCTGGTCGACGAAGAACCGGGCGGCCGCCTGGAGGGCCCCCTCCAGGTCCCGCTCCTCCCGCTCGCCGCCGCTCCAGCCGGCCCGTTTCTCCGCCCGCGACGGCAGGGGGATGCCGAAGCGCAGGGCGAGAGCCTCGATCGCGGCCGGGAAGTCGTCGCCGCTGGTCAGCATGTGGAGCTTGATGGCGTCGCCGCCGGCGCCGCAGCCGAAGCAATAGAAGAGGCCCTGCACGGGATCGACGCTGAACGAGGGGGTCTTTTCTTTGTGAATGGGGCAGAGCCCCTGATAGCGCCGCCCTGCCTTGCGCAGGCGCGTGTGCTCGGAGGCCACGGCGACGATGTCGGCGGCATCGCGCACGGCCTGCACGAGCTGGGGGGTGATATGGACGTTGCCGAGGGTCATGGCGCGCTTCACCTTTTCAGGTGCGCAAAGTGACCACGGTCGCGCCGTTGCCCCCCTCGTTGGGAGCTCCGGAGCGGACCGCCGCGACAGCGGAGTGGCCGCGCAGGTGGTCCCGCACGGCTTGGCGCAGGCGTCCGGTGCCGTGGCCGTGGACCACACGGACCTCGCGACGGTGCGACAGGAGCGCCTGATCGAGATAACCGTCGAGCTCCTCCAGGGCTGGCTCGACCCGCTTGCCGATCAGGTTGATCTCCGGCGGGAGCTCGATCGACTCGTCGAGGTCGCGGCGGCCGGAGCGGAGATCCGATCGATCGGTCCGATTCGTCCGATCAGCCCGGCCGGCGCTCGCGGGCGCCAGCTCCTCGGGGCGGCAGCGCAGGCGCTTCCCCTTGACCACGACCTCGGCGCGGCCGGGCTCCAGCTTCTCGAGGATCCCCTGCCAGCCGAGCCCGCGGTGGCGCACCTGCGTGCCGACCGCGAGGATCCCCTCGGCGGGCTCGGGCTCCGCCTCCACGAGAACGGGAGCCGCGGCGAAGAGGGTCTCGACCGCTTCGGCCTCCAGGCCCTTGCGGCGCCCCTCGGCGAAGCGCTCCCGCATCTTGTCGACCTCGGCACGCAGGCGCTCGGTGGTCTCGCGGCGGAACGCATCGAGCTCGCCGCGCAGGCGCCGGCCCACCGACCGCCGCTCCTCCTCCAGCGCGGCGAGCTCGTCGGCCAGGCGGCGGCGGAGCTTCTCGGCGTCGGTCCGCTCCACCTCCATGCGGTCGCGGGTCTCGGCGAGCTCGCGACGGACGCGCTCCACCTCGGCGATCAGCCGGCGCAGGTCGCGGTGCTCGGAGCCGAGACGCGCTTCGGCGCGGTCGAGCCAGGCGGCGGGAAGGCCGAGCCGGCGGGCCAGGGCGAGCGCCTCGCTGCCTCCCGGCGGGCCGGGCATCAGATGGAACGTCGGCCGGTCGGTCTCCGGATCGAACTCCATGGCGGCGCAGGAGGCGCCGGGCATCTCCAGGGCCGCGGCGGCGAGCTGGGTCAGGTGGGTCGTGATCACCGCCAGGCTCGCCTTCTCGACGAGGCCTTCGAGGAGGGCGATGGACAGCGCCGCGCCCTCCTCGGGGTCGGTGCCCGAGCCCAGCTCGTCGAGCAGGATCAGCGCATCCGGTCCGGCGGCCTCCCAGGCTTCCTTCAGGCGGAGGAGCCGGCCGCTGAAGGTCGAGCGGTCGGCCAGGAGGTCCTGCTCGTCGCCCACGGTGGCCACCAGGGCGCGCAGGAACGGGACCCGGCTGCCGGGCGAGGCGGGGATCGGCAGGCCGCACTGGGCGACGAGAGCCAGGAGGCCCACGGTCTTCAGGGCCACGGTCTTGCCGCCGGCGTTGGGACCGGTCACCACCAGGATGCGCCGGCCGGAGGCGAGCTCTGCGTCGAGCGGCACGATCTCGCCGGAGTGGCCGGCCTGCCCCAGGGCCTCGGCGCGCAGGTCGGCCAGGCAGGGGTCGAGGAGCGGGTGCCGCGCGCCGGTGAGGCGCAGCTCGTGGCGCGGGCCGATCTCCGGGAGAGCGCCGCCGCAGCGCTCGCCGAAGCGGACGGCGGTCTGCAGGAGGTCGAGCTCGGCGAGGAAGTCGGCGTGGGCGCGCAGCGCGGGCAGGGCGCCGCGGACTTCCGCCAGGACCTCGTTCAGGATGCGGCGCCGCTCGGCCTCCTCGTCCTCCACCGACTGCTGGAGCGAGTTGTTCGTCTCCACCACCTGGAGGGGCTCGAAGTAGAAGCTCTTGCCGGTGGCGGAGCGGCCGTGCACCAGGCCGGCGCTGCGGCCGCGGGCGCCCGACTGCAGGACGACGACCAGGCGGCCGCCGCGCATCGGGATGGTATCCTCGGAGAGCTCCTCTTTGTGCCCGCTCACGAACTCGCCGAGATCGCGGTAGAGCTGGTCGCGGACGCGGCGGATCTGGGTGCGCAGGCCGGCCAGACGCGGGCTGGCGTCCTCGCGCACCTCGCCGCGGCGGTCGAACGTGCGGTCGATGCGCCGCAGCAGCGGATCGAGGTCGGGGAGCCCGGCGGCCAGCTCGCCCAGGCCGGGGCAGGGAGGCACGGCCTCGCGGATCCGCTGCGCCGCCGAGCGCGTCGCCTTGCCGAGATCGGCCAGGCGGACGAGGTCGATCCCTTCGATCGGCGGCCGGCCCTGCACGAGACGGTCGAGGAGCTGCAGCAGGGGAATCTCGAAAGCCGGCACCAGCGAGCGCTCGCCGGCCAGGCGGGAGGCCTCCTCGAAGCGTCCCCGCCAGGCGCGGAGATCCGCTTCCTCGGTGAACGGGTGGAGGCCGAGCACGCGCTCCCGCCCGAGGTCGCTCGCCGCGAGCTGGGCGACCACGGCGAGGAGGCTCGGCACCTCCAGGGCCTGCGCGGTGGCCGCGGAATACAGGGGAGAAGGGGTGCTCACCGGGGTCAGTCTACTAGAGGGGACGGATCGCCCGGGAGCTCGCCGAGCGCCCAGAGCCGCCGGACGATCCGCGCGCACTGTGGACAACCGGCGAGCAGATGGCGCACGATGGTCCGGCACGCCGCCCGTCCGGCGGCCCCCGAAAGCTCGCCGCGGACGAACCGCTCGAGGAGGTCGGGGTCGGGATGATCCCGGATGCTGCCGGGCCCGGATTGGCGTTCAGGCGCGATTCGCAAGGGTCAACTCCCTGAAGACAGCACGGATTCCGGGGTCGATCGTCTCGAATTGTGTGTCGCCAGTCGAGTACATCTTGTCAAGCGAGACAACTCTAGTCGGCGACTAATCCTCTTGTCAAGCACAAAAGCCCGGTTCGAGGGAACGATTTTCCTGATATAAGTCATTGAGGCACATAAGTTTGTGCTTGCCTTGCGGCGCCAGAGAAGGTAAATTTCGCGCATGTCCATCTTCCTTGGTCTCGGCAGGGCCCTACGTTGGCTTCGTGACAGGCAAGGTAAAAGACAGTACCAGGTCGCGGATGCGGCCGGCATCACCAAGGCGATGCTGTCTGCCTATGAAACCGGCAAGCAGAAACCATCGCTGGATACGTTGGAGAAGATCCTCACCGCTCTCGAGTGTGATCTCAACGACCTGCACAATGCGTTGCAGATCGTGAACGAGCGGCCTGAGGCGATCCGCCGGTCCGGCGGACCGCGGGAGGGCATGTGGCCCGGGCACCCGCGCGAGACCGGCCGCGACGGCGAGTCTCCCAACGTCTACAACATCCTCGGCATCAACCGTCCGCTCCCCCCGATGGAGGAGCAGGCCCTCAGCGAAATGCTGCGGGGGTTCCACAAGCTCGTCCGCTATCTGCACGATTCCGTTGCCCAGCGGCCGAGCCATCCGGAACCGGTGGACGAGCGCGAGGAGCCGGAGGAAGAGGCCACCTGATCCCGATGCGGCCCGGCATCCCGGGCCGCCGCTCGGCTCCGTCCCGGCCGGCGCCGCTGCCGCCTGCGCCTTGCTGCGCATGCTTCTTGCACCCTCGGTCTCCCGAGGGTGAGGAAACCGATGCGAAGCGAGCGACAGCGAGAGGGGCAGGGTGCCGGAAGGAGCTCAGCGAGCAGGGATCTGGAACGCCGGCTGGCTCGGTTGCGTCACGGCGACCACGCCTGTTTCATCTACGACACGCTCGCCGAGCTGTCGGCGGTCCTCGTTCCCTTCCTGCGCGCCGGCCTCGCCGCCGGGGACCGCTGCATCTACATCGGCCCCGCGGCCGGAGCCGTCCGGCTCGAGAGTGATCTCCGCTCCGCCGGGGTACCGGTCGACCGTGAGCTCGAACGCGGCGCTGCCGTGATGCTCGGCCAGCGCGAGTCCTGGCTGCAGGAGGGGCGTTTCGATCCCTGGGCGATGATGGATCTCCTGCGGCAGGCCGAGCAGCAGGCCCTCGACGACGGCTTCGCCGGTCTGCGCGCGACCTGGGACATGACCTGGGTGCTCGCCGGGCGCGACGGAGCCGAGCGGCTCGTCGAGTACGAGGCCCATCTCAACCGGTTCCTCGCCAAGAGCCGCACGACGGTGCTCTGCCGCTATGCCCGCTCCTCGGCGTCCCCTGAGCTGATCCAGGGCGCGCTGCACACCCACCCGCTCGCCGTCCTCGGCGACCAGCTCTGCCCGAACGTCTTTTACGAGCCTGCGGAGATGGTGCTCGGTGACCACTCGCCGGACGAGCGCATCGACTGGATGATCGGCCAGCTCCGGCGCGCCCGCCTCAACGAGGAGAAGCTCGAGGAGGTCACCCGCCGCCTCGCCCATCAGGGCGCGGCGCTGGAACGGGCCGACCGGGCCAAGGACGAGCTGCTGGCCATGCTCGCCCACGAGCTGCGCAACCCCTTGGGGACCATCAGCAACGCCCTCCAGGTCCTGCGCCTGCGCAGCGAATCCGAGGACGAGTCCTGGCGGCGGGCGATCGATACCGCGGAACGGCAGGTGCTCCACCAGGCCCTGCTGGTCGACGATCTGCTGGAGGCGTCGCGGGTCACCCGCGGGGAGATCGAGCTGAACTGCGAGGAGCTCGACCTCGTCCGCCTGGTGTGCGACACGGTCGAGGGCTATCGCGAAGTGCTGCGCGGCGCCGGCTTGACCGTCGACCTGGACCTCCCGGACGAGTCTCTGTGGGTGCGGGGAGATCGCATGCGCCTGTCGCAGGCGCTCTCGAACCTGCTGCACAACGCGACCAAGTTCTCGGAGCCCGGCGGCCGGATCTCGGTACGCGCCGGCCGCTCGCCCGGGGGAGGACGGGCCGAGGTGGCCGTCCGCGACGACGGCCAGGGGATCAGCCCGGAGGTGCTGCCGTACGTCTTCGAGATCTTCACCCAGGCGGACCACAGTCTCGACCGCGTCCTGGGAGGCCTGGGGGTGGGGCTCGCGGTGGTCAAAGGGCTCGTCGAGATGCACGGCGGAGAGGTGCAGGCCCGGAGCGAGGGGGAGGGGAAGGGAGCCGAGCTGACCATGAGGCTGCCGCTCCTGCCGGAGGCGGAGCGCACCGCCGGCCGCGAGGAGGTCCGCGCTGCCGCCGAGCCGGCGCCGGAACCGTCCGCCGAGCACCGGCGCATCCTGGTCGTCGAGGACAACCCCGACGCCGCGGCGATGATGCGCGACTTCTTGGAGCTCGCCGGGCACGAGGTGGAGCTGGCAGCCACCGGGAGCGCCGGCGTGGAGGCCGCCCGCCAGTTCCATCCCGAGGTGGTGCTCTGCGATCTCGGCCTGCCCGGGATGAACGGCTACGAGGTGGCGGCGCAGCTCCGCCGCGACCCCGCCACGGCGGCGGCGAAGCTGATCGCGGTCACCGGCTACGGCCGGGAGGAGGACCGCCGCCGTTCCAGGGAGGCCGGCTTCGACCTCCACCTGACCAAGCCGGTCGATCCGGTCCAGCTTCGCAGGGAGCTGCAGAGACCACGCGAGAGCGTCAGGC
>Ga0137375_10000675_pt1 | contig 37754 bp, 35 predicted proteins | sample SagtaG_24_FD_104936 | JGI IMG/M metagenome (GOLD analysis project Ga0137375, IMG submission 104936) | Vadose zone soil microbial communities from Sagehorn Ranch, Mendocino, California, USA - Sage1_R_113_16 metaG | ecosystem: Environmental > Terrestrial > Soil > Vadose zone | place: USA... | reverse complement strand
CTCGTCGGGGACGTCCGGCCCGGTCTGCTGCTCCTCCTCGGCTCGGTCGGCTGCGTGCTGCTCATCGCCTGCGCCAACGTGGCGAACCTGCTCCTCGCCCGGGCGACCGCGCGGCGCCAGGAGGTCGCGGTGCGCGCGGCCCTCGGCGCAGGCCGCGTTCAGATCGTCCGCCTGCTCCTCACCGAAAGCGTCCTCCTGGCGCTCGCCGGCGGCGCCGCCGGTTTGCTGCTCGCCTCCTGGACCGTGCATCCGCTCGTCGCGCTCATGCCGCCCGACCTCGCGGACGGCCTCTTCCGGCAGACGCCGATCGGGATCGACGGCCCGGTCCTCCTCTTCACCTTCCTCGTGGCGGGTGCGACCGGTCTCCTGTTCGGTCTGGCTCCGGCGCTCACCGCGGGGCGCACCGACCTCCAGGACCCGCTCAAGGAGAGCGGGCGGAGCGGCAGGTCGGGGGCCTTGCGCGGCCTTCTCGTCGCGGCCGAGGTGGCCGTCGCCGCCGTCCTCCTCGTCCTGGCCGGCCTCCTGCTGCGCAGCTTTCTGCGCCTCCAGGCGGTCGATCCGGGGTTCGACGCGGACCGGGTCCTGTCGGTGCGGCTCGATCTCGATCCCGTGAAGTACGGCTCCCCCGAGCGGCAGACCGGCTTCCTCCAAGAGGTCACCCGCCGCGCCGCGAGCCTCCCCGGCGTCGAGTCGGCCGCCCTGGCCTCCTCGATGCCTTTGACCGGATTCAGCCTGATCCGGCGGGGTGTCCAGGTCGAGGGCCGCCCCGCCATCCCGCTCGATCAGCAGCCGGAGATCGCGATCATCCTGGCCGGACCGGAGTATTTCCGCACCCTCGGGGTTCCCATATTGCGCGGCCGGACGTTCACCGAGGCCGACCGGCAGGGCACGCTTCCCGTGGCGATCGTGAGCCGGAGCATGGCACGGCGGCTCTGGGGAGACGAGGACCCGGTCGGCCGGCGCATCCTCGGGGGACGCGGGGACGTCACCGTCGTCGGTGTGGCCGAGGACGTCAAATACGAAGGCGTCACCACGAGCTCACAACGCGTCGTGATGTACCAACCTTTCTTCCAGCGGGTGCTGCCCTTCGCGATGCTCGCCGTCCGCTCGCCAAAGGATCCGGCGGCGCTCACCGCGGCGGTGCAGCGCGCGATCCTCTCGATCGACCCCGCGATCCCGGTCTCCGACGCGGCCACCCTGCGGGAGCGACTCCAGCGCTCCATCGCCGACCGCCGCTTCCAGCTCACGCTCTTCGGCGGCTTCGCTCTCCTCGCCCTGGGCCTCGCCGCCGTGGGGCTCTATGGCGTCCTCTCTTATCTCGTCGGCGAGCGGACGCACGAGATCGGCATCCGCATGGCTCTCGGCGCGGCCCGGGGAAACGTCCAGGCCCTCGTCCTGCGCCACGGGCTGTTCCTCGCCGCCGCGGGCGCCGGCCTCGGGCTCCTGCTCTCCCTCCCCGCCGGCCGGCTGGTGCAGAGCTCGCTCTTCGGCATCGCGCCGGCCGATCCGATAACCTATCTGCTGATCCCCGCCGTGCTGCTGACCGTGGCGCTCCTCGCCACCTGGCTGCCGGCCCGGCGGGCAACGCGGGTGGACCCGGTGATCGCGCTGCGCAGCGAGAGGTGAGCCGCGGCTGAATCTTCGAGACTTGACTTTCTAGGTGTCCCTGCCTACCATACCTTCTGTTCTAGGTATGGAGGCCGACACTTTGACAAGACCGTTGCAGGGCACCCTCGATCTTCTCATCCTCCGGGCCGTCTCGCTCGGTCCGCTGCACGGCTACGGCATCATTCAGCGCATCCATCAGATGTCCGGCGAGATGCTGGAGGTGGAGCAGGGATCGCTCTATCCCGCGCTCTACCGGATCGAGCAGCGGGGCTGGGTTTCCGCGAAATGGGGATTGAACGAGACGGGCCGGCGCGCGAAGTTCTATTCGATCACCAGGTCCGGCAGAAAACAGCTCGAAGCCGAGGAAGAGAACTGGGACCGCCTCGTCCTCGCCATCGCCAGGGTACGGCAGGCCACCTGATGGGTTGGACGACCATGCGACTGCTCAATCTTTTCTCGGCGCGCATGCATGGCCTTCTCCGTCGCGAGGCCGTCCTCGGGGATATCGACGAAGAGATGCGCCTCCACATCGAGATGGAGACGGAGGCGAACATCGAAAAAGGAATGCCGCCGGCCGAGGCGCGCCGGGCGGCGCTCCGGAGCTTCGGCAATCTCGACCGTCTCCGGGACGTGGCGTACGGCGTCCGCGGCGGCGGGATGATCGAGACGTTCGTGCAGGACGTCCGCTACGGTGCGCGCGTCCTCGCCCGGAACCGGGGTTTCACCGCGGTCGCGGTGCTCACCCTCGCGCTCGGGATCGGCGCGAACACGGCCATCTACTCGGTCGTCAACGAGCTGCTTCTGCGCCCTCTCCCCTACCCCGGCGCGGACCGGATCGGTCTGCTGTGGGAGATCAATCCGGATGGCAGGCACCAGAACCCGACCTCGCCCGCCAACTTCCGGAGCTGGCAGGAGCAGGGAACGGCCTTCGCGAGCATGGCGGCGTTCGTCGACCAGCGTCTCAACCTGACCGGTGGCGGCGAACTCGGCGCGCAACGGGGCGAGGTCCTGCGGCTCGTCCTCAAGCAGGGGCTCCTCCTTCACCGCGATCGGGATCGCCATCGGCCTGGCCGGCGCGTTGGCCCTGACGCGCGTCCTGTCGGGCCTCCTCTTCGGAGTGGGCGCCACGGACCCGGCGACCTTTGCACTCATCGTGCTGCTCCTCACCGCCGTTTCCTGGATCGCCTGTTACATCCCGGCGCGGCGGGCCACGCGCATCGATCCCTTGCGCGCTCTGAGCTACGAGTAGGTTGCCGGCCGGCCGCGCAAGACGTGCGTCGCGATCAGCAGGTCTCGTCCGGCGTGAGGATCACGGGCTCAGTCATGGAGCACCGCCCGGAGCTTGGCGGGCATGATGTTGCCGCCGCAGAGAACGATGGCGACGTTCTTGCCGGCGTGCTGTGCGGAGGTCTTCCGCCAGGCCGCCACCGCGACGCCCGCGGAGCCTTCGATGACCAGATGGTGCTCGATCGCCACGAGCCGGACGGCCTCTGCGATCTCGGCTTCGCTCACCAGCACACAGTCGTCGATCAGCTCGCGCGCGAGATCGAACGTCACCGAGCCCGGCTCCAGCCCGCCCGCCGTGCCGTCCGAAAGCGTCGGTTTTTCCACGACGGAAACGATCCGGCCCGCTTGCAGTGAGGCATAGAGCGCGGTCGCATGCTCCGGCCAGCAGCCCACGATCATGATGCCGGGATGGACCGCCTTGAGATAGCTCGCGATTCCGCTGACGAGACCGCCGCCGCCGACCGCGACGAAAACGGCATCGAGCGCGGGACACTGGCGCCAGAGCTCGACGCCGACGGTCCCCTGCCCGGCAATGACATCGCAATCATTGTAGGGCGAGATGTACACGCGTCCGCTCTCCTCCGCGACCTTGCGCGCATACATTTCCGTCTCGTCGCTGTCGGTATGGTAGAGCTCGAGAGCGACCGAGGGATAAAGGCGGAGCGCCTCCAGCTTTCCGGCCGATACGATGGTCGGGAGATAGATCGTGCCCCGCGCGCCCACCACACCCAGCGCGTGCGCGACCCCGCGGGCATGGTTGCCGGTCGACGCGGTGACCACCCCGCGCACGAGTGCCTCGGGCGGCAGCGTCAGGATCTTGTTGCACGCGCCGCGCAGCTTGAACGAGCCCGTGTGCTGAAGGTTCTCACACTTGAGCCACACGCCCGTCTCCGCCCCGGCCGCAGCCGCGAGCGTCTCGCTCCGCTCGACCGGCGTCTCCTTCACATGGGGACGGAGGCGCTCGGACGCAGCGAGGATGGGATCGACGAGCGCCGTGGAAAACACGCTGCCAGTCTACCACCCTGAAACCAGCCGCCACCGGCGACGGTTCGGACATCACTCTGCTGCGGCTCGCCTCTGCCTTCATCTACTCCCAGCGCCAGTCCTTGGTATAGTAGCTCCCATGGCCCAGTCTCCCCACCCTACGCCGGAATACGTCCCACTCGAAGAGTCTTCCGACGGCGTCGACCTCACCCTGATCCGATGGACTCTCAGCTTGACGCCGCTCGAACGGCTCGAGCTCCTCCAGGATTGGGTGGACGGGCTCACAGAGCTCCGGCATGGACGAGTCACGGAGCGTTAGATTCCTCGGGCTCCTCCGAGCCCTCATCCATCACGGAGTGGATTTCCTTGTCGTCGGTGGGGTGGCCGCGCAACTCGAGGGGGCTCCCGTTCTGACGTTCGACCTGGATGTCCTATACGACAAGACGTCCGAGAACATCGAGCGTCTTCTTCCCGTGCTCGAAGAGCTCAAAGCTCACTACCGGGATCCTGCGGGGCGCCACATCGAGCCCGACATCGACAAGCTCAAGACATTCCGGACGCATCTCCTCCTCACCGAGCTCGGTGCTCTCGATGTTCTCAGCGCCATCGGCAACGGCCTCACCTATCACGATCTCGCGAACAGGACAGTCGTGTATGAGCTGGGAGACATGCGGATTCGAGTCCTCGAGCTGGCGGCCGTTATCGAAACCAAGGAACAGGCGAACCGCGACAAGGACCGGGCGGCACTGCCCGTCCTCAAGCAAACGCTGCTCATGAAGACGCAAACGAAGCAAGACGAGGAGTCCTGAGCACAGGAACGTTCGCCACGTGCCCGTGAAGGGTGGGAGGCTTCCGTGTATAATCGAGGTGCGAGAGGAGGTTTGCCCTCGGTCTCGGAGCTTGTATGACGACGCTCTATGCCACTTTTGACGGCCAGGTACTCCGACCCGAGGAGCCGATCTCTCTTCCTCCGAATACCCGTGTACGCCTCCTCCTCGAGCCCGCGGAATCCGCGCCGGCGTCTGCAGACGCTCGTTCCTTCTTGAGCGTCGCGCTGTCTCTCGAGCTCGAGGGTCCACCGGACTGGTCGGAGCGGTTGGACGAATATCTCTACGGCAGCGACGAGGGACCTGAACCGCGTGGCTGAGATCTTCCTCGATGCGTCCTACGCCATAGCGCTCGCCTCTCGGACCGACAAGCACCACGCCCGCGCCGTCGAGCTCGCCGCTTGGCTCAAAGCAGGCCAGGTGCCTCTCCTCACGACGAGGGCGGTCGTTCTGGAGATCGGCAACTCTCTCGCCAAGCAGCGGCACCGTAGCGCCGCCGTGTCCCTACTGGAGGCACTTGAGCAGGACTCCAGGATCGACATCGTCCCGCTGTCCGAGGACCTCTATGTCCGGGCCGCCGCGCTCTACAAGCGGCACGCTGACAAGGAATGGGGTCTCACCGACTGCGTTTCCTTCGTTCTGATGCGCGAGAGAGGGCTCCGAGAGGCGCTCACGACCGACGATGACTTCCGGCAGGCAGGGTTTCGCGCGTTGCTTCTCTGAGACTGTAACGCCGGGGATCCTGCGCATCGGAAGTCCGTCAGCACCCGTGCAGGGCGGCGGATTTGCCGGTCGTCTTCTTCAGACTGCGCACCCGCGATTTCGGCTCCGGGTGCCTCGAACATCGCCTGGGAGGAGCACCATGAAAGCACAATGCATCGCCCTTTCCGTCTCGCTTCTCGCTCTTGGCCCGGTCCTCCCAGCCACCGCGCAGAGCGTAGGTCCCGAGATCGTCCCGGACTTCTTCGCGGCTCCTGCAGAATCCGCGCCTCCGCCTCTGCGCTTGGCCGAGTCTCTGGCCCCGCAACCCGAGACCTCCCTGCGGGCCGCGGAGGTCGGGGCACGCGATGCGCTGGAGGCTCTTCAGGCCTGGAACCGCGCCGGCCACCTGCCGCTCCGCGCGGGTCTCGTGCGGACGCTCCCCTCCCGCGTGAAAGCGCGTACCGGTGTCTCTCCCGCGGGGAATCGGGTCTGGGGGATGCGGGTCGACGTCGAAGGAGCGCAGCGCCTGCGCCTCCATCTCACCCAGGTCTCCCTTCCTGCCGGCAGCCGGCTGTGGATCTACGCGCCAGGAGAGGAGGCTCGCGCCTTCGGGCTCGACCTCCTCGGACCCGCGGGCGATCTCTGGACGCCGAGCGTGACCGGCAGCGTCGCCTTCCTCGAAGTCGAGGCGCCTGCGAATGCGGCCCTTCCGGCGGACTCCGGCTTCACCGTGGAAGAGATCATGGAAGGAGTGCTGGCGCCGCCGGCTCCCTTGCGAATCGCCGAGTGTCTAATCGACGGCACCTGCGTGAGCAGCGCCACACTGGCGAACATCGCCGACTACCGCAAGGCCGTGGGCCAGCTCGATTTTGTGATCGCTCCGTTCGAATACCTCTGTTCCGGAGCTCTCGTCAACGATACGGACAGCTCCACGATGATTCCCTACTTCCTCACCGCCAACCACTGCATCGATTCCCAGAGCATCGCCTCCACTCTGGAGGTCTTCTGGGACTACAAGACCGCGAGCTGCGACGGCTCCACTCCTGGTCTGGGCTCGCTGCCGAGGAGCAACGGCGCGACCCTGATCGCCACCGGGGAGAGCTCGGACTTCACACTGCTCCGGCTCACCTCGATTCCTTCCGGCCGCGTCCTGCTGGGCTGGAACGCCAATACCTCAGCCGTGCCCAACGGCACCACTCTCTACCGGCTGTCGCATCCGGCGCCATTCGACGACGAATACGCCCTGCCGCAGCAATTCTCACGGGGCATGGTCCGCACCTCGGGGGTCCCTTTCTGCAGCGACGCGCCGAGGCCGGATTTTCTCTATTCCCAGCTCAACCAGGGCGGGACGTTCGGCGGCAGCTCGGGCTCCCCGGTAGTCCTGTCGAACCTGCAGATCGTCGGGCAACTCACGGGAGGATGCGGCGACAACCCCGACGACGGCTGCGACTACGGCAACTCCGAAATCGACGGAGCCTTCTCCGCCAGCTATCCTTCACTCCAGGCCTTCCTGAGCCCGACGACCGGCTCGGGCTCCTGCACCCCCGGGGCGGACACCCTCTGCCTCAACAATGGCCGATTCAGAGTGAAGGCCACTTTCAACGCCAGCGGCGCGCAGCCCGCCAACGCCCAGGTGGTGAAGCTCACCGACGAGACCGGCTATCTCTGGTTCTTCAGCGCCGGCAACGTCGAAGCGGTCGTCAAGGTCCTGAACGCCTGCGGCCTCAACAACCATTACTGGGTCTTCGCCGGAGGCCTGACCAACGTGCACACGGTGATCACCGTCACCGACACCAAGACGGGAGCACAGAAGATCTATACCAATCCGCAGAACACGGCGTTCCAGCCGGTCCAGGACACCTCGGCGTTCGCCACGTGCCCGTGAGGCGGTCGAGAAATCTTCTGTCATCGCCAGATCGATTCTGTGCCGTAGAGGCGCCCCAGTCCGCGACCGGGGCGTCTCCCACCCTCCCCGGCACCACAGCCCGACTGTAGATGGGAAAAAATCGCCCATCGTCCGTCTCTTAGGCCGATGGCCTCTGCGCTCATCGGGAACGCAGGTGGACCCTCCTGAGAGGAGGAGGTCGACTATGTCAAGCATCACCATCAATGGGATCACCATCGATCCCGAAGCCCATGGGCCCGCGTTGGCAGCGGCGAATGTCGTGGCGGAGACTGCATCTCAATCGGACTACATCCTGATTCAGACCAAGGCGCCGTTGACCAAGGATCAGAAGGAAGAGCTCGCCGACTTTTCGGTGAGAATCCTCGAGTACGTCCCCGAGAACACCTACGTGTGCTACTACCCAGAGAGCGATCTGCAGAGCATCCGTCAGCTCCCGTTCGTGACCTGGGCCAACGTCTACATGCGAGGCTTCAAGGTATCGCCAGGGCTCCGCCCTGAAGAACCCAGCCACGGCATCGGAGCGGCCGTGCTCATGGCAGCGCCGGCCCAATCTCGGGTCTTTCAGCATCCTGAGTTGGTCGACATCGTCTTGCACCGCGACCAACACGCAGAGGAGGAGGTCCGGCGACAGATCGCCGAGGCGGCTCATGTCGACCCCGATTCCTTGCCGGCCGAAGACGCGAGTGGCAAGATCCGCCTGCGCATCTACCCCAGGTATCTCGATGCAGTGGCGCAAATCGACGCCGTGCGTCACATCGAGCCGGTGGCCGAGCGCAAGCTGCACAACAATGTGGCACGGCAAATCCTGCAGGTGGCCACTTCGCAGGGCGGTACGACATTCGAGGGGGTAGGGGAGGTGGTGGCGGTCTGCGACACGGGCTTCGACAGGGGTTCAACCACAGACGTTCACCCTGCTTTTCAGGGACGCGTCAAGAAGTTGTACCCACTCGGCCGCACTGTGGCCGACGACCCACATGGCCATGGCACTCACGTGGCCGGTTCCGCCCTCGGGGATGGAAACTCTCTCGTCGAGGGCGGGGCCATCCGCGGCACTGCTCCGCGAGCCAATCTGGTGCTGCAATCCGTCCTCGACGCAAACGGCGGGCTCGGCGGGCTTCCCAACGATCTTCGCGACCTGTTTCAGGACCCATATGCCAGTCAGAAGGCCCGCGTTCACACGAACTCTTGGGGAGACCAGGGCAACTTCGGTCTCTACACCAGCAACGCGCGAGAAGTGGACGACTTCGTCTGGAATCACCGCGACCTCGTGATCTGCTTTGCCGCCGGGAACGAAGGGACGGATGGCAACCTGGATGGCGTCATCGATCGCGGATCCGTCACACCTCCTGCCACGGCAAAGAACTGCATCACCGTGGGTGCCACGGAGAACCTGCGCCCCACCGCTACACTCACTTATGAGCCCTTCGGCTACCCGTCGCAACCCTTCCGCAGCGATCGAGTGGCAAACAACGCCGAAGGAATGGCAGCCTTCAGCAGCCGAGGCCCCACCCAGGATGGGCGGATCAAGCCGGACGTGGTAGCGCCAGGGACCTCGATCCTCTCGACGCGATCCCGCAAGGCGAAGGCATCGACGGATTGGGGAGTCTCTCAGGACTCCGCCTTCATGTTCGACGGCGGCACCAGCATGGCGACGCCGCTCGTCGCCGGCTGCGTCGCGATCACCCGCGAGTGGTTGCGGAAGCAAAAGGGTGTGACCGCTCCGAGCGCGGCGCTGGTCAAAGCGCTGCTGATCAATGGCGCACGCGACATCAGTGGCCAGTACGTACCAAGCGAGGCCGGCGGCATCCCGAACTTCGCCGAGGGTTTCGGGCGTGTCGATCTCGCCAATACGATCGGCCCGAACGGGACCCACGCGAGCGTCATTTTCCACGACGAGGCGGAGGCTCTTGAAACTGGCGAGGAAAAGACGTTCCCGTTGACGATTCCGGCGACCGCGTCGCTGCTCAAGGTCACACTCGTATGGAGCGATCCTGCCGGCGAGGCGCTGCAGAATGATTTGGATCTCATCGTGCACGCGGTAGATGGCTCCGAGCGGCATGGCAACATGCCCTCGACATCATCCGACTTCGATCGAATCAACAATGTGGAGCAGGTCGTCTGGGTGGGAATGCCGACCGGCGCGGCGGAGATCACGGTACGCGCGCACCGTATCACCCTCCACGCACAGTCGTTCGCATTGGTGGTTCGGATCGTTTGAGGACAGCAGGGCGCCTCGGTGCGGAGAAGCGATGCCCCGGAAAGCTTCCTCCGCCGCCGGAGAAGGAAGGTCGGTCATCGGGGAATCAGCACGGAGGCGCCCGGGAGTTCCCTCGATGCACCGGCCCGAGCCGTGCTGAACGAAAGAGAAGCCGCATCGCCCCGGAGCATCACCTCTTCGTCCCGGGACATCCCCTCAACACTCCGGGACATTGCCTGATCGTCCCGGGGCTTTGCTTCGATGCATGAGGGCACCGGCGCTCTCTCCTGGAGCATCGCGGCAAAACCCCCTCATGCCATCGCGATGTTCCAGGAAACGGAAGCAATGCACCTGTGCATCACGGCGACTCCCAGGGACTTCATCTCATCGTCCCGGAACCTCGGCAGGATACCCCGGGACGCCACCGCGATGCCCCGGGACGCCGGCTCAACACCCCTGTCCACTGCGGCAATGCCCCGGGATTTTGCTTCATGACCCCGGGACCCCAAGCCATCGCTCCGGGACAACGGCCCGTCGCCCCGGGGCGACGTGCCGATGTCCCGGGGCATCGGCTCGACACGACAGGACGATCCTCTAGTGCCCCGGGATTCCGAGGCGTTGCACCGGGAGATCGGAGCAATCAGCCTCGCCGTTTCGGCGGCATCCCGGGACGACGCGGCTCGGGCTCGGGGGTTTCCTCCTGCGTCCTCTCCAGATACGCCAGGATCTCCGCCCGCGACAGCTCCTGCGTCGTACCGGAACCGGGTGCCCCGGAAGGCCGTGGTGCCTCCGGAGTCTTCAGCCGCTCCTGTCTGTCATTCTTTTTCATGGCAAAGCTCCGGAACTCCTTGAGCACGGCTCCAGTCTATCACTCAGAGGCCGACGGACCGGTTTCCTCTTCGGCCTGGCCGGTGTCTATAGAGACCAAGGAGGATCGGCTATGCCACGCCACAGCAAGGCCCAGCACGCAGTCCTTGTCATCGCGCTCTCCGCAACCGTATGTCTGGTCTCCTGTATGACCGCCAAGAAGGAGGCGGCTGAGCTGAAGCCGCCTCCTTCTTCTCACGCAGCTCAGGCAGCGAGCCCGCCTCCCCCATCTCCCACGGTTTCGGCACCCGAAATGGAAAGACTGCGAGCCCTCGGCTACACGAGCAAGGACGGGATCGTAGGCGGGGTCGAGGGCGGGGTCGCGGGCGGGATCGTGGGTGGGGTCCCGGGTGGGGTCGTGGGGCGGATGGACCTCGACCGCCCTGGAGCGATGGCTGAGATGAACACCGAGGAGTACGGCCGGATCTCCGACAACCCGTTCCTCGAAACGCTGCGCAATCCCCTCTCGACCTTCTCGGTCGACGTCGATCGTGCGTCGTACAGCAACGTCCGCCGCTTCCTCACCGCACACCAGCGGCCGCCCCGCGACGCGGTGCGTATCGAGGAGATGGTCAATTATTTTTCCTATGATTATCCCGATCCTCCCGCGGGCCAGCCATTTTCGCTCACCACCGAGATCGCCAGCTGCCCGTGGAACGAAAAGAACCGCCTCCTCCTGATCGGTCTCCAGGGACGGCGGCTCGACACGGCGGACCTGCCGCCCGGCAATCTCGTCTTCTTGATCGACGTCTCGGGATCGATGATGGAGCCCAACAAGCTGCCGCTGGTCCAGAGCGCTCTCCATCTGCTCGTCGATCAGCTCCGGCCGCAGGACCGCGTGGCGATCGTCGCCTATGCCGGGAATGCGGGGCTCGTTCTGCCGTCGACTCCGGGCAGCGAGAAGGGACAGATCGCCGAGGCGATCGACCGGCTCGAAGCGGGCGGCTCGACCGCGGGCGGCGAAGGGATCGTGCTGGCCTACAAGGTCGCCAAAGAGAGCTTCGTGGAGGGAGGCAACAACCGGGTCATCCTCGCCACCGACGGCGACTTCAACGTCGGCGTATCGAGCGACGGCGAGCTCGAGCGGTTGATCGAAGAGAAGCGCCGCGATCGGATCTTCCTCACCGTCCTCGGCTTCGGGACCGGCAACGTCAAGGATGGAAAAATGGAGCTCCTCGCGGACAAAGGCAACGGCAACTACGCCTACATCGACACGCTCAACGAGGCGCGCAAGGTTTTGGTGCAGGAGCTCGGCGCCACGCTCACCACGATCGCCAAGGACGTGAAGCTGCAGATCGAGTTCAATCCCGCCAAGGTGCGCGCGTATCGGCTGATCGGCTACGAGAACCGGCTCCTCCGCGCCGAGGATTTCCACGACGACGCCAAGGACGCGGGCGAGATCGGCGCCGGTCATTCGGTGACCGCCCTCTACGAGCTGGTGCCGCCGGACGGCGATCTCGCGATCGCTCAGGTCGATCCGCTCAAGTATCAGAACGTCGAGCTGCGCGATGCGGCGAGCGCGAGCCCGGAGCTTCTGACGCTCAAGCTCCGCTACAAGGAGCCGGACGAGGAGACGAGCCGCCTGGTAACCCAACCGGTCCTCGACGAGACGACGCCCATCGCCGCCGCCTCCGAGAACCTGCGCTTCGCCGCGTCGGTCGCCGAGCTCGGTCTGCTTCTCCGCGAGTCGCCGTACAAGAGCAGCGCATCCTACGACCAGGTCGCGGAGGTCGCCTCGCATGCGCTCGGCGACGATCGCGAGGGCTATCGCGCTGAATTCCTCCAGCTGGTCAATGCTGCCAGCCGGCTCAAGCCGCAGGAGGGGCGGGAGGATTGAGAACCCTCACCCCCGGCCCCTCTCCCACAAGTGGGAGAGGGGTGTAGGTTTGTCAATCTACGGCGTTCCGAGCTTGCGCGAGCTAACCCTCTCCCCTCTCCCGCTCGCGGGAGAGGGGCCGGGGGTGAGGGCCTCCGGGCGGGGGTTCCCCCTCACCCACCAGCGAGAACCGCTCACGCCTGGGCACGAGCGGGATGAAGCGGTTGAGGCGCATGCAGAGGTCGAGGAGGCGGAAGCGCCAGCGCAGGGCGAAGGCCGGGCGCGGGTAGACGTGGCCGGCGAGGATCGACATGGCCGCTCGATGGACCTCGAGCGGCCCCTCGCCATTCAGGAAAAGCTCGCGGAAGGAGTGGTGGTAGTACATACGGATCAGCCGGAAGAAGATCCCCGTGCTGTCGTCGATCAGTCGGATGTAGCGCCGCCGCACCCGCTCGGGATTCTCTTCACCGCGAAGGATCGAGACGATGCCGCGGGCGGCCTCGGTCCCGGTCATCATGCCCATGCAGACTCCGGTCGAAAAGATCGGGTCGACGAAGGCCGCGGCATCGCCGACCAGGAAATAACCCGGGCCCGCATAGGGCCTGCACCGGTAGCTGAAATCGGCGAGCACATGCGTCTCGGTTGGAAAGACGGCGTCGGCGGTACGCTCGCGCATCGTGGGGCAGCGCGAGATCCCCCAGGCGAGGGCCTGGTCCGGCGGGAGCCCCAGGCTCCTCGCCCGTTCCATCCCCATCACCAGACCGATGCTCGTCTTCGTCTCGTTGAGCGGGATCGACCAGAACCACCCTTCGTCGGTCATCACGATGACGATGTAGCCGCCCTCGTCTCCGGGCCGGCGCCGGACGTTCTCGAAATGGCCGAAGTAGGCGACCTTCTTGAGGTCGGGGAGCGTCCGGCGGATCCCCAGGAGCTTGCCGAGCACCGAGGACTGGCCGGTGGCATCCACAAGAACCCGGGCGGTGAGGGTCTCGCCGGCATCCGTCGCGATCTCGGCGTGCCCCTCCTCCAGGCGCAGGACCTTCTTGAGAGCCGTCCCTTCCGCCACCTCCACTCCGGCCTTCCGGGCCTCGGCGAGGAGCATCGCGTCGAACGGCGCGCGCTCGATGTTGACCGCCTCGACCGCGCCGGGCACCAGGCCCATCGAGAACGGGAAGAGCCCGGGATCGCGCCCGTGGCCGAGGACGAATTCGGCGCCCAGCTTGCGCACCCGCGGCACGGTGGCGAGCGCCTCGGCGAGCCCCAGCTCATGGAACAGCGCCATGTTGCGCGGCAGGAGCGACTCGCCGATATGGAAGCGGGGAAATGGTGTCCGTTCGAGGAGCTTCACACGGATCCCGGCCCGAGCCATGACCAGGGAGGTGGTCGCACCGGCCGGGCCGCCGCCGATGACGAGGGCGTCGTAGGAGTGAGGAGCGGCAGTCATCGCGGGGTCAGTCTATCTTGGCTCCTCTCAAATTCCGGTCCTGCCGCTCAGCAGCACGTTGGGCTTGAACGACTTCACCACGTGGATCGCCTCATCGTAGCGGGGACCTCCGCCCGCCCACCCTCACCCCCCGTCCCCCTCTCCCACCCGCACTCACGCCCGCCCGGGAGAGGGGGCGCCACCGCCCAAGACATTGCAAAAGCGAGCCTTGGGGGTTTCCCCCTCTCCCGGGGGATGGGAGTGCGGGTGGGAGAGGGGGCCAGGGGGTGAGGGTCTTTGGGCGGGGGAAAACTCCGCCTCCGCCCGACTTTGACGGGACCCTGACCCGGGGCGGGAGGTCCCTTGAACCCGCCCCCCACCTGGCGATATCGTTGACAGGCTTCCGGGGGGCGGACATGAACCACTGGAAAGAGACCGCGGAGATCCTCTCGCGCCTCGCCGAGCTGACGGCGGCAGGACGGCGGGCGGCGCTCGCCACGGTGGTGCACATCGCGGGCTCCGCCTACCGCCGGCCCGGCGCCAAGTTCCTCATCGAAGACAGCGGCGACACTCTGGGCAGCGTCAGCGGCGGCTGCCTCGAAGCCGATGTGCGCGAGGTGGCCCGGGACGTCATGGCCACCGGAACATCGAGCCTGCGCCACTACAGCACCGGCTCCGACGAGGACATGGTGTGGGGTCTCGGCCTGGGCTGCAACGGTCTGGTTGACGTCTTCATCCAACCGGCGACCGCGGGGCCGCTGACGGAGCTGGCCGGGCACCTGCGCGAGCTTCTGGCCGGTGACTCCCCCTTCGCGCTCGTCACCGTGGTGGACGGCGCCGGGGATCTCGGCGCGACCTTGGTGGTGGGACCGGACGGGACCGTCCACGGCTCGCTGGGCTCTGCCGAGCTCGACGCCCAGGCGGTGGGACAGGCCCGCGGCCTGGTGGCGGCGGGGCGCTCGGGCGTGCAGAAGCTCGCCGGGCGCAGCGTCTTCGCCGAGGTGCTGCCGCCGCCGCCCCACCTGATTGTCTGCGGCGCCGGAGACGACGCCCGGCCGCTCGTCGCCTATGCAGCGGACGCCGGCTTCTGCGTCACGCTGGTGGATCACCGCCCGGCGCTGCTCCAGGCGGACGTGTTTCCGCAGGCGTCGCAACGGCTCCTCGCGCGTCCCGAGGACACCGGGATCGTCCTGCCGCCTGCCGCGCGCTCGCTGGCGGTGGTGAAGACCCACTCGCTCGCGATCGACCGCGAGTGGGTACGGCGGCTCCTCGCTTCCGGAATTCCTTATCTAGGAGTGCTGGGACCGCGGGCGCGGACCGAGAGCATCCTGCGCGAGACCGGCGCGGCGCCTGAGGACTCCGAAAGGGTCTTCGGCCCGGTCGGGCTGGACCTCGGTGCCGACGGGCCGCGCCAGGTGGCGGTCAGCATCGTCGCCGAGCTCCTCGCCTTCACCGCCGGCCGGACGCCGCAACATCTCAGTGAGCGCCAGGAGGCGATCCATGCCGTCTGACCCATCGATTCGCTCCGGTCCAGTCGCCGGAATCCTGCTCGCCGCCGGAACGTCGAGCCGCATGGGGAGCAACAAGCTCCTCTTCGAGCTGGACGGCGAGAGCGTGTTGCGCGGCGCGGCGCGGCGGGCGCTCGCCGGAGGTCTCTCGCCGCTCCTGGTCGTGCTCGGGCATCAGGCGGAACGGAACCGTCAGGAGCTCGACGGCCTCCCCTGCCAGGTGGTGCTCAACCCGCTCTTCGAACAGGGGATCAACTCGTCGCTCAAAGCCGGCGTGGCGGCCCTGCCAGCCGGCGTCGCAGGAGCGATGGTGATGCTCGCCGACATGCCGTTCGTGACGGCGGAGATGATCGCGGAGATGATCGCCCGTTTCCGGTCGACGACGGCGCCGCTCGTCATCTCGGACTACGAGGGGGTCAACGCGCCCCCCATGCTCTACGACCGCACCCTCTTCGAAGAGCTCCAGGCGATGACGGGCGAGGGCTGCGGCCGTCAGGTCGTCAAGCGCCATCGCCACGAAGCGGAGGTCCTCCCCTGGCCCGCGTCGGCTCTCGCCGACCTCGACGTGCCGGAAGACTATGAGCGGGTGATAGGATCTCGTTGATGCTGAAGCGGATTTTCGCCGACAACTTTCGGGCGCTGGTGAACTTCGAGTTCCGGCCGGGTCGTCTGAGCCTTCTTCTCGGCGATAATGGGAGCGGCAAGACCAGCGTGTTCGACGTGCTGGGCAAGCTACACGACCTGATCGTGATGGGAGCGACCACGACCGATCGGTTTGCGTTCACGCGGACGAAGTGGGAGATTCGCGAGCTGCAACGGTTCGAGCTCGATTTCGAGGAATCCTTCGGGGCGTACCGGTATGCTCTCGAAATCCAGCCGGGGTCGCAGGAGAAGCCTGTCATCCGGTCGGAAAGCGTCACCCTGGATGGCGAGCCCCTGTACCGGTTCTCGGACGGAGAGGTCCATCTCGCCTACGACGATCGTTCGGCGGGCTCTGTCTTTCCCTTTCGCGCAGACCAGTCGTTCCTCACCAACCTCGAAGCAGGCCGCACCCATCGATTGGGCCGGCTGGCAGGCTTTCGGGACCTCGTTGCGGGTCTCCGGATCATCCAGCCAAATCCGTTCGCCATAGAAGCCACCTCGCGACAGGATCTTCCTTTCCTCGGACGGGACGGCCTCAAATTCGCTGCCTTCTTCGACCATTTGAACGACGAACAGCCGGACGTGCGGGAGGACCTGGAAGAGCACCTCCGTGAGGTGATCTCCGGCTTTCGCCGTTTTCGCTTCCAGCGGATTGGTCAAGATGCGAAGCTCCTGTTGGCGACGCTCGGCGACGGTGATCTGAAGGGAGAGTTCAACCTGTTGGAGCTTTCCGAGGGTCAGCGTGTCCTCGTGGTGCTCTATGCCGCCGTTCTCGCCCACCGCAGCGGATCCCTGCTCTGCTTCGACGAGCCGGACAACTTCGTCTCCCTAACGGAGATCCAGCCCTGGCTTCAGTTGTTACGCGATGTGCTCGATGAGCGCGGGGGCCAGGCACTGGTCATCTCACATCACCCCGAAGTCATGGACTACATGGCCGTCGATGAGATCTGGCGCTTCGAGCGGCCTGCTGGGCCGGTCATTGCCAGGCCCTACGAAGCCGACGGGCCGGCCGATCTCAAACTGTCGGAGCTCATCGTCCACGGGGCCTGACATGCCAAACAAGTTGCGGTGTCTTTTGCTCTGTGAGGACAAAGGGCACGAGCAGCTTTTTCGTCCGATTCTCGAGAAGACGTTCGGCTGGCACCGCGTCCGGGTCGCAGCGCGGAGAGGAAAGGAAGGCGGTTTTACCTTTGTGCTCTCCCGTTTGAAAGTCGCGGTTGGATTCCTCCGGCAGCACACCGGCGAGGCGGTCGGCTTGCTGGTCGCGGTAGATGCCGATGACGCCGGCTTTCAACGACGGTACGAGGACATCAAGAAAGCCTTCCACAAAGAGGGCTTGGACGGAAAAGGCCTGGAGCGCGTGGCGATCTGCATCCCATCGCGCAATGTGGAGACCTGGAAACTGTGGCTCTGCGGATTTCGAGATCTTGATGAACACAGAGACTTCAAGAAAAGGTTCGAGCATGAGGCGAACGCAGGAGTCCGCTCGAAGCAGCTCGTTGAAGCCTGGTACGCGCATCTATCCAAGCAGGAAGCAGAGGAGGAGGCGAGAGTCCTTCCGGCTCTGGCTCACGGCCGCAGAGAAGTGGACCGGCTCCAGCAGTTCGCCAAGCCGTAGCTGGACCCGGTATTGAAACCGCCGAGAGGCGGAGGTATCGTGTAGGCCGCACGTCGACGAGTGGTGGGAGGCCTGGGTTCATGCGCAGCGAGCTTCTCCAGTTGGCGGCGGATCTGGCGCACCGGGAGGAGCCGTTCGTGCTGGCCGTCGTGGTGCGCCGCCGGCCTGCCAGCTCGGCACAGGCGGGGAACATGGCGCTCATCACGGCCGGGGGCGACTTCCATGGCTGGCTCGGCGGCAGCTGCACGCAGCCGACCGTCGTCCGGGAGGCGCAGCGGGCGCTCGCCGACGGGCAGCCCCGGCTCCTCCTGCTGACGCCCGATCCGGAATCCGAGCGGCGTCCCGGCGTGGACGTCTTCCCCATGACCTGCCAGAGCGGAGGGAGCGTGGAGATCTATCTCGAGCCCGTACTGCCCGCGCCGCGCCTGGTGATCGTCGGCGCTTCGCCCACCGCCCACGCGCTGGCCCGGCTGGGTCAGGCCATGGGCTACACCGCGATCGCCGTCGAGGACGATCTGGAGGCGCTCGGGCGGAGCACGGCCGTGTCGCACGCCCCGTGCTTCGCCGTGGTGGCGACCATGGGAGAAAACGACGAGGAGGCGATCCGCGCCGCGCTGGCGGCGGAGCCCGCCTATCTCGGCGTCGTGGCGAGCAGGAAGCGCTTCGCCCAGATGCGGGAGACCCTGCTCGCCCGCGGGGTCGAGGCGGAGGCTCTCGACCGCATCCACTGCCCGGCGGGATTGAAGATCGGCGCCCGGACGCCGGAGGAGATCGCCCTCTCGATCCTCGCGGAGATCGTTGAGCAGCAACGGTCCGAGACCGCACAGCCGCCGGTCAAGGCACCGCAGCCGGATCTGGAGCAGGAGGAGACGCGCCCCCTCTGGGCCCTCGATCCGATCTGCGGCATGAGGGTGACGATCGAGAACGCCCGCCACACCGCCGAGCACGCGGGCCGCACCTGGTACTTCTGTTGCGGCGGCTGTCGCGAACGGTTCCTCGCCGAGCCCGAACGCTACGCAGCGGCAGGGAGCGCCGCGTGAGGCCCCTCACCCCCAGCCCCTCTCCCATCCCCTCCCACCCACCGGGAGAGGGGAGCAAGACCACGCGCTGCCCAACGTTCCCTCTTTTTTGCCTTTTTCCCCCTCTCCCGGAAGGGGGGAGGGGATGGGAGAGGGGGCCAGGGGGTGAGGGGCCCGGGCGGGAGGGTGTCCTTTGAGGCCCGAGATCGCCGAGCTCCAGGACGCCATGGAGCGCCAGGGGTATATCGCCGATCCGGCGATCGCCACAGCTCTTTTCCTGTCGCGCGAGATGCGCCGGCCGCTCCTCATCGAGGGCGATGCCGGGGTGGGCAAGACCGAGATCGCCAAGGTGCTGGCGCGGCTGCTCGACACCGAGCTCATCCGGTTGCAGTGCTACGAGGGCTTGGACGTCTCGACCGCGCTCTACGAGTGGAACTATCAACGCCAGCTGCTGCGCCTGCGGCTCGCCGAGCAGGAGGGACAGAGCGCGGACCAGATCGAGGATCTCATCTTCAGCCGCAGCTATCTCCTGGAACGGCCGCTCCTGCGCGCCATCACCCGCCGCGAGGGGCCGCCGGTGCTCCTCATCGACGAGATCGACCGCGCAGACGATGGCTTCGAGGCGTTCCTCCTGGAGGTGCTCTCCGACTTCCAGGTGACGATCCCGGAGCTGGGGACGATCCGCGCCGAGCACGTGCCGTACGTGATCCTCACCTCGAACCGGACGCGCGAGATCGGCGACGCATTGCGCCGGCGCTGCCTCTATCTCTACATCGAGCATCCGTCGCTGGAGAAGGAGGTGCGCATCCTGCGCGCCCGGGTGCCGGAGGCGAGCGCCATGCTCGCCGAGGAGATCGGCCGCTTCATCCAGGCGCTCCGCCGCCGGCGGCTGAGCAAGGCGCCGGGGGTCGCGGAGACGATCGACTGGGCGCAGGCGCTCCTCCACCTGCACCGCGAGCACCTCGACCGCGAGACGGTCGAGCAGACCCTGGGCTGCATCCTCAAGGACCACCACGATCTGCGCGAGCTCGGACCCGAGGAGCTCGCGGCGGACCTCGCGGTGGCGGTGGCGCGATGAGCCGGTCCGATCTGGTCCATCACCTGGCCCGTTTCGCTCGCGCTCTCCGCGAGCGGGGCGTCGCGGTGAGCCTGTCCGACGAGGCGGACGGCCTCGCGGCCCTCACCCTGGTGGACCTCGGCGACCGCGGCGAGGTGCGCCTGGCGTTGCGCACGGCGCTCAAGATCCGGCCGCGCGATGCCGCGGTGTTCGAGGAGCTCTTCGCACGGCTGTGGAGCTCCGGCGACGAGGGCATGCGCCCCTCTCCTCCCCGCCTCCCGGATGAGAGGCATGGCCCTTCCGCTCCACGAGCGGCTCCGCGCCCGGCCGGCTGGCCGCAAGCGGTCTCCACAACCCCGGACGTCCTCCCCACCGGGGACGAGCCGGGCTACAGCCCCGAGGCGGTCCTGCGCAAGAAGCCGTTCGAGGAGCTCGCGGCGGCCGATCTCCAGGCGATGGAGCGCCTGCTGAGCCGCCTGGCGCTGCGGCTCGCCACCCGTCCGAGCCGGAGGCGGGTGCCGACACGGGGGCGCGGCGAGGCCGACCTGCGGCGGAGCTTCCGAAGGGCGGTCGCCCATGGAGGCGAGCTCCTCTCGCTGGCCCGGCGGACACGCCCGATCGAAGAGCCGCGCCTGGTGGTGCTCTGCGACACCAGCGGCTCCATGGAGCCCCACACCCGGTTCCTGCTCGCCTTCGTTCTGGCGCTCCGCCGGGTGGCGCGGCGCAGCGAGATCTTTGCCTTCAACACGGCCCTGGTGCGGGTGACTCCGTGGCTGCGCCCGGGGCGGATCGATCTCGCGCTGGAGCGGCTCGCCGCGCAGGTGCCCGACTGGTCGGGAGGCACACGGATCGGCGAATGCCTGGCCGCATTCGTGGATATCTATCTCGACGAGCTGGTGAACGGGCAGACCATCGTGCTCATCCTGAGCGACGGCCTCGACCGCGGCGACGTGCAGCCCCTCGCGGGCGCGATGCGCGCCATCCGGGGACGCGCCCGGCGGGTGCTGTGGCTCAATCCCCTGGCAGGAGACCGGCGCTACGAGCCCACCGCCCGCGCCATGGCGGCGGCGCTCCCCTGGGTCGACCGGCTCCTTCCGGCTCACAACCTGGAGTCGCTGGAGCGGCTCCTTCCTTTCCTTTCCGCCTGAGGCGCCATCCATGGGAATGCAGATCGAAAAGAGCTTCGTCGTCAAGGCCCCGTTCGCAGCTGTCTGGGACTTTCTGACAGACCCCCACAAGGTGGGGCGCTGCCTGCCGGGCGCCGCGATCACCGAGCAGCTGGGCGAGCAGGCCTGGGCCGGCACGATGACCGTCAAGGTGGGACCGGTGACCGCCAACTACCGCGGCAAGATGCGCTTCGAAAAGCTCGACCCGGCGGCGGGCGAGGCGGAGATCGTCGCCTCGGGCCAGGAGACGAAGGGCAAGGGCGGCGCCGACATGCGGATGAAGAGCCGCGTCGTCGAGCGCGCGCCCGGCGAGACCGAGGTCACGGTCACGTCGGACGTCAACGTGGTCGGCGTCCTGGCGCAGTTCGGCCGCGGCATGATCCAGGACGTCAGCGACCAGCTCTTCCAGAAGTTCTCCACCTCCATGCGCCGGGAGCTCGAAACACCTGCGACGGCCCCGGCTCCGGTTGAGACCTCACCTGCACCGGCCACTCCAGAAACCCTGCCTCCCGAGCCCTCCCCGCCGGCGCCCGCCCCTGTGGTTCCGGCTCCGGCGGCTCCGGCTCTGGCGGTTCCGGCCGAAAACGTCCTGGACGTCGGAGCCCTCGGGGCGGCGGCCGCGGGCCGGGCTGCCGGCCGCACGTTGCGGCGCCCCGGCTTCTGGATCATCCTCATCGTCCTCGCCGTCGTTCTCTATTTCTTGCTCCGCTAGAGCACCGGCTCATGGAAAGGAGCGATCGATGATTCCTGCATCGTTCGACTATCACGCCCCGCAGACCTTGGAGGAGGCCCTGGCGCTGCTGCAACGCCACGGCGACGACGCCAAGGTCCTCTCCGGCGGGCAGAGCCTCCTGCCGCTGCTCAAGCTTCGCTTGGGCGCCGCGGGCCACCTGATCGACATCGGCCGGATCCCCGGGCTGGAATACATCCGGGAAGAGGATGGCAGCCTGCGGATCGGCGGCCGCACCCGCGAGTCGGCGCTCGAGCAGTCCGACGTCATCCGCACGAAATATCCGCTCCTGGCCGACACCGCGGCCGTGATCGCCGATCCCCTGGTGCGCAACCTGGCGACCGTGGGCGGCAACCTGGCGCACGGCGATCCGGCCAACGACCATCCGGCCACCATGATGGCCCTGCGCGCCGAGGTCGTGGCCACCGGCCCGAACGGTCAGCGCACGATTCCGATCGACGACTTCTTCCAGGGCCTGTTTGCCACGGCCCTGGAGCCGGGGGAGATCCTCACCGAGATCCGGATTCCGCAGCCACCGCCGCGGAGCGGTGGCGCCTACGAAAAGCTGGAGCGCAAGGTCGGCGACTTCGCCACCGCGGCGAGCGCCGTCCAGGTGACCCTCACGGCGGGCGGCGAGGTCGAGCGGATCGGCATCGCCTTGACCAACGCGGGTCCGACTCCGGTGCGCGCAGCCGCCGCCGAGCGCCTCTTGACCGGCAAGGTGCCGAGCGACGAGCTGATCGCCGAAGCGGCGCGGCAGGCGGGAGACGCCACCTCCCCCACCGCCGACCGGCGCGGCACGATCGATTACAAGAAAAACATGGCGCGCGTCTTGACGGCACGCGCCCTCCGGCGCGCCATCCAGCGGGCCAGGGAGCACTGAGCCATGTCGCAACACAAGATCAACGTCAAGATCAACGGCGTCGAGCAAAAAGCGGAAGTCGAATCGCGCCTCCTGCTGGTCCATCTCCTGCGCGAAACGCTGGGCATGACCGGCACCCACATCGGTTGCGACACCACCCACTGTGGCGCCTGCACGGTCCTGCTCGACGGACAGCCGGTGAAATCCTGCACCGTGCTCGCCGTGCAGGCCGACGGCCGCGACGTGATGACGGTCGAGGGATTGGAAAAGGACGGCCAGCTCCACCCGATCCAGGAAGGCTTCTGGCAGGAGCACGGCCTCCAATGCGGCTACTGCACTCCGGGCATGATGCTGACCGGCTTCGCCCTCCTGCAGCACAACACGAACCCCAGCGAGGCGGAGATCCGCCAGGCGATCTCCGGCAACCTGTGCCGCTGCACCGGCTATGTGAACATCGTCAAATCCGTGCAATACGCAGCCGGGAAGCTGCGCCCGGAAGCTTGAGAGGAGACGCCCATGGAACCCAAGACATCGGCACAAATCTGCGGCATGGGCCATTCGATGAAGCGCAAGGAAGACCCGCGCTTCATCCGTGGCCAGGGACATTACGTCGACGACGTCAAGCTCCCGGGCATGGTCCACCTGGACATCGTGCGCAGCCCCTTCGCGCACGCCAAAATCACGGCCATCCACACCGAAAAGGCCCTCGCGATCCCGGGCGTGCTCGCCGTCATCACCGGCGAGACGCTGAAACAGTTCAACCTGCACTGGATGCCCACCCTGATGTCGGACACCCAGATGGTGCTCCCGGTCGAAAAAGTGATGTATCAGGCCCAGGAGGTCGCCGCGGTGATCGCCACCGACCGCTACATCGCGGCGGACGGCGTCGAGGCCGTGGAGGTCGAGTACGAGCCGCTGCCGGTCGTGGTGGACCCGTTCAAGGCCCTGGAGCCGGGCGCGCCGGTCCTGCGCACCGACAAAGAGGGGAAGAAGGACAACCATATCTTCCACTGGGAGGCCGGCGACCGCGCGGCGACCGACAAGGCTTTCTCCGAAGCGGACGTGGTGGTCAAGCAGGACATCTACATCCCGCGCATCCACGTCGCCTCGATCGAGACCTGCGGCTGCGTGGCCGACTTCGACCGCGTCAACGGACACCTCACCGTCTACATGACCACCCAGGCGCCGCACGCGATCCGCACCGTCTTCGCGCTGGTCGCCGGCCACGTCGGGTTGTCGGAAGAGAAAATTCGCATCATCTCGCCCGACATCGGCGGCGGCTTCGGGGGCAAGGTGCCGGTCTATCCGGGCTACGTCATCGCGGTGGCTGCCTCGGTCGTGCTCGGCAAGCCGGTCAAGTGGATCGAGGACCGCATGGAAAACCTGCAGGCCGACTCGTTCGCCCGCGACTACCACATGACCGCCGAGCTCGCCGCGAACAAAGACGGGAAGATGCAGGCGCTGCGCATCAAGACGCTCGCCGACCACGGCTACACCGACGCGGCGGCCAATCCGTCGAAATTCCCCGCCGGCCTCTTCTCGATCTGCACCGGCTCCTACGACCTCCCGCACGCCTTCACCGAGGTCGACGCCGCCTACACCAACAAGCCGCCGGGAGGCATCGCCTATCGCTGCTCGTTCCGGGTTACCGAGGCGGTCCACGCCATCGAGCGCATCACCGACGTGCTGGCGCAGGAGCTCAAGATGGACCCGGCGGAGCTGCGCTTCAAAAACTTCATCCCGGCCGACAAATTCCCCTACAAATCAGTGCTCGGCTGGGAGTACGACAGCGGCAACTACCCGGCGGCGCTCCACAAGGCGATGGACAAGATCGGCTACGACGAGCTGCGCAAGGAGCAGGCCGAGAAGCGCCGGCGCGGCGAGCTGATGGGGATCGGCATCTCCTCCTTCACCGAAATCGTTGGAGCCGGCCCTTCGAAGCAGTTCGACATCCTCGGGATCAAGATGTTCGATTCGGCCGAGATCCGCATCCACCCCACCGGAAAAGCGATCGCCCGCTTCGGAACGAAATCACAAGGGCAGGGTCACGAGACCACCTACGCGCAGATCGTCGCCGAAGAGCTGGGCATCCCGGCCGCGCACGTGCAGGTCGAAGAAGGCGACACCGACACTGCCCCCTACGGCCTCGGAACCTACGCCAGCCGCTCGACGCCGACCTCCGGAGCGGCCTGCGCAGTCGCGGCACGAAAGATCCGCGACAAGGCGAAGAAGATCGCCGCCTACCTCCTGGAAGCGAGCGAAGACGACCTCGAGTGGGAGCCCGGCAAGTTCTCCGTCAAGGGCGCCCCGCAGAAGTCGAAGACCATCCAGGAGATCGCCCTCGCCGCCTACACCAATCATCCGCCGGGAATGGAAGCGGGCCTCGAAGCGGTGAACTATTACGATCCACCGAACCTGACCTTCCCCTTCGGCAGCTATATCTGCGTGGTAGACATCGATCGCGGCACCGGCCAGGTGAAGATCCGCCGCTTCGTGGCGGTCGACGACTGCGGCAACATCATCAACCCGATGATCGTCGACGGCCAGATCCACGGCGGCCTCTCGATGGGCATGGCGCCGGCCCTCATGGAAGAGATCAGCTATGACGAAAACGGCAACATCTCAGGCGGCAGCTTCATGGATTACCTGGTGCCCACGGCGATGGAGACGCCCAACTGGGAGACCGACAAGACCGTGACCCCCTCGCCGCACCACCCGTTCGGAGCCAAGGGCGTGGGCGAGTCGGCCACGGTGGGCGCGCCGCCGGCGATCGTCAACGCGGTCGTGGACGCGCTGGCCCACCTGGGGGTGCGGCACATTGACATTCCGATGACCCCGGAGAAGGTGTGGAACATTCTCAAGGAGAAGGGGGTGGCGGAGTAGGGGGGAGCAGGTCGAGCGGAGCAGGGGTTGCTCTGGGCAGGTTTTCCGGGGTACCATGTCTCCGACGGGATAGTTACGGAAAGAAGGAAGGAATCCATGGAAGTACTCCTCTCAGCAGATCTTGAGAAGCTGGTCCAGGAAAAGGTGGAAAGCGGCCGTTATCGCTCGCCCAACGAGGTGATCAGCGAGGCCTTGCTTGTCTTGGATGAGCGGGACCAGGAGCTCGATGCGCGAGCGACAGCTTTCAAGGCGGAAATCGAAGAGAGACTGGCGAGTGGCCCGGCGACGCTGATGGATTTTTCCGCGGTTAAGATGCGCATCCGTGACGAGGTAGAGGCCAGAAGGGCCAACCGGCGACAATGAAGACCGTCAAGGAAGTACTCTGCAGCTGAGCGGGATTTGATCGAGATCTTCCAGGGAAGCCGCGAGTTGGAAGCGATGTTCGAGCGGCTCAACGAGAGGGTGGCGGCCCGCTCCTCCCCAACCAGTACAAAGAACCTCAAGAAGGGGGAGTAGGCCCTACCGTCGAAGGGGCGAGCTGCCGAGCCTGGGCAGGGGTGAACTCGCCAAGGCGCAGCCTTGATACACGGTAAAAGGCGCAACTCCCAGATCTCTTTTAGTCCGGATCGGACCCATCCAGAATCTCGTCGATCCACCGCTCGGCATCGTCCGGGTCGTCGGTCTCGAGCAACTGGTCCGGTTCTACGCCCCAGGAAAGACAGAGGATGAGGATCAGCGCTAGGACCAAGGCCGTGGCTGGATCTTCCTCGATCCGTGCGGCTGTGCTTTCACGATCGATCGTCACCGAACGCAGGGTCGCGACTCTGATGGCGGACCACGAGAATCCGAATACCTGTATCGACCGAGCGGTAGATGATGGAGTAAGGAAAGCCGGTGAGTGGATAGATGCGACGCTCGTCGTTCGTAGGGGTTCCGATATTTGGGAACTCTTCGAAAATCTTCACGACGCGCTCAAACTCCGTCAGAAACCTTCCGGCGACGCCGCGTCCTGCCTCCGCTTTGTAGAAACGGAATGCGTCGGTCAGGTCCCGTTCGGCGCTGTGATGTAGCGAGTAGCTCACTCGAGCTCAGCGCGAAGTCGCGCAACGACCTCGGGCCCTGAGACAGCGGCGGCTGCGCCCGATTCGATCTCGGCGTCGCGACGCGCAGCCAATGCGTCCCAGGCCGCGTCACGCGCGCGGTCGGCGTCGAGGCTGGCGACGACCCGATCGAGCAGCCGAGACCGGGCATCAGTTGGGAGCTGCAGCACTTCTTCCGCAAGGGCTTCGATCGGGCGGGGCATAGAGATCTCCAGGTGAGCAAGCTCCTCATCTCCATCGACTTAGCCATCCTACGCTTGGCCTGAATTCCCGTCAATCTGGTCGCCAGGGTGGACCGGCTGGTTCGCTGCGGTCTGGACGCGCCGCTTTCCGCCTCATCTGCGCTTGGCAGCCTTCTGCCTCTCCACCACCGCGGGGTCGTGATCGAAGACACCATGGGAGTAGAAAGCCTCGTCGAGATCGTTCGTCGCCTGGGCCTGCTCGAGCCACAGGTTCCAGTAGGCGATGAGCTCCTCCCACGATAGGTTGCGCAGATCGAGGTCTTCCTCGCTCAGGAATTCGTCTCGCATCTCGGTCATGACTCTCCTCCCCTGGCCGGCTCGAAGGGAAGAATCCCTTCGGCGCGAGAGGTTAACAGACGATGGGCCTCCAGAAGTGGCAGGCCCTCAACCTGGCGCTGCACGTCCGGCCAGAGCTTGGCCCAGGCCTCGGCGGCAGCCTGGTACCGGGCCAGGAGCTCCTCGTTGATTCGCATGAGCACACGGCGCTCGCGATCGAGGGCCTCCTCGAGGACCTCCCGCCCTTCGGCGATATGGGCAAGAAGCGGCCTCTGCCGGATCGCCTCCGCCAGCGCCGCAGGATGTTCGCTGGCGAGCTCGATCAGATCGCGGCTGCTGCGAGAGTACAGGAGTTGCGAGCGAGGATCGGTCATCAAGCGAGCCAACTCACCGACGACGGCGTAGTCCTTCTCCCGGTTCGTCAGCTTCATCGCTGCCAAGGGCTCCGGACCGACGACGTCATTGCCCTTCGCCTCCGCCTCCTCCCACATTCGAGCCAACTGCTCCGGGGCGATTCGCGGCGGCCGGGTGACGAAGTCGGTTCGTATTCGCAAAGCCTCCCGGCGGAACTCCAGGTGGGAGCTCCAGCCTCCGGCGAGCCAGCGCAGGTCCAGCGGCGCTCCGAAACGGTAGTGTGCTGCCCCGTGGCGAGAGAGTACCTCAAGCACATGGCCGACCGCTTCGTCGTCCTCACGCACGATCCAGTCGCCGTCCTTGCTCATGACGGCCAGCCGGTGGACGACCACGGCCTGGCCCGAGCTGAGCAGGACCCGCAGGCGTCCCCGGTTGAATTCTTCGGTCAGCTCGAGGTAAGGGTTGGCCATCGGCGAACCATAGTATAGCCGCGCTTCAGGTGCTCGCTCGTACAGCCGCGACAGCCTTCCGGCCGGGATGCATGCGCTTGTAGAGCCTGTAGTACTCCTCTTCATCTCGGACGGGGATCTTGTGGTCGGTGAACAGCCGCCGCAGGGAAGATTGCCAGAGGAAGGGAGTCATGAAGATGTACCCTTCCTGGACCTGCACCTGGTCGCATTCGAAGCAGACCCGGAAGACAAGCTCGTGACCGGCAGGATCACGGGCGGCGACCCGGTGATGGGGAATGAAGCACAGCATCATCAGCCCGGGCACTCCGACATTGGGGAGGAGCGGCATCGCCGACCCGACCGCTTTTCTCTGATCCGGGCCGAGCTCCGCCGCGGTCAGAACGGCACCGTCATCACCGAATTCTTCCAGGCGGACAGACTGAGCCGCATGGACTGCCGACACGACTCGATGGCGGATCGAGAATGCCTGCAGGGTGGGGATCACGACGACCAGGAACGCCACCAGGCGGACCGGCCACAAAAGCCAGCGGAGCCAACGCCGTCTTCTCGTACGCGGACGATCCATGATGCACCTCCCCGCTCCAGGGAGCTTTGACCGCGTCGCTCCCTGCGCGCGTCTGCTGATTGATACGGACGAAGGCGACGGGAGTTTGAGATCGGAAATCGCGGCTGTGCAGGTAAAATGCACGCGTGCGAAGGAGGGAGAAGCCATGATCTCGAAGTGCCTGGTGCTCGGATTGGCGGGTGCGGCGGCGACCGGGGCGTGGCTATGGCGGCCCCGGCGGCTCCGGAGACGCCGTTGCCGGCACAGGCGGCACAACCGGGCGACGAATGGCCGGCCTGGGGCCATGATCCCGGCGGCCAGCGCTTCTCTCCCACCATAAACCGGGCGGATGTCCACTCTCTCAAGGTCGCCTGGACGTTCCGCACCGGCGACTCCTACCAGCCCGCACAGTCCAGGGCCACCGCTTTCGAGGCGACCCCGCTCTACGTCGACTGCCGTCGTCGGCAACACCATTGTGGTCGTCTCCGGCCCGCCGACAACGACTCCCTTCCGCAATTCGGAGCGGAGCCTGCCGATCTCCCCACGGCACCACTGGCTGCGGAAGTCCGCCTGATTCGCCGCGCCGATTTCGGCCGCGAACGCGAAACCGCTGGCCGCGTTCGGGGGCGAAGGGGTTGGAGAGTCAGCAACGGTGGGACTGGCTTGAAGCGGCATCAGGGGTGGTTCGTTACATTAATGTGCCCGGCCTCGGCGCGCAACCAGCGCAGGAGCCAGCGGCCCTTGAGCAGGTGCCCTTCCAGGGCCAGGAAGGAGTCGCCCGGAGAGACGAGCTGGATCAGGTAGAAGTTGGCTTGACTATTGACCAGGTTTGAAGGGCCGCGATTGCCGGGGGTCGGATCGGCAAGACGTGTCATTCCACAGATGACGCCAGCATTGAGCACCCAGGTCTTCCCCAAGAGACCCCAGCCGGCTGCCTCATGTACATGCCCGCACACGCTCAGCACGGGCTGCCGTTCGACAATGAGCTCTTGGATCGTCTGGCTCCCAACTTCGCCTCCCGAGTGGAGGCTCCCGACGCCAGCGCCGGCAGGAGGGGCGTGCGTCAGGAAGACTTCTGGCACGACGTCGCATTGCGGGATCAACTGCCGCACACGCTCAGTCAAGACAGCTCCGTCCTCCCATTCGTACGGGAACATGCCGAGCTGCCAACTTCCTCCAAGGCCAATGACCCGGAACCCATGGACGCTGCACTCCGTCGCCCCTGCATATGCGTCAACCGACCGCAAACATCCGTTCACACCCCACAGATCGGGGCGGTCGTGGTTCCCTGCCACGCACAGCACCTCACACCCGAGGCCACTGAGCTCACGCTCGATTTCGGTCATGAGCTGGCGGGCCGCCGTGTTCGCATGCGATACCGGCAGATGGAAGACGGAAACAAAATCACCTGTGGCAAGAATCGCGTCCGGGCGGAGCATTGAGTCGAGCGACGCAACTAGATCGCAGATGGCGCGCAACGCCGCGAGGGCACCGTGGATATCGCCGAGAACCAATAAGTTGGCCATATCCACTATTCGAGCGGCGTCGAACGTTGCGCCTCCAGCAACTTGATGGATAGGGCAACCTCCGCGATTCGCGCGACCAGAGCGGTCACCCGCACGGCGCCAAGATCCGAGCTGGCAGGCGCCTCCAAAGCTTGGTAAGCTGCATCTCTGTAGCCAATCAGTCGTTGTCGCCAAGGGCCGTCGTCCTTGAGGTCATCGGCAGTGGAGAGGACAGCGTCGATGCGTGGAATCATCTCTGCCAAATCGGCCCGATCTTTTTCCGCCAGGAGCTGGCGGTAGATGGCGCGTGTCAACTCCATGAAGTCCTCCACTCTACGGAAAAGCTGCAGAGCCTCCTCCAGCGGTGGAATCGTACCCGTCTCCACCGCCTTGACGTAGGCAATTGCCTTGCGGGCGACCTCTAAGTCCTCATTTGTGAGCAAAGCCCGGCGACCGACGATCTCCTCAGCCGCAAGCTCGATCACTTGCCGATAATGGCCGACCGGAAGATCGAGTACCTGCAGGAGGATTTCCAGCATCTTGACCGTTCCGTATTTGATAGGCTCGACTAGATCGGCAGCAAACTGACGAATCTTTTTGGTATGCGCATTGTGAAGACTTTCCACTTCCTTTAGTTGTCCGTCCAGGCTCTCGCGGGTCGAACGCAGATAACCGTCGCGCAGGAGGCGTGCCCAGGCATTGAAGAGCCCCCGGTCATAGATGGGCACTCCATCGCGTATTAGAGAGAGGATGATGGGATCCGCTGCTTGGAGGGAAATCCAAAAGGAGGACAGGATATAGGTCTGCACATTCAGCACCCTGGCATGGGCGAACTCGCGTCGGACCTTCTCGCGGAACCCGTCGCTGATCTCGCGCAATTTCTCCCTCAACTCGACGCGAGACATCGTCCGCAGGTCTGAGTCGTCGATGACCATCCACACATCCACGTCCGAGTCGATCCGTTGGGTACCCCGGACGAACGACCCGGCGATGGCATAGCAGACCACATATCGCTCAAACTTCTCGAGAATTAGTCTACAATGCGCGTCGGCCATGCGCAGTGTGTTGAGGAACGCAAAGTCGCCGGCCGGCACTCCGTTGAGCAGATTGTCCAGAATCGAGCGGTCCGCACGACGTACAGCATCCCACACATCTTTCATTCCATACACCTCGATACGGCCTCGGTAATTTCGTGTCCGCAGCACCGAGAAAGTAATAGATCTCAGATTTTCGTACTCGTAATCCAACAAGTCATTCGTCTGAAGGGTGAGAATCAACACCGGTTCCCAATGCTTCTCCTCGCCGGCCTCGGCACTCACCTCGATCTCTGCGAAGACGCTGGCAATAATACGATTGGTGAGCACGGGTTGAAGCTCAGCGATAGTGGCACGGGCGCGCCCGATGTTCTCCTCCGCGAACCTGGCAAGCCGGAGACCGGGTACTACAGGCTGCGACAGCAGTCTCCGCCGCAGAGCGGTAAGCATCTCCTGCAGTTCAGTACGCTTTGTCTCGTCAGGTACCGTCTCCCTGTGCACACGTCGATAGAGGTGCCGGAGCCTCTCCCGGGCGCAGTTCTCAATGGTGCCCAGAAGCAGAATAATGGCGTCCCGTATCTCGGACTCCTCAGGATTTTCCTCTAGAGCCGCCTCAAGGATTGTGAGTAGGCGGAGATGGGCGTCGAAGCGGGGCGCCAAGGTCTTAAAGCTATCGAGACCTCTCTCGTCATCGGGGCACTGCACGAGCCCCTGGTAAATGACATCGAGAGCAACCGGCATCTCGCCGAGAGCGGCTAGAGCCAGGCCTTCTTCTATGATGAACTCAGGGCTGGCAAGAAAGCGCGCGCGCGCCTCGCGCGCTGCCCGCAACCACTCCTGAGTACGGTCGAGCTTCTCCAACGTCACACAACGAATCCGAAGACTCTCGGGAGTCTCCTTCACCACCTCCGCGTACTTATCCAGCAAGGCCAAGGCCGTGCCCGGGTCTTTGACCTCCTCAAGCAGCACCTCTGCAGCCATAATTATGACATCGGGTTGAGGAAGCTTTGCCGCACCGAAGCGGAGCAACCAGAGCGCTTGATGGTGCCGACCATTCTGTAGCAGTCGCTGGGAGCTCAAACCAAGCGTTGACACGAAAATGATTCTCGCCGATCTGGCTGCACTATCCGAGGGAATTTCGAGCTCCTGCGTCGCGAAGCCGGCCAGCATGGAAAGATAATTTTCTAAGAGCGGCAGATCCTGCGAGTCGACCCGAACTGCCGGGTTAAAGTCGCAGAGCCGCGCGAGCAATTCCACACTGCGGCGAAAGGATGCTTCCTCGCTATCCGCTTCGCGCAAGGAGGTTAGGAACAGCCGCGCCAAGGAAAAAAGTCCCAACGCCAGACAGGCCTCGACACAGAGGATCGCCGCCTCAGGACACAGGCAGTCCGGTTCAGGCAGAGCCTCAATCGCAAGCCTTCCGTCACGTGTCATCAACGCCCGAAGGAGAGCGTCATGCGCGTCCTCTCCTGTTATCGTCCGTGCCCATTCGTTCAGTACCCTGGCGACTTCATCAGTGCGGCCTCCTAATGCGAGCAGGCCGAGAGCCTTGTCAGTTCGCCCGCGGAGCGCTTCTTGCCATTCGCTCGGCGCTGTCGCGGCGGCCACCACATTAGCCAAAGTATCATACCAGTCCGCCTTTTCGAGCGTTGTGACGATCCAGTCGAACGCCTCAATGCATGAGCTCGATTGTGCCAGGAGCGCAAGAGCATACTGAACGGTTCTGGCTTGGTCGCGCAACGCGACGCCTACCTGGATCGCGGCCTTGAACCCTGCTTGATACCATGGGCAAGCTGCCAAAAGGTCCGCGAGATCCTCCAAGCTCTGCCTTCCCCCCCGAGGTGGAAGATGCTGAAGGACAACCTCAAGACGGAAGAATGGGTTGAGGGGGTCCATTGTGGCGGCCTCCTGGAGAATTCCCACCTTGCGCTCCTCCGATAGCAGTCCATGGACCAAGTGGGCCTCGAGAAACATCGGCGAGGACAGCGGCACGCCAGCAAGAAGATTGGACGCCAACGTCGGCTGGAGTTTCCTAAAGAAGGGAGCTGCCAGGACAGCGTCTATCGGGCTGCTCTCAGCTGCTCGATAGAAGGCCTCGATCTCGGCCAGGGCTTGTGCACGATTGCCATCGCGGTGATAAAGCCATGCGCTCACCGCATGGGCGACAGCCGGCCACGAGCTATCCAAGTAGAACCGCGCTTCTTCTGACCGGCAATGCGTCGACAAATCAACCAATAGCAGGTCAGGACAACTTAGAAATGGAGATTCCAGCTCAAGACAGAGTGCCAGGTATAGCACAAACGAGTTTGCGGGATGACGCGCCACCGTCTCGGTTGCGACTGCACGTGCGGCCGCCAGGTCGCCAATGGCATAGGCGGCCCGCATGGCAAAGCCATTTGCAAAGGCGGCGGCGTCGCCGCTCAGCGCATTCGCCAACTCATTACGCAGAGCCAACACTCTCGGCCAGTCGTGTTGGAAAAACCGCTCTGCGATCAAGTATAGAGAGCTGTGACGTGACGACTCAGCCAGAGTGCGCCAGGGAAGCCCAACAGGAGCGCCAGCTAACTGCTCTAGATCAAAAGCTGCTAGGAGGAGGTGCTCATCTAGTTCTCCCAAACGGTCGATCTCCTCGCTGAGGAGCCTGGCAGCCCGGGAAAAGTCGATTCTCCGCAACGCGCTCCAGAGTTCCTTTCTCATCAGCGCTTCCTCCTTAGTTTTCGACAGCCACGTCCACCAACAGCACCATCCGGTTGATCATGACGTCACGAAAATGAACTGGGCGTGCTCGAGGATCTGGATCCTGAGGTCCCGGGACGGGCGTCGCCTCTCGAATTGGCGTGGTGACCACACTCAGCTCCGTCGGACCTCGATTCAGATCCACCCAAGGTGTGATTTCGACCTCCACCGTCTCCCGGCGCTGGGCCTCAGATTGCAGGCGCGACGAAATCTCTATTAGCCGGCCGTTTACACAAATGAGAATTTCGCCACCCTCACCGGCCGGTCTGCCTCCGTGAGAAATCTCAACAGCGAGCACGATGCGATCTACCTGAAACTCTCCCGGCAGCGGGAGACCGGCCCGAATCCTGCCGCCGAGGTCGACTCGATGGGACAGCAGAACCGCCGCCCACCGTTGGTGATAATTGCCTTGGTCGCGCACCCATACTAGAAACCCCTTTGCGAGTGGAACGACTCTCGGTGAAGGCACCGGTTCGAGTCCCAGCGCGCGTACTTCGCTTTCCGTGGCAAGCCGCACATGGCGATAGGAGCTAAAATCCAGATGCGAGAACACCTCTGAGAGATAAGCCAGAAGCGCAGCTTGGCCGGTCGACACACTACGGGCCTCGAAGGACAACTTATCCTTGTCAAAGAAGACGAGGTCGCCTCGACCTGGAGAGAGCGGGTCGGGAATCTGAGCCGGGTCTGGAGCGAGGAGGGTCTCGAAAACGTTGTCTCCTAGATGGGCTGGATCATCTTCGACAACTACACTGACCCGGATCTTTTTCTGTTTAGGGTAGTACCAGAGTCCAAGGCCGCCCGCAGCCACGACCGCAAGCCCAGCAATCGCTGCGCGCCGGGTCACGGACGCGGGAGCCGCAGGGGCTCGTTCCTGGTTGGTTGGAGATACTATTTCTGCAGCTTTCCAGGTAGTCGGCTTGTCGTGGGGCTCTATCGGCGCTGTGGGCACTGCCCGCCCGCCGAGCCTTTTCCAAAGCGTGGGCAGGAGCTTTTGGACATCGATGCCAGCGAGGCAGGTGACTCGAGAATGACCAGAGAACTGCTCAATTCTTTCCAACTTCTCACCGGGGATCTCATGGTCTTCTTCATAGAAACACCAATATATCTGCTTAATCTCGGACGCGGGCGCAGCTTGCAATGTGCTCATGAAGATATCCTGCCATCCGCCATAGCCGAGGACTATGATTATGTATTCGCGGAGTATGGATTCAAGCCATTGCTGAAGCCGCGGCCGCCGCCTTGCGAGGTGCTCCGCAGTATGTAGGGTGTCGCCAGTTCCTCGCCACCACCCATGAAGGTGCACCACAACAGGCGCATCGTGACCTGTCGCGACCTGCTCCGGGTCACCGTCCTCCGCCAGAATGACAGAGACCGGGTCAGCACCTGCGCGCCGCAGGCTAATCTCGATCAGAGGGTCGAAATTGGTCGTGAGGACCGGACCCGGGAACAGGTCACGCCGGCTCCAGATCAACCTACCGAGAACTTCTATGCCAGCGTTCAAGGACCAGACCTGGTGCTTCCGCTCCAGTTCTTTCAGCTCCTCAGTTGTTGGCACGATTGAAACCCGGGTGCCACGATGTACTGCTTTCAGAACTGCGCTCTGGATGAGGCGGTTTAGCTCGACCGGGCCTCGCACGGCCGTAAAATATCTCATCGCCGCCGAGTACCGCAGCGAGTGAGGAGTGCCCACCAGCATATTGGATAATTTTCTGTATTGTTCCTCGCTGTCGACCAGGGTTTCGCTAACGCGAGTAGTGATCTCTTCAGATCCGGGCACCTCGGGGATTGTCACACCAGAGCCAATGAGGAACACGGCTCGTTCGCCAGGTTGAAGGTGCTGAAGACGAGCGAGGAGTTCCTCTTGGCCGTGCATCGATCAAAATCCGGATTCCGCTGAGTTCCAGGCGACTTAAAAGCAACGACACTCCCGAGTCGGAGCTCTGGGGCACTTTCCTGATGGACAACCTAAATACTCATATCACGTTCGCCCGACTACTACAAGGGAGAACTCCAATCACCCGCGCCACTGTTCTTGAGGACACCGAACTCGATGACTTCGTCATCTCCGATTTTCTTCAGACGTAATCTTGCAAGCGCCTAGACCCCACTTGACAGCCGCCTGCCGCAGAGCGAGGTCTCCCTCACCCAGGAACTTGTCACGCATGTCGGCCACCTCTCCCCCTGGCACCGGTCGAGGGGTTGCCCATCGACGCACGACAGTATGGCGGCAGAGGCAGCGTCCCCTCAAGATATCTCCTATACTCCGACCATGATCTCGAAGACTTTCGCGCTGATTTTGATTGGTATGGCAGCGGCTTGGATGGTCGCGGCGCAGGCGCCGCCAGCTGGCGAGGATTGGCCCACCTGGGGCCATGATCCCGGCGGCCAGCGCTTCTCTCCGCTGGCCCTCATCAACCGGGAGAACGTCCACTCGCTCAAGGTCGCCTGGACTTTTCGCACCGGCGACTCCTACCAGCCCGCGCACTCCCGGGCCACCGCCTTCGAGGCGACCCCGCTCTTCGTCGACGGCACTCTCTATCTCTCGACGCCTCTCGGCCGCATCATCGCGCTCGATCCGGTAACCGGGACACAGCGCTGGGCCTATGACGCCAAGGTCGACAAGGATGCCGGCTATGGCGACTTCGCGAGCCGCGGCGTGTCGACGTGGAAGTCGCCTTCGGGGCAGCGGCGGATCTTCCTGGCGACCATTGACGCGCGCCTCCTCGCGGTCGACGCCGCCACCGGCAAACTGTGCGCGGACTTCGGGAGCAACGGCGTCGTCGATCTGCGCCGCGGCCTGCGCATTCCGCCGGCGGCCGACGGCTACTCCGACTATGAAGAGACCTCGCCGCCGGCCATCGTGGGCAACACCATCGTGGTGGGCTCGGGCATCGCCGACAATGCCTCGATCGGACAGCCCAGCGGCGAGGTGCGCGGCTTCGACGCGGTCACCGGCAAGCTCAAGTGGACCTGGGATCCCATTCCGCAGGACCCGAAGGCCCCCGGTGCCGAAATGTGGCAGAACGGCAGCGCCCGCCGCACCGGCGCGGCCAATGCCTGGTCGGTGATCGCCGCCGATCCCGAGCGCGGCCTGGTGTTCGTCCCCACCGGCAGCGCCAGCCCCGACTACTACGGTGGCGAGCGCCTCGGCAACAACCTCTACGCAAACTCGATCGTGGCCCTCCGCGCGGAGACCGGCGAGCTCGTCTGGGCGTTTCAGACGGTCCACCACGATCTCTGGGATTACGACGTCGCGTCGCCGCCGGTGCTCTTCGACGTGCACCGCGAGGACCAGGTCATTCCCGCCCTGGGCGTCGGGTCGAAGAGCGGTAACTTCTTCATCCTGAACCGCGCCACCGGCCAGACGGTCTTCGGCGTCGAGGAGCGGCCGGTTCCGAAGAGCGACGTCCCGGGCGAGGTCGCGGCGTCCACACAGCCGTTCCCCGTCGCTCCCCGCCCGCTGTCCCCGCAGACGATGAACGTCGAGGAGATCCGGGGGCCCGAGGCCGATCGCAAATGGTGCCGTGAGGAGATCGCCAAGCTCCGCTCCGAAGGGGTCTTCACGCCTCCCAGCGTCCGCGGCTCGCTGCTCGTCCCGGGCAACGTCGGCGGTATGAACTGGAGCGGCGCCGCCTTCGATCCCGCCGACCGGCTCCTGCTGATCCCGGCCAACAATCTGGTCGCGGAAGCCCGGTTGATTCCCCGCGCCGACTTCGACAGCGAGCGCACCTCCGGCCGCAATCTGAACGGCGATTGGGAGCTCGCCAGCCAGTCCGGGACGCCCTACGGCATGGCCCGCCGCTTCCTCCGCGCTCCCGGAGGCTGGCCGTGCACGCCTCCGCCCTGGGGCACGCTCAACGCGGTCGACGCCGACACGGGCGCGGTGAAATGGACCGTGCCGATCGGCCATGTGCCCGCGCTGGGCCCGGCCGGTCCGCCGCCTCCGGAATTCGGCTCCTTCTCTCTCGGCGGCCCCATCGTCACCGCCGGCGGTCTCGTCTTCATGGCGGGAACGGTCGACCCGGCTCTCCGCGCTTTCGACGCCGCCACCGGCAAGGAGCTCTGGAAAGGCGAGCTGCCCACCAGCGCCCGGGCCATGCCGATGACCTTCCGCGGGCCGGACGGCAAGCAGTACGTCGTGATCTCCGCGGGCGGGCACGGTCTTCCCGTGACTCCGCTCGGCGACTATGTGATCGCCTTCACGCTGCCTCAGTAGTCAGTGGCGATTGCGGGCCGCTTCGAACTCGCGGTCGAAGCCGGGGAGGATGGCTTTCACGAAGGCGTTCGAGACCAGGCGGACGATGGTGAGCAGCTCGCCTTTCCAGAGCTCCTTGCCGGTGGCGGCGTCGAAAGCGCGGAGAGCCGGGTCGACCGTTCCCGCCATGAAGACG
>Ga0137375_10000673_pt1 | contig 37787 bp, 36 predicted proteins | sample SagtaG_24_FD_104936 | JGI IMG/M metagenome (GOLD analysis project Ga0137375, IMG submission 104936) | Vadose zone soil microbial communities from Sagehorn Ranch, Mendocino, California, USA - Sage1_R_113_16 metaG | ecosystem: Environmental > Terrestrial > Soil > Vadose zone | place: USA... | reverse complement strand
GAATACGACGATCTGCTGCAGCAGGGATATGATGAGGCGAGCGCCCGCCACTTCGTGGCGGCCGATATCGAGGCGGTGCTGAGCGGATGGGGCGTGCGGCGCCGACTGACGGCCCACGACTAGAATGGCCGGACAATGACCGACACGCCCAAACGCATCCGTATCTACGTCGACGCCGACGCCTGCCCGGTGAAGGACGAGATCTATCGGGTCGCCGTCCGTCACCATGTCCCGGTCACCGTGGTGGCAGTCGGCTTCATCCGCGTGCCGCAGGACCCGCTGATCGAGCGGGTCGCCGCGGGCGCGGATCTCGACGCCGCCGACAACTGGATCGCCGAGCGCGCCGGGGCCGGCGACGTCGTGGTCACCGCCGACATTCCGCTGGCCAGCCGCTGCGTGAAGGCGGGCGCCGAGGTGATCGCCCCGAACGGCCGGGCGTTCACCGAGCAGGACATCGGCATGACCTTGGCGGTCCGCAACCTGATGCACGACCTGCGCTCGGCCGGCGAGGTGACGGGCGGGCCGCCGCCATTCGGGCCGCGGGATCGCTCGACTTTCCTGTCCGCGCTCGATCAGGCGATCCGGCGCCTGCAACGCGCCCGCCCGCAAGGTTGAGAATGGCCCCTCCGCTCGTCCAGCTCAAAGACATCGCGTTGACCTTCGGCGGCACGCCGCTGCTGGCCGGCGTCGAATTGACCGTCTCGGCCGGCGAGCGCGTGTGCCTAGTCGGCCGCAACGGATCGGGCAAGTCGACCTTGCTCAAGATCGCCGCCGGGCTGATCGAGCCCGACCGCGGCACCCGCTTCATGCAGCCCGGCGCGACCGTTCGCTATCTGCCGCAGGAGCCTGATTTCGCCGGCGCGGCGACGACGCTCGCTTACGTGGAGGCCGGATTGGGCCCCGGCGATGATCGCCACCAAGCGCGCTATCTTCTGGAGCAACTCGGGCTCGACGGCAGCGAGGATCCGGCCCGCCTCTCGGGCGGCGAGGCGCGGCGGGCGGCGCTGGCGCGCGTGCTCGCCCCCGCGCCCGACATCCTGCTGCTCGACGAGCCCACCAATCATCTCGATCTGACCACCATCGAATGGCTCGAGCGCGAGCTCGCCGGGCGTCGCGCCGCGCTGGTCATGATCAGCCACGACCGGCGGTTTCTGGCCAATTTATCTCGCAGTACCGTGTGGCTCGATCGCGGGCAGACGCGGCGCATCGAGCGCGGCTTCGCGGCGTTCGAGGCCTGGCGCGACGAGGTGCTGGCCGAGGAAGAACGCGATCAGCGCAAGCTCGATCGCAAGATCGTCGCCGAGGAGGATTGGCTCCGCTACGGCGTCACGGCGCGCCGCAAGCGCAATATCCGCCGGCTCGGCGCTTTGCAGGCGTTGCGCGAGGCTCGCCGCAGCTACCGCGCGGCGGCCGGCAAGGCCACCCTCACGGCCGCCGCCGCAGACCAATCAGGCACGCTGGTCATCGAGGCCGATCGAATCGGCAAATCGTATGAAGGGCGGCCGATCGTCAGCGATTTCTCCATCCGCATCCAGCGCGGCGACCGCATCGGCATCGTCGGACCGAACGGCAGCGGCAAGACGACGCTGATCGATCTCATCACCGGCGGGCTGGCGCCCGACACCGGCGCCGTGCGGCTCGGCGCCAACCTCGCGATGGCGACGCTCGATCAGCACCGCGAGAGTCTCGATCCGACCGCGACCGTCGCCGAGGCGTTGACCGGCGGCCGCGGCGATACGGTCATGATCGGCGGACAGCCGCGACATGTGGTCGGCTTCATGAAGGACTTCCTGTTCGCGCCCGAACAGGCGCGCACCCCGCTCGGCGTGTTGTCGGGCGGCGAACGCGGTCGCATCATGCTGGCACGGGCGTTGGCCAAGCGCTCGAACGTGCTGGTGCTCGACGAGCCGACCAACGATCTCGACCTCGAGACCCTCGATGTGCTCGAGGAGATGCTCGGCGATTATGCCGGCACCGTCATCCTCATCAGCCACGATCGCGATTTCCTCGACCGCGTGGTCAACGCGGTGATCGCTCCAGAAGGCGGCGGCCGCTGGCTCGAATATGCCGGCGGCTACACCGACATGCTGGCGCAGCGCGGCGAAGACTTGTCTCGCGAGCCCGACAAGCCGGCGACGCCGAAAGAATCCAAAGAGGTGAAGACGCCGCAGCCGAGCACGCCGGGCAAGCGGCGGCTGAGCTTTCACGAGAAGCACGCGCTCGAGACGCTGCCGAGAACGATCGCCGCGCTGCAGGCCAAGGTCCGCGCGCTGCGCGACCGTCTGGATGATCCGGCCCTCTATGCGCGCGACCGCAAGGCGTTCGACGAGGCCTCGGCCGCACTCGCCGCCGCCCAAGCCGAATTGACCGCCGCCGAAGAGAGATGGCTGGAGCTGGAAATCTTGCGTGAGGAAGTCGCCGGCGGGTGACTTTGGGCCCTCCGGGTCCCGACGGTTGAGAGAAGCTTTACGTCTTGGTCGCACACTGCCCGCACCGATGGGGCGCGGGGGTGCGCGATGACAGTATCGGCGTGGCGGGCGGAGAAGAACCAGCAGGCACTCAGGCGGCTGCGAAGGTCCTTGCCGGAGACCTTTCCGGTCCCGGTGCTGACCCACGCGCTCAACCGCCCATTCACGCCGCCGACGCCACGGCTGGCGATCGACGCCTATTGGCGCGCCCACCCGCTACGGGCCGATCGGCTCGCGCGCGCTCTCGCGGCCGAGAGCGGCGCCCCGGCGGGCTGGACCTGGCGCCTGAGTGCCGGTCGGAACGACGGACTGCCGGCCAGCTTTCGAAGCCCGCCGGCGCCCTACCGCGAGGCGGCTTTTTCACGCGGCCCGGGCTATTGCTGCGTCTGTGGGCAACCGGTCTACCGCTTCGGCTGGCATGTCGACCTGTGGGACCGCGGACCCAACGGCAACGCGGGCTGGCACACCGCCTGCGTGGTGGCATGGCGTTTGTGGAATGCGCCGAGCGATTACGTCCGGCTGCTCAAACGGCTGCAGTCGCGGCGTTGCGCCACCACCGGAAAGCGGCTGTGGAAGACCGCGGAGGTCGACCATCGCATGCCGCTGTTCCGGGTCTGGCGCGAGCACCGCGACAACTCCTGGCCGTCGCTGCTCGCGTTCTGGGGACTTCCCAACCTGCAGGTCATCAACCGCGAGATTCATGCGGCCAAATGCGCCGACGAGGCGACGTATCGAGGACGCAGCCGGACCGCCGCCGGCGATGACGCACTCGCGGAAAGTGCCGACCCCTTCTGAGCGCGTTTACGCTGTTCGCAGATGGGGTGTGCTTTGCCCCACGGGCTTGTTTTGAACGGCGTCCAGGCGTGATTGAATAGGCGGTTGCCACCAAATAGCGAGGGGCCTTCGATGCAACCGCTCACGATAGGCATTACCAAGGCCGGTACCGGCATTGACGGCATCGTCTGGAACATTCTCGGGCAGACCTACGTGCCGAAGCAGGTGTCCGAAAACTCGTTCGCCTGGCACGCCACGTTCCCGCCCGGCACCTTCGTGCCGCCCCACATCCATCCGACCCAGGACGAGTTCATCTACATGTTCGAAGGCCGGCTCGACGCCGTGCTCGACGGCAAGGATTTCGTCGCCAATGCGGGCGATCTGCTGCGGCTGCCGATGGGCATCCCGCATGGCTTGTTCAACAAGTCCGACCAGCCGATCAAATGCCTGTTCTGGGTGACGCCGACGCGCAAGCTCTACGATCTGTTCTGGGCGATCCACAGCATGAAGGAGCAGAAACCCGACGAGGTGGTGGCGCTGTCGGCCAAGCACGAGGTCCTGTTCCTGCCGCCGCCGCCTGCGCAGTAAAAGCGCGTGTAGGGTGGGCAAAGGCGCGGCCGATGCGCTCTCCGCGTGGGCAAAATCTATCGTACCATAGCCCGCGAAGACGGGCGTAAACGCCCTGAGGGTGCCCACGCGGGATGATACGGCAAGCGATTTTGCCCACCCTGCGGTTCTGCTGATCCGCTCACGCCGCGCGGCCGACCGCACGGTTGACCTGCTCGCGTGCATAGCCCGCCGTCGACGCATAGCCGCGCACGATCGCCTTGCGCTCCTCGTAGGACAGCACGTCGTCGATATTCTTGAACCCGTCGGGAGCGCGCTCCTCGACCGCATCGATGACGCCTTCCGGACCGCCCTTGCGGTTCATCCGCACGATCTGGGCGGTGACCGGCAGCCGCTCCTGCTCGTATTCCCACAGCGCATGCAGGGAGTGCTCCGCCGAGCGCAGCCGGTCGGCGAGACAGCGCGCATCGAGAATGGCCTGCGATGCGCCGTTCGAGCCGACCGGATACATCGGGTGCGCGGCGTCGCCGAGCAGGGTGACGCGGCCGTGCGACCAGCGCGGCAACGGGTCGCGGTCGCACATCGGATATTCCCAGAATTCCGGCGTCTCCACGATCAGCGCCTGCGCGTCCACATAGGGTATCTCGAAGCGCTGCAGGTGCGGCATCAACTCGTCGAACCGCCCCGGCCGCGACCAGTCCTCCTTGCGCGGCGGCTCCGTCGCGTCGGCGCCGATCTTGGCGGCCACCGCCCAATTGGTCAGCCGTCGGTCGGCGCGCGTGCCCTCAGCGATCGGATAGACGACGAGCTTCGCCGCCAAGCCGCCCGCCACGACCATCGAGCGTCCGTCGAGAAACACCGGCCAATCGATGGCGCCGCGCCACAGCATGATGCCGTTCCAGCGCGCCGGCCCCTCGTTCGGATAGAGCGCCTCGCGCACGAACGAGTTGATGCCGTCGGCGCCGACCAGCACGTCGCCGTGCGCGGTGTGGCGGTGCGCGCCATGGCGGTCGAAGAAGTAGGCGGTCACGCCGCTCTCGTCCTGGCGAAAAGCGCCGAGCCGATGTCCGGTGTGAATGCGCGACTCTCCGAGCCGCGCCCGCACCGCGTGATAGATGACGCCCTGCAGCCGGCCGCGATGGATGGAGAATTGCGGCACGTCGTAGCCCGCGTCGGTGCCGCGCGGCTCGCGCCACACCTCCTGGCCGAAGCGGTTGGTGTAGATCAGCTCGTAGGTCCTGATCGCCACGGCATCGAGACGATCGAGCAGGCCAAGCCCCGCCAGCTCCTTGATCGCATGCGGCAGCGTGTTGATGCCGACGCCGAGCTCGCGAATGCCGTCGGCCTGCTCGTAGACCTCGCAGTCGATCCCGCGCGCATGCAGCATGAGCGCGGTGGTGAGCCCACCGATGCCGCCGCCGACGATGATGACCTTCATGACGTCACGCCCGGATCGCTTCTATTTCTATCCAGAAGCCGATCATAATGACCCGCGATATTAACTATGCAACAGCTTCCGCTCGGTTTGGTTGACGGACCGGCCCATAGACCTGTTTGCATATCAGGCTTCATAAAGGCCACCGGGTCTCGGCCTCGTGTCCCGGATGCGGCGCAGCACGAGCGCGAAGCGCGAGTGGTGCACCGCTGATCCGGGACCGCCACAGACTGGAACGGTCTCGGGTCTGCAGCGCACCACTTCGCTGCGCTCCGTGCTGCGCCGCGCCCGGGACACGAGTCAGGAACTGCCCGGACTTGTTTCACGGGTGCGTGCAGCCGCCATCCACCGTCAGGGCCTGGCCGGTGACGAACGCCGACGCGTCCGAGGCCAGGAACAACAGGGTGCCGACCAGATCCTCCGGCACTTCCGGCCGCGGGATGCACTGCTGCCCGACGATCCGCTGCTTCTGCTCCGGCGTGACGGTCTTTCGGTCGATCTCCGTGAAAGTCGCGCCCGGCAGAATGGAATTGACCGTGATGCCGTCGCTGCCGAGCTCCCGCGCCATCGAACGGGTCATGCCGACGAGCGCCGCCTTCGAGGTGATGTAGTGCAGGTAGTTGGGACGGCCGAGCGTGACGGCGCCCGACGCCATGTTGATGATCCGCCCCCATTTGGCGCGGCGCATGGCGGGCAGGACCGCGCGCGAGCACAGGAACGGACCGGTCACGTTGACCCGCAAGACCTCGTCCCATTCGGCGAGCGGGATCTGCTCGAACGGACGCATCTCCAGCGTCGAGAAGATTCCCGCATTGTTGACCAGGATGTCGACGCGCCGAAACCGCTGGTCGACCGCCGCCACCATGCGGTCGATCGACGCCGGGTCGGCGACGTCGGTGTGAATCGCCAGCGCGGCGCCGCCGATCTCGGCCGCAACCGCCTTGCCCTTGTCGTGGTTGCGCTCGGCGATCACCGGAATGGCGCCCGCCAGCGCGAATGCCTTGGCGAAGACGCGGCCCAGTCCTTGTCCCGCCCCCGTGATGATCGCGACCCGGCCGCGCAGCGACGGCTCGACGACGTGGCGCAGATCGGCGGCCTGCTGGATGCTCATCAGCGCCTCACGCGGCTTGCGGCACGGCTGCGAGCGCCGCGCGCGCGTCCCAGGGCTTCCACCAGAGCTCGAGCCCGAGATCGCGTGCTATGAGTCCCGCGCTGATGTAGCCCGGCCCGCCCGAGATGGCGCCGCCCGGATGCGCGGCCGATCCCGCATAGTACAGATTCGGGATCGGCGTGCGGTAGCCGAAGTGGTTGTACATCACCTGCTCGGCGTTGAACGCCCCCATGAAGATGTCGCCGCCGCGCATGTTGGGAAACTCCGCTACGTATTCGCGCGCCGTATAGGCGTATTTCCCGATGACGTTCTTCACCGTCATGTTCGGGCAGTAGCGCGCCCAGGTTTGCAAGATCTTGTCGGAGAATTCCTCCTTGAAGGTCTCGTAGTCCTTGCCGCCGGTATCCGGGTCGAGCGGCATCACGTGCCACGCATAGGTGGTATGCTTGCCGGGCGGCGCCTGGGTCGGATCGATCAGGCTCAACGGGCCCGCGCCGAATTGCACCCGCGAGGGCACGCGTCCGGCCTGCACGTCGCGGTGCGCCGCGAACAAATCCGCCATGGTGTCGGCGCCGATGCTCCATTTGAGCGCGCGGTTGATGTTCGGGTCGAACGCCGCGGCGGCAAAGCGCGGGCGTTCGTGCAACGCCAGGTGAAGCCCGAACAGCGTCCAGGCGGTGTATTGGAAGGCGTCGAGCCTCCCACACAGGTGCTGCGGCAGCTGCGCGCGACCGATCAGGCTCTCGAACGTCTGATGCACGTCGAGGGTGCTGGCGACGAACCCGCTCGCCCGCACCATACGCCCATCATCGAGCGCGATCCCGGTCGCGCGTCCGCCCTCGATCACGATACGGTCGACACGGACCTGCGGCGCGTAGGTCCCGCCGGCCGCGATGAAGGTCTCCATCAGGCCGCGCGCCAAATTGAACGAGCCGCCGCGGCAAAGCTGGTAGCCGCTTTGCAGGTCGAAGGCGCGGATCACCGATCCCATCGGGCTCGTCTTCGACAGCGTGTCGGTCAGCCAGGTGCCGAACAGCGACACCTTGAACAGGAAGAGGAGCTTGACGTGCTCGTTCTCGAACAGCTCGTCGACCACGTCGAGCGGCTGCCGGCGGGTGACCTCGAGGAAATCGCGGCCGAGCGCGGTCTCCCCCAGCAACGCCTCGCGCTCCGCTTGCGGCAGCGGCTCGGCATAGCGCTCCGGCAGCAGGATCCGGCTGGTGATCTCCTCGGCCTTGCGGTTCCATTCGCGGAATGTCGCCGCGTCCTTCGGCGAGAGGCGCGCGATGTTCGCGACGGTCTCCTCGAGGTCGCGACCCAGCACCAGCGCGGTGCCGTCGAGATGCGCCTGGCCGAACTCGTAGCGCGGCGTGATGTAGCTCACCCGGGACTCGAGCCCGAGATCCTGGAACCAGGGCGTTTCGGTGATGTGGAAATGGTTGATCGAATGCAGGTTGTGATAAAAGCCCGGCTTGGTCACTTCCCGGGTCGAAAGCCCGCCCCCATAGGTTAGGCGGCGCTCGACCAGCAGCACCTGCAAGCCCGCCCGGGCGAGATACGAGCCCAGCACGAGGCCGTGCTGGCCGGCCCCGATGATGATGCCGTCGTAGCTTCTGTCGAGCGCTTGCACCCCGCTTCCTCCGACCGTTGTTGGTCCGCGACCTATGGGCGCAGCCTATATCATCGCGCTGCGGGCGACGCGGAGCCCCTTATTTCGGCTTTTGGCCATTGTTGTAACTGTGTATTCTGACGCATTGCCAAGACGACCGCTATCGTCGTCACCTCAAGAAGGGGAAACTGACATGAAACGGCATCACGCGCTCAAGGCGACCTTGACGTCGCTCCTGCTTCTGGGAGCGACCGGCCTTGTGCAAGCGCAGGAGGTCAAGGTCGGCATCAACTTGCCGTATACCGGCATCGGCGCCGAGTTCGCCCAGCAGATCGACCGCGGCATGGAGCTCTATCTCAAGCTCAATCCCGACGCGGTCAAGCCCTACTCGATCAAGATGATCAAGCGCGACGTCAAGAATCCGGGCGGCGCCGACGCCAAGATCGCCGTGCAGGAGCTGCTCACGCAGGACAAGGTCGACGCGCTCGGCGGCTGGGTCTATTCCCCCAACGCGATCGCATCGGCGCCGATCGTCGCCGCCGGCAAGAAGCTCGCGGTGATCATGAACGCCGGCACGGCGTTCATCACCAACCTGGCGCCCGAATATGTGCGCACCTCGTTCAGCATGTGGCATGCGGGTTACGCCATGGGCGAGGCCGCCGCCAAGATCATGAAGGTGAAGACCGCCGTCGTCGGCTACTCCGACTTCCCGCCCGGCAAGGACAGCCTCGACGCCTTCAAGCGCGGCTTCGAGGCCAACGGCGGCAAGATCCTCGACGCCATCCCGATGGGCGGCGCCGGCGCCGTGCCCGATTTCACGCCGTTCTTCCAGCGCGCCAAGGACCACAAGCCGGACGTGTTCTTCGTCTTCGTCCCGGCCGGCGATCACGCGGCCGCGGTGGTCAAGACCTATGGCGCGCTCGGCATGCGCGCGGCCGGCATCAAGCTGATCGGTCCCGGCGACATCACCCAGGACACCAAGCTGCAGGCCATGGGTCCGGCCGCGGTCGGCCTCGTCACCATGCACCACTACAACGCCGATCTCGACAATCCCGAGAACAAGAAGTTCGTCGCCGCCTGGAAGAAAGACTTCGGCGCCGACTCGACGCCCGATTTCATGGCGGTGGGCGGCTACAACGGCATGGCGGCGATCGTGCATGCGGTTAAGGCGACCAAAGGCAAGATGGGCGGCGACGAGGCGGTGGCCTCGCTCAAGGGCTGGAAGTTCAACAGCCCGCAGGGTCCGATCTCGATCGACCCCGCCACCCGCGACATCGTCATGAACGAGTATTTGGCCGAAGTGGTGATGGGCAGCGACAACAAGCTGCATCAGAAGGTGATCGGCCAGATCGACAACGTGAAGGACACCTGCAAGGAGCTGAAGATCGGCCCGTGCGCCCCGAAGAATTGATTGGCGATTGTGTCCCGGATGCGGTGCGGCGCGCAGCAGCGCAGACAAGTATACGCAGTCTGCGCAAGCTTGACTGCGCTGCGGAGCGGTGCACCGCTGATCCGGGACCGCTCCAAAGCCGGAATTCGTAACGGTCCCGGGTCTGCAGCGCACCGCGGTCCGTAGTCTCTGGCGCGATGCCACCGCGTTGCCCGCGCTGCGCTGCGCCCGGGACACGCGTCCGCGAAGCCCGGCATGACGGGTCGGGATATCATCCGTGATCTTCGGCACTGACGTCGTCAGCATCGTGTTGGGCGGGCTGTCCGCCGGCATGGTGCTGTTCATCGTGTCGGTCGGCCTTTCCGTGACCATGGGCCTGATGGGCTTCGTCAACCTCGCCCACGGCGCGTTCGCGATGCTCGGCGGCTACGTGATCGTGCTGGCGATGAACCGCTGGAATTTCGGGTTCGCCCCGGCGCTGGCGCTCGGCTTCCTCGTCACCGCGGCTGTAAGCGTGGTCCTGGAGCGCCTGCTCTATCGGCGACTCTACCGGGCGGCCGAGCTCGACCAGGTCTTGTTCACCATCGGGCTCGTCTTCGTCTTCATCGCCTCGATCACGCTCGTCATCGGCCCGGAGAATCAGCCGCTCACCCTGCCGCGCGCGCTGCAAGGGCAGCTCGATCTCGGCTTCACCCGCTACCGCACCTACAGCATCTTCCTGGTCGTGGTCGGGGTGGTGATCGCGCTCGGGCTCTGGCTCGGCTTCGAGCGCACCCGGATCGGCGCCCAGATCCGCGCTACCGTCGACAACCGGCGCATGGCCGAGTCGATCGGCATCAATGTCGATCGCCTGTTCACGCTCACATTTGCCTTTGGAAGCGGCATGGCGGCGCTCGGCGGCGGGCTCGGCGCCGAGTTCCTCGGCCTCGATCCGCAATACGCGCTCAAGTATCTGGTCTATTTCCTGATCGTGGTCGCGGTCGGCGGGCTGGGCCAGGTGACCGGCGTGTTCTATGCATCGCTCTTGATCGGGGTGCTCGACTTCGCGCTCAAGCTCTACCTGCCGAAGGGCGGCACGCTGTTCATCTTCGCGCTGACCATCCTGCTGCTGCTGTGGCGACCGCAAGGCCTGTTCGGACGGAGCACGTCATGACCGCGCTCACGCAGGCCCCGGTGCCCACGGCCGTGCATCCGGCGGCGCGCGCCCTGATCGAACGGCACCGGCTGCGGATCTGGGAGCCGCTGCCTTGGCTCCTGGCGATCGCCGGCTATTTCGCGTTTCCGAACTATCTGGGCTTCGGCACCGAGCTGCTGGTCGCGATCCTGTTCGCGCTCTCGCTCGATCTCGCGCTCGGCTATGCGGGGATCATCACGCTCGGTCACGCGGCGTTCTTCGGCGCCGGCGCCTACACGGTCGGGATGCTGGCCCATCACGGCATCTGGACCGAGCCGATCAGCAGCCTCATCCTCGGCGCGGCGGTGGCGGCGATCATCGGCCTGGCGTCGGGCCTCGTTTTGCTGCGCACCTCGGGCCTCACGCTGCTCATGCTCACGCTCTGCACCATGGCGCTGCTCGAGGAGGCAGCCAACTTGGGCCACGAATACACCGGCGGCTTCGATGGTCTGCCCAGCCTGCCGATCGCCCCGATTTTCGGCCGGTTCGAGTTCAATCCGCTCTATTCGAACACGCAGTATCTCTACGCGCTGGCGGTCCTGTTCCTCTGCTTCGTGTTCGTGCGCACCCTGGTCTATTCGCCGTTCGGCCAGAGCCTGACCGGAATTCGCGAGAACATGTGGCGCATGCACGCGGTCGGCTCGCCGGTGCGCGCGCGGCTGGTCACTTGCTACACCATCTCGGCCGCCATTGCGGGGATCGCGGGCGGGCTGTGGGCGCAAGCCTCGGCTTACGTCAATTTGAGCGCGCTCAGCCTCGATCGCGCCGCCGCCGTGCTGATCATTCTCATTCTCGGCGGCTACGGCCGGCTCTACGGCGCCTTCGTGGGCGCCGTCGCCTATATGGTGCTGTCGCACTTCTTGGCGAGGTTTTATCCGACCGCCTGGCAATTGGGGCTCGGGCTCCTGCTCGTCGTGATCGCGCTGTTCGCCCGCAACGGCATTCTGGGCATCGCCGAAGCGTTTCTCCGCCGCTTCCGCGTCAAGCATACCGTGCCATGAGCCCGCCGCTGCTCGAGACCCGCAACCTGTGCCGGAACTTCGGCGCGCTCGCGGCGACGCGCGACGTCAATTTCCGGCTCGAGCGGGGCGCGCGCCACGCGCTGATCGGTCCCAACGGCGCCGGCAAGACCACGTTCGTCAATCTGCTCACCGGCGTGCTGCCGCCGAGCATGGGCGAGGTGCTGCTCAACGGCCGCGACATCACCGCGGTCTCGCAGGCCGGCCGCGTCAAGCTCGGCATCGCCCGCACCTTCCAGATCAACCGGCTGTTCCGCGGGCTCTCGGTGCTCGAGAACGTCTATATCGCGGTCGCCGAGCGCCTCGGCGCCGCCTCCTCGATGATCCAGCCGGCTGGCAGCCGCAAGGACGTGATCGACGAGTCGATGCAGCTGTTGGCGACCGTGAAGCTCCATGCCGATGCGGGCGAGCGCGTGTCCGAATTGCCCTATGGCCGCCAACGCCTGGTCGAGCTGGCGATCGCGCTCGGGCTGAAGCCCGAAGTTCTCCTCCTCGACGAGCCCGCCGCCGGCGTGCCCAGCACCGAGAGCCACATCATTCTCGACGCCATCGAGGCGCTGCCCGCGCATATCGGCGTGCTGATCATCGAGCACGACATGGACGTGGTGTTCCGCTTCGCCCAGCGCATCACCGTGATGGTGGAAGGCGTCATCCTCACCGAGGGCATCCCGCAGGAGATCGCGGCCGACGAGCGCGTGCGCGCCGTCTATCTCGGCCAGGCGCACGAGGCGCGACACGAGGCGCGGCCGTGACCGCGCCGCTCGCGCTCGAGCTCGCCGACGTCTCCGCCGGCTACGGCGAGACCGTGGTGCTCGAACGGGTGAGCCTCGCGCTCAAGGACGGCGAGACGCTGGCGATCATCGGCCGCAACGGCGTCGGCAAGACCACGCTGCTGGCGACGATCATGGGCCACACCACGCGTCACGGCGGCCGCTTGCGCCTGCACGGCCAGGACATCGCACATCTGCAGCCGTATCGGCGGGCCTTGGCGGGCTTGGGCTATGTGCCGCAGGAGCGCGAGATCTTCCCCTCGCTGACATTGCGCGAGAACCTCGAGGTGGCGGCGCGTCCCGGGCGCTGGACGCTCGAGGAAGTGTTCGGGCTGTTTCCGAAGCTCAAGGCGCGCCAGGACAATCGCGGCAACCAGCTCTCCGGCGGCGAGCAGCAGATGCTGGCGATCGGCCGCGCCCTCATCGGCAACCCGTCGGTGCTGCTGATGGACGAGCCGTCCGAGGGCCTGGCGCCGGTGATCGTCGAGGAGCTGATGCGGGCGGTGAAGCAGCTGGCGCAATCCGACGGCCTCACGCTGCTGCTGGTCGAGCAGAACACGCGGCTCGCGCTCGACGTCTCGCCGCGCACCGTGGTGATGGACCGCGGGCGCATCGTGTATGACGGGCCGAGCGAGACGTTGAAGCACGATGCCGCCAAGCTCGATCGACTGATCGGGTTGGCGAAGATGTGAGCGACGGCTGGCCCCACGCACCTGTTGCCGCCAGCGCGCTGGCGCCGCTTGCGCCCTCTCCCATCCGAACTCGGGTTTACCCGAGTTCGGCATTTTTAAGTGGCCGAAGTCGGATAAATCCGACTTCGGCTCGGGCTACCCAACGCAGTGTCGTGTCCAGTGTGGAGCCTAGGGTTTTCTCCCGTGATGGAATGTCGATGCAAGCCCGCTCTCGGTTCCTAACGCGCCGGGGGCGAGGCCGGGGCGCTGTCCGGCATGCCCTCCATGCCGACAAAGACGGCAAGAATCTTCACCGGGTTCTGGCCCGCGTTGCGGCCGTTATGCGCCTCGTTCATCGCCTCGGCGAGGCCGTCGCCCTTTCGATAGATGCGCTGTCCCTTCGGTCCATAATCGACCGTGAGCTCGCCCTCGAGGATATAGCCGAAGAGCGGCACCGGATGGGTGTGCCATCCGGTCTGTTGCCCCGGCTGGAGCGTGATCTCCATGGCGGTGATCCGGGCGGGCGCGCCGGACGGATACCGGATCGGCTCGCCGGTGACGGTCGTGCCGGTCGACAGAACCGCGCGCACCCCCGGATCCACATGGGCGGGCGGCGGCGGCGAGACGGTCTCGGCGACCGCCGCGGTCAACGACAGCGACAACCCGAGCAGCAGACCGGCGGCCACGCTTGGTGACAGCCGCGGCCGCCGTTTCGGGTGGGTGAAGGATTGCGACATGACGGCTCCTCCGCGACAGATATCAACCCGCGTTTGCTGAAGTGATCGACCGACCTTCGCCGCCGTAGGCTACTCAAAGAAGCACGCCCGAACTTGAACGCACGACGCTATTCCAACGTCGGCCGCCGATAAACCCCCGGGGCGCGCAGGCGCGCGACTCATCGGAAGACAAAATAATTTTTCCGACGTATCAAGAATGGCTCTGTTGAGCCATATTGCGCAAACTACGGATGTGACGTTCGATCGCTCCAGCCGCTTCAACCGCACTAAGTTCGGACACGTCTAGCGTCATTTGGTTGGCGTGGCGTGGATCAAGAATCCTTAGTGCTCGATTCCTTTCAGTAGCGACAAATGAATCGATCTCTTTGAGCCTGCCCTTACGCTCGGGCATTACTATGCGGCGAGCCAGTTCTTTCTCCGAACACAAAAGCCTTACCGGAACAAACAACGCCTTGCGCCGTTCTGCTGCCCCTTGCATCAGATCGTAGCTTTGACGGTCGTATAAATCGCCTTCAAGCCCAACATAAGTGAATATGAAGGAAGAGTTCGGGCGAGAGAGAGACGCTATCGTGTCCAATACAGCTTCGCGCACCTTTTGGATTTGATCCCAAATTGACGAGTGCAACGGCGTATGTCCATCGGTGTCGATCACACCAAAAATCGGGTTATTAATCCAATGATTATCCACGATCTTGGCCCCAATGGCTGGAGCCAAGGATTGAGCAATCGTTAGCTTTCCGGTCCCAGCGAAACCCAACAACAGCACGAATGTGTTCGAATGTATGATTAAGATGGTTGGGCGTCAGCCATCCTCCCCAGCGTTCCTCAGACAATTTGCCTCGGCGAGATTTCTAAGGCAGCGGCTTTATCTCTACAAGGCTGATCAGCTTGGACGGTCACCTCCTCGTAGGTACGGAAGACCTGTTCGAGTCGGCTTACGAACCTTGGATCATCAACGACGCGAGGCAGCGGGCGCGAAGCGCCCGATGACAGGCTCCGCGTTGTGCACATGCCGAGAGTCCGGCTGCGCGCCGTTGCCCACCCTACCGTCTATTCGATTCCGTGGAACGATACGCGCGCTTGTTCGTTAAACAAAATTGGGGTTCCGTACCCCAATCTCAGCCCAAGCAGCGACGGACTTGGCTGCATCTCCCGAAGCGATGCGAAAGGAGGCTGCCATGACGAGGGACCTTAGCCGGCATAACCGGCCCATTTACAACCGGCTTCATCCAATCGTCTACGCGGCTGCCGTCGGCCTGGTGCTGTGGTTCGTGGTATCCGCCTGGGCCTTTTTCGGCGGTGAGGACACGGAACTTTTGCTCGCGGTGGTGAGCGGCTTCTTTCTCATCGCGGTGGCGATCCCGGCTGCGCTGTGGCTGGTCTGGCGGAGCCAGCAGGATTCGGACGCGGCGCGAGGCGAGCACATTTCTTTGCACGACTGGGCATCGGGCGAGCTCAACACGTCGCAGGGGCGGCGAAAGGCGACGGATGCGACCGTCGAGATTCTCTTGCCCATTGCCGCCGTCGCGTTCGGCATCACGGCACTCGGGATCGTCTTCCACTTCGCCGCCGCCAGCGCAGCGCACCTGTAGGGACCATATTCGGTCCGCGGCCAGCGGCTCCCGGGGGTCGCTCGGCCGGAATGCCAACCGCGCCCCATTTGATGGTCGCTCCGCAGGTTACCCGAGCCGCCGATAAGCCCAGCGCGCGCAGGCGAACAGCCCGCGGTCGTCGTGGCGCCTGGCGATGAGCTGCGCGCCGACCGGCATGCCGGCCGGGCCCTTGAACACCGGCAAGGTGACCGACGGCACGTGCAGCGCAGTCCAGATCTGATAGAGCGGCGCGCCGACGAAGGCGTTGCGGCCCACCGGCGCCTCGCCGAAGGCCGCCGCGGTCAGCAGCACGTCGTGATCCTGCCACACGCGATCGAGCTGCCCGCGGCACTGTGCGGCGAACTCCTTGGCCGCGACATAGCGATCGAAGCCGCAGACGAGGCCGTCGGCGAGCCGCCCCTTGCGCAGCGTCTCGCTGATCTCCTGCCAGTGACGCTCGATCTCAAAGGTGAAGGTGCGGGCGAACTCGAAGCTCGAAATCCAGCGGTGGGCGTCGTTGAGCCGCTCGAACTCGCCGGGCAGCGTCACGTCGCCGAGCCTGGCGCCGGCGCGGGCGAGCGTTTGCGCCGCGTCCTCGACCAACTTGCGGGTCGCCGGCTCGATCGCGTCCCACACATGCGTTCGGCAGAGCCCGATGCGCGGCGGCCGTTCGAGGTCGACGATCGGCGCGGGCGGCACGCCGAGCAGCACATCGCGATAGAGCGCGACGTCCTCGATCGAGCGCGCCAGGATGCCGAGCGTGTCGAGCGAGCCGGACGCTTCCATGACGCCGTGCATGCGGTGCTCGCCGTAAGTCGGGCGATAGCCGAACACGCCGCAGAACGAGGCCGGGCGGATGGTCGAGCCGGTGGTTTGCGTGCCGAGCGCGATCGGCACCATCAAATCCGCCACCGCCGCGGCCGAGCCGCTCGAGGAGCCGGCCGGCGTGCGCGCCGGGTCATGCGGGTTGCGAGTCTTGCCCGGATGCAGGTTGGCGAACTCGGTGGTGACGGTCTTGCCCAGCAGCAGGCCGCCGGCCTTGCGGGTGAGCGCGACGCAAGCCGCGTCCCGTCGCGGGCGGCGGCCGCGATGGATCGGCGTGCCCCACTCGGTCGGCATGTCGTGGGTGTCGATGATATCCTTGACTCCGAACGGCACGCCGGCGAGCGGCCCCTGCCGGCCGCTCCTGTCGAAAGCGCGCGCGGCCGCGATCGCCGCATCGGGATCGAGATATTGCCAAGCCTGCACCTCGCTTTCGCGCGCCGCGATCCGATCGAGGCAGGCGCGCACCACCTCCTCGCAGCTGGTGCGGTCGGCAGCGATCGCGGCGGCGATCTCGGTGGCGGTGAGCTCGTTCAAAGGCTTGCTATGAACCATCCGGCCGCTCTCTGTTCCATCCCGATGAGCTTCGCCCGGCGAGCGACATGGGTCGGCAGTACGGATATATTCGAGACATCTGCGAAAGGCTCCTCGATGTCCTCCGCCAAAGGTCAATCCTACTATGCCGACTACCTGAAGCTCGATCGGCTCCTTTCCGTGCAGGAGCCCGAGAGCATACGACACGGCCGGCCGGCGCACGACGAGATGCTCTTCATCATCGTGCACCAGGCCTACGAATTATGGTTCAAACAAATTCTGCATGAACTCGACCGCATCCAGGCCGATTTCGGCGGCGACGTGGTGGAGGACGAGTATCTTGGCCGCATCGTGCACGGGCTCGACCGCATCAACGAGATCCTCAAGCTCCTGATCCAGCAGCTCGAGGTGTTGGAGACGATGACGCCGCTCGACTTCCTCGACTTCCGTGACTTCCTCTTTCCTGCTTCGGGCTTCCAATCGGCGCAGTTCCGATTGATCGAGATCAGGCTCGGGCTCGCGCGGGACGCGCGGTTGAACTACGCCGGCAAGCCGTTCGACGATACGCTCGTTGAAGCCGACAAATCCCGCGTCGCCATGGCCGAGCGCGGCCCGAAGCTGATCGACCAGCTCGACTCGTGGCTTTCGCGCACGCCGTTCGTCCACCGGCCCGATTACGACTTCTCGCTCGAGTACCGCAAGGCGGTGAAACAGATGCTTGAAGACGACGCCGCGCGCGTGCGCCAGAACGAGTCCATGAGCCGCGAGCAGAGGGAGACCGAAGCCGAGCGCATCGAAGCATCGCTCGAGGAGTTCCAGGCGATATTCGCACCGGCAGGGGGCCCGTCGCCGTGGCAGATGTCGCGTGCGGCCGTGCAGGCGGCGTTGTTCATCATCGTCTATCGCGACCGGCCGGTGTTGCAACTGCCCTTCCGGCTGCTTGCTGCCTTGATGAACGTCGACGAATTGCTGACGTTGTGGCGATACCGGCACGCGCTCATGGTGCAGCGGATGATCGGCGTCAAGATCGGTACCGGCGGATCCGCGGGCCATGACTATTTGCGCGATACCGCCGCAAGGCACCGCATCTTCTCCGACCTGTTCCGGCTGTCGACCTATCTCATTCCGCGCTCGCGGCTACCCAAGCTGCCGCGCGACCTTGAGGACGCAATGGGTTACCGGTACACGGCAAGGCCGACAGTGTAGTGACGAATGACACTTGATCTGCGCGGTCATTTCACCGAGTTTCTTGCGGCTCAACCGGGGCGCATCCATCTCGCGGCGCACAGCCATCATTTTTGGCCGGACGCGGCGTGCGATGCCCATCGCCGGGCGCTCAGCGACGCCGCGCGGCTGGCGGACAATAAATGGGACACGATCTTTGGTGCGCTGATGCCGCGCGTGCAACGCGGCATTGCCGGCATTCTTGCTTTGCCCGATCCGGCGACCATCGCGTTCGCGCCCAACACGCACGATTTTGTCCGACGCCTCATCTCCGCGCTGCCGGCGGATTCGCGGCTGCGCATTCTCACGAGCGACAGCGAATTCCACTCCTTCAGGCGTCAAATTGCCCGCCTCGAAGAGGACGGACTCGTCGCCGTCGAGCGGATCGCCGCCGAACCATTCGCAAGCTTTCCCGAACGCTTCGCATCGGCTGTGCGCCGCGGCGGCCATGATCTCGTCTTCGTCAGCCAGATCTTTTTCAATTCGGCCGGAGCGAGTGGATCGCTCGACGACATCGCCGGTGCGGCTCCCGACCCGCAAACACTGGTCGCGTTCGACGGCTATCATGGCTTCATGGCGCTGCCGACCGCCTTCGCCGCCAGTGCCGGTCGCGCGTTCTATCTTGCCGGCGGCTACAAATATGCGATGGCGGGCGAAGGCATCTGCTTCATGCATTGCCCTCCGGGCCAAGCCACACGGCCGCGCGACACCGGCTGGTTCGCCGAATTCGGCGCGCTTTCCAGCAGCGGCGGGGGCGCCGTCGCCTACGGCCCGGACGGGACCCGGTTCATGGGCGCAACGTTCGATCCGAGCGGGCTTTACCGCCTGGCCGCCGTGTTCGACTGGATGAATGAGATCGGGCTGACCGTTGATGCGATCCATGATCACGTGCTCGCGCTGCAAGACCTGTTCCGCGCGGAGGTCGCGCGCGCCAAGGTGCGGCCGCTGTGCGATGCCCGATTGGTCACGCCGGTCACGGCCGGAATCGCCCGTGGTCATTTCCTCACCTTCGAATTGACCGACGCGCAAGCGATCCACGACCGGCTCACGCGCGCAAACATCATCACCGACGTGCGCGGAGAGCGCATCCGCTTTGGATTCGGTTGCTATCACACCGCGGAAGAGATTGAGGCTGCGGTCGCCGCGATCGCGCCGGCGATCGAGTGACCAGGCTCCGCCGTCGAAGACAGAGCGTAGCCCGCCTTAGGCGTTCACGCCCGTCCATAGCCGGCGAAGCCGGCGTCGACGCCCTTAAGGCGGACTATCGAGCGGAGCGCAATGCGGGGAACTGCAACGACCGTCGAGAGGAGAAATGCCGTAAGAAATTTCATCGACGATCTCCGTTCTCATCTCCCTGCATGGCAGCAGCGCCAATCTTCACTGATCAGCATGGAAAACAAATAGTTAATGTCCTTCAACAAGCTGCAAACTTGGAGTATGGACATCCCCTGGCCCGTATCAGCGGTGCTGGGGAATAGCGTATCGAATTTCCAAATAATCCAACAGCAAATTGGTCAGCTCGAACTCAATGGCGCGCATTCTTGTAACTGGCGGAAGCGGCTTCATCGGCGGCGGCGTCGTCAAGGCGCTGGCCGAGCGCGATGATCATGTCATTGCTTTCGATATCGCACGCACGCAACGTCTCGACGCGATGCTCGCGCAACACGGCAACGTCGAATTCATTCAGGGTGAAATCACCGAGTGGCCACAGGTGATGACCATCGTGCAGGCCAAGAAGCCGGATGCCGTGATCCACTGTGCGGCCATCGTCGGCGTTACCAACTCGCTGGCCAGCCCGATCGGCACCTTTCGCGTCAACGTCGAAGGTTCGCTTAACGTGTTCGAGGCGATGCGGTTGTTCGGCGTCAAGCGCGCGATCAACCTCTCATCGGAGGAAACCTACGGCGTCTTCGAGAAGGATCTGATTGACGAAACCCATGCAAACCGGCCGATCAAACCCTACGGCATTTCCAAATACGCGGTCGAACGGCTCGCCTGCGACTACGCCTTCGCCTATGGCCTTGAGATCATTCACGCGCGGACGTGCTGGGTGTATGGCCCCGGTCTGCCGCGGCCGCGGGTACCGAAAATTTTCGTGGACGCTGCTGTCGCCGGGCGCAAGCTCCACCTTCTCAGCGGTGGCGACTTTCGCGTCGACCACGTCTACATCGACGATTGCGTGGATGGGATCGTGAAGGCGCTCGACAAACCGAAGCACTCCTACGACATCTATCACATCGCAACCGGAGAGGCGCCGTCACTCGCCGAGATCGTCCAGATTGTCAAAGAACTGGTGCCGGGCGCCAACCTCGCCATCGAACCAGGTCCCTACCGGTTCATCGACGGCACCGAAGCAGTGCACAAAGGTGCGCTCGATATCAGCCGTGCGCGCGCAGAACTCGGCTACCAGCCACGCTATCCGATCCGAAAGGGCCTCGCCGCCTATATCGATGCGACGCGCGCCGGTCGTGGTTGAACGCTTACTTTGAGCGGTCTTGTGCAACTGCCCGCGCGTAACCCAGTGCCGCAAGCTTGTCTAGACTCGAGAGAATGTCGCGATCAGGCTGCTGGGAGATGATTTCAAGCACCGGCAGCCGGCTGTAGCCGATCTCCTTGAGCACCGCTGGGACCGCGTCAAACGGAACCGTCCCCATTCCAACGGGATCATGACGATAGGTATGCTGGCCAATGTCGGACAGGTGCACGAGTTTCAGACGCGTGCGGCACCGGCGGAGCGCCTCGGCAAGAGCCTCGTGGATGAAATGCCCGTTGGCGACGTCATAGACCACCCCGATATGATCATTGCCGTAGCGTTCGAGTTCATCCATCACCTCGTTCATGCTCGGCAGAAACGCGAACGGCATGTTCTCGACCCATACCTGCGTTCCAACTTTTCGCGCGAGCGGCACCAGCGCGTCCAGCGCAGCGTAGAAATGATCGATGAGGTGCCGGCGCGGGGCGGGAAACAGCGGGTTTGCCTTGCCAGGGCCGATCACCACTCCCGCGACACCAAGGTCGCCGGCAAGCGCCAAGACGCCACTGAGCAGATCGAGGCTATAGCGCCGCATCTCGGCTGATGCGCCCGCGATGTTGATGTCGATGTTGGGCATGTTCAGCGAAACGATCCGAAGCCCGCTCTCCTCCGTAAAGCGGCGCAGTGCCGCCCGTTCCCCCGCGCTTGCGGCTGGGGGCCAAAGATGTCCCGGATAGATCATCAGTTCGAATTCGCGGAAGCCGAGATCGGCGAGATGCGCAACGCAGGACCGGGCATCGTGCGAAAGCGTGTATGCGTAGCTGTTGCAGGCGAAGGATGCGGCGGCCCTCATCTTGCTTTCCTGGTCCTTGCTGGCGGCCTGAGACACAATGCGGTCGAGCTTCGTGCGCTGCGGTATCCGAGGCCGAAGGACCCCGGCCGGGTCTCGCCGGCGTGCATGGCCCCCCAGCCGGCAGCGCATTCAGCATGGTGAGTTGACATTTTACAATACGAAATATGTAATGGTCGACCCGCGGAGAGGGGCCCTGGGCATGGCCATGAGAACGACAGCCAAGCGGATCGAATCCGCCAAGCCGGCCCGTCCATCACGCGCTGAAGCCGCCAAGCCGGCGTTTAGTATCGAAGCTGTCGATCATAACCTTGAGCCACAACGTGGTGGCGTCCAGTCGATCGGGCGCGCGTTTGCCATTCTGGAGGAGGTGGCGCGCAACCGCGACGGGATCGCGCTTGCCGACTTGAGCAAGCGGGTCGGGCTCCACAACAGCACGACCTTCCACCTGGTCAGGACCATGGTTTCGCTCGGCTACATCCGCCAGATGAAAGATACCAAGCGGTACCGGATCGGCTCCCCCTTGTTCCTGCTTGCGGCGGCCTGCCTGGACGAAATCGAGATGGTGAGCCTCGCAACTCCGGTGCTTGAACGCCTCTCCCGTGAGACGGGAGAAAGCGGCCATTTCGCAATCCGTATGGGCGATTCGGTTGTTGTCGTCGCCCGCACGTCCGGGCCCGGCGCGTTTCAGTTGGCTGACCGCGTCGGGGTCATTCGCCCGGCACATTGCACGGCGCTCGGCAAGGTCCTCCTTGCTGCGCTGCGCCCGGAGCAACTCGATCATCATCTCGCACGCAGCGAGCTCAAACCATTCACTGCCAAATCGGTTATCGAACCCGATCGCTTACGCCGTGAGATCGAGGAGGTCCGCCGCACCGGTGTCGCCTTTGATGATGGCGAGTTCGATGCCGAAGTGCGTTGCGCGGCGGTGCCCGTGCGCGATTTCACCGGACAGGTGGTCGGCGCGATTGGAATATCCGGCCCTGTCTGGCGCCTCTCGCTCCAGGCGCTGCAAGGCCGGGCTCGTTCTGTGCGCGAAGCCGCTACGAAACTGTCAGCTGAGTTCGGATATCGGGCAGCTATGCCGTGAGCTAGCCGGGGCAGAGGACTGGGGGCTGCCGGCTGTCCGAGGACGGAAACTGCTGAACCAAGTCGACTTCTGAGGGAGACGAGTGCGTGGCACTTTTGGTAACCGGAGCGATGGGCCATGTCGGCCTTGAGATCGTCCGGCAAGCGGCTGCCGCTGGCGAACCAGTCGTTGCACAGTACCGAACGACGTTTCGCGACGCGGACACGCGCGGCGTGGAGGGAGATGTCAGCTGGGTGAGTTGTGACCTGTCGGATCCGGCGGCCGCCGAGGCCCTGTGCTTTCAGCATCCGATCCGCGGCTGCATCCATTCGGCGGCTGTCTCCAATGAGAAATATGCCCGGCCACAGCCGCTGCGGGCCACCCAATCCAACGTGGGAGCGACCTCGAACTTGCTCGACGTGGCGCGGCGCTCTGCTTGGCGTCGCTTTCTGTTCGTCAGCACCGGTTCGGTGTTCCAGAACGCTACTGATATTTCCAAGCCGATCTTGGAGGACGCGCAGCCGTCGGTCAGCAACATCTACAGCACAACCAAATACTGCGGAGAGCTGCTGACGCGTATGTATCGGTCGCAGTTCGGCTTGTCGGCCGCAATCGTGCGCATTTCCTGGGTCTATGGGCCGCCTTTGGTAACTGAGGATCCGCCGCGCGGTCCGGTGCCTGCCTTGCTCAAGGCGGCGGTGAGCGGCAAGCCGATCCGGTTGCCGAGCGGTGCCGATTTCGCCGCCAGTTTCACTTACGTCAACGACGTGGCGGCCGGATTGGTGGCGGCATGGCGTGCACCGGAGCTTCGTCACGACGTCTATCATCTTGGTCCTGGTGTGAACTACACGGGGAGACAGGTGGTGGACGCGGTGCGTGCCGCCGTGCCAGGCGCTTCGCTCGAGCTTGGACCGGGTACCGAACCCTGGACGATCCACACACGCATGCGTGGGCCGCTCGCGGGCGATCGATTGCGACGCGATGTCGGCTTCACGGTCGGGCATTCGCTTGAACAGGGCGTTCGGGCTTATGCCGATTGGATGCGCGCGCATCCGGAGCTGGCGCGATGAACGACACGGCTGCACATCCTCCGCAACTGGTTCAACACGCACCGCTGGTGCAAGCGGCGATTCATGCACCGGGAGCGCTTTATCTCCTCGCAGTCATGGGCGTGATCCTGACGCTCGGGACGCCGGGGTTCTTTACTGCGGCTAACCTGACGAATGTCGCGTTGCAGGTGGCGGTCCTGACGATCGTTGCCCTTGGCATGACGCTGATCATTCTCACCGAAGGAATCGACCTCAGCCTCGGTCCGGTGCTGGGGTTGTGTGGGGTGGCAGCGAGCCTGATGATCGTCGCGGGTTATCCGCTTGCTGTCGGCATCGGCCTCGCCGTCATGATCGGGATATGTTTCGGGCTATTGAACGGGAGTTTGATTGCCGTCGTCGGCATGCCGCCATTCATTGTGACGCTCGGCTCCTTCGGCATCGCCCAAAGCATCGCTACGGTCCTCACGCAAGGAGATTCGGTCGTCAATCTTCCGGCCTATTTCCGCTGGTTCAACGACGGCATATTCCTCGATGTCCCGGTGCCGATTTGGGCGACCTTTGCGGCATTCGTGGTCACGGCGGTGCTTCTGTACCGCACCAAGTTCGGTCGTTATGTCTTCGCCATCGGCGGCAATCGCCAAGCCCTGCTTCTTGCCGGCACGCGGGTGCGGCTCTACCACGTCGCTGTCTACGTCTACGCCGGCATTCTGACCGCGCTCGCCTCGTTCATCATGACCGCGCGCATGAATGCCGCGCACCCGACTATCGGCGTCGGCCTTGAATTCGACGCCATCGCCGCCGTCATTCTCGGCGGCACGTCGTTCGAGAAGGGTCGCGGCGGGATCGCCGGTACCGTTCTGGGCGCTCTGGCGGTCGGCGTGCTGCGCAACGGACTCAACCTGCTGGGTGTCGGCACCGAATGGCAGGTTGCGATCGTCGGGATGGTCATCATTGCGACCGTCGGGCTCGATTCGCTGCGGAGACTGAATGCATGAGCGCCGACGCGAACCAGCTTGCCGCGCGGATCGGCACCATACCGTCCGATCGTATTTTTTTGATCGTCTCTCGGCTCGTAGCCTTGATCCTGCTGATAACCGTGCTGTCGATTCTGAGTCCATATTTTCTGACCGTGGGCAACTTCATCAATGTGATACGGCAGGCGGCGCTGCAATTCATGATGGCAGCCGGATTGACGATCGTGGTGCTGACCGGCGGCATCGACCTTGCCGTTGGAGCGATTCTCGGGCTTGCGGCCTGCCTATCCGCGTCGCTGATCAGCCAAGGTTATTTGATGCTCGGCGCAGCCTCCGCGCTGCTTTGCGGTCTTGCGTGCGGCCTAGTCAATGGTGTGCTGGTCAGCTACGGCCGCATTCCGGCTTTCATCGCCACTTACGGCATGCTCTGGATCGCCCATGGCCTTGGCTACGTCTTCATGAAGGGCGAAGTCATCTACGGCCTACCCGACGGATTCCGCTTTATTGGCGCCGGCTTTCTGTGGGGCATCCCGGCCCCCGTCCTGATCGCAACGGCACTCCTCGTCGTCCTGCACGTCCTGCTGCACATGACCGTGCTCGGTCGCGCGATCTATGCGATCGGCGGCAATGCAACCGCTGCCCGGCTGTCGGGCATGCCGGTGTCGCGCCGCCTGGTCATGGTCTATGCGCTGAGCGGATTTCTATCGGGTCTTGCCGCCCTGGTGGTGATCGCGCGCGTCAATGCGGCGGATTCCAGCCTGGGGGAGGATCTCCTGTTGCCGGCGATCGCTGCGGTCTGCCTCGGCGGCACCTCGCTGTTCGGCGGCGTTGGCGGCATCGCCGGCACGGCAATTGGCTCGATCATCCTCGCGCTCATAATCAACGGCCTAAACCTGCTCGGCGTCCAGACGTTCTGGCAGAATGCCGTCATGGGCGCGATTATTTTGCTGTCGGTTCTTGCGGATCAGCTCGGGGGAGCGCGGCTGATCCGGCAATAGAAATACCGTTCCCGAACCTCAGAGGAGGAAGCTCATGGATCGCAGAACTTTCCTGAAGACTTCGCTCGCCGCGACGACCTCGTTCGCTGCGATCGGAGCCCTAGCTGAACTTGCAAACGCGCAGGCCGCCAAGCCGGCGACCGTCGCTTTCTTCATCAAGAATGTGACCAATCCGTTCTGGAAAGCCTGCCGGATTGGCGCCGAGAAGGCCGGCAAGGAATTGGGCGTCACCATCGAGACGGTGGCTCCGACCAAACCTGACAACATCGAGGAGCAGACGCGCCTCGTCGAAGACTGGATCGTCAAGAAACCAGACGCATTCGTGTTCGTTCCGGTCGACTACAAGGCCCTCGTGCCATCGATTCAGAAGGTGAACAAGGCTGGCATCCCGGTGATCGGTTATGTCAACCGCATGACCGACGTCGATCTCGTCAGCTATGTCGGTTCGGATGACGAAACGCTGCAGTACGAGCTGTGCAAGTACCTGTTCAAGGCCATGAACGGGAAGGGCAAAGTCGTGCACATCGATGGAGTGCCTGCAGCCATAACCGCCCAAAACCGCAAGAAAGGCTTCGAGCGAGCGACGAAGGAAACAGCAGGCATCGAAGTCTTGGCCTCGCAGCCCGGCAATTACCGGCGGCTGCCTGCGGTGCAGGTGTTCGAGAACCTGATGCAACGGTTCCCGGTGATCGACGCGGTTGTCTGCGCCAATGACGATATGGCGGTTGGCATCGCCGAGGCGCTGATTGCAGCCGGCCGTGGCGGTCAGACCAAGGTCGTCGGCATTGACGGTATTCCGGATGCAACGGCTGCGATCGCCGCTGGCAAGATGTTCGCGACCGCCGATTTCAGCGGCCACGATCAGGCTTACCTCGCGGTCACCGCCGCTGTCCGTCATCTCCGCCGGCAGCCGGTGCCAAAGGATGTCGCGTTGCCGGTCGTGATCATTGACAAGGCCAACGTGCAAAACTTCATGAAAACGCCAGAAGAGCGCGCAGTCCCCAATTGGGAAAAAACCGTTAGCGGCCAGAAGGCCTGACACGCGTTGTCGTGCGGGAGGCGGGGACATCCGCCTCCCGCGATAAAGCTACCCACCACGGATGCTCTGGCCGGATCATGGCTGACGATATGAAACCTCTCGTCGAGATGCGCGGCATCTCGAAATGCTATGGCGGCGTGCAGGCGCTGCAGGGCGTCGACCTCGATATCTTTCTGGGCGAGGTGCATGCGCTCGTCGGTGACAATGCGGCCGGCAAGTCGACGCTCGTCAAGACGCTCGCCGGCGCCGTGATCAAGGACGAAGGCACGATTACCTTCGATGGACAGCCGGTGCACATCGCCGCGCCGCGCGATGCCAAGGCGCTCGGCATCGAGACCGTTTACCAGGATCTCGCCCTTGCGGACAATCTCGACGTGCCGGCTAACGTTTTCCTCGGCCGTGAGGCGACCAAGGGAGGGCTGCTCGCATGGTTTCTCGATAAGCGGCACATGGAAGAGGAATCGCGCAAGCTTCTGAGCAAGCTCAAAATCAACATCCCGAGAATCCGACAACAGGTTCGGTTCATGTCAGGCGGACAACGGCAATCGATCGCGCTGGCCCGCTGCGTCTGTTTCAATGCGCGTGTGGTGATCCTGGACGAACCGACGGCGGCGCTCGGGGTCGAAGAAACCCGCAAAGTCTTTGGGCTTATCCGCGACATGCGCGAGCACCGGCTGGCGGTGCTGCTGATCTGCCACAATCTCAATCATGTCTTCGAGAATTGCGACCGTATCACGGTGCTCAAGACCGGACGGCTGGTCGGTTCGCGCCGGGTCAAAGACACGACCCAAGAGGAAATTCTACGCATGATCGTCAGCGGGAGCACCGGTAGTGGCGTGCAGGCGCTGCCGAACCCGGTGCGCATGGCCGCGGAATAGCGCCAGCGTCCATCAGCACATCCGTGGCAATGTGCGCTGTAATTTGCATCGGAAAATGAGATTCGAACGGGTTCTGATTACCGGAGCGGGCGGACAGCTTGGCAGCTATGTCGCCGCCGAGATTGACGGGCATTGCCAGATCTCGGGTTTCGACCTCGTGCCGGCGCGGGCGCAAATCCCGCATCGCATCGGCGATATCACCGACGCGGCCGCCCTCACCGAAGCCTGCCGCGGCATGGATGCCGTCGTCCACATCGCGGCGCGACCGAACATCTGGAGCGGCAGCAGCGGCGACATCTTGCGCATCAACACTGTCGGCGTGTGGAACGTGCTGAGCGCTGCCGAAGCAGAGGACGTCAAGCGCGTCGTGCTTTGCTCAAGCGATTCGGTGGTCGGCTTTACGGTCGCGTCCGGCTCTCTGCGGCCGCCGGACTACCTGCCGATCGATGCTGCGCATCCGCTGCGGCCCACGGAGGCGTATGGGATCAGCAAGCTGCTCGGAGAAGAGATCGGCCGGGGCTTCGCCAATCGCGGCAAGGTCGAGATTGTCGTGCTGCGTCCCGTTTTCGTACTCTATCCGCAAATGCAAGGCGAGGTGCGGGCGCGCGCCGCCGACCCGGAAGCCTATCGGGGTCCACAAGCGGGCGGTCCGAATCCGGCGGGCGGCGGGCCGCTGTGGCATTACGTCGATCCGCGCGACGCCGCACGGGCATTTCGCTTGGCGCTCGAGATCCAACGCCCGCGCTTTGCCTGCTACTTCATCAGCAGCCGGACCACGCTGGCACCCGCGCCTACGCTTGAACGGTTGCGCCATTATCTTGGCCGAGAGACGCCCGTGCAGCGGCCGCAAGTTTACCAGCGCAATCCGTTTGCGCCGCTCTATGACATCGAGTCGGCGCGTCACGATCTCGGTTACGAAGCGCAGCATGATTTCCGACCGCTGCTTTACCCCGACACATCAGCCGCGGCAGCTTCGGAGAGGTAAAGAGCATGACGATCTTTCACACTGCCCATCTCCGTGTGCGGCCTGACATCGTCGAGTCTTTTCGTGAACGCGTTTTGCGCCATGCCCGAACCTGTCTTGCGACAGAGCCGGGCTGTCACCAATTCGACATTCATCAGGAGACCAGCGATCCGACGTTGTTCCTGCTCATTGAGATCTATGCTGACGGCGACGCCTTGAAGACGCATCGTGCATCGCCCACCTATCTTCAGTGGCGGGAAGACACAAAGGACTGGATCGTGGACCGGACTTGGTGGATCTGGAGTAAGATGGGGCCGAACGGCACGAAATGACTGGCTACCCCCGGACTCAAAATGGGCACCAGCGACGGGTTGCCAAATTTCCGCTCCGGGTCAATCGCTTCGTTTCGAGTATGCGTCAGTCGCTTCCGGTGCAGCCTCGGGATTCCGATCACGGGAGTTTGCGTTTCACTCAAGATAGCTCGGCGCGTCACTAGAGAGGTGGGCTGAGCCACTGCTCAATTTGTCCCGTCGACTGCCCCCACAGGCGAGCATTGCATCGCGCTCGACGAGGGTGCATCATTCGTCTGCTCGCAACCCAGGAGCAGCTTCCATGCACGACATGGTCATTCGCGGCGGCACCATCATCGATGGCACCGGCCAGGCGGCCTTTACCGGCGACGTAGCGATCGCGGGTCAGCGCATCGCGGGCGTCGGCGGCAAGCAAGGTCCCGCTCGTCGCGAGATCGACGCAATGGGCCTGCTGGTCACGCCCGGCTGGGTCGACGTGCACACGCATTATGACGGGCAGGCGATGTGGGACCCGCTGCTGGCGCCCTCGTGCTGGCACGGCGTCACCACCGCGATGTTCGGCAACTGCGGCGTCGGCTTCGCCCCGGTGCGGGCGGAGCATCGCGGGGCGCTGATGGATCTGATGGAAGGCGTCGAGGAGATCCCGGGCGTCGTGCTGGCCGACGGATTGACCTGGGATTGGGAGAGCTTTGCCGATTTCCTCGATGCGCTGGAGCGCCGGCCGCGCGCGATCGACATCGCCGCCCAGATCGCGCATCTGCCGTTGCGCGTTTACGTCATGGGCGACCGCGCCATTCGGCTCGAACCGGCCAAGCCCGAGGACATCGCCGAGATGCGCCGCCTGTCGATCGACGCGTTGCGGGCCGGCGCCTTCGGGTTCACCACCTCGCGCACCGACTCCCACAAGACGCCGGTCGGCGACATGGTGCCGTCGCGGCATGCCGGGAGCGACGAGCTGTTGGGCATCGGCTCCGCGCTCGGCGCAGTCGGCGCCGGCGCCTTCGGCATGAACAGCGATTTCGACGACGAGGACTACGAGCTTGCCTGGATGACCAGGCTCGCGCGCGAGACCGGCCGGCCGGTCTGGTTCCTGCTGACCGACCGCTACGAGGACCCGGCCCGCTGGCGGCGCCTGCTGGCGGCGGTGCACGCCGCCCGCGCCGAGGGTGTGCAGTTGACGGCGCAGATCGCCGGCCGGCCGATCGGGGTCATGCTCGGCATCGGCACCGCGCTCAACCCGTTCTCGGTGCGGCCGAGCTACCGCCAGCTCGACGGCCTGAGCATCGCCGCGACGCGCGAGCGTTTGCGCGACCCGGCGCTGCGGCGTCAGATTCTGTCCGAGAAGCCGTCCGAGGCGGAAGTGAGCAAGCTGGCGCAGTTCCGCCAGCTCATCACCACGCGTTGGGACAAGTTCTTCGTCATGGGCGACCCGCCGGACTACGAGCCGCCGGACGAGATGAGCATTGCGGCGATCGCCGCCCGCGAGGGACGCACGCCGGACGAGGTCGCCTACGACTACCTGACCGAGGCCGAGAACCGGTTCCTGTTCTTCCCGGTGGTGAACTACGTTCACGGCGACCACGGGACGATCCACGAGATGCTGACCGATCCGACGACGCTGCTCGGATTGAGCGACGGCGGTGCGCACTGCGCATCGATCGTCGACGCGGGCGTGCCGAGCTACATGCTGATGCATTGGGGCCGCGACCGGCGGCGCGGGCCGCGGCTACCGCTCGAGCTCTTGGTCAAGCGCCAGACCAGCGAGACCGCCGAGTTCTTCGGCTTGCACGACCGCGGCCGGCTGGCGCCGGGCCTGCGCGCCGATGTCAACCTGATCGATTTCGACCGCCTGCGGCTCTACCAGCCCGAACTGGTCAACGACATGCCGGCCGGCGGCCGGCGTTTCGTGCAGCGGGTCGACGGCTACGAGGCCACGCTAGTCGCCGGCACGCCGATCTTCGAGCGCGGCGAGCACACCGGCGCGATGCCGGGTCGCCTGGTGCGTGCCGGCCGCGCGTAGGAACGGATCTCGAAAGCGTAAAGCCCGGCCATGCGCCGGGCCGAGCAGCTCAAGCCACTGCTATACGAACACGAGCCTCCAGAGCAGGGCGGCAAATATCCCGGTCAACGCGGTCGCCGCCACGACCAGAATGTTGGTCACGGTGGTACGCCATAGCCTGAACGAAACGGCCTGTGCTGGCTTCATTGGTTAGTAGGTATAGGCAATAGGCAGGGAAAGATAGCCCCCGCAAGAGTTGCAGAGCAGGTCGGCTGCCTCTCGGCACCACCTAGAGCGGCTCAACGATTACTGTAGCCACCGGCCTTCGAGTGATCGAGCGAGACCGCCGCACGCTGACCGCTGCCGCTTGCGCCCTCTCCCGAGCCGAAGTCGGATTTATCCGACTTCGGCCACTTAAAAATGCCGAACTCGGGTAAACCCGAGTTCGGATGGGAGAGGGCACAGGCAGCGACAGCGCCTGCAAGGCGAGACCGTCTCCTCGTGGGCGGCCGGCTTTTTCGACGCGCGTGAATGCGTTAGCATCCGCGCCAGCCGCCTCGACGCAATTGCTGCGATAACGAGGCGCGGTCTCGGGAGGACACCATGACCGAATGGACTCGCCGCCACATCCTCACCGGCGCGGTCGCGGCCACCGCCGCGCTCACGCCGTTCGCCGCCGCACCGGCGCATGCCGCCGCGCCGCCCGCCGGCAAGCAGGCGCCGAGCTTCTATCGCTCGAAGCTCGGCGATTTCGAGATCACCGTCGTCAATGACGGCGCCCGCGCCATTCCGCTGCCGCCCACCTTCGTGCGCAACGTCGCCATCGACCAGGTGCTGGCGGTCGCCGAGGCCGCCTATATGCCGAAGGGCAGCATCGTCGCGCCGTTCAATCCGATCGTGGTCAATACCGGCGCCAAGCTGGTGCTGATCGATACCGGTTATGGCCCCGGCATCGCGCCGACGGTCGGGCTGCTGCCGTCGACCTTGGCTGCCGCCGGCATCGACCCGAAGTCGATCGACATCGTGCTGATCTCGCACATGCACGGCGACCATATCCTGGGGCTGAAGACCCCCGACGGGGCGCTGGCTTTTCCGAATGCCGAGATCAAGGTGCCGGCGGTCGACTGGGCGTTCTGGATGAGCGACGACAATATGAGCAAGGCGCCGGAGGGTTTCCAAAAGGCGTCGTTCGGGTTCAATCGCAAGATCTTCTCCAATCTCGTCGACAAGGTGACGCGCTACGACTGGGGCAAGGAGGTCGCCCCCGGCATCACCGCGGTCGACTCCCGCGGCCATACCCCCGGTCACAGCTCGTTCGTCATCGCGTCGGAGGCGGGACGGCTGTTCTTCCAGGGCGACGTCAGCATCGTCCCGGACTTGTTCCTGCGCAATCCCGAGTGGCAGGTGATGTTCGACAGCGAGCCGGACAAGGCGGTGCAGACGCGCCGGCGCATCTACGACATGGCGTCGGCCGAGAAGATCCTGGTCGCCGGCTATCACTTCCCGTTCCCCGGGCTTGGCTATATCGAGAAGGCCGGCAGCGGCTATCGGTTGGTGCCGGCGGCCTGGAACCCGGTGCTTTGAACGCGACGTTGCGTTGCGGCGAGCGGATTTCGTCCGTAGTGCATCCGCGAGCAGTCGTGACCGCGTGCGGCTGCGCTATGCTGAACGCCGCGCAGACCTTGCTGCCCACCGGCGCGCGCACGCCGATCGGATGTGATCTATTTCACACACGATCCGCTCGGCGTGTGCTATTTTTGCGGATTGCACGCAAGATCGGTCCTCAGCCTCGGGGCTGCGATGAGACGTCGCGATTTCGTTACGTTGCTCGGCGGCGCGGCCGCGTGGCCGCTGGCCGCGCGTGCGCAGCAGCCGGGGAAACCGGTGATCGGATTCCTCGTCAGCGCAACACGCGAGGGCTATGCGCGACCCGTGCTTGAGGTCCAAGCCGGCCTCAACGACGACGGCTTCGTCGAGGGCCGCAATCTGGCGATCGAATACCGATACGCCGACGAACAGTATGATCGGCTGCCGGTGCTCGCGGCCGATCTGGTTCGGCGCCAAGTGGCGGCGATCTTCTCAACCGGAGGCGTGATCTCGCCGCTCACCGCCAAGGCCGCGACCACGACCATTCCGGTCGTCTTCGCCATGGGCAGCGACCCGGTCAAATACGGCCTCGTCGCCAGCCTCAGCCGACCCGGCGGCAATATCACCGGCGTCACGTTCTACAACAGTGCGCTGGCGCCCAAACGGTTGCAGCTCCTGCGCGAGATGCTACCCACGGCCGCCGTGGTCGCCATGCTGGTGAATCCGAACAATCCCAACGTCCAGTCCGATACGGCCGAGATGCAGGCGGCGGCCCGCGTGATCGGGGTCGAGATCGCCATCGCGAGCGCCGCCAGCGAACGCGACTTCGATGCCGCCTTCGCGACCGTCGCCCGGCTACGGGCCGATGCCCTGCTCGTCCACATCGATGCGCTGTTCCAGAGCCGGGCCGGGCAAATCACCGCGCTGGCGGCGCGCCAGGGGGTGCCCACGATGGGGTCGGGACGTTCGTTCACCGCGGCGGGCGGCCTGATCAGCTACGGGACCGACGCTGTTGCGATGTACCGGCAGGCAGGCCGCTACCTTGGCCGCATCCTCAAGGGCGAGAAACCGGCTCAGCTACCGGTTCTGCAGCCGACCAAGTTCGAGTTGATCATCAACCTCAAGACCGCCAAGGCGCTCGGTCTCACGATCTCCGAGTCGTTCCTCTTGCGCGCCGACGAGTTGATCGAGTGAGACGGCGGGAGTTCATATCGCTGCTCGGCGCGGCAGCCGCGTGGCCGCTCGCCGCGCGCGCGCAGCAGCCGGCGAAGGTCTACCGCGTCGGTTTTCTGTGGGACAGTCCGGCCGTGTGGCCGCACGCTCTCGAAGGTTTCCGTGGACAGCTGCGCCATCTCGGTTGGGTCGAAGGTCAGAACATCGTCACCGAATACCGTTGGGCCGAGGGTCGGTTCGATCGGCTCCCCGAGCTGGCGGAGGAACTGGTCCGGCTCAAGGTCGATGTCATCGTCGCACCGACTTCCATCTACACCGCGGCGGCCAAGCGAGCGACCTCGACGATTCCCATCGTATTCGCGAGCCACGCCGACCCGATCGGCAGCGGCCACGTGGCTAGCCTCGCGCGGCCAGGCGGCAATATCACCGGTTTCACCATCATGATGAGTGAGACGACCGCTAAAGGCCTGGAGATTCTCAAGGAGGTCGTTCCGGGGCTCTCGCGGGTCGCCGTGCTCTGGGACCCGGCCACGCCTTCGCATCGACCGGGCTTGAATGCGATCGAAGTCATGGCCCAGGCGCTGGGGCTCCGGCTGCAAACCTTGGCCGTGCCCGGCGTGACCGAGTTCGACGGCGCCTTTGCGGCCATGGTGCGAGAGCGCGCCGGCGCGGTCGTCGTGCTTTCAACCCCCCTGTTCATGGGCGGGGCAAGTCGGCTCGCAGAACTCGCGCTCAAGCACAAGCTACCGACGATGTTCGGGCCGCGAGAGCACGTGGAAGCCGGGGGTCTCCTGAGCTACAGCCCCGACCGTGCAGATCTCTATCGCCGCGCCGCCACCTATGTGGACAGGATCCTGAGGGGCGAAAAGCCGGCCGACCTGCCGGTGCAGCAGCCCACGAAGTTTGAACTCGTCATCAATCTCAAGACCGCGAAGACGCTCGGGATCGACGTGCCACCGACGCTCATCGCGCGCGCCGACGAGGTGATCGAATGAAGCGGCGGGAGTTCATCTCGCTGCTCGGAGGTGCGGCAGCGTGGCCGCTCGCCGCGCGCGCGCAGCAGCCGGCGAGAGTCCCCAGGATCGGTTTCTTACATTACGGCTCGCCCGGACCCTCGCCGGAAGTCGACGCCTTCCGGCAAGGGTTACGCGACCTCGGTTACAGCGAGGGGCAGAACATCACCATCGAGTATCGATTCGCAGGCGGGCGGGTGGGACAACTGGCCGAGCTCGCGGCCGAGTTGGTCGGTCTCAAGCCGGATGTCATCGTCACCCCAACCACGCCGGCGTCTGTGGCCGCCAAGCAGGCGACCAGCACGATTCCCATCGTCATCGCGGGCGTTGCGGATGCGGTCGGCGCCGGGCTCGTCGCCAACTTCGCACGACCGGGTGGAAACATCACGGGGTTGACCAGCATCAGCGCCGAATTGGGCGGGAAACGGTTGGAGCTCCTGAGGGGAGTTGCCCCCAACTGCTCCCGCGTGGCGGTCCTCCATAATCCAGCCGACCGATCCAATGTGCTGGTAGTGAAGCAGCTGCAGGAGGCGGCCCCGGCACTGGGCCTGACACTGCAAACCCTCGAGGTGCGAGAACCTGGCGAATTCGAGGGCGCCTTTGCCGCGATGACCCGGGAGCGCGCCGACGCGCTGTTCGGAGCTGCGGGTGTTCTGACCTATGAGCACCGAAACGCCGTCGTGGACCTCGCTGCTAAGAGTCGGATACCCGCGATGTGGGGCCACCGGCAGTTTGTGGACGTCGGCGGCCTCATGTCTTATGCGGTGAACTTTTACGACCAGTGCCGACAGGCCGCGACCTACGTGGATCAGATCCTCAAAGGGGCCAAGCCGGGCGACTTGCCCGTGCAGCAGCCGACCAAGTTCGAGTTCATTATCAATCTCAAGACCGCCAAGACGCTCGGCCTCGAATTTCCGCCGACGCTGCTCGCGCTCGCCGACGAGGTGATCGAATGAAAAACGTAGGGTGGGTCAAGGCGCGGGGCAGGGCCGGCGTAATTGCGAAGGCTCGTGCGCGCCGCGACCCACCGTCGTGCGGCAGGGACGATGGTGGGTCGCGTCGCGAGCGAGCTCGGCAGGAAGCCGGCAGCACGTCAGGCGACTTGACCCACCCTACAATTTGCCGACGAGGTGATCGAATGAAGCGGCGCGAGTTCATAGCGCTGCTCGGCGGCGCGGCGGCGGCGCCCTTGATTCTTCGGCCGCTCGCGGCGGGCGCGCAGCAGGCAATTCCGACCGTCGGCTTCTTGACCAGCGGGTCGCTCGATGCGTTTGCGGGCTTGATGGCGCCGTTGCGTCAAGGCCTCAAGGAGACCGGTTTCGTCGAAGGTCGCAACCTGGTGATCGAGGCGCGCGGGGCGGACGGGCAATTCGACCGCACGCCGCGGCTGGCGGCCGATCTGGTGCAGAGGAACGTGGCGGTCATCGTCACGACCGGGCGCGGCTCGGCGCAGGCGGCGCGCTCGGCCACCATGACGATCCCGCTGGTCTTCCTCAGTCAGGACGATCCGGTCAAGTTCGGTCTGGTCGCCAGCTTGAACCGGCCGGGCGGCACTGCCACCGGCATCGCGCTCCTGGCGACCGACCTGCTTTCCAAGCGGCTGGAGTTCGTCCGGCAGCTGGCCTCGACCGCGGCGCCGGTCGCGGTCCTGGTGAACCCGAAAAGCGCGGAAGTCGAGCCGCAAATCAAGGAGGTGCAAGAGGCCGCGCGCAGCGTCGGACAGCCGATCGAGTTTCTCAACGCCAGCACGGCGAGCGAGATCGATGCGGCGTTCGCGGCGCTTGCCGGACTGCGCGCCGGGGCGCTCATCGTCAGCACCGACGCCTATCTGTTCAGTCAGCGCGACCGTATCGCCGCGCTGGCCGCTCGCCATGCTGTACCGGCGATCTACGACCGGCGCGAGTTCGCGGCGGCCGGCGGGCTCATGAGCTACGGCACCCACGCCGCCGATGCATTTCGCCAACTCGGCTTGTACGCGGGGAAGATCCTCAAGGGTGCCAAGCCGGCCGACCTGCCGGTCGAGCAGGTCGCGCGATTCGAGCTGGTGATCAACCTCAAGACCGCAAAGGCGCTTGGCCTGTCGCTGCCGCCGACCTTGCTTGCGCTCGCCGACGAGGTGATCGAATGAGGAACGTAGGGTGGGTCAAGTCGCCTGACGTGCCGTCGGCTTCCTGCCGAGCTCGCTCGCGACGCGACCCACCATCGTCTCTGCCGCACGACTGCCGGTGGGTCGCGGCGCGCACGAGCCTTTGCCATTACGCGGGCCCTGCCCCGCGCCATAGCATGTCGAAGACAGGCGTAAACGCCCTTATGGACCCACCCTACAATCCGCCGACGAGGTGATCGAATGAAGCGGCGGGAGTTCGTCACACTGCTCGGCGGCGCGGCGCTCGCTTGGCCGGCCGTCGCGCGCGCGCAGCAAGCGGCGATGCCGGTGGTCGGGCTCCTCATCCTCCCGGCGCCCGACGAGTACGCGGAGCAATTGCGCGCGTTCCGGCAAGGCTTGGGCGAGACCGGCTATGTCGAGGGCCGCAACGTCGCAATCGAATATCGCTCGGCGGACGGCCAACGCGATCGATTGCCCCCGTTGGCGGCGGACCTGGCTCGCCGTCAGGTGAGCGTAATTGCGGTGAGCGGCGTCTCCGCGGCCCTGGCGGCCAAGGCGGCGACCGCGACGATACCGATCGTGTTCATGGTAGGGGTCGACCCGGTCGGGTTCGGACTTGTCGCCAGCCTGAACCGGCCGGGCGGCAACCTCACCGGCGTGAGCGACCTGACCGTGGAACTGGGGCCGAAACGCTTGGAGCTGCTGCACGAGCTGGTCCCTACCGCGAGCACCATTGCGCTTCTCGTCAACCCGACCGGCCCAATACCGAGACCCAAACGCGAGAGCTGCAGGCGGCGGCCCGCACGATCGGGCTGCAGACCCATGTCCTGCAGGCGAGCACCGAACGCGACTTCGATACGGTCTTCGCATCCTTGGCCCGACTGCGGGCAGGCGCGCTGGCGATCAGCAATGATGGACTGTTCAATGGCCGGCGCGAGCAGCTCGCCGCACTGACGGTCCGCCACGCGGTGCCCGCGATCTTCCAGTTTCGCGAGTTCGCCGCCGCCGGCGGCCTGATGAGCTATGGCGGCAGTCTGACGGACCCGTACCGTCAGGTCGGTGTCTACAGCGGCCGGATTCTCAAGGGCGACAAGCCGGCCGACCTGCCGGTGCAGCAGGCGACCAAGGTCGAGCTGTTCATCAACCTCAAGACCGCCCGGGCGTTGGGCCTCACCGTGCCGCTCCCGCTGCTCGGCCGCGCCAACGAGGTGTTCGAGTAACTCGCGGCCGCGTAGGGTGGGCAAAGAGGTTTTGACCGGTTGAGCGCGGGGTCGGAATCCAGTCAGGAGTAGGCCAGTAATCATTGGGCTTTCACCCGTTGGGTTCGTTTGGCCAAAATGGTGCGAACGACGCTGACCGCTTGCCGACCCATTTGCATCACGACGGGCTCGATCGCAGCTTCGCAT
>Ga0137375_10000664_pt1 | contig 37949 bp, 33 predicted proteins | sample SagtaG_24_FD_104936 | JGI IMG/M metagenome (GOLD analysis project Ga0137375, IMG submission 104936) | Vadose zone soil microbial communities from Sagehorn Ranch, Mendocino, California, USA - Sage1_R_113_16 metaG | ecosystem: Environmental > Terrestrial > Soil > Vadose zone | place: USA... | reverse complement strand
GCCCCAGCCCCAGCCCGGGCAGAGCCCGAGCGCGAGCCGCAGCCGGCGCGGTAGCACCGACCCCGGCGAGGTTCGGGGGAGCACGCTCCCCCCGAACACTCCAGGGCAGGACGACCAGCCCAAACGGCGTCGCGCCGCGCGCGATACGTGATCGAACTTACGATACGCACCGAGGAAGGCCCTCGCCGTCGCCCACCGCGACCATGCGAGCGGCAGCCCGGAGAGGGAGTGGCTAGCGGCGCCGGGCCGGATGGCGGGCAGCCCGACAGTGCTTCCAGATTGCGGTTTCCCTCGTCGAGCCGCGCTGGGCTGCGAAGTCCGCGCAGCCAGGGGTGACAGTGGTCGCCAGATCCCCTTCTGGGCCTCGCTGCCAGCGCGACATAACGCAGTACTGCTAGAGGCGTGTCTGCGATGGACACCGTGCACGGCGAGTGCGCCTGATGGCGCCGCTCAGCCATGACGTCGGGACGGGGCGAAGTACCCGATGGCCGATGCACGTCGTGGCGCTGCCCAGCGATGAGCGCGAGGAGGCGGGACTGCCCGAGGGCGTCCTTGGCCGCGTGGGTGCGGCTTGCCGCGCAGGGTGTCGCTCGGGCGCCTGGTTTGGGGGGTTGGTGGAGCGATCTGCGCGGCAGAGCTGCACTGGCGCGGCAAAGGACCACCACCCACCACCGTAAGGCCTCGGAAGTCGCCGACGATGGCCGCTGCAAGCGGCGAACCTACCCGATCCGGATACCCGTCCGGCTCTCTTAGGTGCGGGCGACCGCCGCGAGGACGGCGCAGGCGACCTCGTTCTTGCAGATGTCGCTGTGGTTGGCGATGAAGTCGTCGGCGTTCAGGTTGTGGAGCCTGCCGCCCCGCAGGTCATATGCCTGCCCCGCGGGCAGGAGGAAGGCATCGACCGCCTCTGGCGTGTGCTGCGCGCCGTTGCGGCCCAGGCCCCCGTAGGGGTCGTTCCTGTCCCCCAGCCCCTGCGCGGTCTGGCGCGCGATCCGGGAGGCGAGCGGATAGGCGACGCCGACCGCCTGGTCGTTGCGGGTGCAGGTGATCACGACCGGACCGGAGACCATGCCGTCGGTGACCATCCGGCGGAACAGCCCATCCCTGATGCCGTCCCAGTGCAGCGCGAAGCCGTTGTGGGAGAAGGCCCCCTGCAGCAGCGACATCGTGTCCACCCCAATGGCGGGCCGGCCCGCTGGGCCGACCACCATCGCGGTGACCAGGCGGGCACCGAAGCTGTGGCCGATCGGGTGCAGCTTCAACCCGGGCGCGGCCGCGCGCAGGCGCTGCAGGACCTCATGCGCGCCGCCCTCGCCCACGCGCCCCGCGCGGTCCTTCATCTGGTAGTAGGAGGTGAAGTTGAGCAGGTTGCGGGCTGCCGCCCTCGGACCGCCGCGGAAGAAGTCGAGGAAGCCCGCTGCCGCCAGCTCCCCGGCCTCCGCCGAGTCCCCCGCCGTCGCGCTGGTGTCGAAGACGGCCGCGCCGCCGCCATCGCCGGCGGTCGGGGCCAGATCGTCCGGAAGGAAGGTCTCGCCGAGCCGGTCCATCAGGTCCGCGGGCGGCAGGTCGAAGAAGGTCGTCGAGGCGTCCTCGTCGTCCCGCGCGACCGGCGACAGCAGCCCGCGGATGAGCTCGGCGAAGCGGCGCTGGCTCTCGGCGCTGTCCTCCAGCCGCGGGATGAGCTGCCTTGCCTCGTCGAGCTGGGCGCTCGCCCCCGGGTCGTCGAAGAGCTCGTCCAAGAGGTCCACCTGGCGCCCGAGCGCGTCGTCGCTGTCGGCCTCCTCGAGGCCGGCGGCGGCCCCGGCGGTGAGCTCCTGCTCGGCGAACCTCTTGGACGGCCACAGCAGGCCCAGCACGGCGTAGGTCCGTGTGGAGGCATCCGCCACCCTGCCGTCGTCGAGCATCTCGCGCATGCGCTGGAAAAAGGCCTCGTACATGCGGCGGGCGTCGTCCATGTCGTTGTTCCAGCCGTGCGCGATGACGAACACGTCGGTGGCCCCGCTCGTCGCCAGGAGCTGGACGGCCTCGTCGACCTCGCCGTTGTCGTGGATCGCGCCGTCCTTGGTGAACTGCACCTCGCCATATGGGAAGCCGGAGAGCTCTTTCATCGGGTCTCCTCTCAGACCGATTGAATCGCTCGCATCAGGTCCACCAGACCGTGTCCCTGGAAGTTGCGGTCACGCCGCAGGTCGGTCGCGGTGCCGAGGAAGATGTCCTTGACGGCCTCGGGCCTACCGATGTACTCACGCCGAACCGACAGGAACGCGGCGATGATCCCCGACACGTGCGGCGCGGCCATGCTGGTACCGCTGTCCTCGACGTAGTTGCAGTCGGCTCCCTTCGCCTTGGCCTCGTCGCGCTGCTTGCCCGCGGCGCAGGACAGGATCTTCTCGCCCGGGGCGATCACATCCGGTTTGAGGCGCCCGTCGCCGGTCGGTCCCTTCGACGAGAAGTAGGACACGCCGTAGACGTGTGGCATGTCCCGGTGCGTCGCGCCGACCGTGATCGCGAGGTCCGCGTTGCCGGGGTCGTTGATGGTGAGACCCATGCCCGCCGCGAACGCGGTCGCGCGACCCTCGGCCTTGTGGTAGCCGTAGCCGGTGTTGCCGGCGGCGACCACCACCACCACACCCGAGCGAACCAGCTGGTCGACCTCGACGCACAGGGGGCTCTGACCGCACGCGAACCACTCCGGCTCGAAGTCGTAGCCCACGCTGAGGTTGACCCCGTGCACCCGGAGGCGGCGCCCGTAGCCGTTGAGCTGCTGCACGTACTGGATCGCCGCGATCAGGCTGCTCGCCATCCCACGACCGCCGCCGTCGAGCACCTTGAGGCTGAGCAGCCTGCATCTGGGCGCCATGCCCGAGATGGCGCTCAGCTTCGCGATGTTGTAGGTCACCTCGCCGTGCTCGTCGCGATGCCGCGTGAACGCGCGGATCTCCTCGTCCTCGGAGCCCAGCTCGCCGGCGAGGATCCCGGCCACGTGCGTCCCGTGGCCGAAGTCGTCCTTGAGCGGGTCGCCGCCGGTGGTGAAGTCGCAGTGCGCCAGCGCCGGCTCCAGCTTCAGGTTGGCGTGGCGCTTGAAGTGCGGATGGTCCTGGTCGATGCCTGAGTCGAGCACCGCCCAGACGATGTCGTCGCCCATCGCCGCAAACGAGATGCGAGCCGCGTCGGCCTTGACGGTGCTGACCGACTTGGAGATCAGCGGTCGCACCTCGAAGTCGGGCCAGATCCGGTAGATGGCCCGCTGTCTGACGGGGGCGCTGGGGTCGTCGGTGGTCTCGACAGGGTCTGCGCGGCTGTCGCGCTCGACCACCAGCCGTAGCACTTCTCCTTCGAGGCGGGCGAACAGGTACTGGTCCCCATAGCGGCTCTTGACGTGGTCGATGGCCTGGTGCTCGTCCCTCCCCGTCTCCCGGATGGCGTCGAGGATCAGCTCCTCCGCGCGGGTGCGGGCGGAGGAGCGGCCCTTGCTGTACTCGAGGTTCAGGTCGATGACGACGGCGTGAGCCTGCGGCTCGCGGCCGGGATCCCGCTCGAGCTGTTCCTTCTCCTCGTTGAGGATCTTGAGCAGCGGGATGGAGAGAACGCTCTTGTCGAGCACCTCAGGGGTGAAGCCGATGCGGTCCTCCCCCGAAGGATCGCTCTGCGGAAGCTCAGTCATGCTCGCTCCTTGACCGGCGGAGGACCGTCCGCGACACCATATCGTCCGAAACCATAAAGACAGACCCAGTCAGGAAACAACCCAACCAGGAATCCGTCAGTGATCCCCGTCACTCAGATGCCGTGACGTCCGGCACGGCTGAGGGTGAGCACGCGCGCCGTCCACCCTGCTCAGCCCTTGGCCTCCTCCCCCAGCTGCTCAGCGGCGGCGCGCAGGGCGCGCCCCTCCTCGGTCTTGGCGTCGGCACGGGCGAACTCGTCGAGCTCGTGGCTCAGCTCCTCGAGCTCCCGGCCGCCGGCCATCATCTGGACCAGATCCTCGCGGCTCAGCTCGGCCTTGGTGAAGGTGCCGTAGCTCTGGCCACGGTTGAGCAGGGTGAAGCGGTCGCCGACCGGGTAGGCGTGGTGCGGGTTGTGGGTGATGAAGATCACCCCGAGCCCGTGGGCGCGGGCCTGCACGATGTAGCGCAGCACCACGCCGGCCTGCTTGACCCCGAGCGCGGAGGTCGGCTCGTCGAGGATCAGCACCTTGGCCCCGAAGTAGACGGCGCGGGCGATCGCGACCGACTGGCGCTCGCCGCCCGACAGGGTACCGACCGGCTGAGCGGTGTCGCGCACGTCGATGCCCATCTTCAGGAGCTCGTCGCGGGCCGTGCGCATGGCGTAGTCGACGTCGAAGCGGCGCCACGGGCCCCAGCCCGTGGTCGGCTCCGAGCCGAGGAAGAAGTTCCGCCAGATGCTCATCAGCGGGATCATGGCCAGATCCTGGTAGACCGTGGCGATCCCGCGGGCGAGGGCGTCGCGCGGCGAGGTGAGGCGGACCTCCCGCCCCTCGATCAGGTAGCGCCCCTTGTCGGGCCGGTAGACGCCGGCGAGGGTCTTGATCAGGGTCGACTTGCCGGCCCCGTTGTCGCCGAGGACGCACATGACCTCGCCGGCCCGCACGCCCATCGAGATGTCCTTGAGCGCGATCACCGTGCCGAAGTACTTCGAGACGTTGTCGACCTCCAGCAGTGAGGCACCGCTGCGGGCATCGTCACTCATCGCTTCGCCTCCGCGGCCTTGCGGCGGATGTAGTTGTTGACGAGCACAGCCAGGATCAGCATGCCGCCGAGGAACACCTGGAACCAGTCGGCGTTGACCCCGGTGATCACGATGCCCTGCTGCACCATGCCGAAGACGAGCGCGCCGAACACCGCGCCGATCGCCGAGCCGTAGCCGCCGGTCAGCAGGGTGCCACCGATGACCACGGCGATGATCGCGATGAACTCCTGCTGGGTGCCGCGCAGCACGTCGGCGCTGGTGAACTTCACGACGTCGATGATGGCCACCAGGCAGGCGGCGAACGCGGTGGTCATGAACAGCCCGATCTTGAGCCGGTCGACCGGGACGCCGAGGTTGCGGGAGGCGTCAGGCGCGCCGCCGGCGCCGAAGATCCAGTTGCCCACCCTGGTCCGCAGCAGCACCCAGGTGGCCAGGGCGGCGAGCGCCAGCCACCAGAGGATCGAGACCGAGAACGAGCCGACGTGGCCGGCGAAGAGCTGCTCGATGAAGCCGATCTTGCTGGTGTCGATCCCGCCGAGCTGGGTGCGGCCGGTGAGCTGCCGCGTGACGCCGATGGTGACGCCGCGGAAGATGAACAGGCTGGCCAGGGTGACGATGAACGACGGCAGCCTGGTCCGGGTCACGACCAGGCCGTTCAGGAACCCGATGACCAGCGAGAAGGCGACCGCGGCCAGGATGGCGGCCCACAGCGGCCAGTTGTACTGCACGTTGAGCAGCGCGATCGCCATTCCGCTGGCGCCGACGATCGAGCCGACCGACAGGTCGAACTCACCCGCGATCATGAGCAGCGACACCGCCACGGCGAGGATGCCGAGCTCGGAGGCGACCTCGAGGTAGCTCGCGGTGCCGGCGGTGCTCAGGAACCCCTGATCGCCGGCGACGATCGCGAAGAAGATCCAGACGATGATCGCGCCGGCGACCGCGCCGAGCTCCGGTCGGCTGAAAAGGCGCCGGAGGAGCCCGGCGCGCCGCATGCGCTCGTCCGCGCGGGCGCCGGCGGGCGCTTCGGTGACGGTCATGATTTCCCGCTCCCTTCCCTGGGCGCGAGGGCCCGGTCCGGACCGGACCGGGCCCTCCGCCCTGGACTATCAGCGGATGCCCTTCTTACTGAGGTCGATGACCTGCGCCGCGTTGTCCTTGGTGACGAACGCCGGGCCGGTGGTGATGACGCCACCGGTGCCCGGGATGGTGCCGTACTTCTTGTAGAGCGTCAGGAACACGATGGGCAGATAGCCCTGAATGTACTGCTGCTGGTCGATGGCGAACAGCATCTTCCCGTCGCGCACGGCCACCAGCACCTCGGGTGAGAGGTCGAAGGTGGCCAGCTTGATCTTGTCGAGCTGGTTGCCGCGCTGCAGGGCCTGGAGGGCAGGGGCGGAACCGGTGGGCCCGAGCGCCAGGATCCCGTCGATGTTGCCCGACGAGCGGATGGCGCCCGCGATCCGGTTCTGGGCATCGGTCGGGTCGGCGAGGTTGACGGCGAGCACCTTCACCGCGCCGCCGGTCTTCTTCATGGCGTCGGTGAAGCCCTTGCAGCGCAGGTCGAGCGCGGCGTTGCCGACCTCCTGGTTGACGCAGAGCGCGTTCTTGACCCCGGCCGCGGCCATGCGCTCACCGCCCTGGAGACCGGCCTCGTACTCGGTCTGGCCGATGTGGGTCAGGACGCCGAGGCTCCTGTAGACGTCGCTGCCGGAGTTGATCGAGACGACTGGGATGCCGGCCGCGACCGCTTTCTTGATCGAGGGCCCGAGGGCGTTGGCGTCGGGGATCGACACCACCAGGCCGTCCGGCTTGGAGGCGACCGCGGCGTCGATCAGCCGGCTCATCGCCACCATGTCGAAGGTACTGGGCGCCTGGTAGCTGACGGTGACGCCCTCGTCCTTGGCCGCCTGGTCGACGCCGTTCTTCACTACCGACCAGAACGGGTCGGAGGCCTGGCCGTGGGTCACCACGGCGAACTTGAAGCCGGTCGACTTGCTGGCACCGCCCGCGGTCGAGCTGCTCTTGTCGCTGCCGCAGCCGGCGGCGAGCAGGACGAGGACGATGGCCACGACGGGCCACAGCAAGCGCTTCCTCAGCATGGATACCTCCTGCGGTTAGTGGTTGCACGCTTCGCTCCGAGAACTCGTCAAGCCACCTCCTCCACGCGGACGGGCCGGTGCTCGGCGCGGGACCGGTCCGCGGCCACGGCGACGACCAGGCAGGCCCTGGCGTCCTCGCCGCTGCACGGGCTCTCCGCGCGGCCCTGGGCCACCTCGGCGAAGGTGGCCAGCTCAGCCCGGTAGGCGGGCTCGAACCGCTGCACGAAGTCGGAGTAGCCGGCGCCGCCGGTCGCCGGCGCGTCCGGCTCGACCGAGCGCAGCGGCGTCCGCTGGTCCAGGCCGACCGCGATGCTGTCCCCGTCGCCGAGCAGCTCCATGCGGACGTCATAGCCGAGGGGGTCGCGCCTGGCGCCGGACAGGATGGCGAGGGTGCCGTCCTCCAGGCGCAGGACAGCGACCGCCGTATCGACGTCACCGTACCTGGCGAATGCCTGGTCGTCGAGGACCGCGCCATCGGCGTAGACCTCGACGACCTCCTGCCCGGTCACCCACCGCAGCGCGTCGAAGTCGTGAATGTGCAGGTCGCGGAAGATCCCGCCGGACACCGCGATGTAGGCCTCGGGCGGCGGGGCCGGGTCGTGCGTGGCCATCCGCACCACCAGCAGCCGGCCCAGCTCGCCGCCGGCGACCTGGCGCCGGGCCTCCCGGTAGCCGGCGTCGAAACGGCGCTGGAAGCCGATCTGCAGAGCGATGCCAGCCTTGCGCACGTGCTCGATGACCGCGTCGGTGGTCTCCAGGTCGAGCGCGATCGGCTTCTCGCAGAACGTCGGCAGGCCCGCGTCGGCGCCGAGGTGGATCAGCTCGGCGTGCGCCGGGGTGGCGGCCGCGATGACGAGCGCATCGACGCCGCCGTCCACGAGCGCCCGGGGCGTCGGCGCCGGGGTGGCACTGACGTCGGCCGCGAGCTTGGCGGCCCGGTCCGGCTCGAGGTCGGCGATGGTCAGCTCGTCCACTGCCGGCAGCGCGCGGAGGATGCGGGCGTGGAGGGCGCCGATCCGCCCGGCTCCGACGAGTCCGACGTGCATGTCGCTATACCGCCGCGGGGAAGTGCGGGTGCTGGGTCGTCCTGGCCATATCTGTAGCCTTTCGACGTGGTCTCACAGGTAGGTCCGTTGCTGCCGCTTGCCCGCAAGGTAATCCTCCCGCGCCCGCCGCGTGGATTCGAGCGCCGACACCTCCGCCACCGGCACGTCCCACCACGACCGGGAGTCGGGCGCCGGGACCATCGGGTCGGTCTCGACGTGCACGACCGTGGTGCGGGAGGAGGCACGCGCCTTCTCGAGCGCGGCCCGCAGCTCGTCGATGGTGGTGGCCCGGAGCACGTCGGCCCCGAGGCTGGCCGCGTTGGCCGCCAGGTCGACCGGCAGCAGGTCGCCGTCGAGCTGGCCGGTGCGTGGGTTGCGGTAGCGGTAGCTCGTGCCGAAGCGCTGCGACCCGACCGACTCCGACAGCGCGCCGATGGACTGGAAGCCGTGGTTCTGCACCAGCACCACGTTGAGCTTGACGCCCTCCTGCACCGCCGTGACCAGCTCCTGGGCCATCATCAGGTAGGAGCCGTCGCCGACGAGCACGAACACCTCGCGCTCTGGCGCCGCCATCTTCACCCCGAGCCCACCGGCGATCTCGTAGCCCATGCACGAGTAGCCGTACTCCACGTGGTAGCCCTTGGGGTCGCGCGTGCGCCAGAGCTTGTGCAGGTCGCCGGGCATGCTGCCGGCGGCGCAGACGACCACGTCGCGCGGCCCGCTCACCGCGTTGACGGCGCCGATGACCTCCGACTGGGCCAGCGGAGGGCCATGGCCGAGCGAGTAGGCGCGCTCCACGGTGGCGTCCCAGTCGCGCGCCAGCTCGGCGGCGCGGCGCCGGTACCCGGGCTCGACGGTCCAGCCCTCCAGCGCCTCGCGCAGCGCGGTCAGCCCCGGGCGCGCGTCGGCGAGCAGCGCCACGCCGGCGTGCTTGACCGCGTCGACGGCGGCCACGTTGAGGTTGACGAAGCGCACGCCGGGGCCGGCGAACAGGCTGCGCGAGGCGGTGGTGAAGTCGCTCCAGCGGGTGCCGACGCCGATGACCACGTCGGCGTCGCGGGCGACCGCGTTGGCCGCCGTCGTGCCGCTGGCGCCGATCGCGCCAAGGGCGCTGGGGTGGTCCCAGGGAAGCGACCCTTTGCCGGCCTGCGTCTCGGCGACCGGGATGCCGGTGGCCTCGCACAGCTCGCGCAGCGCGCCGGTCGCCTCGGCGTAGATCGTCCCGCCGCCGGCGACCAGCAGCGGCCGCCGCGCCGAGCGGATCAGCGCCGCCGCCGCGGCCACCGCCCTTGCCTCCGGCGGCGGCCGGCGGACCGGCCACACCCGCTCGGCGAACAGCTCCTCGGGGAAGTCGAAGGCCTCCGCCTGGACGTCCTGCGGCAGCGCGAGCGTCACCGCGCCGGTGGCGGCCGGGTCGGTGAGCACGGCCATGGCCGCCAGCGCGGAGGGCATCAGCTGCTCGGGACGGTTGATCCGGTCCCAGAACCTCGACACCGGCTTGAGGCAGTCGTTGACCGACACGTCCAGGGAGCGCGGGTCCTCCAGCTCCTGCAGGACCGGGTTGGCGACGCGGGTGGCGAAGGCGTCGCCGGGCAGCAGCAGCACGGGCAGCCGGTTGATGGTGGCGCCCGCGGCGCCGCTGACCATGTTGGTCGCGCCGGGGCCGATCGAGGTGGTGCACGCGAAGGTGGACAGCCGGTTGCGCATCCGGGCGTAGCCGGCCGCGGCGTGGACCATCGCCTGCTCGTTGCGGGCCTGGTGGTAGCGCAGGTCGTCGCCGGCCTCCAGCAGCGCCTGGCCGATGCCGGCGAGGTTCCCGTGGCCGAAGATGCCGAAGCAGCCGGCGATCAGGCGCTGGGTCACGCCGTCGCGCTCGCTGTGCTGGCTGGCGAGGAACCGCAGCAGCGCCTGGGCGACGGTGAGGCGGCGGGTGCGGGCGGTCATGGCCGCCTCCTCGGGGACGCCAGCGGCAGCCGCTCGTCGACCGGCTGCCGCGCCCAGGTGGAGCGCACCCAGGCATGGGCCGGGTCGTCGCAGAAGCGCCAGACTCGCTCGCCGGGGCCGGCCATGACGTTGAGGTAGTAGAGGTCGTAGCCGGGAGCGGCCATCGACGGGCCGTGGTAGCCATACGGGATGAGCACGACGTCGCCGCTGCGCACCTCCGCGCACACGTCGATCCGCCGGTCGGGCCCGGAGCTGTAGACCCGCTGGTAGGCGAACCCGGGCCCGCCGGGCGCCGCGGGCCCCCCGGGTCCCCCGGCTCCCCGGGCGACCTCGAAGTAGTAGAGCTCCTCGAGGACCACCTCGCCGTCGCGCTGCTCGTCGTGCTTGTGCGGCGGGTAGGAGGACCAGTTGCCGGCGGGCGTCAGCACCTCCACCGCGATGAGCCGGTCGGCCTCGAACACCTCGGGCGAGCAGAAGTTGTTGACCTGCCTGCTGCTGCGCCCGGCGCCGCGCAGCTCGACGGGCACGCGGTCGGCGGCGCCGTAGCGTGGCGGCAGCCGGCGGGTCGCCCGCGCCGCCGGCAGCGCGAACCTGCCGCCCTTCTCCGAGACCACCTCGGCGCGGCTGTCGCGCGGGAGGTAGGCGAAGTCGGTCACGCTCGAGAACACGCTGTCGCGCCCGTCGAGCTGGAACCGCTGCCCGGCGCAGCTCACCGTGCAGCCGCCCGAAAGCGGCAGCACCAGCAGCTCGTCGTCGCCGGTGTCCAGGGCCTGGACGCCACCGGCCGGCAGCTCGAGCACGCGCAGGCCGCTGAACGACCAGCCGGCCAGCTCCGGGGTGACGGCCAGCGAGAACGGGCCGGCGGCGACGCTGCCGGCGGGCAGGACGTGGCGCTGCGTCATCGGGTCACCTCCTCTGCTCCAGCAGGCTCACGGCGGTGTCGACGGCGCCGGCGACGTCGCCGTCGGGTGGGAACAGCAGCGCCCGGCCGGCGACCAGCCCGCAGACGGTCGGCACTGCCAGCGCCTTGGCCCAGCCGCTGAAGGCGGCGTCCTGGTCGCCGGTGACGTCGCCACCCAGGATGAGCGCGGGGAGCGTGGTGGCCGCCATGACCCGCTCCATGTCCTCGACGAAGGGGACCTTGAGCCAGGTGTACGCCGAGGTCGTGCCGATGCCGGCGGCGACCGTCATGGCGCGGATCATGGCGTCGGCGGTCAGCTCGTTGCGCACCTTGCCCTGGACGCGGTGGGAGATGAACGGCTCGACCACGGCCAGCAGGCGCCGCTCGGCCAGCGCGCTCACCGCGTCCGCGCACGCCTCCAGCGTGGCCGCGGTCGCGTGGTCGTCCGGGTCGATCCGCAGCAGCATCTTGCCGCCCTCGTAGCCCATGCCCATGATGGCCCCCGCATCGTAGGCGGTGAAGCGGTCGTCCATCTCGAAGGCGGTCCCGGCCAGGCCGCCGCGGTTCATCGAGCCGATGACCACCTTGTCGTCGAGCGCGCCCAGCAGCAGCAGGTCCTCGATGACGTCCGGCGTGCCGAGCACGCCGTTGACGCCGGGCCGCGACAGCGCCAGGCAGATCCGGTCCAGCAGCTCGACCCGGCCGGCCATGGCGAACGGGTCGTCGCCGACTCGCAGCGCGCCGCGGGCCGGGTGATCGGCGGCGATGACCATGAGCCTGCCGTGCTCGTTGAGCAGCGAGCGCGAGCGCCGGCGGCGGCCCGCGGCCTCCGCGATCGCCTGCGGGCGGCGGGTGCGGGCGTCGAGGATGTCCTGGAGCTGGTCAGCGCGCACCGGCGGCCTCCTCGAGCAGCGCCTCGACCTCGGCCGCCACCGGCATGGCGTCGGCGCAGGCCAGGCGTGAGGCGACGATGGCGCCGGCGGCGTTGGCGAAGCGCAGCAGCCGCTCAAGGTCCCAGCCGGCCAGCAGCCCGTGGCACAGCGCCCCGCCGAAGGCGTCGCCGGCGCCGAGGCCGTTGACCACCTCGACGCTGAGCGGGGGCACCTGGACACCGGCGCCGCCGCCGTCCACCGCGAGCACTCCCCCGGGCCCCTGCTTGACGACGGCGAGGTCCACCCCGGCACCGCGCAGCGCCGCCGCGGCGGCCAGCGGGTCGCGCACGCCGACCGCGGTCTCGCACTCGTCGAGGTTGCCCACCGCCACGGTGGCGTGGCCGAGCGCCCGGGCGATCCAGGACCGCGCCTCCTCCCGCGAGCGCCAGAACATCGGCCGGTAGTCGAGGTCCAGCACGGTGACGCCGTTCCTCGCACGCGCCTCGAGGGCGGCGAGCGTGGCCGACCGGCTGGGCTCCTGGCACAGGCCGGTCCCCGTCACCCAGAAGACGCCCGCCGCGCGGATGGCCTCCAGGTCCAGCTCCGCGGCGCTGATCTCCAGGTCCGGGGCCTTCGGGAAGCGGTAGAAGTACAGCGGGAAGTGATCGGGCGGGAAGATCTCGCAGAAGGTCACCGGCGTCGGCAGCCCGGGCACGGCGCTGACGTAACGGTCGTCGACGCCGAAGCGCCGCAGAGCGTCGTGGAGGAACTGGCCGAAGGGGTCCTCTCCGGTGCGGGTGATGACCGCGACGCTGCGGCCGTAGCGCGCCGCGGCCACCGCGACGTTGCTGGGGCTGCCGCCGAGGTACTTGCCGAACGAGGTCACCTCACGCAGCGAGACGCCCACCTGCAGCGGGTAGACGTCCACCCCGATCCGGCCCATCGTCAGGACCTCGAACGGCGGGCCCACCGGGCTCGCGGAGCCGGCGGGGCTCACCGGCCGAGCTCCCGCAGGAACGCGAGGCTGGCGCGGACCTCCGCCGCGGGCCCCTCGCCGGGCGCCGGCTCGCGCGAGAGGATGGTGTCCTGCTCCATCACGTACCACCCCTGGTAGCCGGCCGCCTCGAGGCTGCGCACGACGCCGGCGATGTCGAGGTCGCCGTGGCCGAGCGGGCGGTACAGTCCCGCCGCGACCCCCTGCACGTAGGTCAGCTCACGGGACCGCACCCGGGCCGCGAGCGCCGCGTCCACGTCCTTGAGGTGCACGTGCCCGACGCGGGCGGGGACCTCGGCCGCGAGCCGGACCGGGTCAGCTCCACCGACGAGCAGGTGCCCGGTGTCCAGGCACAGCGGGATGGACGAGCCGTCGAGCACGCGCGCGATCTCGGCCGGGCGCTCCACCAGCGTGCCGACGTGCGGGTGCAGCGTGGCCGCGATCCCCCGCTCGGCCGCGGTGTCACGGATGCGGTCGAGGTTGCCGAGCAGCGCCCTCCACTGGTCGCCGTCCAGGCGGGCGCGGTGGTTGTAGCCATCCAGCCCGGTGCCCGCGGCGAGCACGAGCGTGGAGACCTCGGCCGCCGCGAAGGACTCGAGCACCGGCGCGATCCTGGCGACCACGTCGCGGTGCGGCTGGTGGAGGACCATCGGGACGAAGCCACCGACCGCCCGCAGGCCGTGGACCGCGAGCATGCCGGCCATCTCCCGCGGGGCGGCGGGCAGGAAGCCGTCCGGACCGAGCTCCGTCGCGGCGAGCCCGACCTGGCGCATCTCGCTCAGGACCCGCTCGGGCCGGAGCTGGTGGCCCCAGCCGGGGACCTCGCACACGCCCCAGGAGATCGGCGCACCGGCGACGCGGTCCAGCAGGTCCGACCCCATCAGCGGACCTCGTCCAGGCGCACCGGGCGGCCCCGCGCCCGTGAGAGCACGGCCGCCTCGGCGACGTAGAGCGCCTCGAGCGCGTCCGCGTGGAGGATGCCGATCCGGCCCGTCCCGACCAGCCCGACTCGCATGCGCTGCCCCCTCGCCCGAACAGTGCAGATGACGACTTCTACGCCGCATGGGCACGACTGTCAAGAGTTGGTCCTGACATATTGACGTACTGTCTACCTGGCGTAAATATGACCGTAGTAACCGATCAGGAGACGAGCGCCCGTGGCGTACTCACCGGCATCCATCGGAGTCGACCGGACGAGCCCCGTCCCGCTCTACTACCAGGTGGCACAGGAGCTCGAGCGCGCCATCGAGGCGGGCAAGCTCAAGCCCGGGACACGGCTCGACAACGAGATCGCCCTGGCCGACAGCCTCGGCCTGTCACGGCCCACGGTGCGGCGCGCGATCGAGTACCTGGTCCAGCGCGGCCTGCTGGTCCGCAAGCGCGGTGTCGGCACCCAGGTCGTCCACCCCAAGGTGCGCCGCCCGATCGAGTTGACCAGCCTGTACGACGACCTCTCCAGCGCGGGCAAGCGCCCAACGACGAAGGTGCTCTCCCTCGAGGTCGCCCCCGCCCCCGACGCCGTGGCGCACGCGTTCGGCCTGGCGGAGGCCACACCGGTGATCGCGCTCGAGCGGATCCGCTTCGCGCGGGACGAGCCGCTCGCGCTGCTGCACAACTTCATCCCCCGGGGGCTTGTCGACCTGACCGCCGAGGCGCTGGAGCGGACCGGGCTGTACCAGCTCATGCGAGCCGCCGGCGTGCGGCTGCACCTGGCCTCGCAGACGATCGGGGCCCGCGCCGCCACCGCCGCCGAGGCCGCGGCGCTCCAGGACCGCAAGGGCGCGTCAGTGCTGACGATGCAGCGCACCGTGTTCGACGACGCCGGCCGCGCGGTCGAGTACGGCACGCACCTGTACCGCGCGTCGATCTACTCCTTCGAGCTCGTCCTGGTCAGCCGCTGACGCCGTCAGCGGATTCGCCTCTGCCCCAGGTTCCGGACAAGACTTCAGCACATGCGCCAACGTCCTGATCGCGCCGCGCTCGCCGCCAGCATCGCGGTGGGGCTCATCCTGATCGCCGTGCTGCTCCTGCTGGTGCCGACGTGGCTCATCCCCTTGACCGTCACGCCCGCGCGGTCGGAGGCCCTGCAGGCCCAGAACGACCTGCGGACGACCTTGCTGCAGGGCATCGGCGGCCTGTTCCTGATCGCCGGGGTGGTGGCGACCTGGCGGCAGGTCCAGCTCACCCGGCACCAGCTCGACATCCTGCGCGAGGGGCAGATCACCGAGCGCTTCACCCGGGCGATCGAGCAGCTCGGCAGCGACAACCTCGACATCCGCCTCGGCGGCATCTACGCGCTGGAGCGGATCGCCTCCAGCTCCGATGCCGAGCGCGGGCCGATCCTCGAGGTGCTGACCGCCTACGTCCGCGGGCACTCGCCGTGGCCGCCCGCGGGATGGGAGTACGGCGCGGTGACCCCGCCCGAGCCCGACGAGCGCCACCTCGCCTCGCTCCAGTTCCGCAAGCCGGACGTGCAGGCGGTCATGAGCATCCTGGGACGGCGCGAGGCCAGCGACGGGGACGACGAGCTCCTGCTCGCCAGGGTCGACCTGCGCAGGGCATACCTGCGGCGGGCAGGCCTCGAGCGCGCCAACCTCAGGAACTCGAGCCTCCGCGGCGTGCAGGGCCGCAACGCGCGCCTCCGGGGCGCCGTGCTGAAGCAGTCGGACCTGACCAAGGCGTTCCTCGATGGCGCCGATCTGCGTGGGGCCGAACTGCAGCGCGCCGACCTCACCGGTGCCAACCTCAGCGGGGCGGACCTGCGCGGCGCCGCCCTGGACGGAGCCATCCTGCAAGGCGTCGTGACCGACGAGCGGACCAGGTGGCCAGACGGCTTCACGCCACCCCGGCAGTGACGGGCGCTCTATCTACCAACCTCGGCCAGGGAGACCAGCTCGCGGGGACGCAGCAGGACGAGGAGGGTGCCGCCGCCCGGCTCGACCCGGACCCCGGCAAGCCCGCCCTTCTTGAGGTCGACGCGCCCGCCGGTGAGCTCGAAGACGGTCTGGGAGAAGTCTGGCTCGTGGCCGACCAGCAGCACGCGCTCGTCGGCGCCGTGCCGGCGCAGCAGGTCCAGCGCGTGGTCGCCACCGAAGCCGCCGCCGAGCGCCGCGTCCTGCTCGGGCTCGAGCTCGAGCGCCCGGCAGGCCAGCCGGGCGGTGTCCAGGGCGCGCACGCGCGGGCTGGTGTAGCAGGCCGCGAGGTCGATGCCGAGGCGCGCCAGAGCCGCCCCGGCGGCGGTCGCCTGCCGTTCACCCCTGTCGGTCAGCTTGCGGTCGAAGTCCGATCCGGAGCCTCGCTCCGCATCGCCATGACGCAGGAACCAGAGCTGCTGGACCATGGCCGCGAGGGTAGCACGTGCGACGCGCCGCTCCGGCCGGGCCCTGGAACCGGTAGCCTTGAGCGTCACGCCCACCTCACGCCCACCTGGTGAAGGGAGCAGAGAGGATGCCGCTCGTCGACGTCACGCTCGTGACCGGCCGCCCGCCCGAGAGGATCCGCGACCTGATCGACCGGCTCACCGACGCGGTCGAGCAGGCGCTCGACGCGCCGCGCCCCAGCGTCCGCGTGGTCGTCCGGGAGGTTCCCGCCACCCACTGGGCAGTGGGTGGCCAGACCATCGCCGAGCGGGACTCCCGGCCCGCTTGAGCCTGCTCAGGCGGCCGCCACGGTGCGCAGCACGGTCTTGGTGAGGCGATCGACCGAGGGGATGACCACGTCCTCGAGGTTGGTGGCGAACGGGAGCGGGACGCACTCGCTGGCCACCCGCCTGATGGGAGCATCGAGGTCGTAGAAACCCTCCTCGGCCACGATCGAGGCGACGGTGCCGCCCCAGCCGCCCTGATAGGGGTTCTCCTCGACGATCACCAGACGGCTGGTGCGCGCCACGCTGTCAAGCACGGTGCGCGCGTCCAGCGGGATCAGGCAGCGCAGGTCGATGACCTCCGCGGAGATGCCCTCGCCGGCGAGGCGCTCGGCCGCGTCGAGCGCGGTCGGGACGGTGGACGCGAGCGCGACGATGGTCACGTCGCCGCCCTGCCGGCGCACCGCGGCCCTGCCGAGCGGCACCACGTGCCCTTCGGCGGGCGGCTCGCCCTTGCTGGCGAGCAGGCCCTTGTGCTCGAAGACGATGACGGGGTCGTCGCTGCGGATGGCGCTGGCCATCAGGCCGACCACGTCGTCGGGCGTGGAGGGGGCGACGATCTTGAGGCCGGGGATGGCCAGGGGCCAGTTCTCGACGGCCTGCGAGTGCTGCGCGCCGAAGCCGAGTCCCCCACCGTTGGCGGTGCGGATGACCAGCGGCACGGTGACCTGCCCGCCGGTCATGTAGCGCATCTTGGGGATCTCGTTGGCCACGTAGTCGAAGCAGCAGGCGAGGAAGTCGGAGAACATGATCTCGGCGACCGGCCGCAGGCCGGTCATGGCGGCGCCCATGGCGGCGCCGGCGATCGCCTGCTCGCTGATGGGGGTGTCCCAGACCCGCTCGGCGCCGAACTCGGCGAACAGCCCCACGGTCGTCTTGAAGACACCCTCGGCGGCGCCGATGTCCTCGCCGAGGCACACCACGGTCGGGTCCCTGCGCATCTCCCGCGCGATGCCGACCGCCACCGCATCCCGGTAGGTGATCAGGTCCGCCACTGCGCACCTCCATCCGCCCAGACATCGGTGAGCGCGGTCGACTCGTCGGCCGGAGGGGCCGCCTTGGCCGCCTCGACCGCGGCGGCGACCAGGTCCCGTGCGCGGCCGCGGCGCTCCTCCACCGCCTGCTCAGAGACACCATCGGCCCTCAGCCTGCCGGCCAGCACGGTGAGCGGGTCGCGCTTCAGCCAGGCGTCGACCTCCTCCTCGGGCCGGTACTTGCCGGGGTCGGCGCGGGAGTGGCCGTACTGGCGGTAGGTGAGCGCCTCGATGATGGTCGGGCCGTCGCCGGCGCGGGCGCGGGCGGCCGCGCGTGAGGTGGCCTGCATCACGGCGACGACGTCGTTGCCGTCCACCACTTCCGCGGGAAGGCCGTACGCGGGCGCCCGGCCGGCGGCCGGCTGCTCGACGGCCGTGACGGTCTGGATCGGCGTGTACTCCATGTAGAGGTTGTTCTCGCAGATGAACAGCACCGGCAGGCGCCAGACGGCGGCGAGGTTGAGCGCCTCGTGGAAGGCGCCGATGTTGGTGGCGCCGTCGCCGAAGAAGGCGACGGCGACCTGCCCGGTGCCGCGGAGCTTGGCGGACCATCCCGCCCCGCAGGCGATCGGGAGATGGGCGCCGACGATCGCGTAGGACCCGAGCATGCTGCCGGACGCCACCGTGAGGTGCATCGAGCCGCCCTTTGCGGCGCACAGGCCGGTGGCGCGGCTCATCAGCTCGGCGAGGCAGGCCTCAGGGGTCGCGCCGCGGGCGATGGCGTGGTGGTGGCCCCGGTAGGTGGCGAAGACGTAGTCGTCGGGGCGCAGCGCGGCGCTGGCACCGACGGCGACGGCCTCCTGCCCCGCGGCAAGGTGGGTGGTGCCCTTGACGAGGCCACTCATGAACAGGTCATACGCGGCCTTCTCGGTGGCGCGGATCACCGCCATGCGCTCGAAAAGCTCCAGCAGCGCAGCGGCGGGCGGGGCGTCCCGCTCGGTGCCGGCCCCTGCCTCCGGCACAGCGCCAGCGTTCATAGGACACGGCTCCTCTCGTCCTAATACTCGTTCGCGATCGGCAGGTCCTCGGCTGGGTACAGGGTGATCACCTTGGCGCCCTGCGTGGTCACCACCACCTCCTCCTCGATGCGCGCGGCCGAGTACCCGTCCGCCGCCGGGCAGTAGGTCTCCAGCGCGAAGACCATGCCCTCCCGGATCTCCACCGGGTGCTCCAGCGAGTGCAGCCGGCTGATGACGGGCCGCTCGTGCAGCCCGAGCCCGAGCCCGTGGCCGAACTGCAACCCGAACGCCTCCATCTCGCTCGAGAACCCGAACTCCTCTGCCCTGGGCCACAGCCGGGCGATCTGATCGCTGCTCACGCCCGGCTCGACCATCTCGATCGCCGCGTCCATCCACTCCCTGGCCTGGCGGTAGGCGTCGCGCTGGGCCTCGGTCGCCCGCCCCACGTTGAAGGTACGGTAGTAGCAGGTCCGGTAGCCGTTGAACGCCTGGATGACGTCGAAGAAGGCCTGGTCCCCCGGGCGGATCAGGCGGTCCGAGAAATTGTGCGGATGCGGGCTGCAGCGCTCGCCGGAGATGGCGTTGATCGCCTCGACGTCGTCCGAGCCCAGCTCGTACAGCCGCCCGGTGGCCAGCGCGACGATCTCGGCCTCCCGCACCCCCGGCTTGAGCGCCTCGGCGATCCTCTGGTAGACGCCGTCGACCATGGACGCCGCCATGGTCAGCAGCATGATCTCGTCACGGGACTTGATCTCGCGGGCGTCCAGCATCACCTGCTGGCCGTCGCGCACCTGGACGCCGGCGGCCTGCAGCTCGAAGAGCATGGGCAGCTCGGTCATGTCGAGCCCGACGGGCATGCCCGCCACGCCAGCCTCCTCGAGCACGGCCTTGACCTCCAGCGCCGCTCCCCGGAACAGCCCGGCCTCGGGCGCGATCGCCCCCCGCAGGCCAGTCAGGCCGGCGCGGGAGTTGGCGGGATCCAGCCACGGGCAGTACAGGCGGTGGTGCTTGGCGGCCGAGCCGAAGTCCCACACGATCGGCTCCCCGCCGCGGGTGAGCAGCGCGAACGTGAGCAGCTTGTCGCGCGCCCACTCGCCAATGTGCGTGCTGGTGAGATAGCGCACGTTGTTCATGTCGAAGGCCAGCAGGGCGCCCAGCTCCGAGGCGTCCAGCGCCTCGCGCGCGCGCCGCAGCCGGTGCTCGCGCAGGCGCCCGAAGTCGACGCGCTCCTCCCAGTCCACACCCATCGAACCAGGAGCCGGGATCACCGCACCGAAGGACTCAGCCATGCCTGCTCCTCTCAATGAATACTGAACGGCAGTCCCGCCCGGGCCCAGGCGGGAGCGGCCGCCCGTCAGCGACGGTAGACCACACAGGCCACGAAGTGGACGGACTCATCGCCGGCGTTGGCGTAGCGGTGCGGCGTGGTGGAGTCGAACGAGATCGAGTCACCTGGTCCCAGCTGGTAGCGGTCGAAGCCGGCGACCGCCTCGAGGCGCCCGCTGATGACCAGCCCGTACTCCTTGCCGGGATGGCGCATCAACGTGCCGTTCTTGCTCGAGGCGCCGCCCACGTCGTAGGTGCAGTAGAGGAAGTCGACGTCGGGGTCGTGGGTGGCGGTGAGGCGCTCCCAGCGCACGCCGGAGTCGAGGTCGATGACCTTGCGGCTGCCGGCGCGCTGCACCGGCGGCTGGCCTCGCTCCCGGACACGGGCGCCGTGCCACTCGATCTGCCCGCCCACGGCCTGGGCGCCGTCGCCGAACAGCAGGTCGTCCAGGGACAGCCCGAGCTCGCTGGCGATGCCGTACAGCGTGCTGACCGAGGGCTTGGACTTGCCCGTCTCGATCTGGGAGATGAGGCTGGCCGTCACGCCGAGGCGGCGGGCCAGCTCGCGCAGGCCGATCTTGCGGCGCTCGCGCTCCACCCGCAGGCGCGCGCCGATCACCTCGCCGGGCCGCAGCGCGGCTCGGCGCGGCATGGCACCCATCCGAGGAGCCTACTGGCGAGGTCGGAGAGCGTCAAGCAATGCTGAACACGGCTACTGGGACCGGGGGGCGCCGAGCACGGCGAAGGTCTTCAGGGCGCCGGCGGACACATTCCACCTGGACAGCACGCTGTCGTAGCTGCCGTCGGCGATGAGCTGGCGCAGCGCGTTGCGCAGCGTGTCGCGCAGGGCGGTGTCCTCCTTGCGCACGCCGATGCCGAACGGACCCGGGTCGATCTGCTCGCCGACCACCTCGAAATCCTTGCCGTCGTTGGACACCTTGGCGTTGTAGGCGGCGACCGGGAAGTCGGTCAGGCCGACGTCCGCGTTGCCGTACTTGACCTCGAGCAGCGCCTGGCTGCCGCTGTCGAGTGGGTGCAGCCGCAGCGGCTGGTCCGCGGGGCAGCGGCGCTGCTGCGCCTTGGCGAGGTCCTCCTGGGTGGTGCCCCCCTGCATCGTCACCGTCTTGCCGCACAGGTCACCCAGCACGTGGATGCCCTTCGGGTTGCCCTTGGCGACCAGCAGCGAGGTGCCCGAGCGGAAATACTCGAGGAACGAGATCGCCTCGGCGCGCTCGGGGGTCGCGCTCATCCCCGAGATGATGACGTCGATCCGGCCATTCTTGAGCGCATCCACGAGCCCGTCGAAATTGACGTTGACGAAGCTGAATCGAACGCCGAGCTTGCGCCCGAGCTCGGTGGCGAGGTCCGGGTCGATTCCCTGCACCTGCGGCGCGGGCTCACCTGTCGGCCTGTCAAGGACGTCTGGAGCGAGCGCGTCATAAAATTCGAGCGGTGCGTACGAGATATCGGACCCGACTCGGATTTCCCGGGCATTCCGTATCTTTGGGGGAAGCTGCTTGCCGAGCGGGGTCAGCCCTTCGGCGACCGGCCGCTCGTCCAGCACGTCGCGCCTGCCGGTGGCGCGGTCGCAGGCGGAGGCCACCAGCACGATGGCCAGCGCAAGCAGCAGGAACAGCGCGAACGGCCGGCGCTGGGGGTTGCGACTCCGCTTCATGATCAGCGCACCCTACCTCGATGCTCCCCCCGGGCGCCAGTTCGGGCGAATTGTGTGAGCCACCCGTCCCCTTTGCCCTTGAATTTCATTTGTGGGACCTTTCGGGACAGCCTTGCGGCTTCTGCCATCGAGGAAGGACAATACCTCCTCGCTCCCGTGTACCCCCGCGTACGTAGCCTCGAGCCCGAACCACCAGGCCTTTGAAGAATGCACCGCGCTCGTGCGAGCACGCTCCCCCGGCACGCACGGGCCACCTGGGGAGATGGATGGTGTGCTGGACAGACTTTCGATCCGGTCGAAAATTGCGGTGATCCTGATCGTGCCGGTGCTCGCCTGCGCCGTGCTCGGTGCGCTGCGCGTCAGCTCCACTATCTCCACCAGCCGTCAGGCCGACCGGGTGACCAGGCTCACCGAGTTCTCGCTGCGTGGCACGGCGCTCGCCCACGAGCTGCAGCGCGAGCGCGGGCTTTCCGGCCGCTACCTCGAGTCGCCCAAGAACGGCGTCTCGCTGCAGTCGCTGGCGACCCAGCAGGCCGCCGGCGACCGGGCGGTCGCCGCCTACCGGGGCAGCGTCGTGGATCTCGACGTCAGCTCGCTCACTGCTCCCACAAGGGTCAAGCTGACCGCGGCGCTCGGCAGGCTCAGCTCGCTGCCGAGCCTGCGGCACGACGTCAACGAGCGGGCGATCAACACCTCCGGGACGCTGGAGTTCTACAACGCCGTCATCGCGGACCTGCTGAACACCAACCGCGAGCTGGTCGAGCGGACCGCCGACCGCGAGCTCGCCTCGAGCGTGGGAGCGTTCGTGGCGGTCTCCCGCGTCAAGGAGCTGGCGGCGCTCGAGCGGGAGCAGGTCAGCGGCGTGCTCGCCCAGGGCCAGTTCCTGCCCGGGCAGTACCGGCGCTTCACCTCGACGCTCGCGACCCGCGCGGTGCTGCTCTCGGAGTTCCAGGCGACCGCGACCCCGGCCCAGCGCGACCTGTACGTCCAGACCATGGTCGGACCGGAGGTCCAGCGCGCAACGGAGCTGCAGGCCGCGGTGGTCGCCACCGAGGGCAACGGCAAGGTCGGCGTCGACGCCGACCAGTGGTGGAACGTGGCCAGCGCCGAGATCGACCTGCTGCGCCAGGTGGAGCAGCGCTTCGGCGCCGCGGCGGTCGCCCGCAGCCAGGTGATCGAGCGCAACGCCAACTCGAGCGCGGTCGGCGACAGCCTTGTCGTGCTGGCGGCGCTGGCGCTGGCGATCAGCCTGTCGCTGCTGGTCGCCCGCTCGATGCTGCGGCCGCTGCGGCTGCTCGAGGCGACCGCCAAGGACGTTGCCATCAACCGCCTGCCCGGCGTGGTGGCAAAGCTGCAGCGCTCCCCCACGCAGCAGTCGCTGCACCTGGCCGAGGAGCTCGAGCCGGTGGATATCCCCTCCCGCGACGAGATCGGCGAGGTCGCCGCCGCGTTCAACGCCGTCAACCAGGTCGCCATCCAGGTCGCCGCCGAGCAGGCGGCCCTGCGGACCTCGATCGGTGAGATGTTCCTCAACCTCGCGCGCCGCTCGCAGAGCCTGATCGACCGCCAGATCGAGCTGATCGACGATCTCGAGGAGGAGGCGGACTCCCGCACGCTCGGGAACCTCTTCCAGCTCGACCACCTGGCCACCCGCATGCGGCGCAACGCCGAGAACCTGATCGTGCTGTCGGGTGCGGAGCCGCCGCGGCGCTGGGCCGACCCGATCCCGCTCCCCGAGATCGTCCGCGGCTCGGTCGCGGAGGTCGAGGACTACCAGCGCGTGGCACTGCTGCCGATCGAGGCGCTCGGCGTCCCGGGTCATGCCGTGGCGGACGTCATCCACCTGCTGGCGGAGCTGATCGAGAACGCCATCTCGTTCTCGCCGCCCGGCACCGCCGTGCGGATCGGCGGCCAGCGCGCCGCCAACGGCTACGTGCTCGAAGTCGAGGACCGCGGCCTGGGCATGACCGACGACGAGCTGCTGGAGGCCAACCAGCGCCTCGCCAGCCCGCCCGCGATCGACTTCGCGGTCTCGCGCATGCTCGGCCTGTTCGTGGTCGGTCGCCTGGCGCAGCGCTACAGCATCCGCGTGCAGCTCCGCCACTCCTCCTTCGGCGGCGTGACCGCGCTGGTCCTGCTCCCGCCGAGCATCCTCATCCAGCTCAGCCCGGAGCCGGCGGCACTGCCCTCCGAGCCGTCGCAGCTCGCCGTCCCGGCCCCATCGATGCCATCGATGCCGCGGCCGGCGCCAGTGCCGCCGCCCCCCGCGCCGCCCCCCGCGCCGGCGCCCAGGCAGGCTCCGGCCGCATCGACGGAGCCTGCCGCTCCATCGGCTCCGCCGGAGCCGATGCCGATGCCGATGCCGATGCCGGAGCCAGAGCCGGAGCCGGTCCCCGCGGAGCGGCTGCCCATCTTCGAGCAGGCGCGCTCGGACTGGTTCGAGTCCGGCATCAGCGCGGAGCACGGGCCCCCGCGGCACCACGGCGCCTACCCGCCGCTCGCCGCCCGGTTCCACACGCCCGCACAGCAATCGCCGGTGGGCCAGGGACCGGCCGGCCCGCCAGTCTGGGCGCCCTCCCCGACCCCGACCCCGGCGCCGCGACCCAGCCGAGCAGTCGAGGAGGCACCGGCGGCGGACTCGCGATGGCGGCTTCGGAACGCGTTCGCCTCGGTGTCGGTCCCGCCCGAGCGACTCAGGCCCCACCCGACCGAGCCCGGCCCGACCTCCGGGCCGCCCCGGGCGCCGGAGACGCCCGCGCCACCGCCCCCGGCGCCCGGGCGAGAGCCCGCACCGAACCTGGACGCCGAGGCGGACGAGGTCACGCCGCTGCCGCCACTCCCCCGGGTGCCGCCCGCGGCAGCGGGCCCGCCGTGGGCAGGAGGGGTGCCGCAGGGACCTGGGGTGCCGCGGGGACCTGGGGTGCCGCGGGGACCCGCGGCCGGGGTACAGGAGACACGCGCGGGACTGCCACGCCGGGTCCCGCGTGCCAACCTGGCACCTGGCATTTTGGAGCAGCGCCAGCAGACGGCGAGCAGTCAGCCCACGGAGCCGAGGCAGCGCCTGCGCTCGCCCGAGGAGGTCCGCAGCCTGCTGGCAACCTACCGCGCCGGCCTGGAGCGCGGCCGGCGCTCGGCGACCTCGGGCGAGGCCGCCGAGTGGCCGCCGCCGGCAGGCGAGAGCCCGACCGGCCTTGGGGGTGAGGATGACGAGGCTCGCTGAGCAGCGACCGGAGCCTCGAGCGGATGGCACGCGCGTGCGATGAGCAGGGACCGCGGGGGCAGAACGAGCCGCGTGGTGCGGCCATACGCCATCACGGGCGGCCGCACCCGCGAGGACCAGGACGAGCTCGAGGTGGAGGCGCTCGTGACCACCACCTCGTTCGGCGTCACCAGTCCTGGCCTGAGCTTCGAGTGGCGCACGATCGCGCTGCTCTGCCGTGACGTGCTGTCGATCGCTGAGATCTCGGCGAAGCTCCAGCTCCCCCTCGGCGTCATCCGCCTGCTGGTCGCCGACATGGCCGACCAGGGCCTGCTGGAGCTCCACCGTCCGGCGCAGTTCGGTGACCGCCCCGACCTCGCCCTGCTCGAGCGCGTCCTCTACGGCCTCCGCCAGATCTGATCGCTCCCCTCGCCGCCCGCCGCTCCGCACGCGGGTGCTCTGCCGCGCCGCGGCGGACACACCCCGATGTACGACGATGTCTTTACGTTGGTCTGGAATTTGTAGCAGAATGCACGGGTGCCGGCCTGAGCGTGGGCGCTCGGGCCGCCCGGTCTGACGAAGAGGCGGGCCATGACCATGGTGGAGACCACGACGGCCGCCGGTCCCGGACAGCGCGCCTGGATCAGCTTCGACGCCGACCCCGGCCACTACCGCCACTGGCGCCTGCGGGTTGACGGCCCGGTGGCGACGCTGGCGCTCGACACCGACGAGGACGGCGGGCTGCACTCCGGCTATGCCCTCAAGCTGAACTCCTACGACCTCGGCGTGGACATCGAGCTGCACGACGCCGTGCGGCGCCTGCGCTTCGAGCATCCCGAGGTCGGCGCGGTGATCCTCACCAGTGCCAAGGAGGGGGTGTTCTGCGCCGGCGCGAACATCAAGATGCTCGCCCAGTCCTCGCATCCCCTGAAGGTCAACTTCTGCAAGTTCACCAACGAGACCCGGCTCGCCATCGAGGAGGCCAGCGCCTGCTCCGGCCAGGTCTACCTGGCCGCGGTCAACGGCACCGCCTCCGGCGGCGGCTACGAGATCGCGCTCGCGGCCGAGCACATCCTGCTGGTCGACGACGGCTCCAGCGCGGTCTCGCTGCCTGAGGTGCCGCTGCTCGGCGTGCTGCCGGGGACCGGCGGGCTCACCCGCCTGACCGACAAGCGCAAGGTCCGCCGCGACCACGCCGACTTCGTCTGCACCGTGGCCGAGGGCGTGCGCGGCCGCCGGGCGGTCGAGTGGGGACTGGTGGACGAGCTGGTGCCGCGCAGCCGCCTGGCGCAGGTCGCCAGGGAGCGGGCCGAGGAGCTGGCGGCCCGCTCGGAGCGGCCAGCCGGCGCCGAGGGCGTCGCGCTGACGCCGCTCGAGCGCGACCTCGGTCCGGACCGGATCGCCTACCCGCACCTGACCGTCGAGCTCGACCGCTCGCTGGGCGTGGCGACCTTCACCGCGCGAGGGCCCGAGCCGGACCAGCCGGACGACCCCGAGGCCATCCAGGCGCTCGGCGCGCGCTGGTGGCCGCTGGCGATCGCCCGCGAGCTGGACGACGCCATCCTGCTGCTGCGCTTCAACGAGCTGGAGCTCGGCACCTGGGTGCTGCGCACCGAGGGCGACCCCGCGGCGGTCGCCGCGGTCGACGCCGTGCTGCTCGCGAACGCCGGCCACTGGCTGGTGCGCGAGGTGACCCTCCACCTCAGGCGCACGCTGAAGCGCCTGGACCTCTCCTCGCGCAGCCTGGTCGCGCTGGTCGAGCCGGGGAGCTGCTTCGCCGGCACGCTGCTGGAGCTGGTGCTGGCCGCGGACCGCAGCTTCATGCTCGACGGCGAGCTCGAAGGGGTCGAGCAACCGCCCGCATCCGTCCTGCTCACGGGCATGAACCTCGGCCCCCTGCCGGCGGCGGGCGGGTGCTCCCGCCTGGAGAGCCGCTTCCTCGACCACCCGGAGCTGCTCGCGGCGGCCGCCGCCCGGCGGGACGAGCCGCTCCATGCCGCCGAGGCAGAGCGGCTCGGCCTGGTGACCTTCGTCTACGACGAGATCGACTGGGAGGACGAGGTGCGCCTGGCGCTCGAGGAGCGCGCCAGCCTGTCGCCCGACGCGCTCACCGGCATGGAGGCGAGCCTGCGCTTCGGCGGCCCGGAGACGCTCGAGACCAAGATCTTCGGCCGCCTCACCGCCTGGCAGAACTGGCTGTTCCAACGGCCCAACGCCGCCGGCGAGGAGGGTGCGCTGCGCCGCTTCGGCACAGGCCAGCGCCCGCAATTCGACCGGAGGAGGGTTTGACCCTGTGTCGAAGATCGACTATTCGCAGCAGATTCCCAACAACATCAACCTCTCCGACAACCGCCGCCTGCTCAAGGCGCTCGAGTCCTGGCAGCCGAAGTTCATGCGCTGGTGGCACGAGCTGGGCCCGCTCGGTTTCCAGGGCGACGACGTCTACCTGCGCACGGCCCTCACCACCGACATCAAGCGGGACTCGTCCTGGGGCTACGTGCGCCTGCCCGACTACCGCTGGGGCATCTTCCTGCTCGACCCCGACCCCGATCGCCGCATCAGCCACGGCGAGTTCAAGGGCCGGCCGGTGTGGCAGGAGGTGCCCGGCGAGTTCCGCAACCCCCTGCGCCGCCTGATCGTCGTCCAGGGCGACACCGAGCCCGCCTCGGTGGAGCAGCAGCGCCACCTCGGGCACACCTGCCCGAGCCTGTACGACCTGCGGAACCTCTTCCAGGTCAACGTGGAGGAGGGCAGGCACCTGTGGGCGATGGTGCACCTGCTCGACGCCTACTTCGGACGGGACGGCCGGGACGAGGCCGAGGCACTGCTGGAGCGCCACTCCGGGGACTCCGACAAGCCCCGGATCCTCGGCGCGTTCAACGAGCCGACGCCGGACTGGCTGTCGTTCTTCATGTTCACGTTCTTCACCGACCGCGACGGCAAGTACCAGCTCGCCTCGCTGGCGGAGAGCGCCTTCGACCCGCTCTCGCGCACGGTCCAGTTCATGCTGCGCGAGGAGGCGCACCACATGTTCATCGGCACCACCGGCATCGCCCGCGTGGTGCAGCGCACCTGCGAGCTGACAGGCCGGCAGCCGGCCGCGGACGTTCGCCGCTCCGGCGGCATCGACCTCGACCTGATTCAGAAATACGTCAACCTCCACTACAGCGTGTCGCTCGACCTGTTCGGCAGCGAGCTGTCGAGCAACGCGGCCACCTATTTCTCGAACGGCCTCAAGGGCCGCCACCAGGAGACCAGGCGCGACGACGACCATCGGCTGGTGGAGGCGACCTACCCTGTGCCCACCGTGGAGGACGGGCGCGTGCGGACCGTGGAGGCACCGGCGCTGAACGCCATGAACGAGTGCCTGCGCGACGACTACATCGTCGACTGCCAGCGCGGCGTCAACGGCTGGAACAAGATCATCGCCAGGGCCGGGCTCGATTTCGAGCTGAAGCTGCCGCACCGGGGCTTCAACCGGCGGGTCGGGGTGTTCGCGGGCACGCGCGTGTCGCCCGAGGGCCGCGTGGTCGGCGAGGAGGAGTGGGCCCGGCGGGCCGGCGAGTGGCTGCCGACCGACGAGGACGCGGAGTACGTGAAGTCGCTGATGGTCCCGGTCACCGTGCCGGGCAAGATGGCCAACTGGATCGCGCCGCCCGCGACCGGCATCAACGGCAAGCCGGTGAGCTACGAGTACGTGCGCTTCGCGCAGCGGCGCAATTGAGGCGACTATGGCACAGGCGCTCTTGGGAGCCGTGGGCGGAATGGAGGGTCAGGGTGGGGGACCGGTTGAACGCGAGCCAATACCTGCTGGACCGGCGCCTGGAGGCCGGCGAGGGGGACCGGGTCGCGCTGGAGCAGGGCGGGGAGCAGGTGACCTACGCGGAGCTGGCCGGACGCGTGGGCCAGGCCGCCAACGCGCTGCGCGCCCTCGGCGTGCGGCCCGAGGAGCGGGTGCCGCTGGTGCTGCTCGACGGCGTCGAGCTCGTGGCGAGCTTCCTCGGCGCGCTGCGCATCGGCGCGGTGCCGGTGCCGATGTCGACCATGCTCACCGGCGGCGAGCTGGCCTTCCAGTGCAACGACGCGCGCGCCCGGGTGGCCATCGCCTCAGCGGCGCTCGCCCCGGTCATCAAGGACGTGGTCGCCGAGTCCGAGGAGCTGACCGACCTGGTGATCGCGGACAGCGGGGAGGCCGAGGTGGGACTCGCCGGGCCGCCGCGGGTGCACGGCTACGAGCAGTTGACCGGCGACCAGCCCACGCAGGCGGACCCCTTCCCCACCTGGCCGGACTCACCCGCCTTCTGGCTGTACACCTCCGGGACCACCGGCAGGCCCAAGGCGGCCATGCACCGCCACGCGGACCTGCCCTACACCGCGGAGACCTACGGCCGGCAGGTGCTCGGCATCACCCCGGAGGACCGCTGCTACTCGGTGGCCAAGCTGTTCTTCGCCTACGGCCTGGGCAACTCGCTGACCTTCCCGCTGTCGCTGGGCGCGTGCGCCATCCTCGACCCCGCCAGGCCCACCCCACCGGGGGTGGCCGCGGCAGTGCGCGAGCGGCGGCCGACGCTGTTCTTCGCCGTGCCGACCTTCTACGCGGCCGTGCTCGCCGCCGACCTGCCACGCGACACCTTCGCCTCGGTGCGGCTGGCCGTCTCGGCCGGCGAGCCGCTGCCGGCCGGGATCTTCGACCGCTTCAGGCAGCGCTTCGGGGTCGACATCCTCGACGGCCTCGGCACCACCGAGGCGCTGCACATCTTCATCTCCAACCGGCCCGGCGACATCCGCCCGGGGACCACCGGCTTCGTCGTCCCCGGCTACCAGGTGCGGCTGGTGAACGACGAGGGCGCCCCGGTGCCGCCGGGCGAGACGGGGCACCTGCTGGTCTCGGGCGAGTCGGTGGCGACCGGCTACTGGTGCCGCACCGAGGTGACCCGGCGGACCTTCCAGGGCGAGTGGCTGCGCACCGGGGACGTCTATTCCTGCTCGGAGGACGGGGTGTTCAGCTATGCCGGCCGCTCCGACGACATGATCAAGGCCGGCGGGATCTGGGTCTCCCCGGCCGAGGTGGAGGCGACCCTGGTGCAGCACCCGGACGTGCTCGAGGCGGCGGTGGTCGGCCGCCGCACGCCCGATGGCCTGCATGAGCCAGCCGCCTACGTGGTCAGGATGCCCGGCCGCGGCCCCAGCCCCGAGGAGCTGGTCGAGTTCTGCCGCGAGCGGCTGGCCGCCTTCAAGCGGCCCCGCCAGGTGGTGTTCCTGGACGACCTGCCCAAGACCGCCACCGGCAAGATCCAGCGGTACAAGCTGCGGGATGCCTGACAAGCTGCTCTCCATGCGGGAGGCCGTCGAGCGCTTCGTGCCCGACGGCAGCAGGGTCGCGTGCGGGCTGGCGCTCGAGGCGGCCATCCCGTTCGCCTTCGCCCACGAGCTGATCCGCCGGCGACGCCGCGACCTGCACCTGGTCGGGCCGATCGCCGACGCCGTCTTCGACCAGCTCATCGGCGCGGGCTGTGCGGCCGTTGTGGAGGCGGCCTGGGTGGGCAACGTGACCACCGGCTCGGGCTACTGCTTCCGCCGCGCGGCCGAGCGCGGCCGCCCGCGCCCGCTCACCGTGCGCCAGCACTCCAACCTCACCGTCTCGCTCGCGCTGCAGGCGGCCGCCGCTGGCGTCGGGTTCCTGCCGACCCGCAGCGCGCTCGGCTCCGACATCGCCGGCGACCACGATGGCTTCCAGCCGATCGCCTGCCCCTTCAGCGGGCAGCCGCTGCTGGCCGTCCGCGCGCTGTGGCCCGACGTCGCCGTCGTGCACGTGCAGCGCGCCGACCGCGCCGGCAACGCCCACGCCTGGGGCAACCTCGGCGTCTCGCAGGAGGCGGTCGGCGCGGCGGCCACGGTGATCGTGGTGGCCGAGGAACTGGTGGAGACCGAGTCGATCCGCGCGCGGCCGGAGCTGACGCTGCTGCCAGGCGCGCTGGTCGCGGCGGTGGTGCATGAGCCCGGCGGCACGCATCCCGCGCCCCTGCAGGGCTTTCGCGGCCACGACGCCGCCGCCTACCGGGACTATGCCAGCGCCAGCGCCACAGAGGACGGCTTCCGCGCCTGGCTCGAACGCTGGGTGCTCGGCGTCGCCGACCGGTCGGAGTACCTGGGCAGGCTGGGCGATGGCCAGAGGCCGGGCGATGGCCGGCGCTGAGCCCGCCTGCACCCGCCGCGAGCTCATGGTCGCCTGTGCCGCCCGCGAGATCCGCGACGGCGACGTGGTGTTCGTGGGCATGCGGCTACCGCTGCTCGCCTTCGCGCTGGCGGTCTCGACGCACGCGCCCGAGGCGGTCGGGGTCTTCGAGAACGGGGTGATGCGGGACACGCCCCCGCGGGGCCCGGTCGTGACCATGAGCGACCCGCCGAACCTGGACGGTGCCCTGTGGGCGGGCGCGCTGTCGCGTGCCATGGGGCTGCTCGCCGGCGGTCACGTGGACGTGGGCTTCATCGGCGGTGCCCAGATCGACCGCCACGCCAACCTCAACACCACCAGGATCGGCCCGGCGGAGGCTCCGGCGGTGCGCCTGCCCGGCAGCGGCGGCGGCTGCGACATCGCCTGCGCCGCGCGCCGCCTGCTGGTCGTCATGGCGCACGAGCAGCGCCGCTTCGTGGCGCGGGTCGACCACCGCACCAGCCCCGGCTACGGCGACGGGCCCGGCTGGCGCGCGCGCGTCGGGCTGCCCGCCTGCGAGTCGGTGACCCTGATCACCACGCGCGCGGTGCTCCGCGCCGCCGAGACCGGCGGCAGCTTCGAGCTGGTCTCGGTGCACCCCGGCGAGGACGCGGCGGTGGTGGTGGACGACACGCCCTGGGGCTGGCCGGACCCGCCCGTCCGAGCCCCTGCGGTCACTCTGCCGCCGAGCGCTGAGGTCCTGCAGACCCTGCGGGCGCTCGACCCCGACCGCGTCTGGACCGGGGATGGATAGCACCGGGCCCGGCATGCGCCGGGCGCTGAATGAGCCGGCGCTGTTCCGCCGCTCGCTCGGAGCGCCCGCCGCCCGCTCGATGCTGCTCACGGTGCTGGGCGAGTTCGTGCTGGACCACGCCGAACCGGTGTGGAACGCCGCGCTGGTGCGGGCGCTGGTGGCGCTCGGGATCCGCGAGGTCACCGCGCGGCAGGCGATCACCCGAAGCGCCGGCGAGGGCTGGCTACAGCCGGACCGGGTCGGCCGCCAGACCCGCTGGCGGCTGTCGGCGCCCACGCGCGAACTGCTGCTGCGCGGCCGCGAGCGCATCTACGGGTTCGAGGGGATCGCCACCGGCTGGGACGGCCGCTGGCTGGTGGTGCTGGTGCGCGTCCCAGAGGGCCGGCGCGAGCACCGGCACCGGGTCCGGACCCGGCTGGCATGGGCGGGCTTCGGCTCGCTCGGCCAGGGCGTCTGGATCACGCCGCATCTGGAGCGGGAGCGGGAGGCGCTGGAGGCCCTGCGCGACCTCGGCCCGTCCGCGCAGGCGACCTCGTTCGTGGCCCGCCACGGCAGCATCGGCGCCGACCAGGAGCTGGTTGCCGCGTGGGGTGGGCTGGACCGCCTGGACGCCCACTACCGGGCGTTCATCGACTCCTTCGGGCGGCTGGACCCGCGCGAGCCCGGCGAGATGTTCGTGGCGCAGGCGGGCATGGTCCACCAGTGGCGCAAGTTCCCCTTCCTCGACCCGGGCCTGCCGGCGCCGTTCCTGCCGCCGGGCTGGAGCGGGGTCGAGGCGCGCGAGGTCTTCCGCTGCCACCACGACCGCTGGGCCGCCCCAGCCCGCGCCTGGTTCCGCGGATAGAGACAGAGAGAGGCCCTCTGACCCGAAGAGGAGACGTGCCGATGCGAGCGCTCATCGTGGACCCGTCGACACCCTCGGCGCTGCGCCTGGCCGAGGTCCCCGAGCCGGTGGTGGCCTTGGCGCCGGGGCCTCCGCCGAGCGCGTCGCGGCTCGTGGGAGCAGGTGGCCGAGGCAGCCGAGGCACTGCTCGGGCGGCGGGTGAACGGCAAGGCGGTCCTGGATGTGCGACCCGCTGCCGGATAGCCGATCAGGTGGCCGGGGCTCAGAGGCTCGCGATCAGCACCGCGATGAGTCCCGACAGGAACACGCCATCGAACGTCCCGGCGCCGCCGATGGAGGCGACCGGGGCGCCCAGCCTGCGGATACGCGGCAGGTTCAGCAGGTCGGCGCCGACGAGCGTGCCGAGCACTCCTGAGACGTAGGCCAAGGCGGGCGCGACCGCCTGGTCGATCATCAGGGCGGCGATCGCGGCGACGACCGGTGGGATCAGGCCGGGGAGCACGATGCCGACCCCGCGGACCGGCCGGGCCAGCAGGAAGGAGACGCAGCCGACGATCCCGATCGCGAGCAGCGCGTGCCTGCCGAGGCCGTCCCGCACGATCAGGTACCCCGCCAGCGCCGCCGGGACCAGCGCACCGCCGACGTTGACGGCGATGACGGTCACCCGCCGCTCGCGGACCTCCGGCACCAGGTAGCGCATGCCGTAGAAGCGCACCACGCGCGGGGCCACGAGCACCTCGTCCCGCAGCCGCGCCACCGGCAGGTTGATCATGCTGCCGAGGATCGAGGCGGCCAGCAACGCGAACAGCCAGTCACGGTCGATGCCGATGCGCTCGTAGGCGTAGACCAGCGTGCCCACCTGGACCAGCCCCAGCAGCACCAGGAAGAGCACCACGAGGACCAGCAGGAACGGCAGGGTCAGCGGCCACAGCACCGGCGAGCGTCGCATCCACCCAGCGTAGCTGTCACCACGGCGTCGGTCGCCGAGATCCTGGTCCGGGTGCCGGCTCGAGCACCCCGCCGAGCCGCCGCTGGCCGCCGACCGGGTCATGGCTGCCACTGGTGCTCTCCCCGCTGGTAGGCTTGGCCGGACAGCGGTCGGAGAGCCGGTACTGCGCAGATGAAGGGCGGCGCGTCCGGCCGCGACCGGCTGCGGACACCTTCTACTGCCTCGAATTGCTCATGGCCACGATCCAGCACTCCAGCCAGCGCACCGTCATCGGCGACATCGAACCCGGTGTGAGATCGAGAGCCGGGCTTACCGCCCCGTTTGTGCGGGCCACCGGGCGAGGTTGACATGCCGCCCGGCCGGCGGCCGACGGTCCACGGCGACCGCGTGGTCGCGGAGCGGTCGGGGAGCGTTCCTGATGTGGCGCCGCAGGAACCGGCCGATGTGCTGGTGGGCCGAGCGCGGGAGCTGACGGCGATCGCGACGGCGATGACGGCGGCCCGGCGGGGTAGGGCGCGGGTGGTGCATCTGGTCGGGGAGCCGGGTATCGGCAAGACGGCACTGGCCGAGCATGCGGCGGCGCTGGCCTCTGAGCAGGGGTGGATGGTGGCGTGGGGGCGAGCCTGGGACGCTGACGCGGCGCCGCCGTACTGGCTCTGGCAGCAGGTGCTCGGCTCGCTGGTTCGTACCACGAACGTGTCGACCCGGGTCCATCCCGCGACCGCGGCCTGGCTGGTCGACCTGGTGCCGGAGCTCGCCGGGGCCGGTGCGGTGCCGCCGGCCCCCGCCCTGGACCCGGACCGCGCCCGTATGGCGCTGCAACGCGCGGTCGTCCACGTCCTGGGGACGGCCGCCGCCGACCGGCCGCTGCTGGTCGTCCTGGACGATGTCCACGGCGCCGATGGGGCGTCGCTGGCACTGGCCAACCTGGTGTGCCGCAGCCTGCCCGACAGTCCGCTGCTGGTGCTGACGACCCAACGGCCGGTGGGGCCGGCAAGCGACGCGACCACCATGGGACCACTCGGCCAACTCTACCGTCAGGGGGCTTTGGTCCCGGTCGGTCCGCTGGACCAGGCGGCGGTCGCCGCGCAGGCCGCGTCGCTGGCCGGGATCCAGCCGGCTGCCGAGGAGGTAGCGTGGCTGCACCGGGCAAGCGGCGGCAATCCCTTCTTCGTCGACCAGCTGGTGCGCTGGTCGGCCACGCGCGAGCGGGCCAGGTTGCCGGACGAGCTGCCGGTGAGCGCGGCGGTGCGCCGGGTGGTGGGCGAGCGGCTGGCCGTGCTTGGTGGCGATGGCCGCCGGGTGGTGACGGTGGCGGCTGTGGCGGGCGACGAGGTCGACCAAGCGGTCCTTGCCACCGTGGCTGGGTTGCCGCCGGGCCGCTTCGCCGACGCGGTCGCCGAGGCGGTCGCCACGGGGATCCTGTGGCGCCGGTCTTCCGAGCACCCATCCTGCGGGTTCGTGCATGCGCTGCTGCGGGAGGCCGCCCGCGCGGAGGTCGACGCCGACGTGCGGCGGGCGCTGCACCTGGAGATCGCCACCGCGCTGGAGGCGCTGCCCGGACGGCCCGAGCGGCTGGCAGAGGTCGCCCACCACTATCGCGCGGCGCTGCCGGCCGGCGACCCGCAGGTCATGGTGGATCGCACGATCGCCGCCGGGGAAGAGGCCTTGCGGGTCTTCGCCCACGAGGCCGCGATCGCGCAGTGCACGGCCGGCCTGACCACACTCGGCTCGTACGGATCCGCCGGGCCGGTACGGCAGTGGCGGGCCCGGCTGCTGGGTGTGCTCGGCGAGGCACAACGGTACGCCGGCGATCTGGTTCGGGCCCGGCAGACGCTGGTGGACGCTCATGCGCTGGCCACCGGTGCCGGTGACCCGGTCCTGGCCGCGGACGCCGCCATCCGGATGCCGCGCCTGACGCAGTTCCTGGTCCCGGATCGCGAGCTGGAGTCCATGCTGACCGGAGCGCTGGAGCGGCTCGGGCACGCCGCGCCGGCGCTGCGGGCGCGGCTGCTGGCCCGCCATGCGGTGATCGCCGAGGATGTCGAGGATCGCCAGGCCCGCAGCGACCAGGCGATCGAGGCCGCGCGCGCTGCTGGGGACGCTGGGCTGCTGGCGGAGGTGCTGAGCGCGCGGCTGTACGTGCACTGGGCGCCGGAGACGGCCGCGGAGCGGCTGGCGACGTCCAGCGAAATCATCGAACTTGCGGTGCGGACCGGGGACGTGCGGCGGGAGTTGGACGGCCGCATGTGGCGGCTGATCGCGCTACTGGAGTTCGGTCGGGTCGCCGAGGCCGAAGCCGAGCTGGACCACTATGAGCGGCTGGCTGAGCGGTTGGGCCAGCCGGAATTCCTGTTCTTCGCCCGCTCCCGCCGCGCAACGCTTGCCACGTTGCGCGGCCGCTTCGACGAGGCGGAGCGGCTGGCGCGCGCGGCCTATGACCTGGCGGTCAAGGCCGGTCTGCCCGATGCCGTCAACGTGTTCGGCTCCCAGCTGGCCGCGGTCGCCACGGGGCGCGGCCGAAACCCGTCTGATGAGATCCCCGAGCATCTGGCGGTCCAGGATCTGCCGTTGGTGCTCCAGGCCTACGGCTTGCTGGCCGCCGGCCGACGCGATGAGGCCCGTGCCCTCTTGCCGACCGGGTTGTCGGCGATCGACAGCGGCCGGGTTCCTGGGCCGACCCGTTGGCTGTATCTTGCCGCGGTGGCCGAGGTGGCCTACCAGCTGGGTGACGCCGACGCCGCCCGGTGGGTCCGCGACCGGCTCATCCGCCACGCCGACCGGTTCATCGTCGCGGCCGGCGCGGTTAGGTGCGGTGGCGCGGTCTCCGGGTTGCTCGGGCTCTGCGCGCTCACCCTGGATCAGCTCGATGACGCCGTGGGTTGGCTGCGCCAGGCGGTGGCCAGCAACCGCCGGATCGGTGCGGCACCGTTTCTTGCCCGCGCCCAGGCGGAGCTCGCCATCGCGCTGCGGCGCCGGGACCGGAGCGGTGACGCGCAGGAGGCACGGCAACTGCTGGCCGAGGCGGCCAGCGCCGCGGCGGAGCTGGGGATGTCCGTGCTCACCCGCGAGATCGCCGGGTTACAGGCAGCCGACAGCGAGGCGGGGCTCGACCGGCCGTGGCTGCGCCAGGACGGTGAGACCTGGCTGCTCACCGTGGGCGGGCGGACCACGCGGCTGCGGCACAGCAAAGGGCTGGCCCAGCTCGCGCTGCTGCTGGCCAATCCCGGCCAGGAGATCAGCGCGGTCGAACTGGCCGGCGGGGCCCGCGCCCCGTCGGTCCCATATCCGGTCCTGGATCAGACCGCCAAGCGGGCCTACCGGGAGCGGCTCGCCGAGTTGGACACGGCGCTGGACCGGGCCGCCACCCGCGGTGACGCCGCCAGCGCGGACGAGCTGGAGGCCGAGCGCGCCGCGCTGGTGGCCGAGCTCAAGCGCGCCGCCGGGCTGGCCGGCCGCTCGCGGGGGTTCTCCGATGAGGCTGAGCGGGCGCGGGTCAACGTCACTCGCACGATCCGCCAGGCACTGGACCGTATTCTCGCCGCCGACCCGGAAGCCGGCCGCCACCTGCTCGGCTCGGTGCGCACCGGCATCCGCTGCGTCTACCAGCCTGGCGGCTGATCGAACAGCTCCGTTCGCCGGCAACGAACGCCTCCCCGGTAGCCGCAACCACGAGGAGGCATGACCATGCGGATGATCTTCTTCATGGACCCGGTCAGCGGGTGGATATGGTGGACGCCGCCGTTGCCGGTCGAGGCTGAGCCGCGAGGCGATGGGGATCCGACGGGCGCTTCGCGGCGTCCGGCAGGCCAGGCGCCGGTGGTCCGGCTGCTGGGCCGGGTGGGGGCCTGGTTCGGCATCTGCGAGCAGATCCCGTCGGATGGCTGGCGGCGGCTGCGGGTCGCCCGCCGCGACCCGTGGGAGCCGGGTGCGCGCCGCGATCACAGCACGGTCTGGAGCTGGTGGTGCCCGTGACCGGCAATCCCGGTCGGCGCGGGTCGAGCTCCGGCGCGGACTGTGGCGTTGCTGGTTCGAGCAGAGGAGGCACGGTCGTGCGCGTGGACCTGTTCGTAGACCCGGCGTGCATGTGGAGCTGGCTGACATCGCGGTGGCTGGTCGAGGTCGCACCCCAGCGGGGTCTGCAGGTGCGGTGGCGCAGCTACAGCCTGCTGCTGCGCGATGGCCCAGAGGGGCTGGAGGATTGGAAGGCCGCCTTGTGGAGGGCGTCCCACCGGGCGGTGCGGGTGATGCAGGCGCTCCACGCCGACGACCTAGACGGGGTCCGCGGCTTCTACGAGGCGCTCGCCACCCAAGCCGTAGCGGCCTACAACGCCGGCCGACCGCCATTCCAGGATCTGCAAGGCGCCCTGGCGGCCGCCGGGCTGGCGCCGACATACGCGGCCGCAGCCGATGACGCCGCCTGGGACGAGCCGATTCGACGGTCGATGGCCGAAGCGTTCGCTGTCGTCGGGCAGGGGGTCGGCACGCCAGCGCTGGTGGTGCACCTCGATCCACCCGTCGGTCTGCTCGGGCCGCTGGTCTCGCTGCCGCCGACCGGAACCGACGCAGTGCGACTCTGGGACGTCGCAGTGGCCTTCGCCACCATGCCGGAGGTGCTGGAGCTGTCACGTCCCCGGCCACGCCGGCCCACGGTCCAGGGGTTGCGGTTGTGATGGGGAAGGAGCCGAGCCGCATCTGGTGGCCGTGGTCGGTCATGGCGGCTGCTTGGCCAGTCGCTGCCGATCGCTGGTCGCATGATCGGCTGGGGAGTAGTGGCCTGTGTGTG